>WNFC01007207.1_pt1 | contig 12225 bp, 11 predicted proteins | sample 5400541 | NCBI WGS metagenome assembly WNFC01 (sample SAMN13153342, study PRJNA577476) | soil metagenome | isolation source: 120 cm saprolite under Douglas fir tree site 2 hole 2 replicate 1 | place: USA:California | collected 2015-04-18 | reverse complement strand
GCCGCCCGCTCGATCAGACGGAAGATGATCTTCGCGAGGGTTTTCGCTTTTGGCAATCCAAGCTGGGTGACGCCTGGGAACCGTGGCTTGAAGAGGAGCAGGCACATCGTTCGCGACTCGCGCGGCTCATTGGCGCTCCTCGATACGACTGCGTCGTGCCCAAGACATCAGCGGGACAAGGGCTCCGTACGGTTCTCAATGCCCTTCCCGGCGTTCCCCGCGTCGTTTCCACCACCGGCGAGTTCGACTCAGTGGATGTGATTCTGAAGCATTACGCCGCGTTGGGCAAAATCAGCCTTCAGGCCATCACATGTGGAGCTCCTGATGACAGCATTGATCTCACTCGACTGATGCAAAAGGTGGCCGAGGGCGTGGATCTTGTCGTCATCTCGCAGGTAATGTTCATGACCGGGCAGGTCGTGCCGAATCTTGATCTCCTCGCTGAGCACTGTCATCAGACAGGGGCTCTCCTTCTGGTCGACGCGTACCATGCTGTCGGGGTCTTCCCTGTTGATGTCGTCGCCATGAAGGCGGACTTTATGATTGGCGGCAGCTATAAATATCTGCGCGGTGGTCCTGGAGCTGCCTTCCTCTACGTTGCTCCCGACGTTCTTTCCAGCGGCCTGAGACCAATCGATATCGGCTGGTTCGCTAAAGACCAACCTTTCCGTTACGAGCGACCCGATCCACCACGCTTTGCCAGTGGTGGAGATGCGTTCCTCGAATCAACTCCGCCGGTACTGACCTATTATCAGGCCCGCGCCGGCCAACAGTTCACGCTTCAAATGGGTGTCGACCGAATACGTGCGTATAGCCTGGACCGTCTTAGCCGCTTAAAGCGATATTTGGCAGACTCCGGCATTGAAGCCAAGGGCGCGGACAGTAGTCACGGTGGCTTTCTGACGATAGAAGACCCTGAAGCGGTCTCGCTCGCACAAACACTCGAACATCAAGGCATCAAGACCGACGCTCGCAGCAGATGGCTAAGGCTGTCGCCTGACTGTCTCACGCCAGATAGTGCTTTGCGAGAAGTGGCGGTCGCTCTCGCCTCAATCTGCAAAACGGGGTGACCTATGCATGCATATCGTAGCCAACTTCAATTCCGGATTGACCAATTTTGAAAAGGCTTTCTAGCCTTGGAGCGAGGCTGCTGGCAACGGGAGCATCCGAAGAATCCTCCGGCTCTTTCAGAGTCGCTACGGCGGCGTCGATACCTATCTGCAAGTTGTCACTTCGCAGACGACAAGCTTGGCAAACGAGCGAAACGACATCGATATCATGAGGCGGCAAATTTGAGGCGAATGTGTTGCTAATCAGGGCTCTGGGCGGAGGTTGGGAGTTCCAAATCTGCCTAGCTATAGGGTCGGATACTGAAGTACCGAAGACGTCGGCGTCAGGACAAGTACTTCGAGGTCTTGTAGACAACTGCCTCAAGTACTTCCTGCCATGTGTCGTCGATGGTCCCCTCCGTCTTCAGCCGGCGGATACCGCTGTCCTTCCACGTTTCTTCGATTGTGGGGGAATAAATGCTGAGTTCGAATATGCTCATGGACCGCTGAGCTCGTTTAGGTAACGTGCGGGTGTACTCCGACTCAAGCTCTTCTTTGATTCGTGCGGTGAGCATCCGAATCTCGGCTTCAGACGTTGCAGTTCGGGGTTCTCCCTCCAGAAGGCGGAGTACGTGGAGACCTTGACTCTTGAGTGTCTGCAGGCGCTGAACTGCTTCCGCTTGATTCATGTCGTGTGATTTTTTCTCTATCGAAAAACTTGACCTAGTTTACGGCACGCCCTGCTAAAAAAGTTGTCTAATGTCCCTCAGATTCCTGTTCGCGCTTAGGACGCGGAGTTAAGGCGGAAGGAATACGGCCAGCCAGAGAGGCTTCGATTTGGGACCGCAAGAGTGCAACATCACTCATGATCGTATTCTCCTTTTATTCGAATTTCGGTAAATGCGATTCTGCCGCCGCGGGGAGGCGTTGTCAATCACGGATGCTAGCAGGAGAGCGCATTTTGATGTGAGGCTGGCAGCTGACCTCGCACTCTCTTGGAGCCCTCAGAGTTTGATTTGGGAGGACAGCGGCCCCGATTGGCCCCGGGTGGAGTGACCTGGGGACTGTCTGCTCCCAACGAGCCGACTCAATTTGGCAACACCTTGTTGCCATATTCAATCCGCAACCGGTATCAATTGAACGCTGGGATTGAAGCTGGAATGAGCTGGCTTGGATCATCCTCTTTCCGTTCGCGACGACAGCAAGCGGTTGCGGGTCAACGCGAGTCTCTCTGCAAGCCGATGCTCGTCGGGCAGAGTAAGTTCGTATTCTCGAGCAAGCACCGTGTTCCCGAGGCTCTCCAAAGAATAGTGCGCAACCGCGGCATCGCGTTCTGAGCACAGGATGAGTCCCACTGGAGGGTTTTCGTCCGGATTGACCCAATGTTGCCGTGCATAGTTCAGATAGAGGTTCATCTGGCCCGCATCAGCGTGCGTAAATTTTCCCACCTTAAGTTCAACGATCAACAAGGATCGAAGCCGCCGATGGAAGAACAACTCAATCGACCCGATACCATTCTGTTCCGATGCGGAGACGCTTCTGCCGGGCAACAAATGCGAAGTCATTTCCGAGCTCAAGCAGAAAGCGCTCCAGCTCATGGATGAGAGCCTGCTCCAAATCAGATTCCGAGTATTCGTCCTTCAGGTTCAAGAACTCCAGGACGAATGGATCCCGAATGTGGTCGTCAGGATTGAGGCCGCCGAGCAAGGATGAAGCGACAGAGGTGCCGGGCTTTCCACGCAGCCGTTGGTGCGCCTTGGTTGCGATCTGGCGATCCAGGTCCCGGACTGACCAGCCGCCGTGTAGCGCTTCGTGTTCATAGTAGTCGCGGGCGGCATCATCAGTTACCGTGAGTAGGCGTACATAGTGGGACCAGGAGAGAGGAAATGAAGCTTCGAATTGTCCAGACAGCGTCTGGACAATTCCCGCCGCGCCTAAAAGTCCAGACGGTGTCTGGACTCTAGCTCGGTAGGAAAGGTAAAACTGGCGCATTTGAAACACGTTGGCACGAGAAAACCCGCGGCCAAATCTTGCCCACAGATCTCGGGCGAGCTGTTCCACAATGCGCTCTCCGTAGCCCACCCGCTCTCCTCAACGCTGCTCCTGCTCAAAAATCCGCTCCCCGATCCGCCAATACGTTGTTGTCATCAGCGCGTTGACCGCCCTGCCCGCCTGCTTACGCGCTTGTTCCAGCCACTGGGTTACGTCAACCAGAAGGGCACTGTATTCCTCAGACGAGAGAGACTGGTCGCTATGCTCCGGCATTGAACCCGATTTTACCGCCTTAAGGAAAGGGATCGACCTCGTGGCATGTCCGTTACAAAAGTGAAGTACACGCTTTTTCTCCTCTAACGGACTGCATGTCTTCCGCAAGTGAGCTCTGTCTTATAACTCGATAATGCAGTCCTGCGTTCCCTTGCCAAAGCAATGGGCACCCTCGGGCAGGCTCAACCCGGAGTCGAGCAACAACGGATTGATGGCATAGTCACATGCTTCGTTCCAGCGCCTGGGATCGCGTCCAGAGCGGCGCGCGTGGTGGTGAAGCGCGGGGTGCATGACCTCGTGGGCCAGAACTCCGGACAGTGTTGCCGAGTTCAGCGTGTTGACGAACTCGGGGTTGTAATACAGAGACACGCCATCGGTCGCCATTGTTGCAATCGATCGGCACTCACGTCCCTTCAGACGAAACAAGAGAGAACCGAAGAACGGATGGTCGAGCAGGAGCGTAGTACGGGCTTTCTGGATGCGAAGCGAAATTGACGTCTCATGTCTCATGCCGCGGCGGGCGCCTCCATGTACGCGGACATATGGGCAAAGATGTTCTCAACGGTCGGCGTCTGGTCAGCTTCTGTCGAGGTCTGGGCCTCGCGACCACGCAGCAAGTCGTCCATCTGAGCGACGATCTCGGCGGCATCCGTTGCTGTTCCGACACGCAGAAGGTCGTGCTTCTTGAGAGCCTGAGCGGAATGGTTGCACAGCCGCTGCCTGATCTGCTCCGCAATGCGATTCAATTCCTCGTCTCCAGTGACATTGAGGCGGGGCAATATCTCCACCAGGTCGAAGACGTTGGTGACCAGCGAGGCATGAAAGCGCGACTCCGGCTCGTTCAAGCGATCCACCATGTGAGAGACCACTTCTCTGAGCCGCTTCCACAGATCTTCCGTGCCACGGGTCAGGGACTGGCGAACGCCTGCGTCTATCTCGCACGCCACCCATGCCTGCTCTTCCGCCGACATCTGAACGCGAAAGTCGTTGCCTTGCGGGATCGGCAGGATCTCGAGCTTCGCCCCGAACTTCTCCCGCAGCTTGTCGACCGTGGGATAGTCTTCCTCCCGAAAGAGCCCGTTCAGGTCAGGACGGACCTGCTCGATGTATTGCGGGTAGACAGCAAGAAAGCTCTCCACTCCCTGATCGAAGCTGGCCTCGAACTCGCGCATACGTGCCATCAGGTCGAAATAGAAGTTTGACGGCAGCAGACGAAATCCTTCGTCGGACCACGGCAGAGTGATCTTGTAGAAGTACTGCCGAATCTGTCCTGCAAGCGTGCGGAGTTCATCGAGCTTGTCCGCACCCCGCAAGAGCTGCTTGTTGTACCGACCGGCGGCCTGATGCGCTCCATGCTGGCTGGCAACATCGCGGCTGACTTTGCGGTCATGTTTGACTGCGGTCCAGATGCTGATGTGGACGGCGGCGAGCATTGCGCGTTCTGTGATCATTGAGAATCTCCTTTTGTTCAACGCCGAAGCAATGTGCTCCGGCTCGTGCCTTTGGCGTTCCGGCCGGGACTGCCGGTCCTCTGACCCAAGGTCGCTTCCCTCCCCATTTGGGGAGACATTTACTCCTATTGCCTGTATCGTGAGACTGCGCGGCACGCAATGCCTCGCGATTCGACCCCAGCCCACCGAGTCTGAAACATGCACATATTTGTGGACGAATCAGGCTCATTTTCCTGGAGTACCCCGGGGGTGTCTCCAGTCGCGAGCCTGATTGTTCCCGACCGTTCGCTTGGAGTGCTTACGAATCGGTTCCAGGAGTGGAAGAAATCGATTCTCTGGAAGAGAGCGTCTCGGAAATAAAAGGCAGCCACCTGGGTTCTGAAGAGCTCGAATCCTTCACTCGTGAAGTGCTACCGACCTCCGAACGTGAACCAATCGTGAGCATCGTCGCAGCTGACACCTCCCTGACGCGGGAGATATCTGTAGCGAACGCTCGAGATCAGCTGGCTGAGCAATGCGCGCATGCTGCCAAGTTGCTATTGCAGCGAGATCCTCCGAATAAGCCGCTCGCTCAGGCTTACACCGAGCTCTCCGGTTGGACGAGGGGTCGGAGCACCGTGAATTTTTTATGGATCGCGACCTCCGAATTGGCTATCGCTCAGGCGGTTCAATATGCGGTGCTGGGTTTCATGGAGCCCGAAGATGATGTCGAGTTCGAGAATATCGAGATATCCATCGACCGATCGTTCATAAAAGAAGAGCGTCCGATTACATTCTGGAAGGAGTTTATTCGGCTCTCACACCTCAATCGGTCTCGGAGCAACGTAGCTTTTCAGATTCCGAATACCTGGAAGCACAGAGATCATCGAAAATACGATGGTGGAGGGTACCGTGACTTCACAGACCTCTATCGGAATCATCTGAATTTCGTGGACTCGCGATCGACTGTTGGCATTCAAATCGCCGATATCTGTGCCAATATTTGTCTTCGTCATCATCGCGGCGAGACAGATCTGAAGGCATATTCCAATTTGCAGAGTAGGATTATGACTCCCGTTGGAACGTCGCTCCTATTGAAGCATTTTGATGAACGGAGTGTCTTCAGCGATGGACCGGAACAACACGTACGGATGCGTGGAGTCGACGATTTGAAAGAAGAGCTGAGGAATCAGGCAAAGAACAATCGTGGATCGTGATCGCTTTACGCAACCGCCGATCATTGAATTACCTCCCTGTGTTCAACTCCGAACCGGATGAACTCCGGTGTATGGGTAATCGCCTTGTCCCGCGCCGCAGCGTCGCGCACGGCCATGACGCGCATCTCGGTCGGCATGCGATCGAGATATTTGAGCCCTCTGGCTACCGAGTTGTCGGTCATGACCCGCCCAAGCGCCGTGGCGATTGCGATCTGTGCGGAGAGATCCGTCGGAAGCGGAGCCGTCTCGGGGTTGAGCAGTATCTCGTCGATCGACGGCAGCTGACGAAACAACCGGAGAAATGCTACAAGTTCGGCGGTCGCGGCCGCTCCTACTGTTCCATCGAGAAGCTGCGCCTCGAACTCGCTGGTTCCCGAGAGGAACGTTGTGTTGCTTCTGCGCGCAATGCCGCAGAGCACGTTCGACGCCATCTCCCAGGAGCGGGGAGTCGGCCATGCATTTGCGTCTGAGGTCGTGTCCGACGTGTGCAGTAACTCCGGCTTGAATCGTAGGAACGCAACGATCTCGGCCCGGACTCCTGCCCTGATGGCCCACTTGGACCAGTCATCGAGATCGGGCTCTAGGTCAAGATGGACGAACCGGTTGCGCAGCGGACGGGGCATCGAGAAATGGACGCCCCGCTCGGAGGCCGGATTCCCTGCCGCGATGACGGCCCAACCGTCAGGGAGAACATATTCACCCAGCCTGCGGTCGAGGACCAGTTGATAGCAGCCAGCCTGTGTCATCTGGGGAGCGGAGGTCAGTTCGTCAAGAAACAGGATGCCCTTCCCCTCCTTGGGGAGAAATCTGGGAGGCACCCATTCGGTCTGGTCTGCGGTGATTCGGGGTAGTCCACGCAGATCAACGGGGTCGAGTTGCACGGCACGAACGTCGAGAAACTCGCACTGGAGATCAGCTGCAACCTGCGACACGATCTGCGATTTTCCCACCCCACATGCACCCCAGATATGGAGTGGCACACGTTCGCCGATCAGCGCATGGAGCGCTTCGTAGAGCTTCGATGGCTTCATTGGATTTCCTTGTCGGTCTGATGAGATGAGAAAGCGGAGGCCCGTACCCAGACTGCGGGCTATCGCCGAGCAATTGACTGAATACGGGGTGGACGCTCGGGCGGAAGACGATCGCCGAAACTATAGAAGCTCGAAGGTCCCGAGCCGCGATGCCTTCCTGTCGAAGGTGAGAGTAGAGGCGCAGCCAGCCCATGTGCCAAGCGCGCCAATGAGAGCGTCGGCGAAGGAACCGCGCCCTGCCTTCAGAGCAACAGCCGCAGTGAAGACTTCCTGCTCGTTCTGAATGACGAGAGTGTCAGCCTGAAGCATGCGTTCAACGGCGCTGGCGATCTCCTGATCCGAGAGCTCATAGATACTACTGAGAACCCAGACCGTTTCGACGATCGTCACGACACTGACGAAGCCTGGCTCGTCCTCGGTGAGGCGGAGTTCCATGATCTCAGTGGCCTTAGGCGATTGAACCGGGTCGTCCTGTGCGAAGTAGCGCACAAGAACATTGGTATCGAGCCCGATCATCGTCGTCTGGCGCCTTTGGTCGCTCCAGCCGCGACAGCCTCGTGCATCTCTTCGATGGAGACAGGCCGCCTCCTGCGGGGTGAGATCGTGCCCTTTAGAACGGAGGTGGGAACCTTCGGCAGGATGACCACGCTGCCATCCGGATGCATAAAGAACTTGATCCGGTCGCCCGGCTCCAGATGGAGATATTCTCGAATGGCTTTCGGGATCGTCGCCTGGCCCTTGACACTGAGTGCCGATTCCATGTAACCTCCTTACTTTCTTACAAAAGTAATACCGCGTTAACCTCCGAGAGTCAACTCCAGGTAGTTCTGGCTCCTTTGAAGCGGAGATACGAAGAGCCTGCTGTTTCTCTGCATATGACCCAAATTGGGGCTTGATCGGGGTCCGGTGACTGCTGATATCGTCAATGCAGGATTTCCCATGATATGGCTGCTGCCGTTGGTCCTGCTCCTTGCAGCGGGGATTTATATTGGATACGCTGTTTCCCCTGCTTCGGGAGCTTGGAAGCGCGCGAGCAAAGCGGTTAGTACGCTACAGACTATTGACTCCGAGCTGCGGTCGCAGTATCAGAACATCCAAAACTCTCTTTCCCAAGCGGCGAATAGCTATATTCAAGAGGTTCGTGCGGAGCGACTTCGAAACATTCCGCTCGATGAGCTGAAGCGACATGGATCTGGGATGCGTCTGCAGGCCCTTAAGGATGCGGGTTTGCGAACGCTGGCAGATATTCAGGGATGGAATGAGAACCGCTTGGCGCAGGTAAGAGGTGTAGGGCCGAAATCAGCAAGCTCGATCGCGCATCTTGCATACAGGTTGAGTTCTGCATCGAACTCCCTTCCCATCCTGCCCCCAAGGCCGCCCTTTGTTTTGGATCGCGACCGCACTTTGCTTCAGGCGATTTATCGAGACTGCTGGTTTGAAGGCCACCTGTCGCAGCTTCGTGGCACGTTTGAAGAAACGATCAAGACCTTCGAGGGTCGCTTAGCTCAAGTACATGCTGCAACCGGTTTCATGCGGTGGCTTCCGGGTCTCGGTGCAAATGATGCTGTCAGGAGTGGCATTGCAGAGGCGGACGTTCTTTGCCGAGATTTAGAAGGAGCCAGTCCGGCAGCCAAGGTCCGTGAGGAGGTCTCCACGGGTCTGGCAACCTTCCGAGCCATTTGTTCCAACCGCATTGATTTAGAAGTGATTGCCGGGGACTACAAGGAAAAACAAATACTTTACGATTGGTTGTTAGCAAAGAATCTCGGTGATCCGGGGCGGCCTGGACAACGTCCAACACTTCCCAATCCATCCCAGCCGGCCGCCATACCTTCGGCCTCATCCCTACCAGCTGTCGACGGCACGACAGGCGATGAAGCCCTCCCCTTCCCTGACGCTGTACTTCCTGACTCTAGCCCGATCGAAGGTCACAAGCGATCAGCCGGGCACTATTCTTCCTTGGTAACTGACGGCGATAATCAGAATGCCTATGCGGCGTCTGCAGCCGGCTCCATCGAGGACGAGCTAGTGCATGTGGAGTTCGGTCGAGTTGTGAAAGGGGCGGCGCCTGAGCCGCTTCCGCGGCCTGAATCGCACCTCGTTCCACATCCCCGCGTCGCCACCTCCACCGGAGAGGCGATCGAACCAAAAAAAGATTCCCCTGTTCAGGCCTCGAAGGAATTAAGAGAGGCGTTTGTTACCTTTCGGGTGGGCTCTGGCCCCCAGTTGCCAACACAGGAATTCGCCCTGCCGACGCAATTACGTCCGAACGGCTCAAAGACTGTTCGGTGGCTACCGAAGGGTGAGGCGGTCAAAGTCCAAGGAATCTCGATCACCAACGGGCTATTCTTCTACGGCGAACCAGGCTCTGGAGGCGAGCAATGTGCAATTGACCCAGCTTTGCCCGCAAAGATAGGCGTTGAAGCACCAAGTGAATTCACGAACTACTACCACAGCTACGCGGGACTGACTCCCGACCAAAGGTTTCGCTATCTTGCATGGCTTTCGGCCGGGGCGGCCAATTGCGACGACCCGGGATTCGGTTCACTTTACTTTTCCGGGCTTGAGCGTCGTCTCTTGCAAATCACCGCAGGGCATGAAAAGGACGCTGCTGCCGAAGAGCACCAGCAGATTATCCGTGAGATCTCTCGGTTAGCTGACCTGTTCCAAGGAACGAAAGGGGCAGTCACACACTACGGTCGTCGGCTTCTCGGATATATCGAAGCATGCTCCCTGTCGGAGTCATCGCTGCCTGAACTTCCCGAGTCCTGGGAGCGCGCATATGAGCTTCCCCCTTCTTTGCTGTACGGTCTGGGATATCTCACGAAAGAGAAGCGGCCGGTTCCGGTGGAATGGGCACTGCGATGGGCGTACCTTGAGCCGACGATCTTTCTGCGAACACCGGCGACCCGATGCAAGTGCGAATATGAAGCTGCTTTTGCCCACGTTTACCGGGAACGCTATGGATCGGGTCTCGTCATAGCGCCAAACAAGACCATTTTGAAGATCAGGTACCAGCCAATCTTCTATTCTCCGACGCTATCGGAAAATGAGTTCAAATTTGCAGGCATTCCAGATATCCAAGCCCTGACGGCACCGCAGCAGTCTTTGCGCGAGATCGTAGAACAGAGCACGGCGATGGTAGATAGCTACAGCCGGTTCCTCGGAAGGAATGCCACGAAAGCCGATACCCTGGAGGCGCGCCTGACACTTTCTTCTCGATGCAGAGATGCGGTGGCCAGTGGAACCAAATGCGTTTCTCGTCTACGTCAGTGTGATCAAGGGAAAGACGAGTTCGCCGAGAACTTGGCGGAGCTACGCTTACCAATTCGCAGACTGGCTGGCATTCTGCGAGAAGATTGGCATGGAGTGGCGGCACGCAACCCAGCTGACGATAGCGACTTATCGCAACATACTTCTGACCGAGGTTAGCCTGCATACTGATCGGCGATTGAAACGAAACACCATCAACCATAGGCTTGGTGTGATCTGCCAGTTTTACAAGTTCGCGCAAAGGAAGGGCTGGATACAGGGTTTACCCTTCGACCTGGAAGGGGCCGGTATTCCGTTCGCGGTTCAATCAGACCCCGACATCACGGCTAAATCCATATCACCTGTGGCGGCTGGAAGCCATCTGCGTCTCAAGCAGATCCCAGAGGACCTCGTGCTTCCACCACGGCGTGACGTCCGCCATTTCATAGGCAGCTTTCGTAGGTGGCGTGATCGCTTGATGGCGGAGATCATGTGGGTCGCCGGCCTGCGGCGTGCTGAGGCCTGCGCGCTCTCCCTCCACGATCTACCCACCAACCCGGGTGCTATCAGAAAGGATACGGTAGCTGTCACAATCATCGGCAAAGGACAGAAGCGGAGAGTTGTGTTGTTCCCGACTCGATGGTTGCGCTCCATTGATCGATACCTCCAGATCGAGCGTCGACGTCTCGTGAACGTCGGCAACGCAGATACGTCTGCTGTGTTCCTCGGGCGCGGGGGCAAATCGCTACAGCCATCTGCCGTCAATAGAGTGTTCGCGACCAACGGCAAAAAAACGGGCCTGTCCATTAAACCTCACACGCTTCGCCATTGCTACGCGGTCGAACGGCTCGCTTACCTTCAGGACATCGGGGCACCAAATCCATTGAAGACTGTACAGATGGAATTGGGACATGCCAACATGGCCACGACGGAGCATTATCTTCATCTCACCGAGGCCATGAGGATCGATGTGATTGAAGCGCACAACGTATTTGTAGACAGGCTGCTCTCGGAGCAAGACTAATGGGGAAAGGGAGAATTGGTCAGCGATGGAACCTTATCGACCAGTCTGTCCTCGAAGGACATGACCTCAGCGAGTTGCATGCCGGCACTTCACCTTTGATCAGAACACTCCAAAGCTCAGATGGTCGTTGCTACTCGGTAGACCTAGTGTTTCTAGCGACTCGTCCGCGGCTGGCGCAAATTCTCGCGAATAGTTTGTGGATCACGTATCAGGTCGCAGCGCGGAAAGGCACTGTGCATAGGACGGTATCCACACTGAAGCTATTCACTCGGTTTCTGGATCACCGATGCAGAACTCAGTTGGACGTTTTGACAGCGAAGCAATTGAGCACAAACCTGTTGAAGGAGTTCGCCGTCTGGTTGGTGGCCATTCATCACCTGAAGCGAAAGTCAGCGGCAGGTCTCTTCGCTGCATTCTGCTGTTTTCTAAGAAGAGCGCGACGGCTTTACCCGGAAGCCTTCGATCAGTCTTTCGCAACTCCAAGAAATCTCTTCGCCGGGGCAGACAACGACCGAACGGAGTCTAGGGCACTCGGAAGATCAGAGTCTCAGAAAATTCTGATCGCGGCCCAGAAAGACAGTCGAGACATTATGGATGCGTACCAGCCTGGGGCGGTACCCACAGACCCTCTACACCTCATCCCCTTCATGGTCATTCTTGCGGCGCGGACGGGTATCAATCCGAAGGCTCTATATGATTTGGAGAGAACCTGCCTGAGCCAACACGAATTGGATGAAGATATTTTCTACTGTACGTGGGAGAAGCCACGAGCGGGGAAACAGCAACGGCAGCTGCATCGTGTCGATCGGCGGAATCAAACGGGAGTAGTGAACCTGATTCAGTTCTTGCTGAGGTTTACAGCCCCTCTGGCTCTTGAGGCTGCTACGCCGACATCGGCAAAACTGTTCTTGTATCTCGGCCAGAGCGGCAATACCAGAAGGGTCCTTTCCCCTTCCA
>WNFC01021433.1_pt1 | contig 12228 bp, 14 predicted proteins | sample 5400541 | NCBI WGS metagenome assembly WNFC01 (sample SAMN13153342, study PRJNA577476) | soil metagenome | isolation source: 120 cm saprolite under Douglas fir tree site 2 hole 2 replicate 1 | place: USA:California | collected 2015-04-18 | reverse complement strand
GGAGCAGCCCGCGGGCGGCGTCCCAGACCGGTCCCTCGGCCAGCTCGCACTGGGCCGGCACCATGACCTCGGCGTCCAGGGTCCGGATCACTGTGCTATCCAATCACGGGGCGGTGACATCCAGGATGACCTTGCCCCGGTCGCCTCGATGATCCCGGGCCACTCGTGCCCGGGGACCAGCGGGTAGCGCACGTAGGCCGGATCGACCACGCCCGCGAGCAGCTCCAGGTCGGTGCCGCAGATCCCGGTGTGCACCGGCCGGGCGACCACCTCGCCCGGCCCCGGGACGAGCTCGGCGGCGGCCGCGTCGCGGATCGCGATGCCGAGCTCGTCCATCCGCCAGGTCGGCCGGTTCAGCTTCAGCCCGGTGCCGCTGATGGCGGCCACGCAGCCACCGCTCCGGTCGTAGACCGCGGCGCCCACGCAGAACACGCCGTCGGAGTCCTCCTCGTCATCGATCGTGTAGCCGCGGACCGCGCTCAGCTCGAGGTCCCTGAGCAGGGCCCCGGGATCGGTGATGGTGCGCTCGGTTCTGGGCGGCATGCCCGACTCGATGGCCAGGGCCCGGGCCTGTTCGGGCGGCAGCGCGGTGAGCAATGCCTTGCCCGCGGACGTGCAGTGCGGGTATTCCCGCTGGCCCAGGTAGCTGGCGAACCGCACCGTGCCGGGCGCGTCGACCCGCGCGGTGACGATGGCGAAGGGCCCGTCCGGTATCACCAGCCGGGTGGTCAGCCCGGTGGAGTCGGTGACCGACTGCAGGATCGGCATGGCCACGCTGATCAGCGGCGACTGCGACTGAGCCGCGTCGCCGAGCTTGGCCAGCGCCATGCCCAGCCGGTACCTGCGGGTCAGCCTGGCCCCCGAATCGGCCACGAAACCGCGGCCGATCATCGTCTGCAGCAGCGCGAACGCGCTGCTCTTGGAGACCGCGATCTTCTCGGCGAGCTCGGTCAGCGGCATGCCATCCGGCCCCGCCGCGGCCAGCAGTTCCAGCGTGTCCAGGGCGCGTTCCACGCCGTGCAGGCGGTAGCGCTGCCCGTCGTGGACCTGGTCAGTCACAGACTGTTCCCTTCTCCCGAGCAATGTTCGGCATAGCAAAATAGCTTGGCACCGACCCGCCGTTGGCGTCAATAGGCCCAGGTCACCGCGACAAGGACAGGGGCCATCTGGTCTTGACAAATCAGCTTAAGCTGCCGTGTCATTGTCTCACCGCTGATTCGGATGCAAAGAAACCTTTTCGGCACAGCAGAAACCTGGTCCGTTCGGAATAAAAGATCTTTTCCAGAAGGCGAGGGCAGCGATGAGCTGGGTCGCGGACGTGCTCGGCGGGCTCGGCGTCACTGGCCGGGACCACGAGACCTCGTTCCCCGACGGCGCCGCCTTCCGCATCGAGATCCCCAGCGTCGAGGGACCGCGGGTGCTCGAGGCGGTGCTGCGGGCCACCGAGGCCGAGGGCATCACGGTCAACCGGGTCTCCCAGGGCAGCGGCGCGGTGCTGCTGCGGGCCGTCGAACTGCGCGACATGGCCCAGGCCGGCCTGGAGGCCGGCGTCGAGGTGTGCCTGTTCGTCGGGCCGAGGGAACGGTACGGGGTGGGGGCGCACGCCAGGTCCGAGGACGGCCGGGCCCACGGTGACCAGGTCCGCGGCCTGCGCCAGATCTCCTACGCGCTGGAGGACGTGCTGCGGGCCACCGAGGAGGGGATCCGCAGCTTCCTGGTGGCCGACCTCGGCCTGCTCCGTGCGCTGACCCAAGCCCAGACGCACGGCGCGCTGCCGGCCGGGCTGGTATGGAAGGTCTCCGCGGCCATGTCGCCGTCCAACCCGGTGACAATCAAGATCCTCGAGGACCTCGGGGCCAGCACGGTGAACATCCCGGCCGACGCGACGCTGGCCGAACTGGCCGAGATGCGGGCCGCGGTCAGCATCCCGCTCGACCTGTACGTGGAGTCCCCCGACGCGCTGGGCGGCGTGGTGCGCGGCCAGGAGCTCGGCGACCTGATCAAGGCCGGGGCGCCGCTTTACGCGAAGTTCGGGCTGCGCAACGCGCAGGGCGTCTATCCGGGCGGGCTCCACCTGGAGGCTGTGGCCTGCGCGAACGCCACCGAGAAGGTGCACCGCGCGGCGGTGGCCCTGGAGTGGCTGGAACGCCTGTCGCCCGGGCTCGCTCAGTCCAAGCCGGGGGCCGCCGGGCTCGGCGTTCCGGTCCTGGGATGAGCCGGGCGGGGGAGGTCGCGGCGAAGCTGGCCCGGGAGTTCGACGTGGTGCCCGGCACGGCGGGCGCCGCCGAGACGATCGCGGCCGGCACCGCGTTCGCCTGGAACCCGACCGTCCGCGGCGCGAAATCCGAGGACACCTTCGTCGTCGGCGGCGATGGCGCCGTCCCCGTCACCAACACGGCTGACTGGCCAGTCGTCCTGGGCCGGCCCGCCATCTTGCTCACCTGATTCCCCTGGCCGACGCCAGGGACCTGAAAGGTTCCACGCCATGAGTAACGAGCCCTCCGGTGGGGCCTCTGGGGCTGGGCTGCGCGAGAGGTCCGTAGGACTTCGCGGTGACTGGATCGCTTCCATCACCAACGTGGCCCCGACCGCCGCCACCACCTTGACCATGGCCGCCCTGATCGGCGCGTCCGGACTGGCCTCGCCGCTGGCCCTGCTGGTCGCCGGCGCCGCGATGCTGTGCTGCGCGGTGGCCTACCACCGGCTGAACTCCTGGCAGGCTTCGGCCGCCGCCCCGGTGAAATGGGTGGCGCGCGGGCTTTCCCCGATCATCGGTTTCGCGGTCGGGATCCTGGTGCTGATGACCGCGCTGACCTCCAACATCGGCAACATCACGCTGATCGGCTCGGGGTACCCCGGCCGTCCTCGCTTCTATCGCGGGGCAGCTTGATCTTTCTGTTCCCACGGCGACGGGCGCGTCGCTCGGGGAATCGCTGCTGGCTGGTCCTGCGCGGTGGCCGATCGGGGAGCCGGTGAGCTCGCTGCCCGCGTTCATGGTGGTGCACGGCAACCTGGCGCCTGCGGGGGCGGTGATCAAGGCCGCGGCGGCCAGCCCTTCTCTGCTGCGCCATAGCGGCCCGGCGGTCGTATCCCACTCCCATGAGGAGATGCGGAGCCGGATCGACGATCCTGCGCTGGACGTCACCCCTTCCTCGGTGCTCGTGCTGGCGGGCTGCGGGCCCGCGGGGATGGCCATGCCCGAGTGGGGCAACATCCCGATCCCGGCGAAGCTGCTGAGCCAGGGCGTCACCGACATGCTGCGGATCACGGACGGGCGGATGAGCGGCACGGGGTTCGGCACCGTGGTGCTGCACGTGGCGCCGGAAAGCGCGGTCGGCGGGCCTTTGTCTCGGTTGCGCGACGGGGACATGGTGTCGCTCGACGCCTATGCCGGTTCTTTGTCGGTACTGGCCGACCTGGGCGCGCGTGAACCGGTACTGCCCGCGGTCAGCGACAGGCGGGGCTGGCGGGCGCTGCACCGGATGCACGTCTTGCAGGCGCCCGAGGGGTGCGATTATGACTTCCTGCAGGCGAAAACGGCTGAGCAGCGCTGTGTGTGGGTGGCGGGTGAGCCTTGATCAGCGGAGTCGCGCGGGATGGGACTCGTCTGGCCTCTCATGCGGGAGCTGCGTGAGACCGAGTACCAGTTCCGCGACGACTTCGTCATGGATTCCTTGGCCGCTCAGACGACCTTCGGCCTGAAGCCGACGCCCTGGGAGGAGATCGTCGCCGTGACAGTCCGGACCGCTAGTCAGTGAAAAAGCGGTAGGAACCCACTTCGGTGAAGGCTTTCTGGACGGGGGGCTGGTCGCAGCGGTCGAGGACGCCGGCCTGGAACTCGGCGAAGGCCTTGACGGCCAGGATCGGGCTGGGGTCGTGTTCGGACTGGACGAGGTGGACGAACGTCACCTGGTCGTCCAGCTTGAGGGTGGCGTACCGGAAGCCGTCGGGGCGGGTCCGGTGCAGTTCGGCGTAGACCGCGCGGACCAGTTCCTCGTTGGCGGCGGCTTGGTCGGGCTTGGTGCGGTAGCGGATGAGGCGCTGCTGCATGGCTATCTCCTGGTGTCGATCTTGAGCGCGTGGCTCGGGGCGGGGGGCGTTGCCGGGGTGAGCTGGCGGCGGCGCGGGATAGCCAGGCCCGCGGCCGCGCCCAGGAGGGCCAGGCCGGCGCAGGCGCCCATGGCGGGGGCGAAGCCGCTGATGAACGCGGCCGTGGAGGCGTAGCCGCCGCGGGCGGCGAAGACCGCGGCGCAGATCGCGATCCCGAATACCCCGCCGAGCTGGCGAAGCGTGTTGAGAGTGCCTGACGCCTGGCCGATGGCGGCGGGCGGCACGGAGGTCATGACCGCGCTCATCGTGGCGGGTATCGCCACCGACACCCCGCAGCCCGCCACGATCAGCGGTGCGACCAGGTGCCAGTACGGCAGGCCGGTCCTCGCGATCAGCGCGATCCACGTCAGGCCCGCCGCGAACACCGTCAGGCCGCCCGCGATCAGCGGGCGCTCGCCCACGCGGCCGATCAGCGTTCCGGCGAACGGCGCGATCACGGTCAGCGTGGCCCACCCGGGCAGCAGGCGCAGGCCGGCGCCGAGCGGGCCGTAGCCCAGGCCGGTCACCAGGAACTGCGCCATGAAGAACACCATGGCCATCAGCACGGCGAACACGCAGAAAGCGGCCGCGTTGCCCGCGGCGTAGGACCGCGAGCGGAACAGGCGCAGCGGCACCATCGGATCGGCGACCCGCAGTTCCCAGGCCACGAACGCGACGGCGAGCACGATTCCGGTCGCGAGCGTCGCGGCGATCTCGGGGCTGGCCCAGCCGATGCTATTGGCCCGGATCAGCGCCCAGACGATGCCCAGGGCGCCGCCGGTGGCCAGGATCAGGCCCGCGGGATCCAGGCTGACGCTGGTGCGGCCGGTGGCCGGGATCCTGGCCAGGATCAGCGGGATCATGACCAGGCCGATAGGAACGTTCAGCCAGAAGATCCACGGCCAGGAAAGGCCCTGGGTGACCGCGCCGCCGACGACCGGCCCGGCCAGCACCGCGATCCCGGTGATGCTGCTGAATATCCCGAGCGCCCAGGCCCGGCGCTGCGGCGGGAACGCCGCGGAAAGCAGGGCGAGCGCCAGCGGGAGCATCAGCGCCGCGCCCGCGCCCTGGATGGCCCGGGCCGCGACGAGCGCCCCGGCGTTCGGCGCCAGGGCGCACGCCGCCGAGGCGGCGGTGAACAGGGCGACCCCGGCGGCTAGCATCCGCCGCCGGCCCAGCCTCTCCCCCAGGGCCGCGCCGGTCAGCAGCAGCACCGCGAAGCTCAGCGTGTAAGCGTTCACCGTCCATTCCAGGGCGGCCAGCGACGCGTGCAGGTGCAGCCGGATCACCGGCAGCGCCGTCGCGACCACCTGCACGTCCAGCGACACCATCAGCGATGCTGCCGAGGTCAGCGCCAGCACCCAGCCTTGCCCGGGAGTCAAGCGCCTGCCGTTTGTACTCACGTCTCCTCCTCGTGGTCCGTCACTAGTTCAGACACCGGGCCGGACGGCAGCTAAGCGATGACTTTCCGGGGCGCGCGGTGTCCGTACCTGTGAAGGTCGTGTCGAGGAGGGATGCCGTGGTCACGGAGGCAATGCTGGAACGGGCGCGGAGCGGGGACGACCGGGCGTTCGGCGAGCTCACCGATCCGTACCTGAGCGAGCTTCAGCTGCACTGTTACCGGATCCTCGGTTCGGTGCAGGACGCGGAGGACGCGCTGCAGGAGACCTTGCTGGCCGCCTGGCGGGGGCTCGGCCAGTACGAGGGACGGGCGTCGCTGCGCACCTGGCTGTACCGGATCGCGACCAACCGGTGCCTGAACGTGCTGCGCGCCAGCGGGCGCCGGCCGCGGACGGAACCGGCCGGCCCGTCGTTCCTGACCGCCGAGCCGACCCGGCGGGGCGAGCCGCTATGGCTGGAGCCCTACCCGGATGTGCTGTTCGACGGGCTGCCCGACATGGGCGCGAGTCCGGAGGCGCGGTACGAAGCCAAGGAAGCGATCGCGCTGGCCTTCGTCACCGCCGTCCAGCACCTGCCGCCGCGGCAGCGGGCCGTGCTCGTGCTCAGGGACGTGCTCGGGTTCCGCTCGTCCGAGGTGGCGGACATGCTGGACAGCAGCGAGGCCTCAGTAAACAGCGCGCTGCAGCGGGCCAGGGCCACGATGGAGAGCAGGCTGCCCGGGCCGGACCGGGAGCGCGCGCCGCTCCCCCGCTCGGCCCGGGCGCGGGACGTGGCGACGCGGTTCGCCACCGCGTTCGCCGGCAATGACGTTGATGGCGTGGTCGCGCTGCTGACCGACGACGCCTGGTTCACGATGCCGCCGGTGACGCTGGAGTACCAGGGCCACGCGGCCATCGCCGGATTCCTGCGCGACATCACCACCTGGCGGGGTCCGAGGCACTACCGGCTAATCCCGACCCGGGCCAATGGCCAGCCGGCGTTCGGTTGCTATCTGCAGGAAGCACAGGCGCCGGTGTTCCGCGCGCACGGGATGATCGTGCTGACCCTGGAGGGCGAGCGGATTTCCGCCATCACTCGCTTTGTGGACAACAGCAACCTGGCCCGGTTCGGGCTCCCGCGCATGCTGGCGGATTAGCGTGGCTGGGGCGGGAACGCCGGATCGTTCGGGATATTAAAGGTCTTTGTACGGTCAGAACCGGTAGCGGGTCGCCCGGCCGCCGTACTCGTCGGCGGTGCCGAAGCCGAAGACGGTCGCGGGCGTGATCTCGTACGGGTGGTACGGCGGCGGGCCGGCCGTGGGCGCGCCGTAGGGAGCGTCGAAGGCACCGTTGGTCACGGTCACCGGCCAGCCGTACTTGGACCGATACGCCTCCGCGACCTTGTGCAGTGTGTCTTCATTGGTCACTTGCGTCGCGGTGCCCTCGAGAACCACATCCATGGTGTCGGTGCGGGCCGTTACCGCGCAACGGGGGTCGGCGGCCAGGTTCCTGCCTTTGCGGGAAGCCTTGTGGAGGTGCTGTAGAGGGCGCCGTCGACCCAGACGGCCAGCACCGGGCGGACGTGGGGGCGGCCGGCGGGATGCATTGTCGCTAGCCAGTACAGGCGCGTGTCCTTGAGGACGTCGCGGACGACCTCCCACGGTAGGGCGGTGGTAGGGTCGGCGGCGATCAGGTCGGCGGACTTCGGCTCGGGGCCGGTCATGGGTACCCTCCTTGAGTGTCTGGGGGGTAGGACTGCGCGGCGGGGCTGGAGTCATCGGTAGTTCGGCGTCAGGACGGCGGGTGGCCTTGGCGGCGCGGAGGGCTTGCGGCTCTGGTAGCATCTCGGCGAGGTAGTGCGGGCCGTTAGCTCAGCGGGAGAGCGCTTCCCTGACACGGAAGAGGTCACTGGTTCAAATCCAGTACGGCCCACGTATCTTGACCTGGCCTTTTGATTGATGTGGCCCTAGAAGACCTGGTTTCTGGCCCTACGGGTTGTAGGGCCAGGGCCGCTTACGCGAGACCCCCGGGAGCCCGATTCCCGGGGGTCTCTTTTTTGCTTGTCAGGCGGCTTGGCCTTCTGTGAGGCGGCTTACCGCCTTGTTCATGGCCTTGAGGATGAATGCCCGGTCCTGGGCGAACAGGTGGCCGTATATATTCTTGGTGGTCTCGATCTTGCTGTGGCCCATTTGGTTGGTGACCTGCATATCGGTCGCGCCGGAGGCGATGAGGAGACTGGCGCACACGTGCCTCAGCTCGTGCGCGGTGTATTTGACGATGCCGTCCTTATGGGCCGCGGTGTAGCCGTGGGCCAGTTTCAGGTACCGGCGCCACATCGCGTAGCCGATATAGCCGCCCCGCTCCCCGTTGATCAGCCTTCCGTAGAGCCTGCCTTCGGAGCGCTCACGCCCGGCCGCGCCGCTTTCGGCGAGGCGCCGGACGGCAGGCATCGCGATATCAGGAATGGCGACGACTCGTTCGGCAGCCCTGGTCTTGAGGTCGACGCGGATATCCCGGCGCCCGCCTGATTCGCTGGCCGTCCGGTCGATCGTGATGCACTGGCCGTCCAGGTCGACGTTCTCGATGGGGACGGCGACGGCCTCCTCCCAGCGGAGCCCGGTGAAGGCCAGGACCATGGCGATATCACCGAGGCCCGGCTTGAAGTGATCGAGCGCCGCGGCCAGGCGCAGCACTTGCGGGATGCTCGGGATGAGGACGCGGCGGCGGACGGAGGCGCCCCAGCCGGTGCGCAGTTCCAGAGCCGGGTTGGTGCGGATGATGCGTTCCTCACGAGCCCAGGCGAACAGGCGCCTTATGACGGAGGCAACGGTGCTCTTGGTACTGCCCGACGCGGGAGTGCCGTCTCGCAGGGTCAGGCCGCGGATGGTCTCGTTGAGGTCGGGAAGGTCAAGATCGCCTATCCAGGCGTTGCCGAGAGCCGGGAGGACGTAGATGTTCAGGCAGGATCGCTCTTTGGCCAGCGACGACTTGGGACGCGGAGTGCCGTCGCGCTTGGTCTTGTAGGCCACGAGGTAGCGGGCCGCTACCTCGGTGAACCTGACGCGCTCGGCCTGGAGGCGGCCAGGGCGGCGCTTGGCCTCGTTGAACTCCTCAAGCAGTTGCTTGGCCGCATCGAGGCCCTCGGCCGTGCGCTCGATCTGCTTCTTGAGCACCGCATCCCAGACGCGGACCCGGTAGACAGGCGTCCCGTCCTCGGTCACGACCGGAACCACCTTGCCGTTCTTCGTGCGTGTCTTCGGAGTAATGCCCCTCGGAAGATCGCGCGGGTTGCCTTTCGACATCCCATTCTCCTTGCCTTTGGTGACCCACCGCCCGATGATGAGTCACTGAATTAATCCTACTAGAGGTAGCGCTCTTTTGCAGCTATTTATAGGTGAATTATTGACGTATGCAGGACTTATTCAATAAGGGATTTCGGGAGTATCGATCTTGTAATTCCACGCTTGGATGATGGTCTCGGTGCGTCGCGTGGAATCTCGGCGCGTTGCCGCCTGGTACGGCGAGCCGGATGTGACCACTCCTCGATCTCGGCCTCGGGGAAGCGAAGCAGGTGGCCGACCTTGCGATACGGGATCGCGTCTCGTTCGACTAGCTTCCTGGCGTGGCGTTCGGTGATATTGAGCCACTCGCACAGTTCATCGAGTGTCAGCATGCGCGCGCCCTTTCCGTACGCGCTGTCTACTGACATGCCGCCCGCTCCCCCGTCATGCAGCCGTCCCGGTTGCCGAAAGCTCAGGCGCGGTCGGCGTGGCGGCTCGTCGGCGGGCTTGTTCGAGCGCGGTTTGCCAATGGATGCGGTCAGCGACGACGTGCAGGAGGCGTTGGCCGTTGGGCATGTGGTCGGGGTCGCCTGGTTTGACCGGTGCCCAGGTGTAGCGGGTGGGGTCGGTTGCCGGAAGTCCGAGCATCCCGGTCAGCCAGGCCTTGCGGTCGGCCCGGTGGTCGGCGAGGGTCTTGCCGGACCACTTGCGGGAGACCAGGACCCGCCGCCCGCCGTAGCCGAGATGCTCGCGGCGGTGCGCTTTGCCCTTGCAGCAGCCTGGCCGCAGGCCCGGCCGGGCGTTCTTCGGCTGGATGCCGTAGCGGAGCCAGTTCGCGCAGGTCGGCGAGCAGGGCTCGTACCGGAGCGCTTCGGCGAGGCGGTCGGCGTGCGCCACCTGGTCCTGGCTGCTGGCCTGGTGGCAGTCGCCGACGTGCTTGGTCAGGTACTTGGTGAGGTAGCCGATGCACCGGCTGGTGTCCTTGGAACCGGCGAGAACGCCTTGCGCGTCGAACCGGTCGCCGAACCGCACGACGTGCAACGGCTCGTCGTGGTCGCCGATCGCGCTGAGCGCCTCGTCCCAGGTCGGCAGAACCTCGCCCGTGGCGGGATCGATATAGGTGGCGCTGGTCTCGTCCCAGATCGGGAGGTGATCGCCGTCGTACTTGATGGTCTGGGTAGAGGGCCACCAGGCCTGGTGATAGGTGGCGGCGAGTACCTCGCGCAGCTCAGCGCGGGAGACGGTGCCGCGGATCGCGATGTGCACGTGCGGAGCGAGACGGCGTTGCGGTTCGACGGCCGCGAAGTACTGGAGGTCATAGCCGACGAAGCGGCGCAGGTTCTGGATGAAACGGTCGAACAGCGCCGCGAAGTGCAGCGCATCGCGGGCGGCCCGGGTGTAGTCGTAGGCACCGGGATCGGTCGGCGTCCCGTCGCTGGTCACCCGGCCGTAGGACGGGCAGGTCAGCGTGACGAACAGCGACGGACGGAAGACCTTGCCGTCCGGGGCGGCGTAGGTCTTGCCGACCGTGCGGTTACTGACCTTGCGGCGGGGAAGAGGCGCGGCATCCTGCCTGCGCCTAGTCGACCGGTGACGGCGCGGCCTGGCGGGGAGCACCGTACCGCGCATCCCGTCCTCGGTAATCTGCTCATCCAGGGCCCCGATCCGCTCGTCCAGGGCGGTGGTGTCGAGGCCCGCGGCGGCGAGGGTATCCCGGTCGATTTGCGCCTCGGCGCGGTTGCTGATCCGCTCCCGCTGGTCATCGGTCGGCGGGTCCGGCTCCATCACGGGTTCGTCTTCCAGGTGCCAGCCTTCCCGGCACTGGGTCGCCCGGAGCGTCTTGGCGCGCTCGGCGCACGGCGGGCAGACGGAGGCGAGTGTGTGCCCGCATGGCACGAGCACCTGCTCGACCCAGCCTGTCATTACGTCGGTGCGGCGGAGCTGGACCGGCCGCAGGCACGCCCCGTGCTCGGCGGCCAGGTCCCTGACCACGTTCCGGGCCAGCGGCATCGCGAGCCTGCCGCATAGCCGCACAGGCGGCATTCGGCCCGCAACACTGGTCCCCCGTTGTCGACCAGGATCAGCCCGGTCCAGCACACCGGACACGGCTCGTCCGTGCGCCATGCGCCAAGCTCCCTCACCAGCCGCCTCCAGTCACGGCCGCGACCATCGCGTTTATGTCGTCATCGGTCACGTACGCGGCGCGGACCCGGACCGGATCCGGCGAGGCCTCCAACCGCACGTAGCCCACCCCGGCGCCGATCCAGGGGTCCGGGGAGATCTGGTCGGCCAGCGCACCGCGGTCCCGGGCGCCATCGCCCAGCACCATGTCCACCTGGTCCGATTCATCCAGCCGGAGCGCGATCCGGGTGGAGAACAGGTTCCGCAGGCTGATCACGTCCTTGCGCGGGTCTTGCAGCGCGCCGACCACGCACACCCCGACCGACCGGCCCTGGCTGGTCAGTGTGGCGATGGCGGCCTCGGCGCGCTTACGCAAGTCCCGTTCGGGCTGGTAGGCGGTCAGGAACGCCAGCTCGTCTACCAGCACGACCAGGAACGGGAACTCGGCGGACAGGGTGAAGGTGCGGGTCCGGCCGCCGAACCGTTCGGCGCGGTCGTGCATCTCGGCGACCGCCGCCTCCAGGAGCTCCACCATCGCGGCGGCCTGGCAGGCGTACCGGTAGAACAGACCACGGCCGAACGAGAGTTCCATCCGCTTGGGGTCCAGGGCCCACACTTGTACCCAGCCGCCCGCGATGCCGGGTAGCAGCGCGCGGATCATCGACCAGATCACCGAACCTTTGCCGGAACCCGTTGCGCCCGCGATCAGTACGTGCGTCGAGATCAGCCGGAGCCGCCACGGCGACCCGTCCTCGCGCCGGCCGACCGGGAGCCCGCCCAGGTTCACCTCGCCGGTGACCCACAGTGCGGCAATCGGTTCGGCGAGGGTGTCTTCGCGGACCAGCTCCAGGACTAGCAATCCGGGCGCTACATCGCGGACCCGGCACAGCCGCGCCCTGAACGCGTGCGCCAGGTTGTCTGCCCGGTCGGCGAAGTCGGCGGGAGCCTGCCCGGTCACCAGGCCGACCCGCACCAGGTCCACTGCCCCGGCACGGTGTACCCCGGCCAGGACCGGGAGAATCGGCTGGCCTCGGTAGTCCGGTGCCAGCCCGGCCAGCGTCATCGCAGCCTTCCAGCGGCGCCGGTAGAACCACCACCGGAACCAGTTCCGCGCCGGTACCGCGACGAATCGGGTGAACCATTCAGGTTGCAAGATTCGCAAGCCGATCAGGCCTACGGCAGTAGCCACCGCGAGGCCCGCGACACCGGGCCAGCCCAGGCCGAGCCAGGTGACGACGATCAGTGCGGCCACGGCGTCCAGAGCCGGGTGCGTGAGCGCGAACCAGAGCACGCGCCAGACGAGGCGGATGAGCTGGACGACGAAGATCATCGGCTCGGGTGTCCGGTACACCGGGGAC
>WNFC01007204.1_pt1 | contig 12228 bp, 15 predicted proteins | sample 5400541 | NCBI WGS metagenome assembly WNFC01 (sample SAMN13153342, study PRJNA577476) | soil metagenome | isolation source: 120 cm saprolite under Douglas fir tree site 2 hole 2 replicate 1 | place: USA:California | collected 2015-04-18 | reverse complement strand
ATACACGCTGTCGGGGCGGGAGGAGCGTACCTTTCTCAAGCTCGTGATCGACGCCAAAAGCCAGCGGGTCGTCGGCTGCCACATGCTCGGCCAGGACGCGCCCGAGATCATCCAGGGTCTGGCGATTGCGGTCAAATGCGGCGCGACCAAGCAGCAGTTTGACCAGACCGTCGGCATCCACCCGAGCGCCGCCGAGGAATTCGTCACCCTGCGCGACAAATACATCCGCCCGCCGGAAAAGGCAGCGGCGGAATAGGGATGGTTCGCAAGAACAACCAGCCTTGCGATCCGGCGATCGAGTACGCACATTTGCGGACGAATTGAGTTACGGCACATGCCTGACACATCAGATGCGTTGCATTACGAATTGCCTTTAGCCGCGCTGATCGACGCAATCGAGCTTACAGAGGCGGCGAGCAAGTGGGTTAAATTCCATTCCACACAGGAAAGAGCGCGTGCGGCTTTGGGAAAGCCGTCGTGCCGAACTCAATAGCCTTTATGAGCGAGCGGTTGCGCCGGATGCGGGGTGGCAGGAGATTACCCAAGTGGCCGCAATGATTGGCGAATGGAGTCGCGCTGCGGCAGAAAAGCTTTACCCTCAGATTGACGCGCTTCAGCGAAAACTCGCCGCTCCGGGGAACGAAATGCCCCTGGAGGTCCGACGAGTGCGCCAGGAAAGCATCAAAGTTGCCGAGGGTTGGCTGGAGCTTTAATCCGATTATCGGGAAAAGCTGCTGAGATTGGTGGCGGAGCGGCGGCCTGCCGACGTGATTCTGCGGGCCAAGCCGGTCCAAGGTGAAGTCGACCATGAGGCGCTGAGTCGCGAGTTCATCGCACGGTTTCCAAAGTTGAGAGCGGCCCTTGCCAAATGAGCCGCGGTGGCTGCTGATCGAGGTGGTTATCGAACACAATCGGCTTGAAGTGGAGGAAACGGGCGAACGGCACTTCGGCCGCGACCGGGGATTGCTCGAAGGCGCGTCGGCACGCCCGCAGAACGCGTTCGCCTACGGTGAAGAGAACGTCGTGGTCCTTGCGGTTAGGCTGCTTGCCGGTGTTGCATTCGCCCATGTTTTCGAACCGGGGAACAAGCGCACCGCCTTCGAGGCGATGTGGCACTTTCTTCGTCTCAATGGGTATGATCTCGCGATCGAAGACTCTGCTTTGTGGGAAATGCCCATCATCGACCTGATCGAACGGCGGTCTACAGAAGAAGAGTTCGCGTTGGCGCTCCGCCCTTTTGTCGTCGAGCGATAAGCAAGCCCCTTGCGTTGCTCGCGTTGTGTGGCTAGCGTGCGCGCCATGGGACAAGCCCGAGCCCTTTGCAGCGCGCCCCCCCGCGCGCGATTTTGGTACCGCCGGTATATGACGGCGGCCTAGGATCGCGTTTGCGTATTCCCCGAAGCCGCCCTACCGAGGCGGCTTTCGTGTTTCAGGGTCCTCCCGATCCGAATGTCGCCGATGGTGGAGCGGCCTCCACCCCGGAGGTGTCTAGTGATGAACGAGAACTGGTCCCCCGATAGCTGGCGTGGTCTGCCGATCCGGCAGGTGCCAGGCTATGCCGACGAGGCCGCATTGCAGCGGGTCGAGGAAACCCTGCACCGTTTTCCGCCGCTGGTGTTCGCCGGCGAGGCGAGGCGGCTGCAGGAGCGGCTCGCCGCGGTTGCCGCGGGCAAGGCGTTCCTCCTGCAAGGGGGCGATTGCGCCGAGAGCTTTGCCGAGTTTCACCCCAACAACATCCGCGACATGTTCAAGGTGCTGCTGCAGATGGCGGTGGTGCTGACCTTCGGCGGCGGAGTGCCGGTGGTCAAGTTAGGCCGGCTAGCGGGGCAATTCGCCAAGCCGCGCTCGTCCGAGGTCGAAAAGCAGGGCAACGTGACGCTGCCCTCGTATCGGGGCGACATCATCAACGGGCTGGAGTTCGATGCCGCAGCGCGCGAGCCTGATCCGCAGCGCATGGTCCAGGCCTACAGCCAGTCCGCCGCCACCCTGAATCTGTTGCGCGCCTTCGCCCAGGGCGGCTATGCCGATCTCCACCGCGTTCACGCCTGGAACCAGGATTTTGTCGCCGACTCGCCGCAAGGCGCGCGCTACCGTGAGCTCGCCGACCGGCTGACCGAGACATTGGATTTCATGGCGGCCTGCGGGCTCAACTCGGAAACGGCGCCGCAGATCCGCGAAACCGAGTTCTACACCTCCCACGAGGCGCTGTTCCTCTCCTATGAGGAGGCGTTGACCCGGATCGATTCGACGACCGGCGACTGGTACGACTGCTCGGCGCATCTCGTCTGGCTCGGCGACCGCACCCGTCAGGTCGACGGCGCCCATGCCGAGTTTCTGCGCGGGATCAAGAACCCGATCGGCATGAAGTGCGGACCGACCCTCGAGCCCGACGACTTGCTGCGCCTGCTGGACAGGCTCAACCCCGGAAACGAGCCGGGGCGGCTCACCCTGATCACCCGCATGGGTGCCGACAAGGTCGAGGCGCGGCTGCCGTCCCTGATTCGCGCCGTCCGGCGGGAAGGGCGCGAAGTGGTGTGGTGCATCGACCCGATGCACGGCAACACGATTACCTCCTCCAACGGCTTCAAGACGCGCAGGTTCGACCGGATCCTCGACGAGGTGCACAACGCCTTTGCGATCCACGCCGCCGAGGGGAGCTATGCCGGCGGGGTCCATTTCGAGCTGACCGGGCAAAACGTCACCGAATGCATCGGCGGCGCCCAGGCGATCAGCGAGGCCTCGCTTGGTGATCGCTATCTGACGCATTGCGACCCGAGGCTCAATGCAACCCAGGCACTCGAACTCGCCTTCGAGATTGCCGAGGCGTTGAAGGGCCGCCGTCAGGGCAATGGCAGCAACGGCACAACCCGCCTCGCAGCGGTCTTGTGAGCTGACGGTGGCGGCGTACCAGTCGCCGGCACTCGCGGCGCAGACCGACAGCTATTTCCTGAAGACCAAGGCTATCGTCGGACATTTCGGCGACCGTCCGGCGACCTATGCGGTGTTCATGCGCCGGCCGGTGATCTGCACACCGCGTCTCGCTATCGATTTTCTTGAGCGCGTGGCGGCAGAGCGCGGCACACGTTTAGACATCGAGTTGCACCACCCCGAGGGGGACTTGGTCGGGGCCGGGGACCCGATTCTCTACGTCACCGGCTCGCTCTTCCACTTGGTCGATCTCGAGACCGTGCTGCTGCAAAAGCTCGGCCCCCCCTGCGTTGCTGCGTACAACGCCTACGCGATGTGCGTCGAGTTGCCAAAGGTCGCCTTCCTAGCGATGGATGCGCGCCACTGCGCCGGATCCGACATGGCGGAGATGATGGCCTATGCCGCCGCGGTCGGCTCGGCGCATGCCCGGCGCGAGGCAGGGGCGATCGGTTTCGTCGGCTGCGCGGCTGACGCGACGGCCAAATTTTTTGGGCAGGAGAGCGGGCTCGGCACGATGCCGCATGCGCTGATCGGCTATGCCGGCTCGACGGTGCGGGCCGCCGAGATGTTCCGCGAGGTCTTTCCGGACGAGCCGATGACCGTGCTGATCGATTATTTCGGACATGAGATCACCGATGCGCTCGCGGTCGCCCGACGCTTTGCCGAGCTCGCCGCCGCGGGCCGGCTCTCGGTGCGGATGGATACCCCGGGCGGGCGCTATTGCGAAGGGCTCGACCCGGCCCGCTCCTACGAGGTGATCGAGCTGCACGCGCCGCAATCGATCCGCGGCTATCGCACTGAGGAGGAGCTGCGCTATTTGGTCGGTACGGGTGTTTCGGCGGCGGCGATCTGGCTGATGCGCCGGACATTCGACGAGGCCGGGTTCCCCGCGGTCAAGATCGTCGCGAGTTCGGGTTTCGGCCCGGCGAAGTGCCGGATGATGGCAGCCGCCAACGCGCCGATCGATGTGATCGGCACCGGCTCATACCTGCCCGAGCTGTGGAACGAAACGTACGCCACCGCGGACATCATCGCCTATGACGGCGTGCCGATGGTCAAGGCCGGCCGCGAGTTTCTGCTCAGAAAGCGTGCTGATGGTGAGCGGGCAGGAGATGCGCGCGGAGACCGCTGACGACAACCAGTGAGATGCGAGCGCGATCAACCGGCCTCGAATTATGCAGCGGACACACCAGGCGCTTGTTTCCCCGTGCAGACTAGGCCGTAAACTCATAAACGGACGCCGGTGATGGAACCGCGACTTCAGCTTTCAAGCGGTCGCGATCGACCCAGTCCATCAGGTTACCGCCGACATTCGGCGCCAGTTCGACGAGCGATTAAAACAGCCACCGCAGGGGTTCGAGGCCGAGCAGCAGGCGGCCCGCCATCTCGTAAGTTCGCGCGGTGGCGACCACGTGCTGGTTCGCTGTAAGGATGTCGCGCAAGCAGCGATCTAGCGGTCCCTTCTGGTAGACCGCGCCGCCGCCCGCCGCTTTGTAGATGAGCTGCACCACGTCCACGCAAACTCCGACGGAATGCGGATAAAGGGTGGTGAACAGCGCAAGTTGCCTCTCGGTTGGTTGTCGGCCGTCGAGCAGGCTCGCCCACAGATCACCGACGACGTCGAACACATGAGCGCGCGCCGAGGTAAGGAGAGTCTCTGCTCGCCCGACGGCGTCCTGAACGTAGACATCGTCGCGAAGCACCTTGGGTGCTTCGACACGCTCACCTAGCGTGTAGCGCCGCGCCGGCTTTCCGGCGGTCTCGATCAGTGCGTCGATCGCATGGCGGGCGATTCCGAGTGCCGTGCCAGGTCCCTTCGCGATGAACATGAACGGGAATGCGTAAAGCGGCCCGGACCGTTTGATCAGCTGTGGCTCCTGGAAGCTGAAGGTGTGCTCCTCCGGGACAAATACGTCGCGGACGACGAGGTCGTTGCTGCCGGTGCCGCACAGCCCGGTCGTGTACCACGTGTCCAGGATCTCGCACTGCGATAATCGCAGGAAACATTGCCGTGTTTCGGGGACCCCATTGCCATCGACGCGCGGCACGCCGTCCACGAAAATCGCGCAGCCCAGCCAGGCCCATTCGCAGTGATGGCAGCCGCTAACGAACGGAAAGCGTCCATCCACGCGGTAGCCGCCGGGTACTCGCCGCGCCTTTCCGGTCGTTGTCGCGGCAGCACCGGTGGCGACGAGCACGTCGGGATACATCGCGCGGGCGACATCCTGATCGAGGAACGCGGTGATATAGCCGCTGTCGCAGCCGATCATAGCGCACCATCCGACCGAGCCATCGGCCATGGCGAGCGCCTCGATAACGCGGATCTGCGTCAGCGGGTCCAGTTCCGGACCACCCCAAGCACGCGGCATCACCATGCCGAAGACGCCGGCATCTCTCATCGCCGCGGCAATCGACTGTGGAATTCGGCGGCCCGTTTCGATCTCGTCGCTTGCCGCCCGGATTTGCTCCGCGAGCCCGATAGCGGCATGCAGAACCGGCGAGTCTTCCTTCCCTGCTTGGCCTGCAAAGTACGTCATCGACCAAATCTCCCATTACTTGAAGCCATTGCTGGTCCGCCCCACGCCTTTTTTGTAGCTTTGATGAAACGCCCATTATGCATCATCGCGACGCCGCCGCACTGGTCCGATGGCATTACGTCGCGATCACCCCTCTACGAACGTGTCGAGTCTGTTCTGGCTGGCGATATCGCTGACGGCAGCTTATCCTCAGAGACCCAATTGCCGCCGGAAGAGGGCTTGATCGAGCGGTTCAAAGTCAGCCGCACGACCGTGCGAAAGGCGATCCAGAATTTGATCGAGCGCGGCCTCGTCAAGGTCAGGAGGGGCGAGGGCACTTTCGTCACTCAGCCGAAGATCACCAGAAGCTGACCGAGCTGACCGGTTTCGACGAGGACATGCAGGCTTGGGGCGAAACCCGACCGCCCGCCTACTCGACAAACGCATCGTGGCAGCCGACGAAGCCGTCGCGGACCACCTTGCATTGGTGCGCGGGACATTGGTGGTCAGGCTTCGGCGTGTTCGCTTGGCCGACGGTGTGGCCATGTCTTTCGACGAGACATACTTGCCTCGCGGGAAGAAGGTTGGGGGCAACGACCTTGAGGCCGAGCCGGTCTCCATCCAGACGATGCGTAGGGTGATTGCCTTCCCGCGGTATTGACAATATAGCAATAATATGATACTTTGCTGTACAAATTCCGCGCGACGCCGAGGATCTCGGCACCGTGCGCGCGTTCTTGACCAATTGGAGGCGTGACATGATGCACACTGGATTGCCGATGGTTGACGTCCGCCGGTTTGGACCAGTTTGCGGACCGGTGGAGAACTTCAAGTTGGGCCCGCGCCTGAATTCCAGCTGAATTTTCAGGTGGGGAGAGGGCGGCTCTCGCGTGAGCGCGAAACGAATACGCTGTCGGTGACCTGCCGGGAGCATTCGCAGCATCGGGATTGGTCACGGTGCCGGGCGCACCGAGCAGGCTGAAAAACGACAGGGTAGGTGCGTTTGCTAGATCACTCCGAATTGGCCTTGGCAGCTGATACCCGCGCCTCCGAGCCCCCGTCTTTGCCGGCTCGTTTTCTCGAGCCGGCAGGGTTCGCTTGGGGCAGCTTTGCCGCTGCGGATGGGGCGCGGTTGCGCTGGGGTCACTTGCCGGCCCGGCAGCCGCGCGCGGAATGCGTGATGGTCGGCGGGTTTTCCGAATTCATCGAAAAATACTTCGAGACGATCGGCGACCTCGCCGCCCGTGGCCTTTCAGTCTGGTGTCTTGATTGGCGTGGACAAGGGGGCTCCGAGCGACCGAGGCGCCTACCGAGCCGCCCACGTCCCCGGCATTTTAACCGCGATGCGGGCGAACTCGCGCTGTTCACCCGGGCATTGCCGGCGGCCGCCCAGCCGCGGCTCCTGATCGGCCATTCAATGGGCGGTGCGATCGCCCTCCTCTGCCTGCGCCGTTACCCCGGTCTCTTCGACGCGGCGATCCTTTCGGCGCCGATGCTCGCGATCCGCACCGGCGGGATGCCGGCCGCCCTCGTGCGCTGGGTCACCGGCATCGCTCGAATTTCCGGCCTCGGCATGTGCTTCGTCCCGGGAGCCGGAGCTTGGCACCCCGATCGCATCCCGTCGCCCGAGCGCAGCCGCATCTCAAACGACCCGGAACGTTGCCGCCTGCAATACGCCTGGTTTCTGGCACGCGCCGGGCTGCGGGTCGACGAGCCGACCTGGGGCTGGCTCGACGCGGCGCTCCGCCTCGCCAGGCGAATCGGCAGGAAGGAGTTCCTTTGCGGAATCGACACTCCGATCCTGCTGGGAAGCGCGGGACTGGAGACTTTCGTACCGACCGAGTCACATCGCCGTGCCTCCAAGCTGCTACCCGACTGCACCCTGGTCGAGTTCCCGGATTCGAAGCATGAACCTTTCCTCGAGCGCGATCTGATCCGCAACAGTTGGCTCGAGGCGATTGATCGGTTCATCGCCGAACGCGTCGACCGGACCAGCCCCGACTGTCGGCGGTTCTGACCGATCAGATGCTCGAATTTCCTTATCTTTCACCTCGCCGACAGGCCTCGCCCACCGGGATTGCACTCCGGTCCCTCGCAATGACGCTTGCGCGCATTGTGGTCCTTGGTTAGCCGGTCGACGAGGTGTCGTTTTCTTGCCTGAATCGTATTTCATATTTGACAAATTATTGGAAATATACTACTTTGGCATCTATCCGTTTGATGAGGAATTCACGACCGCAAGGGCGCGTGTTCCACAACAGCGGTCTGGTGAACGGAAATTCGCTGTTCCGTCTCCCGCGAGGCGGCCGTCTCTCCAGGGTTTCCGCGGCGCACGAACCAACGCTCGCTGATAATTTCCTGCAAAAACAGCAAAAACAGCAAAACAGCGAGAGCGGGCGGCGGCCCACTCGCCCCCCACGCCACTTGCCGACAGGGCAGACCTTGGCTTATGCAGGTGAGGATGATCGGAAGGCTCAACCATGTGGCCATTGTCGTCCCCGATCTCGCGGCGGCGAGCGAGCTCTATAGGCGCGCGCTCGGCGCCTGCGTCTCGGCGCCGCTCGTCCTGCCGGCGCATGGCGTCACGGTGGTCTTCGTCGAGCTGGCGAACACGCGGATCGAGCTGCTCGAGCCGCTCGATGCCAATTCGCCAGTGCGCAGTTTTCTCGAACGCCATCCCGAGGGCGGCATGCACCACCTCTGCTACGAGGTCGACGACATCATCGCCGCACGCGATCGGCTGCGCGCAAAGGGTGCGCGGGTGCTCGGGGACGGCGAGCCAAAGCTCGGCGCGCACGACAAGCCCGTGCTGTTTCTGCACCCCAAGGATTTCTGCGGGACCCTGATCGAGCTCGAAGAGGCGTGAGCCGACGGCGATGCGAATATGGGCTGGGTCACGGGGCTCGTCGTCTATTTCCTCGTCTGGTGGGTGACCCTCTTTGCGGTATTGCCGCTGTGGGTGACCCCCGCCGATCCCGGCGACCCGGGTCACGCAGCCGGTGCGCCGGCGCGGCCGTGGCTGCTGCTCAAGGTGGCGGTCACGACTGCAGTATCGGCGGTCATCTGGTTGGTGATTTATGCCCTGGTGAGGTCTCCATGGCTCAGTTTCCGGGAGCCCTGAGGTGAGTGCCGCCTACTGCCGGGCGGCGCCCGGGGATCCCATTCACGGACTTTACCACGATACCGAATACGGCTTTCCGACCGAGGAGGAGAGCGTGCTGTTCGAGCGCCTGATGCTCGAAATCAACCAGGCTGGCCTGTCCTGGGCGACGATCCTCAAGAAGCGTACGGCGTTTCGCACTGCCTATGCCGATTTCTCGGTCGACCGGGTCGCCGCCTTCGGTCCGGCCGAGATCGACCGCCTGCTCGCCGATCCGGGCATCATCCGCAACCGGCTCAAGATCGAAGCCGCCACCGAGAACGCACGACGGGTTCAGGCGCTGCGGCAGTCACACGGGTCGTTCGCGCTGTGGCTCGAGGCGCACCACCCGCGCTCGCCCGAGGCATGGACCCAGCTCTTCCGGCGGACCTTTCGTTTCACCGGCGGGCAGATCGTCGGCGAATTCCTGATGAGCATCGGTTATCTGCCGGGGGCGCACGAGCCGGACTGCCCGGTCCTCCCCCGGATCCTCGAACGCTCCCCGCCTTGGGAGCGGGTGCCGCAAGTTTGACCACCGCCGCCGTCCTTTGATATAGAGGCCTCCGGGTCGAAGATGGGGTGGTTTCGATGTCCCTGCGGCAGAAATACCTTAAGATCTTGTCCGGGATCGTACCCGCCGGGGCGGCCGGCGTGGCACTCCTGCTCGGCTCGACGGCACCGAGCGCCGCCGAGCATCCGGCGAGCTTCCAGCCTTCAGCAGCAAATAAGGCCGATGTCGCAGAACGGCTCGCCGCCATCCGCGAAGCAGTCTCCGATGTGGCCGAGGCGGAGGGTGGGGCGGCGAAGCCCAATGACGGCGATCTCCGCCTTGCCTGGGGCAACTGGTGGCATAACTGGGGCTATAATCCGTGGGGTGGTTTCGGTTGGCCAAACTGGAACAATTGGCGCAATTGGAACAACTGGAACAACTGGTGGCGCAATTGGTAGCTCCGCTGATCGGGGTCGCACGGCGAGCCGCCTCGTGCCCCGGATAGAGCTGCTGGTCGTCCAGCCTACCCCGTTCTGCAACATCGATTGCCGTTATTGTTATCTCCCGGATCGTAACTCGAAGGCGGTCGTCGCCCGGGAAACCCTGTTCAATCTCTTCTCCCAGGTCTTTGCCTCGGGCTGGGTCGGCGAATGCCTGTCGGTCGTTTGGCATGCCGGCGAGCCGATGGTCCTGCCGATCGAGTTCTACCGGGACGCGTTCCGCCTGATCGACCGACTGAAGTCTACCGAACTCCCGGTGGCGCACTCATTTCAGACCAACGGGACCTTGATCGACGAGGCGTGGTGCAAATTCTTCGCGGAAGAGCGGGTCAATATCGGCGTCAGCGTCGACGGCCCCCGGCAGTTTCATGACAGCAACCGGCTGACCCGCTCGGGGCGAGGAACGTTCGACAGGACGATCGCGGGCATCCGGCTGTTGCGCCGGCACAGGGTTCCGTTCCACGTAATCTCGGTGCTGTCGACGGCCAGCATGGCCGCACCTCGCGAGATGTTCGACTTCTACACCGCGGAGGGGATCGAGCGGGTGTGCTTCAATGTCGAGGAATCCGAGGGCGAGCATGTCTCACGATCCTTCGCCGACACCGGGGTCGAGGCCGCCTATTATCGGTTCCTGTGCGAGTTCTGGCGGCTGGCCGCCGCGGGTCCGCGCAGGGTCACCTTCATTCGCGAAATCGAGCACGCCATACAACAGGTCATCCGCCCTGCGGAGGCGACGTTCAGCAACCAACTGGTCGAGCCTTTCGCGGTCACCAGCATGGATTGGGCCGGCAACATTTCGACGTTTTCGCCCGAGCTGCTCGGACTGAAGAACCCGGCCTATGAAGATTTTCTCTTGGGGAACATCAATCGCGACAGGCTCGTCGATCTGCCGCAGCAGCCCAATTTTGCGAGGATGCTTGGCGATATCAGGGCGGGTGTGGAGATGTGCCGCGAGCGTTGCGAGTATTTCAGCGTGTGCGGCGGCGGCGAGCCGGTCAACAAGCTCGCCGAGAACGGAAGCTTCGCCAGCACCGAGACGACCTATTGCCGTCTGACCAAGATGCGAGCGACCGATCTCGTGCTCGACGCGCTCGAGCGGGCGCTCCTGAGCGAGGTCTGTCAGGAGGGCGCCTCACACGCCGATATTTGCGAATGATTCCAGTCGATTCGGAGGTCAGGATGAGCCACACATTCCGCCGGTTGGCCGCGTTCGCCGTCGCCGCCGCGCTGCAGGGAAGCCTGGTCGGGCTCGCTCTCGCGCAGGGCAACCCGCCGCCGTCGGGCGCCGGCGGCCCGCCGCCGCAATACATGAACCTTGGGTCGATGCCATCGGCGGTCCCGGGGGCCGGTCCCGAATCCGCTGCGGCCTCCGAGCTGCCGGTACTCTACGTCACCAGCGTCGAGGTGTTGCGGACCAGCACCGATCCCAAGCTCGACATCGTGCGGGTGACCGGGTTGACGAGCTCCCAGGGCTGGACCACGCCGCAACTGGTCCCGACATTCTCCGGTAAGCCCTTCGACGACGTTCTCGATCTGCAATTCATCGCGACCGCGCCGGTGCAATCGCAGGCCGCTGAAGGTTTTCTTCCGATCGGCGCCGTCTTCACGCTCGAAGTGGCGCACCCGTTCAAGGGTGTGCGCGTCCGGGCCTCGGAGAATACGATCGAGGTCAAGCCGATCCCCGGCATGAAGCAGGCCAGTGTCACCGCCGACAGTTGCAAGGACTGCATCGGCAAGAAGTTCGCCGAGCGCGGCCAAGCCGCCGCCGGGCAACCCGGTACCGTGCGTCAGGAGGATCTCCCTAAGATACTGCGCTGGATCATTCCGACTCGGGGCATCCGGGGCATCACCCACAACCCGAACCGCCTCAACCTGATCCTCGGTGACGAAAACGTGATCGTCCAGGCCTATTGGGAATAGGAATAGGCGAAGATAAAGAATCACCCAGGGCGGCGATGCGGCGGGCGTCCGGATACCGGGTGTGCCGTGCCTTGCAGGGCTGCGCTTGCTTTGCGTCGATCCTGTTTCTGATCCTTGGTATCGAGGCGTCCCACAGCAACGCCGCCGCCCAAGCGAGCCGACCGCCCGCGGCTCAATGGTCGGCGTCGATCGGGGCGCGCGAGATCGGCGAAGCTACTGCACTCGACCGCGTCGCGTTTGCTGTCGATGGCGTCGAATCAGATCACGGCCGCGATCCAAAGATGTGGGGTCCCGAGATCGACGGGCCGCAGGGGCCGATGCAGGTATCCGCGGCTGCAGCAGCGGATGCCGGCGGCGGCGACCGCTTTGACGAGCAACAGAACCGCATGCTCGGCCGCGCCTATCTCGCCCAGCTGTACCGGCGCTACCGCAGTTGGCCCGACGCGGTCGCAGCCTACAATTGGGGGCCGGGTCACATGGATTCCTGGATCAGCGGTGGACGCCCACTCGACAAGTTGCCGTCGGAGGTCGAGCGTTACCGGGTCCGCGTCCTTGTCAGCTCGTCTCTGGGTGCCCCAAGGCTCAGGCTCGTCCATCAGCAGCCGAGGCGGCTAGCAGGCGATCCCCATAACGGTCGCGCTGCCGTCGAGCGGCTCTACGCCGAGATCATGCGCGCCAGCGACCCCGGCATCCGCTGAGCGGCCGCGCGCCCTCTCACCTCGCGAACCGCGGCGC
>WNFC01020500.1_pt1 | contig 12229 bp, 14 predicted proteins | sample 5400541 | NCBI WGS metagenome assembly WNFC01 (sample SAMN13153342, study PRJNA577476) | soil metagenome | isolation source: 120 cm saprolite under Douglas fir tree site 2 hole 2 replicate 1 | place: USA:California | collected 2015-04-18 | reverse complement strand
CGCACGGGATGACCATCTGGCAGGGCCAGTTCTGGATCTGCGATGCGGAAACCCAGGACGTGTGCACCTTCCCGGTGCCGAGCGGCTATTAGGTAGCCTCAGTCGGCTGAGTCGGACAGGCGGCCGCGGCGGCGGCCAGCCGTTGGGCGACCTTCTGGCTGATCGTTCCGAGCGCTTCAACCTGGCTGGGCGTGAGCTGGTCGAACACGTGGCGGCGGACGCCCTCGACGTGGCCTGGGGCCGCGGCTTCGAGCACCGCGAAGCCCGCATCGGTCAGTAAGGCAAATGCGCCGCGTTTATCGCTCGGACAGCTGATGCGCTGGACCCAGCCCTTTTCTTCGAGGCGATCGACGGCGTGGGACAGGCGGCTGCGGGACGACCACGTGCGTTCGGCGAGGTCGCTCATGCGCAGGGTGCGCGCGGGCGCCTCGGACAGCATGGCCAGGATGGTGTAGTAGCCCAGCGGCATATACCAAAAAAGAGGTTGAAATCTCAATCATCTATGGCGTATGGTGGTGCTAGTTGAGCGTTCAACAATCTACCTACAGAGGTCTACCACTCGTGACCACCGCCACCACCCCCGCCGTCCAAACCCACTCCACCTGGCAGATCGACCCTTCCCACAGTCTGGTCGAGTTCAGCATCCGCCACATGATGGTGTCGACCGTCAAAGGCCACTTTGGCACCGTCTCCGGCACCATCTACGACAATGGCGAGGACCCGACGCTGTCCTCCGTCCAGGTCGACATCGATCCCGCCAGCATCAGCACCGCCGACCCCAGACGTGATGCGCACCTGCGCTCGCCCGACTTCTTCGACGTCGAGCAGTTCCCGAAGATCACCTTCAAGAGCACCCGCATTCAGGGAACCCGCGATGAGTTCAAGCTCATCGGCGATTTGACGATTCGCGACCAGACCCGCGAAGTGGCGCTCGACGTCACCTTCAACGGCATCGACGTCAGCCCCTACGGCCAGACCGTCGCCGGCTTCTCGGGCCAGACGAAGCTGAACCGCAAAGACTTCGGTCTGAACTGGAATGCTGCCCTCGAAAGCGGTGGCGTGCTGGTCAGCGATCAGTTCAAGCTGGAAGTCGAGATCGAGGCCGTCAAACAGTCAGCCTGACCACTCAGGATGACAACGCGCCGGTGCGTCGTTGGCGTTCAACTCGCGCCGCCTCGATTTGCGCTTGGCGAGCTTCACGCCAGGCAATGTCCACCGCGAGTCGCTGGCGGAGTTGCTCCAGATGAGCCTGCATGGCCGCTGGCGCGGGGCCGCCGGGAGTAGTCCGTTGCTCGACAAAGCACCACGGATCCAGCGCGGCGCGCAGGTCCGCTGGATCCAGGTGCACAGCATGGCCCAGCACCTGCTGGGCCGCTTTGGCGACCAGCTCCGCATCAACCCGGCCGGGGTCTGCGCCGCTCAGCTGGACCACCATTGAAGCCACGCGATGTGCCTGGCGGAATGACAGGCCACCTCGGCGCACGAGCGTATCGGCCAGCTCCGTCGCGGTGGTAAAGCCGTCAGCCGCGCGCTTCGCCAGGCGTTCGACGTCGAACTGGCAGGTAGCCAGTGCCGCCTCGAGCAGCCGCAATACCCCCAGCGCGTGCTCGAAGGTGCGAAACAAGGGCTCGTAGAACTCGTCTTCGACGTCGACCGTGTCGCCCAGCGCCGCGGAGTGCACCAGCGTCGCCGCGGTGTGCGCGTCGCCCAGCACCCAACCGATGCGCGCGCGCAGATGTTCAAGCACCACCGGGTTCTTCTTCTGGGGCATGATGCTGCTGATCTGCAAAAACGCCGGATCGATGCGCAGCACGCCGAACTCTCGCGTTGCCCACTGCAGCAAATCGTGGATGAGCCGTGACAGGCCGAGCACGCACGTCGTCAGCACGTTCAGACTCTCGAGGGCGTAATCGACGCTGCCGATGGCGTCGTAACTGTTGATCACCACGCTATCGAAGCCCAGCAACCTGGCGGTCAACGCTCGATCGATCGGAAAACCGGTCGTGGTCAACGCGGCAGCGCCCAATGGGCCACGATTGGTGCAGGCAAAGGCAGCGTGCAGCCGATCGGCGTCGCGCTCCAGCGCCTGCGCGGTCGAAGCGAGATAGTGCGCGAGCGTGGTTGGCTGGGCCGGCTGGGTGTGGGTGTGGCCGGGCATGAGTGTGCGCAGGTGGTCGCCGATCAGGCGCAGAAACGTGTTGCGCAACGCCTCCAGCGCCAGGTGGGTGTCGAGCAAGAGCCGCCGCACTGTCAAGCGGGCCATTGCCGCGTCGAGGTCGTTGCGACTGCGCGCCAGGTGTAAGTTGCCGCCGGCGTCTTCGCCCGCCAATTCCAGGATGCGGGCTTCCATCTGAAAGAACAGGTCCTCCACTTCGGGCGCATACGCAAATGCGTCAGCGCCTTGACGGCGCAGCGCGTCAAGTGCGTTGCTTACCCGAACCACCTGGTCTGTGGGCATGAGTCCCTGGGCGGCCAGCATGAGCAGGTGCGCCTCACTCGCCTCGAGCATCGGTTCGAACAGCCACTTCTGCGACTCGGCGAACTGCGGTCCGAGGATGACCTGGGCGTAGACCGGGTGCGGGAAACGGCTCATCCCTTCAACCCGGTCAAGGCCACGCCGCGAATGATCTGACGCTGGAAGACGGCGAAGACGATCAGCACCGGCACCGTCGCGATGCTGGCGCCGGTCATGATCAGCTCCCAGCGTGAGCCAGCCTCACCGTAAGAGAATTGCGATAGACCCACTGGGATGGTCCGCATCAGCGGATCCTGAATCACGATCAGCGGCCACAGGAACGCATTCCAATTCCCGAGAAACGTCAGAATGCACAGCGCGGCTAACGCTGGCCGCACCAGCGGGAGCGCTATGCGCCAGAACAGGCCAAACTCGCCCAGCCCGTCGATGCGACCGGCATCGAGCAGCTCATTCGGCACGCTGTGCATGAACTGGCGCATCAGGAACACGCCGAACGCGCTGATCACACCGGGGAACATGATCCCCCAGTACGTGTCAGTCCAGTGGTAGTCGACCGACAGGATGTACCACGGGATCACCAGCATCTCGGTCGGCACCATCAGCGTGCCTAGAATGGCGACAAAAATGACTGACTTGAACGGGAACTCCAGCTTGGCCAGCACGTAGCCCGCCAGCGAATCGAAGAACGCGACGCTGAGGGTTGTCGCGCCGGCCACCAGCAGGCTATTGCTAAACCAGCGCACGAACGGAAACCGCGTCAGCGCGATGACGTAGTTGTCCAGGGTAGGTTTCGTGGGCAGCAACGACAGCGTGTAAATGTCCGCGGGTTGCTTGAAGGACGTCGCGATCATCCACAGGAACGGGAAGACCATCACGACGCCGACCAGCGTCAGCGCCGCATAGGTTGCAACTGTCGGCGGCGATGGCATCCGTGGAGTCGCACGTCGCACGGCGACAACTTTCCGCCTGGGCGGGTGCGCGGCTCGCTCAGCAACAGGCGCGCTAATACTCATAGCGCCGCGACAGCACGCGCAATTGGACCAACGTCACCACCAGAATCAGCGCGAACAGCACGACCGTCATCGCCGACGCGTAACCCATCTGATACGCCCCGCCGAACGCCTTCTGGTACACGTACAGCACCAGGCTGAGCGTGCTGTTGAGCGGTCCGCCGGTGCCTTGCGAAGACATGTTCTGGACCTGGCTGAAGACCTGGAGCGAGCTGATCGCGCTCGTGACCGCCAGGAACACGATCGTTGGATTGAGCAACGGCAGAGTGATGTGCCGAAAGAGGGCCCAGCGGCCGGCGCCGTCCAGCCTGGCGGCTTCGTAGTAGAGATCAGGAATGGCGTTCAAGCCGGCCAGGAAGATGACGATCTGGAAGCCCAGGTCATGCCAGACGTTGACCGCCACGATCGACGGCAGCGCTTGTGACGTACTTTGCAGAAACGGTTGGGATGGGATGCCGACCAGTCCCAGGAGCTCGTTGATGCTGCCGCGCTGGGGCTGGTACAGCCAGCGCCAGACCCAGCCCGCGGCGACCAAAGACGTGATGAACGGAATGAAGTACACGGTGCGGAACAGGCCCGCCAGGCGACGGACTCGCGTCAGCGCCAGGGCGATGGCCAGGGCGATGACCAGCCCGCTCGGCACGCCCAGCCCGACGTACTTGAGCGTGTTGCCCAGCGCCGCGCGAAACATGGCATCGCCGGCGAGGCGCTGAAAATTGTCGAGCCCGACGAAGGGCCGTTCATCGGAGAGCATGTCCCACTGATAAAACGCCACCTGCAGCGCCGACAACGTCGGCAGAATGCGAATGAACACAAAGAAAGCAAGCGGCACCAGCAACAACAAATAAGCGGTCAATGCCCGCCGCCGCGCCAGGCTCACGCTTTGACGGACGCCCAGTACTGGTCGAGCATCGCCTGGACTTTGTCTGCGGCGCCTTTGACGGCTTGATCGGGCGGCGTGCCGTTCAGGATGACCTCGTTGACGGCGTCGAGCACGGCCTGGCGGTCGGCGGCTTCGTCGACGAAGAACGTGCGTAGCCGAAGTCGAGCGACTGCAAGAACGGCCCCAGCTTGGCGTCCTTGGCATACTTGTCTTCTTTGGCGACGGCCTGTCGCGCAGGCAGCTCGCCGACTTTCTCTACCCACTGGCGCATGACTTCAGGCGTGGTCAAGTACTGCAGCCACTTCGTCGCCGCCTCGAGTCGCGCCCCTGTGGCGCGTTTGGTCACGCAGTTGACCCAGAACGACGAGTAAGTCGCCTTGTCCTTGTGCGTGGGCAGCGGCGCAATCGCGTAGTTCAACGCCGGTGCGTCGGCGTGGGGTCGTTCCAATTGAGCTTCTTGAGATCCGCCGTGTGCGGTGTGATCCCGTTCTGGCGGTTGAGCGCCTCGCGCCACCACTGGTGGCCCTGACCATCCGGGCCCCACGCGAACCCAGCCGTTTCCAGCTTACCGTCTGAACCCCGCTTCGTCGTCTTCAGGGCAACGTCGACAAACTCTTCCCACGTGGTGGGCGGTTTGTTCGGATCGACTCCGCTGGCCGAAAACAGATCCTTGTTGTAGAAGAGCGCCAGCGTCCGCACCGCGGTCGGCACGCCCCAGTACTTGCCCTGCAGCTTGGCGCCCTGCACCACGGGGAAGAAGTCCTTCTCCAGCGTCGCGGCGGGGAAAGCACTCGTGGGCAGCTCCTGCAAGTAGCCGGACTGGGTGTATTTGCCGAGCCAGCCGTAGTACAGGTTGACGACGTCTGGGCCCTGGCCGGCCGGTGCCGCGGCGGCGAGCTTCTGCTGGTACTGCTCGTACGGGATCGTGCTGTTGTGGACGATCTCGATGTTCGGGTTCTGCTTCTGAAAATCCTGAATGAGGCTGTTGACCAGGTCTTGTTTGGACTGGAAGAAGTACTGCCAGTACTCGATGCTGACTCTTTGTGCGGCGGTCGCCGGCGCGGTCTGGGCGGTGGGCTGAGCTGGCGGGGGCGACGTCGGCGCCGGCGCCGCGACCGGCTTGGCCGTCGAGCCGGCGGCGCACGCCGAGAGCAGCCCGGCCGCGGCCGCGCCGAATGTGAATTGTAAAAGATGGCGTCGATTGAGCTGGTTCATCAGTTACGTACCTCCCAAGCGGAACAACCGGATCGCGTTACCCCCAAAAATCTGGCGTAGTGCCTCGTCCGGCAGATTCATGAAGCGACACGCGCGGATCTGATCCTGAAGATAGCGAATGCTAAACCCGCGCGGGAACCAGCTCGAATCGCTGCCGAAGAGAATGCGCTCAGGGCCGACCGTCTCGTAGAACTTGCGGATCAGGTCGTCGAGCGTCAGCGAATACGGCATCCAGCGCACCCACTGGTTGGAGCCCGACGTGTCGACGCTCACGTTCTCGCACGCCCAACAAAGAAAGAGCAGCTCTTTCACATACTGGATGCCGAAGTGTGGCACGACGAACTGGATCGTGGGGAAATCGCGTGCGACCTGCTCGAGCGCACCGGGGTTGTCGCGTTCGTTCCACGAGATCCCGCCGCCTGCTCCGAGCATGCCGAAGTGGATCAAGATGGGCACGCCCAGGGCTTCGACAGCTTCCCAGAGCGGGTAGAGGCTACGCTCGTCGATGCGCCGTTCGAGGGCCGGCGCCAGGATCTTCAGCCCGCGCAACTTCAGCTCGGTGACTGCGCGGCGTAGCTCGTCGGCCGCGCCGGGCGCGAATGGGTTGTGGTGGGCGAAGCCGATGAATCGGTCCGGATGTCGCGCGACGGCGCGGGCCAGCGTGTCGTTGCCGCCGCCGGTCGCAAATCCGATCCGATCGATGCCGTAGCGGTCGAGCTCAGCCAACCAACGATCGGCGAGTGTCTCGAGTGGCTGCTCCGCGGCTTCGGGGTCGGGTTCGGGAAAGTCCCACGCCAGGCGCCACGCGGCGCGGTAGCGTTCGGCCTGAGCGCGCATATAGACCGCTTGCTCGGCCGCGGGCGTGCCCGCCGCGTACTGACGCACGCCGACCCCTGAAGTCGAAACGTCGCCTTTGATCGGAAAGTGAGCGTGGAAGTCGACAATGTGCAGATCCTGGAACATCGCTCTTCCAACCACGATAGCTGACGCTGCCACCCCACTACGGTCTCGACGGCGTCGAACGGTTCCGCCTCAACCGCTAGGGCTGGCGCGTTTCGCTGAGGAGTCGCTCGACGAAGCGCTGAAATGACGGCTCGAATGTGTGGTGGACCCGCTGCCAGTAACCGCTGAAGTAGGGCCGCCGCATTAAGGTCTCGGCGGTCGCGGCCCAGGCGGTCCAGTCGTCCTCGGGCATCGACTTTTCGACCGCCCACTGCGTGTGCGCCTCCTCCAGGATGGAGACGAACATATTGGCAAAGTGGAAGCGATTGTCGTACTCATTACCGTCCGCATCTGCGACGTCCAGACTTTCGAATAGCCCGGGATTACCGATCATCATCTCGCTGATGCGGTCCATGCGGGATTGCAGCGTCGCGCGGGCCGAAGCGAGCAATGTGGTCCGCGTCTCGCGCACCAGCATGCGCGTCACCCACGCGTAATAGCCCGTGATTCCGACGAGCACCAGCGTTGCGATCGCTTGCACGCTGCCCGAGTGCGAATCAAGCCAGTCCATACGAGTGGTCAGTGGTCAGTGGTCTTATAGTCCGGCTTTGCCGCGCACCACCGGATTACGCAGGAGCCCGAGCTGGTCGATTTCGATCTCCACGACGTCACCCTGTTGCAATGTGAAGGGGCTCTCGGGAACCAGTGCAGTACCTGTCGACAGAATCACTCCATCCGGAAAATCGTCCTCGCGGAAGAGGTACTCGACCAGGTCCTCCAACCGTCGCTTGAGGTCCGCGGTGCTCGCTTCGCCTGACCAGTGCGCTTGCCCGTCGCGCAGGATGCGCATACGCATGCCCAGGGCGTACGGGTCGGCAATCTGCCAGGCTGGAGTGATGCCGGGTCCAAGCGCGCACGATCGTGAATAGACCTTGGCCTGGGGCAAGTACAGTGGGTTGTCGCCTTCGATACTGCGCGAGCTGATGTCGTTGCCGATGGTGTACCCGACGATCTCGGCGCCGGCGTTGATGACCAGGGCTAACTCCGGCTCCGGTACGTCCCAGGTCGAATCGGCGCGCACGACCACCGCCTCCTCGGGCCCGGCGACCCGACGCGGAGTGGCTTTGAAGAAGAGCTCTGGCCGTTCGGCGGAATACACCTTGGTGTAGATGTCCGGCGTGCCACTCTCCTCCACCCGCGCTTCTTCGGAGCGGCGGTATGTAACGCCGGCGGCCCACACCTCGGTCTGACCGTCGATGGGCGCAAGAGTCATCTTTGCCCGCTGACCCGCGGTCCGGGGCGCGCCTTCGAGTGCCCCGCGCAACTCGCCGAGGGACAGGCGGAGGAGCTCTGAAACAGTGCGCTGGGGCAGACCAGCGACAATCTCTTCACCTTCGGTGAGGGCGAGCCCGTCGGGCAATCGAACGATCTGCATCGGCATCAGCGCGCACTGCTCGTCGCGACACCGGGCTGCATCGAGGTCCACGCGGAGCCACCAGGAAACGAGTATGCATCGAGCGACGCGCGATGCATGGTCGCACTGTAGCCAGGCTGCGTCGGTGGCATGTAGCGCCCATCGCGCATCACGACCGGGTCCACGAAGTGCTCGTGGAGGTGGTCAACATATTCAATCAACCGGTCGTCCATTGAGCCGCTAATGCGCAGAAAATCGACCATCGACAAGTGCTGCACGTACTCGCACAAGCCAACTCCGCCGGCGTGGGGACACACCGGCACGCCGAACTTGGCCGCCAGCAGGAGCACGGCCAGCACCTCGTTGACGCCACCCAGGCGCGCGGCATCGATCTGGCAGAAGCCAATGGCGTTGGCTTGCAGGAGCTGCTTGAAGACCACCCGGTTCTGGCAGTGCTCGCCGGTGGCCACCTTGATGGGCGCTAGCGCCCGCGCAATCGCGGCGTGCCCGAGCACATCATCCGGACTGGTCGGTTCCTCGATCCACCACGGGTCGAACCGCGCCAGCTCGCGCATCCAGGCGATCGCCTGGTCAACATCCCACACCTGGTTGGCGTCGACCATCAACTTGCGGTCGGGTCCGATCTCATCACGAATGATGCTCACCCGGCGGATGTCGTCCTGCAAGTCGCGCCCGACCTTGACCTTGAAGTGTGCCCAACCTCCGGCCAGACCTGCTCGACACAGCGCCCGTAGTTGATCGTCCGAGTAGCCCAGCCAGCCCGCCGACGTGGTGTAGGCCGCGTAGCCGCGCGCGTGCAAGAGTGTTTCGCGCGCGCCTTTCGTCGGCTCGTTGCGGCGAACGATCTCCAGTGCCTCGTCGGGTGTGAGCGCGTCGGTGATGTAGCGAAACGGGACACAGCGGATGAGCTCTTCCGGCGACAAGTCGGCCAGGAGTTTCCACAGCGGCTTTTCCAAGCTCTTGGCCCACAAGTCCCACACGGCGTTGACAATCGCCGCGGTGGCCAGGTGGATGACCCCTTTTTCGGGTCCGACCCAACGCAGCTGGCTGTCGCCGGTCAGGTGATACCAGAAGGCGGCCGGATCGGCGGCCACCTCCTCGACGGTGTGGCCGCGCACCAGGTAGGCCAGCGAATTGATCGCCGCGACGCACAGCTCATTGCCGCGGCCAATGGTAAAGGTGAACCCGTGGCCTTCGAGACCACGCGGATGATCGGTCTCGAGGACGACGTACGCCGCTGAATAGTCGGGGTCGGGATTCATCGCGTCAGAGCCGTCCAGCGTCCGCGATGTGGGGAAGCGGATGTCGCGCGCGACGACATTGGTGATCCGTGTGGGCATTTTTGACTTTCTTACGTGGCGGTCCAGCCGCCGTCGAGCACGACGGCCGAGCCGGTCATGAACGCGGCTTCGTCCGAGGCCAGGTACACAGCCAGGTCGGCCACTTCGTCTGGCCGGCCCATGCGGCCGATGGGCTGGCGAGCGTGGAGCTCCTTGATGGTCTCCGCGCGCGTCTCGCTGTGAAAACGCTCGACATAACTTTCGACGAACGGGCTGTAGACCGTGCCCGGACAGATGGCGTTACACCGGATTCCAGCTTTGACATAGTCGACGGCGATCTGACGAGTCATTGCGATCACCGCGCCTTTGGTCGCGCAATAGGCGAACCGCCGCGCAATCCCGATCATGCCTGCCACCGAAGCAATATTGATGATTACCCCGCCGCCTGGTTCCTGGCGCAGCATCTGCTCGACCGCCACGCGTGAACCATGAAACACGCCGGTCATGTTGACCGAGATCAGTTTGTCCCAGTCACTGGGGTCGGTCTCCTGGACCGAGCCGACCAGGCCGATACCCGCGTTGTTGACCAGCACATCCAGTCGCCCAAAGCGTTCGACGCCGGCTGCGGCCGCGGCTTGCAGGCTGGCCAGGTCGGTCACGTCGGTGCGCCAGAACAACGCCGAGTCGCCCAGCTCGTGGGCAACCTGACTGCCGCCTGCCTCGCTCACATCGGCGACCACGACCCGAGCGCCTTGCTCCGTAAATGCGCGGCAGGTCGCGGCGCCAATGCCGCTTCCACCGCCGGTGACCACCGCCACCTTGCCGTCCAGCCGGAATCGTCCCACTCAGCCCATGTTAATGCGTGATACCCAGGGCTCGCTCGACCGCCCGGACCACTTCCTCAGGTGAGAACGGTTTGATCAGGTACACGTCCGCCTGGGCACGCGCGCCGGCCTTGCGGTCCTCCTCTGCACTCCGGCCAGTGAGCATGATCACCGTCATGCCCTGCACCTGAGGGTCGCCCTTGATGACCGCGGTCAGCTCCAGTCCGTTGTAGACCGGCATCTGCCAATCGAGGATGGCGACCGCGGGGTGGTGCTCGCGAATCAAGCGCCAGGCTTCCTCGCCGTCGGCCGCCTGAAGCACGCTGAACTGATCGGAGTCGAGCGTGGCTGCCAGCAGACGGCGCATGGCCGGATCGTCATCGGCGATCAGGACCATTTTGTTGCCCGTTCCAAGTGCGGTCGCGCGATTCACGTCCGGGACACCTGGCGTCACCGCGGGAGAAATCGGGCCGGCCTGTGGCTCGGGGTCGTTCAAGCGTTCGAGGATCGCGCACGCCCGCTGCGCTTCGCGGGCAATGTCCTCGAGGCCCTCGCGGCCGTCGGCATCGAGTCCGTTGTCCTCGGACAGGAGCACCTGCGACATGCCCATGACCACACCCAGCGGCGTAGCCAGGTCGTGCGCGACTTTCCCGACAAGTGTCGTTGCGCGTGCAGCCTCATGGCGTGCCGCGGTCAGTTCCTCGGTGAGCTGGTGGCGCTGGACAATGGCCGCGATCGCCCGTGCGAGCGTGCGTCCGTGCAGTGCTTCCGTCCTGGGTAGATAGTCGTCGCCGCCGCCCGTGGCCTCGCGGTCCGGGCTGGACGTGAGCACCAGCGCCGGGGCGCCCACGCCGATGGCTTTCAGTCGCCCAAGCAGAGTCTCGCCGTCGGTATCGCTGAGAATGTCGTCGACAATCAGCGCTTCGTAACCGCCGTCGGCTGCTCGGCTCTGCGCTGCCCAGCCGTTCGCGGCGTAGTCCACCTGGAAAGGGGGGATCGTGGACGCGGCCAACACGCCGCGGATCGACTGAGCGTCGCTATCGTTCGTGGCCACGAGCAGGACCCGCACTGCTTACTCACCATAACGCTTGAGCGAGTTAAGCGGACCAAACTTTCGGACCAAACAGATTTTCGTACTCGGTAACGGTCTGCCGATAGTCGTCGCACGCTGCATCCTCTAACCCGCGGCGGTCCACAACACGGATCCGACCCCAGCGATACTCGATCAACCCGTCGTCGTGCAGCTTGCGCGCGGCGAGACTCACGCTCGGTCGCCGGACTCCAAGCATTTCGGACAGGTACTCCTGGGTCAGGCCGAACTCGTCTCCTTGGACCCGATCGTGGACGAGCAGCAACCAGCGCGCGAGGCGTTGGTGGATCTCGTGCATCCGATTGCACGCCGAAGATCGTGCCGTTTGGTTCATGAACGCGAGCGCGTAGCGCTGCGACACTGCCCGCAGGGCAGGGCACTCGCGCAGCAGATCCAAGAACCGCCGCACGGGCATCCGCTGGCCGCTGCCAGTCACCTGTGTAATCACCTCGTGCGGACCACGGTCGGCGCCCAGCACGATGGGTATGCCGACCATCCCCTCGAAACCAATCACCGCGGCTTCGACGGATTGCTCCTCGCCCATCGGCACCAGCACCGAGACGACTCCGACGGACGGGAACAGAACGTGTGTGTACGCTTCGTCAGGCCGTGCCAGAACCTGCTTGCGAGGCAGAGTTACCCTCGCAAGTTCGGCGTCAACGCGGGCGCGCTCATCGCGCGGCAAGAGCGTCAGCAGCCGGTTCGAGCCTGGTTGAACGTGTTCGGCTGGCGGTGCCATGCGGCCCTCCCTGACGGGATCGGCCACTCCGCCGCCGCCCGAAGGTGTAAGACAGGCCGTCGGGCACGGATCCGCGCTTCAGTGGAAGAGCAGTCGGTGCGGACTATACCGCACGCGTGATGATTTAGGGGTGATGCAACCGTCGTCCGTTGACTCAGCCGCTCGTCGCGACAAGCTCCTTGCGCAGCGCGAACATGTCGACATTCGCGGCGGACACCTGGAACGGGTTCTGCTCGCGGCGGATCTCGATCATCGGCGTATTTTTGGCCGGATCCCGCACCACCGCCATTGGCTCTTCGCCGCGTTCGACCTTGAGCATCTGCTCTTCGAGCAGG
>WNFC01013197.1_pt1 | contig 12229 bp, 10 predicted proteins | sample 5400541 | NCBI WGS metagenome assembly WNFC01 (sample SAMN13153342, study PRJNA577476) | soil metagenome | isolation source: 120 cm saprolite under Douglas fir tree site 2 hole 2 replicate 1 | place: USA:California | collected 2015-04-18 | reverse complement strand
GGCGCCGGGCGGCGACGCGACGCCGATCGAGATGGTGCTGGCGGCCGATACCGAGCGGGCGGCGCTGCTGCACGAGGCCGAGGAGGCGCACGATCCGCATCGCATCGGCGAGATCCATGCAAGGCTGATGGATATCGACGCCCATTCGGCGCCGGCGCGGGCCGCCGCCATCCTCGCCGGGCTCGGCTTCGACGCCGCGGCGCAGGAGCAGCCGCTCTCTTCCTTCTCCGGCGGCTGGCGCATGCGCGTCGCGCTCGCCGCCGCCCTCTTCGCCGAGCCCGATCTCCTGCTGCTCGACGAGCCGACCAACCACCTCGACCTCGAGGCGACGCTGTGGCTCGAATCGTTCCTGCAGAGCTGGCGCCGCACCCTCCTCATCATCAGCCACGACCGCCACATTCTCAACGCGGTGCCCGACCACATCCTGCATCTCGACGAGCGCAAGCTCATTCTTTACAGCGGCGGCTATGACGGGTTCGCGAAAACCCGCCGCGAGCCTTCCGCGCCAAGGCCTCGAAGGCACGCCAGGCGCAGAGCCGCATCAAGGCCTTGGCCCGCCTCGAGCCGGTAGCGCGGATCGCCGAGGATCCGAGCGTGCGCTTCGATTTTCCCGAGCCGGGCGCGCTCGCCCCGCCCCTCCTCGCGCTCGAGAACGTATCGGTCGGCTATGCGCCCGGCGTGCCGGTGTTGCGCGGACTCAATCTGCGACTCGATCCCGATGACCGCATCGCCCTCTTGGGCGCCAACGGCAACGGCAAATCGACCCTGGCCAAGCTGATCTCCGGCCGCCTCGCGCCGCAATCCGGCCATGAGGTCCGTCATTCGCGCCTGCGCTGCGGCTTCTTCGCGCAGCATCAGATCGAGGATCTCGAAGCCGAGCGCACGCCGCTGCAGCACATGGCCGAGCTGATGCCGAATTCCGGCGAATCGGCGGTCCGCGCCCGGCTCGGCCGCTTCGGCTTCGGCCAGGACAAGGCGCTGGTGGCGGTGCGCGACCTCTCGGGCGGCGAGAAGGCAAGGCTCAACTTCGCCCTCATCACCCATGCCGCGCCGCCTCTGCTGGTGTTCGACGAGCCGACCAACCATCTCGACATCGCAGCGCGCGAGGCGCTCGTCGAGGCGATCAACGATTTCGCCGGCGCCGTCGTGCTGATCACTCATGACTGGGATCTGCTCGAGCTCACCGCCGATCGTCTGTGGCTGGTGGCGGACGGCACGGTGCGGAGTTTCGAGGGCGACCTCGAGGATTACCGCCGCCATCTTCTCGAGGCGCGCAGCGCCGCCAAGCCCGCCCGCTCCAAGGGCGATGTCGTCGAGCGACGGGGCGAACGCCGCGCCGCGGCCGAGCGGCGCAAGGAGCTCGCCCCGCTGCGCCGCCAGGTGCATGACGCGCAAAAGCTGGTCGAAAGCCTGACCACCGAGCATCGCACCGTCGAGCGGCGTCTTGCCGATCCGACAACCTATGCCGGCGAGGCGGACATTCCGGTGCTGGTGCAGCGCCAGGCCGAGCTGGCGCGTCGGCTCGCCGCCGCCGAGGCGGCCTGGCTTGCCGCCGAAGAGGCGCTCGAACGCGCCAATGCCGGTTGACTATCGCCGGTATTCGAGACGGATTTTAGGCAATGCCACAACTTTGACACAAGGATTCGTTCAAAAACTCCCTGGCTTTTGATCGAATCGTACGCTTTTACCTGTATTCGACCAAGACTTACATCGGACTTGATCAAAATATTACCGGCGAGACTTCAAGAGTTAAACCGGCTTTAACTTCGGGCTGCAACACTCCCCCGCATGAGATCACGCGGTTGGAGGGCCAGCTTGGCCAAAATCGACGAACTGCCCCCCGAGGCGTTCCTCGCCTCGCTCGAGGAGGCGAATTGGACCGCGCGCGCCAAATGCGCCGAGCGCGTCGCCGCCCTCTACTGCCAGGACAAGCTGGACGCCGTCGAGCGCGGCTTGGCCGAAGAGACCTTCCGCCTGCTCTGCTACGATGGCGAGATCGTCGTCCGGCGGCTTCTCGCCGAATGCCTGAAGCGGGCGCCGGACCTACCGCGCGACATCGCGCTGCCGATCGCCACCGACAAGAGCGAGATCGCCGTCCCCTTCATCGAGGACTCGCCGTCTCTCGCCGATCGCGATCTGCTGACCATCCTGCGCGATCATCCCGGACCGCACCGCCTCGCGATCGCCGGACGTCGGCAGGTTTCCGAGCAGGTCAGCGACGCGCTGTGCCGCTGCGACGACGACATGACGGCGCCGATGATCCTCGCCAATCACGGCGCTGCCGTGTCGCCGGGAACGCTGCATTGGCTGCTCGACCAGCGGCCGGAACGCACGATCCTGGAGGCGATCGCGCGGCGTCGCCTGCTGCCGCCCGCGGTCGGCGATCGCTTGCGCCTCGTGCTGATGGATCGGCCCGGCGAGGCGACATACGCCACCATGCCGCCGGCGGCTTCGCCGGCCGCGCCCAGCCCTCAACTCGCGGCAGGCGCCTTGTAGTTACGCGCCAGCGCCTCGCTCTGTCGCGCCAGAATGCCGAGATCGCTGCCGACGGCGACGAACTGGAAGCCGGCAGCGAGAACCGCGCGGCATTCGTCCTCGCGGGCGCTGAGAAAGCCGGCGGCCTTGCCGGCCTTGCGGATGCGCTCACCACCGGAAATGATCGCCTGCCAGATTTCCGGGCGCTGCCAATTGCCGAGATGGCCCATCGACGCGGAGAGATCCGCCGGCCCGATGAACAATCCGTCGACGCCGTCGATGGCGGCGATCGCCTCGATCTCGCCAAGCGCCTGCTGCGTCTCGACCTGAACGAGAACGCAGAGCTCGTTCTCGGCGCGCTTGGCATAATCCTTGACCCGGCCATAGCGGTTGGCGCGCGTCGTCCCGGCGACGCCGCGGATGCCCTTGGGCGGGTAGCGCGTCGCCGCCACGGCGCGGCGCGCCTCCTCGGCATTCTGCACGAAGGGGAAGAGCAGGCTGCGCGCGCCGGCATCGAGCACGCTCGACGAGCACCCAGTCGAAGCCGGCGCCGGCGACCACCTCGGTGGCAACCGGGCTGGTCATGCTGAGCCATAGCCCGATTTGCGACGCGCCGGCCGCCAGCGCGTGCTTGAAATTGTTTCGCGGCAGTTCGTCGATCATGAATTAGCCTCTGTGACGTAGGGGCGGGGGCTTGTCGGCCCGCAGGCGGGGACAAGCCGCACCCCTACAATTTAGGTCAGTGGATCTCCGGTTCCTTCACCGGAACGTGGCTCGCCAGGAAGTCGAAATCGCAGCCCTTCTCGGCCTGGCCGATATGGGCGCTGAAGAGGGCGCCGTAGCTGCGCTGGTAATGTGGTTGCGGTGCCTTCCACGCGGCCTTGCGGCGCGCCAGCTCGTCATCTGGGATGGCGAGATGCAGCCGGCGCCCCGGTACGTCGAGCTCGATCACGTCGCCGTCGCGCACCAGCGCCAGCGGCCCGCCAACAAAGGATTCCGGCGAGACATGCAGGACGCAGGCGCCGTAGCTCGTGCCGCTCATCCGCGCGTCCGAGATGCGCACCATGTCGCGCACACCTTGCTTGAGGATCTTCTTGGGCAGTGGCAGCTGGCCCCATTCCGGCATGCCGGGGCCGCCCTGCGGGCCGGCATTCTGCAGCACAAGCACCGAATCGGCGGTGACATCGAGCTCGGGATCGTCGATCCGCGCGCTCATGTCGTTGTAGTCGCGGAAGACGACGGCCTTGCCCCTATGCTTGAGGAGGTGCGGCTCCATCGCCGAAGGTTTGATGACGGCGCCGTTGGGCGCCAAATTGCCGCGCAGCACGGCGAGGCCGCCCTCCGCCTGCAGCGCGTTATTGGGCGACCGGATGACGTCGTCGTTGTAGATCTCGGCGCGCGCGATGTTGTCGGCGAGCGTCTTGCCGTTGGCCGCGAGGCTGCTAGTGTCGAGCTTGCCGCCGAGCTGGCGCAGCAGGGCACGCAAGCCGCCGGCATAGAAGAAATCCTCCATCAGATACTTACCCGACGGCCGCATATTGGCGAGCAGCGGCGTCGTCCGCGCCAGCTCGTCGAAGCGGTCGAGCGGCAGATCGACCCCCGCCCTTCCCGCCATCGCCACCAGATGGATGACGGCATTGGTCGAGCCGCCGATCGCCATCAACGTGGTGATCGCATTGTCGAAGGCGGTCTTGGTCAGCAGGTCGTTTATCTTGAGATCGTCCCACACCATCTCGACGATGCGGCGGCCGCTTGCCGTCGCCATCCGTGAATGGCCGGAATCGACCGCCGGGATCGACGAGGCGCCGGGCATGGTGAGGCCGAGCACCTCGGTCATTGCCGCCATGGTCGAGGCGGTGCCCATCGTCATGCAGGTGCCGGCGGAGCGGGCGATGCCGTCCTCGATCTCCTGCCAATCCTGCTGGTCGATCAGGCCGGCGCGCAGATCGGCCCAGTATTTCCACACATCGCTGCCGCTGCCGAGCGGCTTGCCATGCCAATTGCCGCGCAACATCGGGCCGGCGGGGACGAAAATGGTCGGCAGGTTCATGCTGGCCGCGCCCATGACGAGGGCGGGCACCGTCTTGTCGCAGCCGCCGAGCAGCACGGCGCCGTCGATCGGGTTGGAGCGCAGCAGCTCCTCGGTCTCCATGGCGAGGAGGTTGCGATACATCATCGTCGACGGCTTCATGAAAGCTTCGCCGAGCGACATTGCCGGCATCTCGACCGGGAAGCCGCCGGCCTGCCAGACGCCGCGCTTGACCTCCTCGGCGCGCTCGCGCAGATGAGCGTGGCACGAGTTCATGTCGCTCCAGGTATTGATGATGCCGATCACCGGCTTGCCGCCGTAATCCTCGGCGCTGAAGCCCATCTGCTTGGTGCGCGAGCGGTGGCCGAAGGAGCGCATGTCGGTGGCGCCGTACCAGCGGGCGCTGCGCAAATCGGCATATTGCTTGCGACGAGACGTGGTCACCCGAGATCCTCCCCTGTGCGAAGCCAGGCAGTGAAGCCGCAAGCGGCGGGGCTGTCAATCTCCGGTGGCCGGCTCCGGCGGCCGGAATCCGCCGGCGCGACTAGCTTGACGCCGCGCCGGCGACGAGTGCTAGCGTGCCGGCGGCGCTTCCCGCCGCCCGGCGACAACGATGAACGACGCGCACGGCCTGGATCTCGATGATTTGCTGCCGCCGCGGCGCGATGCGCCGGGCGTCGCCGTTGCCGTCCTGCGCGACGGCGGCGTGGTGCAGCGGTCCTGCAGCGGCCTCGCCAGCCTCGAACACCGCGTGCCGATCAGCCCCGAGACGCGGTTTCACATCGTCTCCATCACCAAGACCTATACCGCGGCGGCGGTCCTGATTCTGGCGGCGCGCGGCGCGCTGAGCCTCGACGACGACATCCGCCGGCACCTGCCGGAGCTGTCGGAGCGGATCGGCAACCCGAGGCCGGTGACCATCCGCCACCTGCTGTCGATGACCAGCGGCTTGCGCGACGTGCTGGAGATCGAGCGGCTGCGCGGCATCTGGCACCCCTCGCCGTCGCGCGCCGCCGATCTGCTCGACCTTGCCCTCCGCCAGGCGGCGGTGAGCCTGCCGGCCGGTGCCGCCTACATCTATGCCAATGTCAATTTCGTGCTGCTCGAGGCGATCATCCGTCGTGTCGGCGGGATGGATGCCGACGAATTTCGCCGTAGTGTCCTTTACGAGCCGCTGGGTCTCGCCGCAACGGGCGCGCGGCTGCATGACGGAATCGTGCTGCCGAACCTCGCTACCCCATACGTGCCGGCTGCGGCCGGCGGTTGGGTGCGGGCCACCGATCTGCTCGGCATCGCCGGTGACGGGTTGACGACCAGTCTCGACGATCTTGCGCGCTGGTTGCTCGCGCTGCGCGGCGGCACGATCGGCGGCGTGCCGATCACCGACGCGATGGCGCAGCCGACCCGACTGAGCGACGGCCATCCGATCCATTACGGGCTTGGTCTTGCCATACGGCGCTACCGCGGCTTGCGGGTGCTCTGCCACTCTGGCAGCCAACCCGGCTACAAGGCCCATATCGCCTATGTGCCGGACCGCGACCTTGCCATCGCCGTGCTGTCGAATCGCGAGGACACGCGCGCCTCGATGCTCGCCGCCGCGATCATGGAGAGAGCGATCGGCGCCGATTTCCCGGCCGCCCATCCGGGAGCGATCGCGGCGCGGCGCGTGACGGCCGCTTTCAGCGCAGCGCAAGCGGCGGCAATAGAAGGAGACTACGTCGACGCGGCGACCGGCGAATTTCTCTCGCTATCGGTGGTGGACGACGTCCTGCAGGCCGAGACGCTCGGCGATCCGATCACCTTCTATCATGCCGGCGGAGGCCTGTTCCGCGATGACGACGACTACCGCTCGACCGTCCCCACCGAGCTGAGCTTCGATTTCGGCAATGGCAGCGGGATGGTGAGTTGCCGGCTGTGGCTCGGCGGCCTGCGCTGCGCCATGCGCAAGTACATGACGCCGCGCCACGACGCCGCCGCGCTCGACGAATTCTGCGGACGCTTCGAAAACGAGGAGGTCGGCAGCCGGCACGATATCACGCAGGGCCCGACCGGTCTTTTGGTGCAATACGGGCTGGGCTTCGATCGTGACCTGAGTTTCGCGCTGCAGCCGATCGCGCCGGATCTCTTTCTGGCGCGACCAAGCGCACCGGGGGTGGCGCATCGTCACGTCTTCCGCTTCGAGCGCGACGGGACGGGACGCGTCGTCGCCGCGCTCGTCACCATGGAACGGTTGAAAGGCCTCAGGCTGGTGCGCCGGAGCGGCGATCCGGGCTTGCGCTAGCGGTCAGGCGCAGCCGCGCGGCTCGAGCAGCGCGAGATCGGCGGTGCGGCCGAGCGGCGTAGTGTCGCGCGGCGGCACCAGCACCAGCGCGCCGCGCTGGAAAGCGGGCGTCTTGACCGCGCGCTCGACGGCGCCAAGCGCCAAGTGGATGGTATTGGCATCGCTGCGGCCGAGCAGGCGCGAGACCAGGGCAAGCTCGGTAACCAGCCTGTCCTGCGTGCGGGTGCCTTGCGCCATCATCAGCGCGACCAGCGCCTCGGTCCCCGCGATGAGGATCTCGGCGGCCTCGGCGACGCGCTCGAGCTCGATGGTGAAGCGCAGACGCGGCGGCGGCGGCTGCAACGTCGCCGCCGTTTCCAATGCCCAGGTCCGAACCGCCTCGAGATAGATCGCCTTGTGACGCGCATGGCGGGCGCAGGCCGTTGCCGCGACCATCGTCGCGATCGCCGCCAGCCGTTCCTCCTCGATGAGGTTCAAGCCGTCGAAATCGGCAATGATATCGCGCAACCTGTTCTCGGTGACCGAGCCGGCCGCCTGCAGGGCGCTATCGATCGTTTCGGCCAGGGAATTCATCTCGCTCTCCATACGCGGTACACCTAGAGTGTTGTCATCGATTTCTCTTAACATTTCGTTGTGCATTCGCGTTTGACCTATGATATCTGACGGCATTTGACGTAAATACCTAATACCGCTTGGCGAATATTTGCGGAGCATTTAGATCAAATGCCAAATATCGGCAGGGCAAGGGTAACGAAGCAACCCGCCGCGACGCGGCCGTTATCGATGTCTTAAACAAAAACGTGGCAAATCGATCGTCGGCACAGGCCCGGTCGGCAGATGACGGATGGGCAGCCTCGAAGGAGCTATGGATCGAGCGATGATCGGACAGTCGCCCACCCTCAAGGACCGTAACCTGGAGCAGAGCACGACCATCTCGCTCCAGCGTGAGCCGACATGCTTTGCCTTCCTGTGCAGCGCCGCCATTTCGGCGCCGTTGCCGATCGACGCCATCAATCTCGACCTCGCCTCGGCGGATTATTTCGGCGGCCGTGCCTCGATCTGGACGACGCTGGAAATCCGCTCCGTGGCGATGGAGAATCGGCCGACCGCCGTGCTCGGCTTCGACGAGGCCTTTCTGCGGCCATTCACCCGTGCGCTGATCGAGGCGGCGGCGACGCGCGTCACCTACCGGATGAGGGTCGCCGACGCCACCGACAGGACCGATCGCTACCGCGTCGTCGAGTACGTCACCGGCCCCGGCATGCCGTTGCGCGAACTCGTCTTCACGCCGCATGAGAACGTCGTGCTGGTCTGTGCCGCGATGGGCGAGAACGGCGACGAGGAGACCCTGTTCCAGCTCCCGCGTTCGGACTCGTTCCTGCGCAACTTCACCACGATCAGCTTCCAGGCCGACCAGATGCTGCGCGACACGCTGGCCGACATGGAGCGTGTTGCCCGCACGCGCCGCGCCGGGCTCACTCCGACCGTCTAAAGATCCAGCATGCCCTGTGCCGGGGCCGCCGCCGGATAGATCAGCGAACCGGCGGGCGTTCGCTGCGCGCCGGCGGTCATCTGCGCCGGCTCGACTTCGTGCGGCGCCATGATGTGCCCGACGCTCTCCCCCGCCGCCAGCAGGTAATCGGCGATGATGCGGCGGTGGCATCGCCACCATACCGCCTCGGCGCACATGATCGCGCAACGCTGCGCCGCGACGAGGGCGCGCAATTGCGCGAGCCCGGCACGAAACGGCGCCGTCAGCGCATAATCGGCATAGGCACGGAAGGCGGCGTTGCGCCACAGGGCGTTGGGCGACGACGCCTCGCTCCCCTGCCCGCTGCGCCGGCCGCCGAGCTCGGGCATATGGCGATAGGCGATGCCGGACGCGGCAAGCGAGCTGCGCAGCGCCTCGGCGCCGAATTGCGGATTGTGGCGCGACCCCGGGAAGGCGCGGACATCGACGAGCATGTCGATCGCGGACAGGCGCAGCAGAGCGATGAATTCCTCGATCGGTCGCGTCGAGTGACCGATGGTGAAAACAGTCGGCCGAAACGGCGTTTCCTCTGGCATCGATCGCTCCCGCAACCCTCCCGGTGACTCCATAGATAGGCCGCGACAGGGCCTCATTTAGGGCTATTTTAACCGGAACACTCGATGCTCTCCGGAATTGCCGCAACAACCGGCCAGCAAGCGAACCGACATGCCGAGCACCGCTACGGTCCTGATCGTCGAAGACGAGAGCGACGTTCGCGACGTGGCGAGCGGCTATGTCGAGGCGCTCGGCTACTCCGTGCTCGCCGCGCGCGACGGCGACGAGGCGCTCGCCATCGTCAAGAGCGATACGCCGATCGATCTCATGCTCACCGACATCGTCATGCCGGGAACGCTCGACGGCTTCGCCCTCGGGCGCGCCGCCATCGCCGTCAGACCGCAGCTCAAGATCCTCCACGTCACCGGCTATGCCGAACATCTCGCGGCCGGGCGGCACGGGCTCGACAGCGGCACGGTGATCGCCAAGCCCTATCGCAAGGAGCAGCTGCGCCTGCGCATCGCCGGCTTGCTCGGCGATTGGGCGGTCGAGCGCAACGTCACGCTGCGGCGCCTCTATCACTACTGGCTCGCCAAGCGCGGCAATCTACCGTGGCCGGACCGGCGATCGATCGATCCCGCCGACCTCCAGGACATCCTGCCCAGTCTCGGGATCGTCGAGGTGCTCGGCGACGGCGACGATCTGCGGTTCCGCTATCGCCTCATCGGCACGGCGATCGTCCGCGCCTATGGCCGCGATCCGACCGGCCGGTTCGTCGACGAGACGCTGGTCGACGCCTACCGCGATTTCGTCATCGGGCTGCTGCGCGAGGTCGCGACGACCGGCCGCGGCATCTACGCCGCGAGTGCCTTTCGCCTCGAGCAGAGCGGGCTCTCCACCGAGCGCATCTTCCTGCCCCTCTCGGTCGGCGGCGGCGCGATCCGCCAGATCATCGTCAGCCACACGATCGACTGGTCGGATCGCACGCCGGTCACCCTCGCCATCGCCGAGCGGGCACCCGACCGGACCGACACCATCGAGCGGCTGAATTAGGCCTGCGCCCGCCATCAGTCGCATAGACGACCTTCCGTCAGGATCCGCTGCAGCTTTTCATTCGGGTAGCCGGCGGGAAACGCCTGGCACAAGGGATGCGCCGCTTCCTTCGCCTCGGGCTGCCTGTCGGCCTCGAGGAGGATCGCGGCGAGCACGAAACGTATCGCATTCTCGAACTCCCGTCCGACGAAGATGAAGCGGAGGTTTTCCGCTTGCTGCAAGGCGATCCGTGCCTCGCGCTCGGCGCCGTCATAATCTTTCGCGGCGCTCAGGGCGATTCCGCGATACATGCGGGACCGCGGATCCAGCGGATAGCGGGCAACGAGCATCTCGGCCTGATTTTTGATGTCCGCGTCGGTGCGCGGCATACGGTCGCGGGGGATCAGCGAAGCGAGCACTCGGTATTGCGGATAGTGGCTGGCGACGGCTGCCGAGCTGGCGACGAAGAGGACGAGGCCGGCGATCGCGACGCCGGCCGCCAGGGGACGGAAGCGCGGCCAGCGCGCGGTGTCGGGCCATGTCCGGATGAGAAGGAGAGCCACCAGGGCGCCGCTCAGCGCGCCGCCGAAATGCGCGCCGTAATCGATGGTGATCTCGCTCGTCGTCGCCAGCGGCAGCAGCGACGGGATGAGCACGCGGACCGAGCCGATTTGCGTCCACCATCGCGCCTTCGTTCCCGCCGGCAGGCGGAAGCTGCTGGTAAAGGCCGCCGCGAACAAGCCCATGATGGCGCCGGACGCGCCGACCGAGGTGATCGTGCCGGGATTGAGAGCGAGTGACATCAGCGAGCCGCCGAGGGCGCCGAGGACGAAGAGGGCGAAGAACCACAGCCGCCCGACCAACCGCTCCAGGAGGAAGCCGGCCATCAGCAAGGCGATGCCGTTGAAGACGAGATGCGAGATGTCGAGGTGGAGGAGCGGCGCCGCGAAGAGGCGGTACCACTCGGCGTTCGACAGCGTGACCGTCCGGTTCAGCCCGCCGAGCGCCAGCAGGGTTCCGTTGCCCGGCTGCAGCAATCGGCCGGTCGGATCGAGGGCAAAGCGCTGCTCGCCGACGAAGACGGCGCCCAGCACGGCGAGGATGAGGAAGGTCAGCCACGGCACGTTGGTGCCGGTCGCCGCGAACGGTGCCGCCGTCTGCTCGGTCGGCCTGTCCGGCGCCGCCGCCACGCCTGATATTTGCCCGTGCTGCGCCCGCAGATCGAAAACGATGGTCTCGATCGGCATGAGGAAGGCATCGGGAATGACGAAGTTCTTGCTGCGCAGCAGGCCCTTGCTCGCGCCGCTGCCGACGACGCGCGCGGTCGCCGAGAGAACGCGACGGCGAAGCGGCCCGGCATAAATCGTCGTCAGCTCGAATACGGCGAGGCTGGCCCAGTCCGCCCATTTCGTCCCGAAATTGGTTCGCAGCGTGACGCCGGCCGGCGTCACCATGAGACGGGGCAGCCCGCGCAGCACGCCGGCGACCGCCAGCACGCCCATTCCGAGGGACGCGAAGCCGGTCAGAAGCATGAAGAGCGAGCGTGGACTCGGCGGCGTGCCGCCGTGCCGCCACAGCACGATCTCTCGCAGCACCGGCCAGCCGATCGAGGTGCCGACGATGATGAAGAAGATGGCGGCGCACCACAGCCGCGCGCGCCGCGGGCAGTAGAGTTTCTCTCCCTCGGATGCGCGGGCGAACTCGAGCACCGGCCACCCTCCCCCGACGCCCCCCGATCCGGCCCCTACCCCCTCGCCAGCACGGTCTCGACCAGCCGCGACCAGTAGGTCGCGCCGAGCGGCAGGATGTCGTCGTTGAAGTCGTAGCTCGGGTGATGCAGGTTCTCGCGATTCTCGCCGTTGCCGATCCACACATAGCTGCCCGGTCTCTGCTGCAGCATGAAGGAGAAATCCTCGGCGCCCATGCTGGGCAGCACGTCGCGCCGCACATTGGGCTGGCCGACGACCTCTTCGAGCACGCCGGCGGCGAGCTCGGTCTCCGCTTCGGTATTGACGGTCGGCGGGTAGCGGCGGAAATAACGGAATTCGACGCGCGCGCCGTAAGCGGCGGCGATGTTCTCGGCGATGCCGCGCATGCGCGATTCAATGAGATCCTGGATCTCGATCTTGAAGGCGCGCGCCGTGCCGCGCAGCACGACCTCGGGCGGGATGACGTTCCAGGCGTCGCCGGCGTGGAACTGCGTCACCGTGACGACGGCGCTCTCCAGCGGATGGGCGTTGCGGCTGACGATGGTCTGGAAGGCGGTGACGATCTGCGCCGCGACGACGATCGGATCGATGCCGAGATGCGGCATCGCGGCATGCGCGCCCTTGCCGCCGACGATGATCTCGAAACTGTCGGAGCACGCCATCATCGGACCCGCGCG
>WNFC01007203.1_pt1 | contig 12229 bp, 14 predicted proteins | sample 5400541 | NCBI WGS metagenome assembly WNFC01 (sample SAMN13153342, study PRJNA577476) | soil metagenome | isolation source: 120 cm saprolite under Douglas fir tree site 2 hole 2 replicate 1 | place: USA:California | collected 2015-04-18 | reverse complement strand
CGGGTGCTGGTCAAGATCGGCCGGCCGGAGCTGGTGAAGGATCCGCGCTTTGCCACCAATATCGAGCGGGTGAAGCACGGCATCGAGCTCGACGAAATCATCGGCGGCTTCATCGCCGAGCGCGATCTTTTAGAGAACCTGCGCTACTTCGACGAGGCCGGCGTCACCATCGGCCCGGTCTACGACATCGCGCAGATCGTGCAGGACGACTATGTGCTGGAACGCGAGGCGCTGATCGAGATCCCCGACGAGGAGATGGGCGAGCTGCCGACCCATCCCGTCGTGCCGCGCCTATCCGGCACGCCGGGCGCATTGCGCAGCGCCGCACCCAAAATCGGCGAGCACAACGAGGCGCTGTTGAAGCCGCTGCTGGGCGCTGCCGAATACGACAAGCTTTGCCAGGCTGGCGCGATCTCCAGGGGGAAGAAGAAGTGAACCGTCCCGTCCCGCCCGTCTGGCGCTCGATCCTCTACGTGCCGGGCAACGTGCCCAAATTCATCGACAAGGCGCATGAACGCGGCGCCGACTGCGTGCTGGTCGACCTCGAGGACAGCGTGACCCTGGCCGAGAAGCCCAAGGCGCGGGAGATGCTGCCTGAGACCATGAAGAAGGTGGCGCGCAGCGGCGCCGACGTGGCAGTCCGCATCAACCGGCCGCTCCGGCTCGCCATCCCCGACCTCGAGGCGGCGGTGCGGCCGGGCCTCTCGGCGCTGTTCATCACCAAGACCGAGGGCGTGCAACATCTAAAACTGCTCGACGAGGCGGTGAGCGAACTCGAGCGCGAGCGCGGCATGACGGTAGGCAGCATCGGTTTCGGCGCCATGATCGAGCATCCGCGCGCGATGGCCCATATCGAGGACATCGCCGAGCATGGGCCGCGGGTGATCGCCATGATGCTGGGCGGCGAGGACTTCGCGCTGGAGACCGGCTCGATCCCGAGCGACAAGAGCCTCGAATTGCCCAAGCGGCTGGTCGCTTTCGCCGCCCAGGCGCATGACGTGCCGATGATCGGCATTTTGGGCACGGTGGCCGACTACACCGACCCCGTCGCCTACAGGAAGAGCGCCGAGCGGGCGCGCCGCTTCGGCTTCTCGGGCGGCACCTGCGTGCATCCCGGGCTGGTCCAGGCGCTGAACGAGGCCTTTACGCCCGACGTCAAAGAGCTCGCTTACGCGCAAAAGCTGATCGCCGCCGATGAAAGAGCCGCGGCCGAAGGCCGGGGCTCCTTCTCGGTCGATGGCAAGATGATCGACATCCCGGTGATCGAACGCGCCCGCCGCCTCATCAAGCGGCATGACGCGATCGAACGCCGGCGCCGCGTTTAGGCGTCGACCAGCTCGGGCGTACGCCTGATCGCTGCCTTGACCTCGATGAGATCCGAGGGGAAGGCCACGATTTCAGCGGTGATCCCGGCATTGAGGCTCTGCAGCAGAACCTCCTTGCCGTTCGCCAGCCTCACCGCGTCGCGGTGCGCATGGCCGGTGACTTCCAGGCGTGTCATCACCACTTCCTCGACGGGACCGATGCCAAAGGCGCGCTGTACGGTCTCGCCGATCCCTTCCAGCCGCAGATGTGCGTCGGCTGGCATGCAGACGGCGGTATCGCAGTCGTGTCCGGCGGTGAAGCCCATCGTGCCGCTGGGGAAGCGGTGAAGGGTGTATTGCTCTTCTTGAACTGCAGGTCGTGAACGATAGAGTTCCAGTGAGTAATCACACATAACGTCCTCCTGTTAGGGAACGTCCTTAAGACGTAATACGAACCGCGAACCGATCAAGCCGCGGATCAAAACAATCCGGAACAATCGGTTCGCACGCGTTCCCTAATTCGGCAACGGTCAGTGCTTGTCGGCCCACACCTGCCGCTTCACGGCATACATCAGGCCGGCCATCGCCAGCAGGAAGAGGATGACGCGAACGCCGGTGCGCTTGCGGTCTTCCATGTGCGGCTCCCCCGCCCAGGCGAGGAACTCGACGACATCGGAGGCTTCCTGGTCGAGGGTCGCCTTGGTGCCATCCGCGTAGGTCACCTTGTCGTCGGCAAGCGGCGGCGGCATGGCGATCTTGTGGCCCGGGAAATACTTGTCGTAGTTGTCGTCCTTGGTGACGCTGAACTCCTTGACCTGCTCGGGCGAGAGCTTGTCGAACGGCACGTAGCCGGTCAGGATCGCATGGACATAGTCCGCCCCGCCCTCGCGCGCCTTGATGATGACGCTGAGATCGGGCGGCGCCTTGCCGTTGTTGGCGGCGGCCGCGGCGGCGACATTGGGGAACGGCTTCTTGAAAGTGTCCGACAGGCGGGCCGGCCGCTCGATCGGCTGGCCGTCGTCGCCGAGGTCGGGCACCTGGATGTCCTTGATCAGGCCCTTGACCTGGTTCTCGGTGAGGTCGAGCTCCATCAGGTTGCGGTAGGCCAGCAGCGACAGCGAATGGCAGGCCGAGCAAACCTCGGCATAGATCTGATAGCCGCGCTGGGCAGCGGCGCGGTCGTAGGTGCCGAACGGGCCGTCGAAATGCCAGTGACGATGCGGCGGATGCTGCTCGGACTCGGAAGCGGTGACGGACTCCGCGCCGACGGCCATGGCGCCCGCAGTGAAGGCGGCGACGGCGATGGCGGCGGAAACGATCGTTCTGCGCATGATCCTTAACCCGCCTTCTTCTTGAGCACCGCGTCGGCGATGCTGGGGGGCAATGGCAACGGCCGTTCGATCTTGCCCAGGACCGGCAGCAGGATGAGGAAGTGGAAGAAGTAGTAGAGCGTGCCGATCTGGGCCAGCGGCACCCAGAAGCCCTCCGGCGGATGGGCGCCGCAGGCGCCCAGCACGATGACGTCGACCACCAGGATCGGCATGAACCACTTGTAGATCGGCCGGAACGTGCACGAGCGCACGCGCGAGGTGTCGAGCCACGGCAGGATGAACAGCACGGCGATCGAGCCGAACATCGCCAAAACGCCGCCCAGCTTGTCGGGGATGGCGCGCAGGATGGCGTAGAACGGCAGGAAGTACCATTCGGGCACGATGTGCTCGGGCGTCACCAGCGGGTTGGCCGGGATGTAGTTGGCGGCGTCGCCCAAGTAGTTGGGCGCGAAGAAGGTGAAACCCGCATAGACGATCAAGAAGACCATCAGGCCGAAGCCGTCCTTCATCGTGTAGTAGGGATGGAACGGAACGGTGTCCTGCGGGCCCTTGGGGTCGATGCCCAGCGGGTTGTTCGAGCCATGGACGTGCAGCGCCACGACATGCAGCGCCACCACGCCGACGATGACGAACGGCAGCAGGTAGTGCAGGGCGTAGAAGCGGTTGAGCGTCGGGTTGTCGATGGCGAAGCCGCCCCACAGCCAGGTGGTAATCGAATCGCCCACCACCGGGATGGCCGAGAACAGGCTGGTGATGACGGTGGCGCCCCAGAAGCTCATCTGGCCCCACGGCAGCACGTAGCCCATGAACGCCGTCGCCATCATCAGCAGCAGGATGACGACGCCCAGGATCCATAGAAGCTCGCGCGGCGACTTGTAGGAGCCGTAATACATGCCGCGGAAGATGTGGATGTAGACGGCGATGAAGAAGAACGACGCGCCGGTCATGTGCAGATAGCGGATCAGCCAGCCCTGTGGCACGTCGCGCATGATGCGCTCGACCGAGTCGAAGGCCATCGTGGTGTGCGGCGTGTAGTTGGTCGCCAGCACGATGCCGGTCACGATCATGAGGACCAGCATCACCGTGGCGATCGCGCCGAAATTCCAGAAGTAGTTGAAATTCCGTGGCGTCGGGAAGGTGCGATACTCCTTCTCGATGTACGAGAAGATCGGCAGGCGGTGATCGATCCAGGCGATCACCTTGTTGTTGAAGACCGGCGGCGTGCCGTGAGACGAGGCCATTCTGCGAACTCCTGGAGCGATCCCTAAAGGGCGATCAGCCGACGCGGACGAGAGTGTCGGAAGTGAACAGGTAACCCGGAATCGCGAGGTTGAGCGGCGCCGGCCCCTTACGGATGCGTCCGGACGTGTCGTACATCGAACCGTGGCACGGGCAGAACCAGCCGCCATACTCGCCCTTGGGATCGCCCGGATTGTTGCCGAGCGGCACGCAGCCGAGATGGGTGCAGACGCCGATCATGATCAGCCATTCGGGACGCACCTTCTTGGCGGTGTCGGTGACGCGCGCATTGTCGGTCTGCGGATCGCGCAGCTCCGACATCGGCACCGCCTCGGCTGTCTTGATTTCCTCGGGCGTGCGATGGCGGATGAACAAGGGCTTGCCGCGCCACTTCACGGTGATCGCCTGGCCGACCTGCACCGGCGCCACGTTCACCTCGACGGTCGACAACGCCAGCGTATCCGCGGCGGGGTTGAGATTGTTGATGAAGGGCCAGGCGACGGCGATCGTGCCGATGGCGCCCATGGCGCCGGTTGCGACCATGAGGAAGTCGCGCCGGGTCGGATCGCCGTGACCGCCGGCCGGGATGCTTGATGACGCCATTGTTTCTCTCTTCCGTCCCCCCGAGGAGATGCATTCTTAGACCGCAAAAGCCCCTTATGTTTCAAGGCTCTGTTGGTCGCAGGCTGGGCCCACCCCGTTGTGTGACAGCGTGCCGCACGAACGCGCGCTTTCGCGACGCGGACGAGAGTAGAACTGGGGTCATGCGCCTTGCCCTGTTCGAGCCCGATATTCCTCAGAATCTCGGGGCCTTCATCCGCCTGGCCGCCTGCCTGGGCGCGCCGCTGGACATCATCGAGCCCTGCGGCTTTCCGCTCGACGACAAGCGAATCCGCCGCGCCGCCATGGACTACTACGACCTGGCGCGCATCGTCCGCCACGACTCGTGGGACGCCTTCAAGCGCGAGCGCCCGCCGGGACGGCTCGTTCTGCTGACCACCTCGGGAGCCCAGCGCTTTCCCGATGTCGCCTTCCGGACAGACGATACGCTGCTGCTCGGCCGCGAAAGTGCCGGCGTGCCGGAAGCGGTCCACGATGCGGCCGACCTCAGGCTGCGCATTCCGCTGCAGGCGGCTGCGCGTTCGCTCAATGTCGCGCTGGCCGCGGCAATGGTATTGAGCGAGGCCCTTCGCCAGACTTCCGGTTTCGATGCGCTCGCCGACTGAGACTCCCTCGCCGCTGCCCGACGACGCCACGCTCGCCACGCGCAAGGATGCGGCGCGTGCCTGGTTCGAAGATCTGCGCGACCGCATCTGCGGCGAATTCGAGCGCATCGAGACAGAGCTTTCCGGCACGCATCGCGAGCTGGCGCCGGGCCATTTCGAGCGCAAGGCGTGGCAGCGTGAGGCCGGCCCCAACGGCGAGGGTCGCGGCGGCGGCACCATGTCAGTCATGCGCGGCCGCGTGTTCGAGAAAGTGGGCGTCAACGTCTCGACCGTGTTCGGCGAGTTCAGCCCCGAGTTCCGCGCCCAGATCCCGGGCGCCGAGCAGGATCCGCGCTTCTTCGCCTCGGGTATCTCGCTGGTGGCGCACCTGCGCTCGCCCAAGGTGCCGGCGGTGCACATGAACACCCGCCATATCGTGACCACGCGCGCCTGGTTCGGCGGCGGCGCCGACCTCACGCCCATGGTGCCGAACACACAAGACACGCAAGCCTTCCATGCCGCGCTCAAGACCGCCTGCGACCGCCACGATGCAGGCTACTATCAGCGCTTCAAGCAATGGTGCGACGAGTATTTCCACCTGCCGCACCGCGGCGAGCCGCGCGGCGTGGGCGGCATCTTCTTCGACGATCTCGACAGCGGCGACTTCGAACGCGACTTCGCTTTTACGCGCAGCGTCGGCGAGGCCTTCCTGGAAATCTATCCCAGGCTGGTGCGCGGGCACATGAACGAGCCGTGGACTGAAGCCGAGCGCGAGCACCAGCTGGTGCGGCGCGGCCGTTACGTCGAGTTCAACCTGCTGCATGACCGCGGCACCAAGTTCGGCCTGATGACCGGCGGCAATGTCGAAGCGATCCTGATGTCGCTGCCGCCCGAGGCGCGCTGGCCTTGAGCGGGGGAATACTTGCGCACCGTATCGAGGCCGGGAAATCGGCGCTAATTTTGCTCTGCGGTGGTGCGCCGTCGAGGCGAGCGAACATGATGCCGATCCTTTCGGGAGAGAGGTCGGCAGACATACGCCACAACATTGCTCAGGACTGTCAAGTGGCTCCGCCTCTCTACTACCTCCCCCGTCATACGGGGGAGGTGCCCCGCAGGGCGGAGGGGGAGAGCCGCAGTCAAAGCGTCTGCAGATTTCAGATCGTCGTGCTTCACAAATCGTCGGTGTGGCTTTCCCCCTCCCCTACCCTCCCCCGTATGACGGGGGAGGGAGAGCGATTTAGGGCGCTAGCGAGCAGCGGGGCGGCGAACAGGGCGACGACCAGCAGCGGATAGGGCGCACCCCACCAGAAGGCGAAGCGGTCGAAGAAGGCGGCGGGATCGTCGGCGTAGAGGAAGCGCGCATAGAGAAGGTCGACGAGCACCGTCGATGTCGGCCACAGGAGCGCGGCCAGGAGGGCCGCCTCGAACCAGCGCGGTCCTGCCGTGCGGCGGGCATGGACCAGGGCCAGCATCGCTACATAGGGCAGCGGCACCAGCGCCTTGTACCATTCGACGGCGCGCACCCCGAGCGTGGCACCGATCCAGGTGTCGCCCACCGCATTGTTGAGCACGATGAACAGCGCCATGGCCAGCCACAGCGCGAAGGTCAGTCCGGGCCGGATCATGTCGTGCGGACGAGACGCTCTAGCTCGGCGAGGCAGGCCGCGCGGTCGGCTGAAAAATCCGTGGCGATCCACCAGCGCTCGACGGCCTCGAGCAGCGCGCCCACCTGGGGCCCCGGCTTCAGGCCGAGTGCCAGCGCATCGGCGCCGCTGATCGGCAATTCCGGCGGGGTCCAGGTGCGCGCGAGGGCGAGCGCCTCACGCCAGCCTGCGGGCCCGTCGAGGAGGACGCGGTCGATGAAGAGGGTGGTGCCCAGGCGATAACACTGGACGCGGAAACTCTGGTCACCCTTCACGGCCGACGCAGGATCGAGCATGAGGTGCAGGCGAAGGGCGTTTTGAGTGGAAAGTTTCAGGCGCCTGGCGACCGCCTCGGCCGGCGGCGTGAGGAGCGCGGCCAGCCGGCGCAGCGGGTCGGGCGCATCCTCGCGGGCGATCAGGGCCCGCAGGCACGCGGTGCCGGCATATTCCGGCAGCCAATGGTCCAAAACGCCGGCTTCGGCCAGGGCGTCCACGGCATCGGCCGGCGCTGGTGCTGCGAGCAGGCGTAAAAGTTCCTTGGCGACGCGCTCGGCCGACAGCGCGCCCAAGGTGCCGGCGTTGCGGCGGCAGGCGTCGAAGGCCGGGCCGTCCATCGGCGGCTGGCCGAACCAGGCATAGAAGCGGAAGAAGCGCAGGACGCGCAGATGGTCCTCGGCGATGCGCTGGTCCGGATCGCCGATGAAGCGCACCCGTCCGGCCAAAAGGTCGGCGCGGCCGTCGAACGGGTCCCAGATCGTGCCGTCGGGATCGGCATACATCGCGTTGATGGTGAAGTCGCGGCGCTTGGCGTCCTCCAGCCAGTCGTCGGTGAAGGCCACGACGGCGCGCCTGCCATCGGTCTCGACGTCGCGCCGGAGCGTCGTGAGCTCAAACGGCCGGCCTTTGACGATGGCGGTCACCGTGCCGTGCTTCAATCCGGTCGGCACGACCCTGAGATCCGCCGCCTCGAGGGCGCGCATCACCGTCTCGGGCGGCTTGTCGACGGCGATATCGATGTCGTCGACGGGGCGCCCCAGCACCCAGTTGCGCACGCAGCCGCCGACAAAGCGCGCGGCGATGCCGCCACGTGCCAGCGCTGCCAGCAGAGCCTGCACCGGCGGCTCGTCCATCCAGGGAGCTTTCATCTTCATTACCTCCCCCGCTTCGCAACAGAAAGATGCGCCACTGGAGTGGCGCGCTCCCAGCGAAGAGTCATGGGGCGAAGAGACCGCCGTAGCCCTGGTTCTGGGTGAAGAACATCACGAAGAAGCCGGCGATGGTGCATAGAAGCCCGGCGATGGCGAGCCAGGTGATCGGCATGTCCTGCCACGCCGGCAGGGTGCCGGCGAGCTTGCGCTCCTGCTTGATCTTGACCGCCCACGCCCACAGGAAGAAGCCGGCGGTCGGCGCCATCACCAAGATGAGGACCAAAAGGATGACGCGCATGGAGTTGCTCCGAACTCCTGTCCGTAACCCGTCAGTCGGCGGCGCCGGTGAGGACGAACTGAAGATTCTTAAGCATACCGGCAGTTGCGCCCCAGATGTAGCGCTCACCGTAGGGCATGGCGTAATAGCGCCGCTCATGGCCCTTCCAGATACGGCTCTGGATCTGGTGGTTCTTCTCGTCGAGGAAGTGCTCCAGCGGCACCTCGAACACGTCGGCGACCTCGCGCGGATCCGCACGGGTGGTGAATCCCGGGCTCACGATGCCCACGATCGGCGTGATCTCGTAGCCCGTGCCGGTGCGGTAATGGTCGACCGCGCCGATCACCTCGACAAAACGTCGCGCCAGGCCCACCTCCTCCTCGGTCTCGCGCAGCGCCGTCGCCACCGCGTCAGCGTCGGACGCCTGCGGGCGGCCGCCGGGAAAGGCGATCTGGCCGGCATGGCTCGGCATGTCGTCGGTGCGCTGCGTCAACAAGACCGTTATGCCGGGCTCGCGGCGCACCAATGGCACGAGAACTGCAGCGGGCTTAAAAGTCTCCGGTACGGGCACGACGCCGTTCAGGGAGAAATCGCTGCCGAGAGGCGGCTGGGATACGGGCAGGCCGGATGCCAAACGTCTGCTTCGTTCGCCTACCCGCTGCACTATTTCGTCAACCGTCATGCCCTTGTTCCGGCCTCATTTCTGGGCTTCCCTCAATCCTAATCCCAACCGCAATCTTACGATCACAGGAGCGCCCCGGTGGCCCCAGACACATCCACTGCAACCGACGCTGACGCCCTTGCAGCCCTGGCCGACATCGAACGTCTGGGCGCCCAGTTGCGCGCCGCCCGCAGCGCCATCGGCAAGGTCATTTATGGCCAGCAGGACGTCATCGATCAAACCCTTGTAGCACTCCTGTCGGGCGGCCACGTGTTGTTGATCGGCGTTCCGGGCCTCGCAAAAACCTTGCTGGTCGAGACCTTGGGCGTCGTGCTCGGCATGGAAGCCAAGCGCATCCAGTTCACGCCCGACCTGATGCCCGCCGACATTTTAGGCTCGGAGGTGCTGGAAGAGACCGACGCCGGCCGCCGCTCCTTCCGCTTCATCCAGGGTCCGGTGTTCGCCCAGCTGCTGATGGCCGACGAAATCAACCGCGCCAGCCCGCGCACCCAGTCGGCCCTGCTGCAGAGCATGCAGGAGAAGCACGTCACCGTGGCCGGCAACCGCCACGACCTGCCGGCGCCGTTCCATGTGCTGGCGACGCAGAATCCGCTGGAGCAGGAAGGCACTTATCCCCTGCCCGAGGCGCAGCTCGACCGCTTCCTGCTGCAGATCGACGTCGGCTATCCCGACGAGGCCGCCGAGCGGCAGATCATGATCGGCACCACCGGCGCCACCACGGCCAAGGCCACGCAGGCGCTGACCCCGGCCGACCTTATCGCCGCCCAGGCGCTGGTGCGCCGCCTGCCGATCGGCGAAAGCGTGGTCGAGGCCATCCTGAAGCTGGTGCGCGCCGGCCGCCCCGACTCGAGCGACCTCGACGTGGTGAAACAGCGCATCGCCTGGGGTCCGGGCCCGCGCGCCAGCCAGGCCTTCATGCTGGCCTCGCGCGCCCGCGCCATCATCCAGGGCCGCCTGGCGCCCTCGGTCGACGACGTCGTGGCGCTGGCCGGACCGATCCTGCGCCACCGCATGGCCGTGAACTTCTCGGCCCGCGCCGAGGGCATCACGGTCGAGACGGTGATCGCCCAGATGTGCGCGCGGCTGGCTTAGGGTATGCATTTTCTTCCGGAGCGCGGACCTTCAGGTCCGCTCATGACTCATCATGAAGTGGACCTGGAGGTCCGCGCTCCGATGAAGCGGAACAGTTAATCAATGGCGTCCCCCTCGACCACCCTTCATCGCTCGCTCGAACTGGCCGGCACCCTGCCGGCGCTCATGGTGGCGGCCGATCGCGTTGCCGCGACCGTGATCCAGGGTGTGCATGGCAGGCGTCGGGTCGGCCAGGGCGACGCGTTCTGGCAGTACCGGCCCTACCGCGACGGCGACAGCGCCAGCCAGATCGACTGGCGGCAGAGCGCGCGCAGCCGCCATCTGTTCGTGCGCGAGACCGAATGGGAGGCCGCGGCCAGCGTGTGGCTGTGGCGCGACGCCTCGCCCTCGATGCAGTATGCCTCGCTGCGCAACACCGACACCAAGGCCGTGCGCGGCGAGCTCTTGGCCCTGGCGCTGGCGAGCCTTTTGGCCGATGCCGGCGAGCGCGTGGCCGTGCTGGGCAGCGGCATGCGGCCGACCTCCGGCCGGGTCGCGGTACGCCGCATCGCCGAGACGCTGTACGATGAATCGCGCGATACGACGCGCACGCCGCCCAGCCTGCCGCCGCTGGTCCCGCTGCCGGCGCATGGCACCATCGTGCTGGTCTCCGACTGGCTCGACCCGCTGGAGAACATCGAGGCCGTCATCCGCCACTATGCCAGCGGAGGCGTGCGCGGCCATCTCGTGCAGGTGCTCGATCCGGCCGAAGAAGACCTGCCGTTCGACGGCCATGTGAAGTTCGAAGGACTGGAAGCCGAGGGCCAGCACACGATCCGCCGCGTCGAGGCCGTGCGCACCGCCTATGGCGCGCGGCTGGCGGCGCAGAAGGAAGGCCTGCAGCAGCTCACGCGCTCGACCGACTGGACGGTTCATCTGCACCGCACCGACAAGTCGCCGCAGACGGTGCTGCTCTCGCTCTACCTCGCCATGGCCGACCTGCGTCGGCTGAGCGTGGCGTGATAGTCATGATCATCCTTGGAGCGCGGACCTCCAGGTCCGCCCATGAGCATGAGGCGGACCTGGAGGTCCGCGCTCCGGCAAGAGTCGCGCGTCGTGAGACGCGCGTCCGCGTGCTCTCTTGCTGAGCCTCGGCGCTTTCGCGTTCGCGGCGCCCGGCATGCTGGCGCTCCTGCTGGCGTTGCCGTTGATCTACTGGCTGCTGCGCATGATCCCGCCGCTGCCCAAGCTGGTGCGGTTTCCGGCGATCCGGCTCCTGATCGGGCTCGAGCCGACCGAGCAGACGCCGAGCAAGATGCCGTGGTGGCTCTTACTACTGCGCCTGCTGCTGGCCACCGCGCTGATCCTGGCGGTCGCCCGGCCGCTCCTCAATCCGCAGGCCGACCTGCCGGGCAAGGGACCGCTGCTGCTGGTGATCGACGACGGCTGGTCGTCGGCGCCGGGCTGGACGACCCGCATCGCCCACGCCGAACGCCTGATCCAGCGCGCCGAGCGCGCCAACCGCCCGGTCGTGCTCGCCGGCACCGCCCCCGCTCCACTCGATGCGCCGGCGATGCGCAAGGGCGCCATGCGGCCCGACGAGGCCCGCACGCTTCTGCGCGCCTTCCGGCCCAAGCCCTGGCCGACCGACCGTGCCGCGGCCGCCACCAACATCGACCAGATGCAGGTCGATCCCGGCGCCTATGTCGTGTGGCTGAGCGACGGGCTGGAAGACGAAGGCGCCGCCAAGCTCAGCGAGCGCCTCAGCCGCTTCGACGGCATGCAGGTCATCGTGCCCGACCAGGCGACCACGCCGCTCCTGCTGCTGCCGCCCGCCGCCGAAGGGCGCGATCTCAAGGTGCAGGCGCTGCGGCCCGTAGCCGACGGCCCGCGCAAGGTTGCCATCCAGGCGGCCGACGAGCAGGGCCGCACCGTGGCGCGCATCGATCTCGACTTCGCGGCCACCGCGACCAAGGGCGAAGGCACGCTGCCGGCGCCGCCGGAGCTGCGCAACCGCATGGCGCGGCTCGACATCGAGGCGCAGGGCGGCGCGGGCAGCATGGTGCTTCTGGACGAGCGGTCGCGCCGCCGGCCGGTCGCGATCCTGGGCGAGCGGCCGACCGCCAGCGGCCAGCCGCTGATGCAGGAGGTCTACTTCCTCGAACGCGCCCTCGATCCCTATGTCAGCCTCACGATCGGCGATCGCGAGACAGTGCTGACGCGCAACACGGCCGTGCTGCTGATCCCCGACGGCGCGGCACCGTCGGCCAACGACCGCGACGAGATCGCCAAGTGGATCGAGCGCGGCGGCATCGCCGTGCGCTTCGCC
>WNFC01007202.1_pt1 | contig 12229 bp, 8 predicted proteins | sample 5400541 | NCBI WGS metagenome assembly WNFC01 (sample SAMN13153342, study PRJNA577476) | soil metagenome | isolation source: 120 cm saprolite under Douglas fir tree site 2 hole 2 replicate 1 | place: USA:California | collected 2015-04-18 | reverse complement strand
CCGCGGAGGCTGGAGTTCGTGGCTGGTGCGGAGGCGTAGTCGGGATTGCCGGTGGAGGTGAAGGGCGGCGGGTTGAGGAAAGGCACTCGGGTCGCTTCGCTCCCCTCGGAGATGCGGGGGTTCTTCCCCTTCGGCTCGCTCTGCTCGCTCAGGGTCAGAATGACAGTGCTTGGTTCAGGTGTGGCGGCGATGGCCTTGCCGTGGGCGATGGCGACCTGCTCGATGGTGCGGAGGAAGTCTTCGGTGGTGGGGTGAGTGAAGCGGTAGCGCAGGAAATAGGTGCGCATGGCGTCGTCCATGGTGTCGCGTCCGATGAGGCTTTCGAGAGTGGCGAGAAGGGTGGTGGATTTGCCGTAGGTGATGCCGCCGTAGGATTCTGCGTTGCGGAACCTGAAGGCCCAACGGGTGACGGGATCGTCGTCGGGCAGGAACAGGTATTGGAGACGCTGAGCCTCGTAGTCGCCGGCGTTGGCGTAGGAGCGATTGAATAGGGAGGTATTGCGGCCGAGGATTGCGTCGAGGACGTTGACCTCGGTGTAGGAGTTGATGCCCTCGTCGAGCCAGGCGTCTTCGAACTCATTGGTGGCGACCATGCCGTACCAGTATTGGTGGCCGAACTCGTGCTCGGCGGTGAGCTCGGTAAGGTGGGTCGGCTCGTACCAGCTGGTGTCGGCGGTGAAGAGAGTGGGATACTCCATGCCGCCCATCTCGGAGCCGGGTTCGGGGTCGATGAGGGTGATGATCTTGTAGGGGTAGGGGCCGTAGCGCTGATCGAACTGGGCGAGGGTCTTTTGCAGGATGTCGAGGTAGCGGGGGCCTGCCTTGGGGTGGGCGGCGAGGGCGAGCACGTGGATCTTTACCGGGCCGAGGCTGGAGAGGTAGGTGCCATCGGTGACGGTGAAGTTGGGGCTGGCGGCCCAGGCGAAGTCGCCGATGTCTTCGCCGTAGAAGCTGAGGGTCTTGGTGTCGCCTTTACCCGGAGCGGCGGGGTTGATGACTTCGCCGGTGGGAACTCCGCTGGCTCCGACGATGTAGCGGCGGGGGAGGGTTAGGCTGACGTTGAAGGTGGCGAAGTCGGAGAAGAACTCGGTGGTGGCGTGGTATTGATGGCAGTTCCAGGCGCCGTGCCAGAAGACGCCGGGTTTGGGATACCACTGGCCTCCCATGATGAAGTCGCGCTTGTAGCCGTTGCGGGCGACCGATAGGGGGAACTGGTCGTGAAATGCGAGGTGGAAGGTGATGGAGTTGTTGGGAGCGAGTGGGTGGGGGAGAGCGATTTCGGCTACGGTGTGGTCTTGAGCGTTGCCGTCGTCGGGAGCGATGAAGTGCATGGCGGGAGTGAGGTCGCCGTAGCCATCTGCATCGATGTGGGAGATGGTGATGCTGCCTTGCTTTTCAGGGGGGTAGATGTTCTCGGCTTCGGCGTCGCGGATGCCGCCGTTGAAGTGGGTTTCGCTGGTGAAGGTGGACTCGGGGCGGAAGGCGTTGAGGTAGAGGTGGAAGGGGATGGTGGTGAGGGACTGGCCGGTGAGGTTTTTGTAGGTGAGGGTCTCGGTGGCGTCGAGAGATTTCTTGTCGGTGTCGAGGCGGGCGTCGATGGTGTAGGCGACGACGCGGGTGGAGAGGGGCTGGCCGCTGGGGGAGTTGGTGGCGATGCTGGTTTGGGCTTGCAGGATGGCGGAGGCGAGAAGGATGGCGGCGGCGGGGAAGAGGCGGGTGCGCTGCATAGAGGGATTGTAGGTGCTTCGGGTTTTGATGGGGGAAGTTTGTGGCGGTCAGGCTTGCCACCCGGCTTATTCCCATCCCTCTCTATTGCCTTGTCATTCTCACAGACCCAGATCTGAGAGGCCCGGGTGATCGTCCGGGCGACGGCCGAGGGGCCAGTGGAACTTGCGCTCCGACTCTTTGATCGGGAGATCGTTGATGCAGGCGTAGCGGTGATGCATGATGCCGTTTTCGTCGAACTCCCAGTTTTCGTTTCCGTAGGAGCGGTACCAGTTGCCGGAGTCGTCGTGGCATTCGTAGGCGAAGCGCACGGCGATGCGGGCTCCGTCGAAGGCCCAGAGTTCCTTGATGAGGCGGTAGTCGAGTTCGCGACGCCATTTTCTGGTGAGGAACTCGATGATTTCCTTGCGGCCGTTGACAAACTCGGCGCGGTTTCGCCACTTGCTATCCACGGTGTAAGCCAGCGCGACCTTTTCGGGATCGCGCGTGTTCCATCCATCCTCTGCCTTGCGTACCTTCGCGGCGGCGGTCTCACGAGTAAATGGTGGGACTAAATTCTGCGGTGGTTGCGTGCTCATCTCTTTGCTCCTTCGTACCTATCGTCAAACGCCGGACTGTGTCTTGGATGAATGCCGGCGAAATTGAGCTTCATGTTTTATCGGACGGCTTTCTATTGGTCTATTCGTCGTGGGCGTGGTCTGCCTGCAAATTTTTGCCGGACCAGATGATTTGCGAGGTCCAGGGTTGTGGGGGTTGAGACCAGAAGGGCTCGGCGGGTGGCAATCCTAAAGGCAGCCAGGCTGCGCTGCAGAGATAGAGGCTTCCGGTGGAGATGTAGGTTTCGCCGAGTCCGGGTTGATGGCCGGCCAGGCCGATTTGTAGCCAGCCGTCGTTGGAGAATGTTCCGGCGGGGCCCAGGGTTCGTTGCATGACGGCGGAGAGGGCGCAGCGGGCTTGTGATGGTGTCACTTCTTCGGGGAGCATTTGACGGCGGGCTGCGTCGGCGAGGAGGTGAAAGGCGCCGCAGCGGTAGGTGATGGAGCGGCCTATTGCTGGAAAGGAGCCGTCGGGGGCGATTAGTCGTTCCTGGATGGCGGCGTAGCGTTGGGCTCGTTGGTGGATGGGGGTGCGCATGGAGGACCACGAGGGGGATTGATCGCCTACGGTGTCCATGAGCTGCAGGAGGTAGGGCTGGATGACGAAGCTGTTGTAGAAGTCCCAGTGGAAGTGTGGGCCGTCGCCGTAGGCGCCGTCGCCGAGATACCAGCTCTGGAACTCGCGGAGGGCGTAGTCGACGCGCATGCGGTCCCAGGGCTGGTGGAGGGTCATGAGAAGCGCTTCGTTCATGGCGGCGAAGAGAAGCCAGTTGTTGAAGGGTGGCTGTACTTTGCGTTGGGTGATGAGTGCTTCTGCGAGACGTTGCTGGGTTTTTGTGTCGAGTTTTTGCAGGAGCTGCTTTGGGGCGCGGAGTAGAGCTAGGGCGAGGAAGGAGGAGTCGACGAGGGTCTGGGAGGATTCGCCGAAGTGCATGTAGTCGGGGGAGGCGGGGTCGAGGGCTGAGGCGATTCCGGCTAACGCGTAGTCGCGATAACGGTTGCGCAGGACCGTTTCTTTTGGGGTTTCGCCGGTGGAGGGTTCGAGTTCGAGCCATGGGGCGAGGCCGGCTAACAGGCGGCCGAGGGCTTCGAGGTGGGTTCCTACGGTGCGGGCCTGAGCCTGGCCTGGTGCGGCTTCGACGGGCATTTTTTGGCGGAGATTGCCTTCTTTGAGGGCTTTGAGGACTGTTTCGGAGACGAGTTCTATCTGCTGGAGCCAGTAATTGCGGTCCTGTTGTGGTGCACTGTTGGCGGCGTGAATTTCGGCCGGGAGCTTGACTGCTGCTCCCGCGGCGAGGCTGCCGAGGAGGAAGCTACGACGGTTCGGGTTCGATGCTTTGCTTGTCGACATTTCTCTCCAATTGCGACGCTTCCTTATTGCATGAGGCAGGATATTAGGTTGGTTCGATGCACTTGGGACACCCCCCCTCCCCCCTCCCGGGGTATTTTGGGCGTAAAATATTTGTATTCAATGTCTTGCAGGGGTTTGGTGTCTGCAAAATATTGATAACAAGCGGGTTGCTCGCAAAATACTTCTTATCAATAATTTAGCCCCGAAGAGTGTTCGGGGCTTCTTTGTTTTGATCTATATATTCAGTATAGCTGTTTGAGTGGAACTAAAATGCCAACTCGATCTTGTTTTGTTTGAGTGATTTAGGTGGTTTGGGGGCTTGACATGCGATTTTTGGGCTGAAAACGCAAAAAATAAATGCAAGAGCAAGAACAACAGCAAAAACAAAGGCGATATTTAGTCGCTTCGCCCTTCGGGCTACGCTCATGCCTTCGGCGGAGCGGTAGGCCGCTTTTGCGGCTGGGCTAGACGCTGGGCTGAAGCCCAGCTCTACCTGGAAGCAACGGCTCAGTAGCTGGTGGAAGGTCTACATCCCACCCATCCCGCCCCACCAGCAAAGCTGGCGGGGACCCGATCGCAGAGTGCGCGATGGGTGGGGTGCCCGTGCGTTTTTTCGGCCAGGGGAGGAGAACAGGCAAAGGCAAGAGCGCGCTGTTGGCTGGAGACAGTGGTGGTAGAGAAGCGGATTTCTCCGCTGCGCTGCTCGCAAAGTGCGCGAGCAGCTTCGGTCGAAATGACGATCCCTGGGTTTTGTGGGGGGAAAAAAAACTGGCAACGGCAACAGCAAAGACAACGGCGTCTGCAACTCGTGGGCTTTGGTAGAGTGGACGGGCGCTTGTGACACTGCCGCAGGGCAACTTTTCTCAGGAGACATCATGGCCGACCGGGCACCGCTGAGCTACGTCATCTACATCGCCGCTCCGCCGGAGAAGGTCTGGGACGGTTTTGTGTCGCCGGAGTCCAATCGCATTCTCTTCATGGGCGCGGAGCTTGAGGCTGAGTGGAAGACTGGTGGTTCGATGGCATGGGTGGGGCCGGGACCTGACGGTAAGCCTATGAAATATGTCCATGGAGAGGTGCTTCGGTTCGATCCTCCGAAGGTGCTGCAGTACAGCTTTGCGATGGGGCAAAGTGACAAGACGTCCCGCGTGACGGTGGAGCTGGTTCCGGAGACCGAGGCCACCAAAGTGACGGTGACGCATGACCAATGGGCTGAAACTGATTCCGCTTACACTGCTACTGCCGACGGTTGGCCGCGGATTCTTTCCCGGCTGAAGACCCTGATCGAGACTGGTAAGACGTTCAAACCGCATTGACGCGGAACTATCACGGAGATTCTGCGCTCCTTAAGGATGCCCGAGCGTTTTCGGCCAGGGGAGGAGAACAGGCAAGGCAAGAGCGCGGTGTTGGCTGGGAGATAGTGTGGGAGAGAAGCGGATTTCTTCACTGCGCCGCTCACAAAAAACGTGATCGGCTTCGGTCGAAATGACGGTTTCCCAGGCGGTGTGAAGGAGAACGGACAAAGGCAACAGCAAAAACAAATGCGGGGGTTCTTCCCCATTCGACTTCGCTCAGGGTCAGAATGACAGTTTTTGGTGATTGGGAAGCGTTCCCACCTATGCAACGTGTGCGATGGATGGGGCCCCCGGGCGGTTTCGGCCAGGGGATGTTGAAATGACGATTCTTTGTTGGTGGAGAGAGAACCGTGGCGGGGAGTAGAGTGTCTGCTGTGCGAATCGCATTTGCGCTGCAATGAGCCGCTCTGATTTTTTGTTGATGAGGAGAGAGAGATGGAGGCGAACACAGATTCGTTGGAGGACTACTCTTTTCTGGTGAGCTGGGGTGGTACTCGAACAGAGATGCTTCGCGTGAGTCCTTTGCGATGGAGCACAAGCGTGGTTGACCATCGCTCGGGTTCGTACATTCTGAATCCGACGCAGAAGGCGCCGGGGCTGCCGGCGTATACGCCGATTACGGTGGAAAGAGAGATTGTGCCGGGTGATATGGAGTTTCAGACGTGGGCCGGAGAGGTGGCGAACGCCGCCAGCGGCGATTTCCGTCGAGACGTCACCATCACGGTGCTGGACCGGCAAGGGAATCCGGCGGTTGTCTTTCAGCTGAGGAATTGCTGGCCGAGTATGTACGAAGCGATTTCGGAGCTGAAGGCGAATGCGACGGGGGTTGCAACCGAACAGCTCACGCTGGAGTACGACTGGTTTGTGCGGACCGATGTGTAGGCGGTTGGGTTTGCAGGACCAGGTGGCGGTTGGGGAAGAGAAGCGGATTTCTCCGCTGCGCTGTTCACGATGAGACCGTGAGCAGCTTCGGTCGAAATGACGGTTCTGTGGGGAAGGAGAAACAGAGAAAGGCGCAGGCGGCGCAACGGCGAAAGCAGGGACAACCGCAGGTCCTTCGACTTCGCTCAGGATGGCACGTTTTTTTGTGATGGGGATGGGTATGCGATACCGATGGCTAACAGCAGATTCCTCCGCTGCGCTGCGGAATGACAAACAAAAGTCGCTTGGGAATGACAAACAAAAGTCGCTGCGGAATGACAAACAAAAGTCGCTGCGGAATGACAAACAAAAGTCGCTGCGGAATGACAAACAAAAGTACGGGCAGCGGCAGGGGCAACAGCGAAAGATCAGGCGCTGGTTGCGATTGGTGCTTCGATGCGTTCCTGTTTTGCTCCGGCGACCCATAGGCCGGGATCGATGTTGGGGAAGACGCCGTCGCGGCGTTCGATCTCGGCGAGGCGGTCTTCCTGGGCCTTGGTGAGGACGCCGGCGGATTCGAAGCTCTGCCAGATGGCTTTGACCTCGTTGAATTGATCGTTGTGGGTGAGGAAGCGGATCTCGGCGTAGTCGCGCGCGGCTCCGGTGGTGATGAGGAACTGCCAGTCGGAGGATTCGAGGAGGAGGAGCTCGCGGCAGAGCTGCTGCAGGATGCGCTTGCCGAGGGCGGAGTTGCGCCAGTGGCCGGCGGTGCAGACCTCGCGGGTGTAGAGCTCGGCGGGGTAGATGTGGGTGTAGGTCCAGGAGGTTTCGGGGTTCATCCAGACCTGATTGGTGCCTTCGGCTCCCCAGGAGCCTTCGTGCATGGCGATGAAGCCGGCGCGGGGGTATTGGTCGAGGTATTCGGCGCAGCTGATGAGCTGGATGCCGGTGGCTCCTCCACGATTCGGGTCGTGAAGGTCGCGGGCGATGGCTTCGAGCCAGAGAATGCCTTCGAACCACCAATGGCCGAAGAGTTCGGCGTCGAAGGGGGAGCAGAGGATGGGCGGGACGGCGTCGTTGAAGCCGGATTTGAGGGCTTCGTAGACGAGATGGATGAAGTTGGAGGCGTGGGCTTTGACGCGTTCGGCGGCCTGCTGGGGGTAGTAGGGGAGTTTGTCGCCCATGTCGACCTTGTGGCCGGTGACGCGCCAGTAGCGATGACCGCCGGGCCAGCGCTTCTTGTGGAAGTCGAGGTAGACGCCGTCGCCGGGGTAGCCGGTGTCGCCGGACCAGACCTGGACGCCGGTTCGTGGATCGCGGGGAAAGATGGTGGTCGCGTAACGCTTGTCGTAGGGGCCATCGACGTAGTAGGGCTGGTAGAGGGAGCGATGCGGCTCGTGCGTCATGTGCTCGAGCTGTTCGTCGGTGACGACGGCGCCCTTGAGCAGCTCGTACGGAGAGGGGACGCGGTGGCCTTCTTCGACGAGGTGCGTGTCGACGTAGAAGAACTCGATGTCGGACTCGGAGAGGGCCTGTTCGACGCCGATGCGGTCGAAGCCCGGGGGCTTGGGGGAGCCGTCGGCGAACTCGACGGGGTAGTTCCAGAAGCCGGCGGGGCGGTAGCCGCACTCGGGCGCCCAGATGCCGCGGGGGTGTTTGCCGATGTGGCGGATGTGAGTGTCGACGGCGGTGCGGACCTGGGCGCGGACGCTCTCGTCGGTGCCGAGCAGCGGCATGTAGCCGTGGGTGGCGCCGCAGGTGATGATGTTGATGAGGCCGGTGTCGTTGAAGTGGCGGAAGGCGCCGATGATGTTGCGGTCGAAGTGGAAGAAGTCTTCGAGGGCTTGGGAGAAGAAGCGGTGCCAGAAGCGGGCGGTCTCGGCGAGGTGGGTTTCGCCGGACTGGATGAAGAAGGCCTCGTCTTCACGGGCGGCGACGATTTTGCGATTGAGGTAGTTGGGGAATTCGGCGGTGAAGACGGGGTGAGCGAGCTGCTCGAGCAGGATGGGCGAGAGATTGAGGTTGCAGTTGAAACGGATGTTGTCGCGCTCTAGATTTTTGAGCATGCGGAGGAACGGGAGATAGGTTTCGGCGGCGGCCTCGTGGAGCCACTCCATGCCGTGCGGCCAGGTGCCGTGATTGACGACGTAGGGCAGGTGCGCGTGCAGGGTGAAGGTAAGAAATCCTGCTGGGCGGTTTGCCGATGCCTTCGTCAAGACGAACACCTCAGTGGAAATTTTCAGTTAGGGGCGGCAGGGGGCGAACCGGCCTGCTGCTTTTTGCAGTTTACACCAGCGTGCGGATGGTGCTTTTGGTTGCCGATGCGGCGGAGTGGTGAACTCCGCCACCTGGGTGTTGGATGCAGGCTTTGCCTCACTGCGGCTGACTGGGGGGATGCTGTTGCAGAGTCGGATTGGCGGCTGGGTTCTCGGTTTCGCCGTTGGTCGGAACTCTGAGAGAGAGTGTGTTGGTGAGGTTGAAGCGGATGAGGGTTTCGGAGGGGATTTGCACCTGCTGGCCGCGGGTGATGGTGTTGGCTCCTGCTCCCACGCCGCCGCCGGCAGCGGCTCCAATGGCTGCGCCTTTGCCTCCGCCGAGGATGCCGCCGAGGATGGCTCCGACGGCTGCTCCGCCACCGACCTTCTCAGCGGTATTGGCGCCGCGGCCCTTGCCCTGGACGCTGTAAGGCTCGGTGTTGACGGTGAGTGGCTCGCCGCGACGATTGATGCTGGTGAGTTCTATGGTGAGCAGAGAGCTGCCTTTGTAGTGGGCGGCCTCCTGAACGGCAACGACGCGGCCCGTAACGGGGGTGCCGGTACGGATGACGACGACGCCGTCGCTGACGATGTCGGAGGCGATGGTGCCGTTGAAGGTCTCACCCTGTTGCGTGGTGGCGCTGTCGAGGGTTTGGGTGATGCGGATGGGGAGGGTGGTTCCCGGGTTGAGGGTGATGTTGCGGAAGGCGGGCGCGGGTGGCCTTGGTGGAGGCGGTGGCGGTTCCTGCCTGGGCGGCGGTGGTGGGGCGGCGTCGGCTACCTGCGGGGCGGGAGTTTCAACCGGTGCGGGCTGGCGGACGATGGTTGCGGGCTTGGATTTGATGGGGGCAGGGGGCTTTGGTTTGGGCGCTACGGGCGTTGGCGGCGGTGGTAGTGGCGGCGGGGCGGCGGCGGCGGTGACGGCCGGTGCAGGCGCTTGCACGGTCAGGTTATTGACCACGGTCTTGACGCCTGGAACCTGCGCGGCGTCGGCTGCGGCGAGGGAGCGCGCGGCTTCGTTGCTGACGGTGCCGTTGAGGGTGGCGACCTGCTTTTGGACCGAGGATTGAATGGGCTCGTTACTGAGGGCGGCGTCGCCGGCGATGCGGCTTTGGAGAGCGGCGGTCAGGCCGGCGTCATCTGTGGGAGTCGCGGGCGCGCTTTTGCATCCGGCAAAGCCGAGGGCAATGGCGAGAGCTGCGACGGCCAAAATAGCGCGTGACGTGGAGAGATTCCTGGTAGCGTACATAGATCCCCTTTTTGCAAAGAACACTTACTCTTCAAAACACTGTAAATCAAGGAACTGATATCGGATGCGAGGCGTTCGCTCAAAGTTTCATTCTGGAGCGAACCGGCTTCTCGACTCTCTTGATTAAGACGAAGGGGAGGATGGAAGGTGATTCGGGTGTGGTGGGTGGGGAAAGCGCGGCTGGCGGGTCTTTTGGGGCTGGGCTGAAGGTGGAGCTGGGCGAGCGGACGGCAACCTAATCCCGGGAGAGGGCATCTTCCTAGGAAATGGAATAAGCTGTCGGTCGAAGTGCCGGAGTATGCTGGAGATGTCGATTCCGGCCCCTAACACGAATTTGGAAGTTGAGTTATAACAAGCGGAGGAAGCAGATTCCGCATTTGAAGCCTGAACAGGAGAAGAGCATGTCAGATAATGGCAACGAGAATGGGATTAGTGGATTGGGATGGTTTCTGGCGGGTCTGGGTCTAGGTGCACTGGTAGGCGTGCTGTATGCGCCGAAGGCCGGCAAGGAGACGCGCGAGGATCTGAGGGCGAGCGCTCTGGAAGCCAGGGACCGGGCGGCGGTGCTTGCACAGCAGGCTCAGGATAAGGCGGCGGCATTGGCTGCTCAAGGAAAGCAGCAGATGAGCGAGTATGTCGATCGCGGCAAGGAGTATTATGACCGCGGACGAACCCAGTGGGCCCAGTATGTCGAGAAGGGCAAGGGCCTGGTTCAGGAGCAGCAGGAGAAGGTTTCGGCTGCGATTGATGCGGGTAAGGAAGCCTATGTCAGCACGACGAGCGAGCACAGTTCGTAGAGTAGATTAAGGTAGACAGGGCCCGGTCAGCCGTTGGTGGTGGCCGGGCCTTATGATTGTTGGCTATATCTCTTTGATTGTTGGCAATATTTTTTTTATGAGAGAGCGAGAGACGATATGGAAGCGATACGAATCGTGATGTCAGGAATGTGGCTGCAGGATGCGGGTCCGCTTTCGTCGGGAAGCACGAAATGGCTGGTTGTCTTTGTCGGCATGGTGGCGATCGCGATGGTGGTGCAGGCGATCGCGGTGATTGTGCTGGCGATTGGCGCGGTCAAGGCGCGAAAGCGTGCGCTGGAGATCGCGGAAGAGGTTCGGGAGAAGCTGATGCCGGTGATTACCGGGACCCATGACATGATTCGCGATGCGGGGCCGAAGGTGAAGATCATCACCGAAAACCTGGTGGAGACGAGCCATGTGGTTCGCAGCAAGGCGCAGGAGTTCGATGCGACGGCGAGCGAGTTGAACATGAAGGCGCGCATGCAGGCGGCGCGGGTGGATGGGATGGTGACGTCGGTGTTGAATACTACTGCCGAGATTTCGGAGACGCTGCAACGGGCGGTGAAGGTGCCGGTGCGCGAGTTTACGGGCCTGGTGAATGGGTTTAAGGCGGGGGTGGATGTTCTGGTGGGGCGGGCGAAGGGGTTTGGGCGCGGCAAGGTGGATGGGGCTCGGGGGCGGGATACGGAGTGGTGAGGGATTAGCGGGTTGAACGGGTTCGGCTCGGATGGTGTGTTCGATTTCAAAAGCTCGGCGGGCAACGGCAGGAGCAAAGACAACGGCAAGGGCGCGGTTGTGGTTGGGACGAGGTTTGGGTAGAGAAGCGGATTTCTCCGCTACGCTGCTCACATGAAGCGTGAGCAGCTTCGGTCGAAATGACGTCCGTTTGGGTGGAAGGGATTTGTTTCGTTGAAGAGAGTTGAGTGGAATTCCGCTAGATGATCCAACCGCCTCCGACTACCTCGTCTTCCTGATAGAAGACGGCGGACTGGCCGGGGGTGATTGCACGCTGGGGCTCGTCGAAGAGGGCGTGGACGGTGTTGTCGTCGACGCGGCTGAGCGTGGCCATGGCCGGGGTGTGGCGATGGCGAATCTTGACGCTGACGCGAATGGTTTCGTTTTCGGCGAGGCCGGGGATGGAGATCCAGTTGAGGCGGTTGGCGAAGAGATCGCGGGAGAAGAGATCTTCGTCGGCGCCTACAGTGACCTGGTGCGAGTCGGGGTGGATGGAGAGGACGTAGAGCGGGTTGGTTGACGTTAGACCGAGGCCCTTGCGCTGGCCGACGGTGAAGCTCTGGATGCCTTCGTGATGGCCGATGACTTCGCCTGTGGTGGTGACGAGTTCGCCTGCTGTGTCGGGCATGTCTTCGTTCTGTTCGTCGAGGTATGCCTTCAAAAATGTGTTGTAGTCGCCGCCGGGGATGAAGCAGATTTCTTGTGAGTCGGACTTGGTCGCGACGGCGAGGCCGGCTTCGGCGGCCATCTCGCGGACCTGGGGCTTGTGCATCTCGCCTAGCGGGAAGAGGGTGCGTGAGAGCTGGTCTTGAGTTAGGCCGAAGAGGAAGTAGGTCTGGTCCTTGGTGTGATCGGCGGGGCGGGAGAGGATCCAGCGGCCGCGGATTTCGTCGTAGCGGTTGCGGGCGTAGTGGCCGGTGGCGATGCGGTCGGCGCCGATCTGACGAGCGGTGATGAGGAGCTGGTCGAACTTGAGGTGGTTGTTGCAGAGGGTGCAGGGTATTGGTGTGCGGCCGGCGAGGTATTCGCTGACGAAGGGCTTTACGACTTCGGCCTCGAAGCGGTCCTGCTGGTTGACGACGTAGTAGGGGATGTCGAGCTGCTCGGCTACGTGGCGGGCATCGTAGACGTCATCAATGCTGCAGCAGCGGCCCTGGACGGCTTCGGGCATGCCCTCGTGGCCGGCGAGGCGGCGCTGGTTCCAGAGCTGGAGGGTGAGGCCGACGAGGGTGTGGCCCTGGGCGCGCAGGAGTGCGGCGACGGCGGAGGAGTCGACTCCTCCGGACATGGCGACGGCGATGGTCT
>WNFC01022493.1_pt1 | contig 12232 bp, 9 predicted proteins | sample 5400541 | NCBI WGS metagenome assembly WNFC01 (sample SAMN13153342, study PRJNA577476) | soil metagenome | isolation source: 120 cm saprolite under Douglas fir tree site 2 hole 2 replicate 1 | place: USA:California | collected 2015-04-18 | reverse complement strand
CCAGCAGAAAGGCCCCGAACCTGCGAACCCGGCGCGACACCCGGGCCATCGTCATACCCGCACCACGCGACCAGCCACTCCAAGATCATCTACATGGCTGTGGATAATATCCGCCGCCTTACTCGTGGATTCGGGTCAGTGAGCGCAGACGCCGAGCCGGAGCAAACCGACACCTGACAGCCATCCACTGGCGAGCTCCTCATAAGCTCTCCTGCACCGTGAACCTTGGGTAGGCCCAGCTGTCCCGGCTCATTCGTGGGCAGCAAGCAGCCGCGTGATCGGGAGCTTACACTTGAGCGCGTCGCTTACCGTACAAAGTCAACAACGTCACTATCATGTATGCATGACTGTGGAACCTGGCGAGTCGGAGCTGTTGAGCGTGCGGGAGACGGCGCGTCGCCTCGGCGTGCACGAAAATACGGTCCGCAACTGGGCACGTGAGGGGATCCTTCCGACAGCCCGGATTCCCGGGTCGCGGTTTCACCGCTTCGACGCCCGGGATGTGGACCGTCTTCGGCGGCAGCGCGGGAGAGCGGTGTCATCGGTTGAGGCGGAGCGTCGCACGATCGGGCCCGAATTGGTCGACGGTGCCCAGCTGAGTCAGTGGGCGGATACACGCGACGCGCAGGCCAAGTTTCCCGAACTTGTGAGGCGGCTGCTCGCGTCCACTCCTGGTGTTACAAATGTTTCCGTCCGTTCTGGCGAAGGTGTCTCGGCACCTGGGTGGGACGGTCGCGCTGACTCCACGGGAACCGCCTACCTGCCACGCGGATCGCTGTACTTCGAGTTTGGCGTCAGTCGCCAGCCCAAGACCAAAGCCGATGCAGACTACGAGAAGCGCAGCTGGAATCCAGGCGGAGTCGTAGCGAAGGATTCGTGCTTTATCTTCGTGACCCCAAGGCGCTGGTCGAACGCGGGTGCCTGGGCGGACGCCCGGCGTGTTGAGAAGGTATTCTCCGATGTGCGGGTGCTGGACGCCGACGATCTCGAAGGATGGCTTCAGGCCACGCCGGCTGTTCATCACTGGATCTCAGAGCATCTGGGCCGTCGACCGCGTGATGCTGAGACGCTAGAACATTGGTGGGATCGCTTTCGTAGCCGGACCGATCCCGCTCTGCCCGCTGGACTGTTCGTCGCCGGGCGAAATCGTGAACGCAATCTTCTGGCCGAGTTCTTGGGGGGTCCCCCCGCTGCCATTGCAGTTAAGGCTGATTGGCGTGACGATGCCATCGCATTCGTTTCTGCGACCATCGAGGCGATGGGGAAGGAAACGAGAAATCCTGTACAGGCATCCCTCGTCGTCTCGTCTTCCGATGTCTGGGACCGCGTCGTGGTTGAGCCTGGCAGAATGACGCTGCTGCCGTTGTTCGAGAACCCTGATCTTGGTGTCGCCCAAGAGCAGGGGCACTATGTGATCCTTCCGGCAGGCCGGGATCAAGTGATACGCGGTACGAATATCGAGCTTCCCCGTCCTGGCCGGCAGCAGGCTGAAGAAGCCCTCGAAGTCGCCGGGATTGACTCCACGCGCGCATACCGGTTGGCCGGGCTGGCACGACGTAGCATGCCGTCGCTTGTGCGTAGGCTGGCGCGGGACCCACGACTTGCCCATCCACCATGGTCGCAATCGTCGTCTGCGACGGTTCTTGCCCCGCTAGTGCTAGCGGGCGCTTGGGCCGTAAGCGAGGGTGATGTGGATGTTGTCGCCCGCATGGCTGGCGAGCCATGGCCGGCGATCGAACGCACCTTGGTGCAGTGGGCAAGAACAGATGATCCGCCATTTGTCCGGTCCGGGCCGCAATGGCATCTTGCTTTTCCAGAGGAAGCTTTCCTGCTGCTAAGTGACGCACTCACGAAAGGAGACCTGGAACGGTGGCGCCAGATCGCGTCGGAGATTCTGTCCGAGGCTGATCCACGGCTTGAGCTTGCACCCGATTACCGCATCATGGCCGACACCAAGGGGATAACGCGGAGGCACTCATCGGTCCTGCGGCGTGGCATGGCAGAAGGCATCGCACTGTTCGGGGCCCTGAGTGACGAACGAGGGAGCAACGGTGTCAGCGGTACCCTTCATGCTCGCAGCGTCGTACTTGAAATCCTCAATAGAGCTGCTAGCGATTCGTCTGGGAGACTCTGGCAGTCCTTGGCCGATGTGCTTCCGTTGCTGGCTGAAGCAGCACCCGATGCGTTCCTTGATGCGGTCCACGATGACCTTGACCGGGACAGGCCGCTGCTGACGTCGATGTTCCAGGACAGTGATCAGACTTCGGGACTGTACAGTTGGTCGCCGCATACAGGGTTGCTCTGGGCGCTTGAGACGCTCTGCTGGTCGCCCGAGTTCCTGCTCGAAGCCTCGCGAGCCCTGGCACGTCTTCAAACCGTTGACCCGGGCGGGCGGTTGTCGAACCGGCCACTCGAAAGTCTGCAGGCTGTCCTGAGCGGATGGATCCGGCACACCGCAGCGCCACTCACGCTCAAGGTCCGCGCAGTTGAGCAGATCTGCCGACAGTTGCCCGACGTTGGCTGGCGCCTTCTTGAAGTTCTGTGGCCTACGCCTCATGCGGTGTTGTCACCGCCAGCGCAGCCACAGTACCGCGACTGGAAACCCGACAGCCCCGACCTGCCAATCGCGGAATGGATTGACTACATCGCCCACATCGTCCGGCTGGCGATCGACCTGGCCGGCAGCAACCCAGAGCGCTGGGCCCAGCTCAGCGAACGCCTGTGGCCGCTACCTTTGGCAGAGCAGAACCGGCTGTTGGATGCCCTGGAAACAGCCGCGGATCTCGCGTTGCAGAACCCCGAACAACGCCTACAGCTCTGGGAGCGTTTGCATAAGGAAGTCTCACATCACGAGCGATTCGCGACCGCGGACTGGTCGATGAACGGTGATCAACTGTCTCGCATGCGAGCAATCGCCGACCGGCTCGAACCAACCACCGACGTGCAGCGGTACGGTTACCTCTTCGACTGGCATCCCGACCTGCCCGACATCGATCGCTCCGACTACCGGGCCTACGAGACCAAGCTTCTCGAGCTGCGTACACAAGCCGTCAATGACGTGATCGAACGCGCGTCTACCGAGGGTCTACGCAGTCTGGCGCTTCGGAGCCCTGTACCGGCCCACCTCGGCTGGGTTGCTGGTTCTGTCGTAAAGGACGACCTAGCGCCAGACCTGCTCCGGTGGCTCGACTCGGAAGAGCCCCAACTCCGTGATCTAGCCGGGAGCTGGGCGCAGCGCAAACTGGCAGATTCGGGCGTCCCCTGGCTCTGCAAGTCGCTCAGCCGACCCGAAATGGTCAAGCCAGAGCGTCGCCTGGCCCTTGCTCTCCGCGCGCCGGCCCAGAGCGATATCTGGGATGCGCTAGCTCAAATTGACCCTTCCTTGAGCGACGCGTACTGGGACCATACAAATGCCTGGTCCGTAACTCCAGAAGACACTGAACGCGCCGTTCGNCCGTTCGCGAACTGCTAGCGCACGAACGGCCTTGGGTAGCAGTGGAACTCCTAGCGCTACAGATTCCCCGACAGGCCGACGGACGTACGTCAGCGCAACCGGCGCTCGTCACGGAGGTTCTGACCGCCGCCGCGAACGCCGACCCAAGGGGTGCCACGCTGCAGTCGCTCGGGTATGGGGTCGGGCTCTTGCTTGACTTCCTAGAGGCAGAGGATGCTGATCTTGAGGTGCTTTCGTCCTACGAGTTCATTTACTTCCAGCTCCTTGCGCACCATCGAAAGCCGCGGGCGTTTTTTGCCACCCTCGGAAACGATCCAAGCCTTTTCGTCGATCTTGTATCACAGGTCTACCGAGGAAAGTCCGAGCCGCGGCACCATCTAGATGCGCACCGGGCAGCGCTCGCGCAAAACGCCTGGTGGATCCTGCGGAACTGGCGTGCTCTTCCGGGTCAACGCGAGGATGGGACCATCGACGACGACCACCTGGAGCGATGGGTTCGTAATGCGCGGCTCGCCCTCACTGAGGTCGATCGCGCCGACATCGGAGATGAGCAAATAGGGCAGGTCCTCGCAGCCAGCCCGCTGGGCGCCGACGGAATTTGGCCTGCAGAACCTGTCAGAAGCATTATTGAGGCTATCGGCAGTCCGAACATCGAGGCGGGGATTCATGTCGGTGTGGTCAATGACCGCGGCATTACCACCCGGGGGCTATACGACGGTGGTGAGCAGGAGCGTAACATTGCAGGCCGCTACAAGAGCTGGGCACAGCAGACCGCAGGCGAGTGGCCGCGAACATCCCGCATCTTGCGCCGCCTAGCCGAGGAGTACGAGCGAGAAGCAGGTCAGCATGACGCCGAGGCCCAGGTCAATGCAGACACACAGTAACGTTTATGTCGCAGTCAAGTGGGACCGCTCTCGCGGCCTCACTGTAGGGCCCGGCGGTGGCTACCGTTGCCAGCCGACAGTTGAGGCAGTGCGGAAGTCGCGGTGGCTGCAATAGGCGAGACGTGATCCCCATTCTCGCGGACGGCGGGTGGATGGCCACTGTGGTCAAACATGCCGCCGATGCTGCCGAGTTGGCTGAGCAGCCGTTTTGTAAACGGCCGGGCTGGCCGGACTCGAGGGTCCGCTGACATGGGTAGCCGCAGGGGGTGGACAACCCAGGCCCTTGGTTTCGGCACGTATTTGGCATGCTCGAGCGCTGAGAACGCTCCTGACTGAGCTCATGACATCCAGGACCACAACATTGATCCGGGTATGGGAACACGAAGACCCCATGGCCGCCGCCGAGCGAATCGCGGCGCCGGTAAGGCACGCCAACACCTGACTACGCGCGCTCGCGATACCCCGTGGCGTGGGAGCATCGACCTTGGCTATTCACACCATCGAGCACGACACACGACGGCAACGGAATCCGGCCTGATGAAGTGATAACGGACCGTTATCACTTGTATGGGATGCCTCGCTGGTGTTTCCACCGTGCCGAAGCTAAAGCCAGCCAGGCAGCAGCTCCCAAACGACTCTTACAGGTCGTGGCTGTTGGCATCGGCAGTTCCCGGTTGGTACTGGTGGCTTCCTCAATCGCTGCCGCGTCCTGCGGCCGATCCAAGTCACCCATCTGGACCGGCAGGCCGGTCAGTAGTACAGTCGCGGTTTCGCGGTGCGAGTTCGCCGTGTCGCGTACCGTGACGTGACGTCAGTAGTACAGTCGCGGTTTCGCGGTGCGAGTTCGCCGTGTCGCGTACCGTGACGTGACGGGTTCTGGTTCGTGGTTACGTTCTGTCACCTCCTTCCGGTCGCCGTTGGTCAGGTGCTGGCTGCGGCGAGGCGGGTGGCGTAGTGGTGCCATCGGGCGCGGGCCTGGTGGCGGCGCCGCCACCGGGACCAGCGCAGGTGGAAGGCGAGGCGGGCGCTGGTGATGAGCCCGGCGGCGTGCTGGCGGGCGAGGCGGGTCAGGCGGGCGGTCTCTGCGACGGTGAGCTTGATGGCGCCGATGCCGGGCGGGCAGGGCTGTCCGGGGAGGCGGGGGACGGGCGCGTCGCCGAGGGGGATGCCCAGGCCGGCGCCGCTGGCCTGCTGCTCCTGCTGGCCGCCGGTCCTCATCGCTCTCGGCGCCGCGGGACACCCGGGCCTGCGGGCGGGGGCCGGGACGGCGGGCGGGGGCGGGAGGGTGATGTCGCCGCACAGCGCGTTGCGGATGGCGACATCGCGGAGCTGGGCGAGCGCGGCCAGGGCGGTGTGCCGGCAGAGGGCGTCCCAGGTGCGCACCTGGGACTGGTCCCAGCCCAGGACGTCCTTTCCGGTCTTGAACGTCTCCTCGCAGGGCCAGCGCTTCCCGGCGATGGTGACGAAGAACGTCATCGTCGCAGGCTGGTCCTCCGGAGCCCAGCACAGGCAGAAAGCCAGGTCCCCGGGGCGGGAGATCAGGCGGCGGATCAGCAGGAAGTGCCGCGGGCTGCCGGTGGCGATCAGCGCCCAGTCGGCGTACCGGGGTCCCTTGGACCCGTTCCCGCACGAGCGGCGCTCGAAGACCGCGTCCCTGACGGCGCCTTCGGCCCTGATCACGGCGCCGGACGGCAGGGTGATGCGGAAGTCCCGCGGGATGACGGCGACGTAGGGCAGGCCCGCGGCCTCGCACGCCCCGCGCAGGGCGCTGCTGCGCCCGTACACTTCATCGAAGGCCGCCCACCGGGCTGGCAGGCCGGCCTTCAGCAGGCGCTCCAGCTGATCAATGGCCAGCAGCGGCTTGGTCTTGCGCCCCAGGCCGTCCGGGATGCCTGCGGACCGGCGCCGCGCCAGGTCCTTGTCCCACCTCCCGGGCATGAACACATCGAAGTCCGCCCAGGCCTGCCCGGAGGTGGTGACGTACGCGGAGAACACCGTGGTCACGCAGTTCTCCACGTGCCCGGTGCACCCGGCATGCTGCGGTGCCACGCACGCGGTGGCGTCCCCGTCCTTCAGCTGCGCGGTCTCATCGATCGCGATCCCCGGCCCGATCAGGTCGTCCTCATCGCACGGCAGCCAGGCCTGCGCCAGGCCCGGCAGCTCCGCCCGCAGCTCCCGCCAGTCCCAGCGGTACGAACCGAGCAGGGCCTGCATCCGGTACGGCGACTCGTGCCCGGCCGCCTCGGCCAGGGCCCAGCAGTTCGCCTTCACCCCCGGCGACAGCCCCTCTACGTACGCGAACGCCATCCCCGCGCTGCGCCGCTGCGCCAGGACCCGGCCCAGAACCGCCCTGACCTGCGCATCCACTCTGTCCGCGCACCCGGACACGTCACCTATGCTGGCCTCCGCGGCCGTGTCGTCGCTGTCTATCGTCACGCATCAGGCAACACGGCACGGCCGCCCCGGATTTCACCCGTGTAACTCCGGTACGCCGCTGACAGTCACTACCCAGCGTGACCCCAGCGCCGGTCATCCAGCTCCCCGCAGCATCCGGATCGTCTCTTTCTGTGAAACCGCGACTGTAATACAAGGGCAAGTGCTTCACCGGGGTGAAGGGCCGCGGACCCGGTCCGGTTCAAGCTCAGGTCGGGATCGTTCACGGGTCAGGCTGTGGCGAGAACTCGTGCGGGCCATCGCGGCGCGAATCGTACGGTTCGCCGTTGGCAGTGAGCCGCGCTCGCGCGGCAAGTCAGCCGGCACGGATACCGGCAGGACGTAGATGATGCCGTCCTTGTCCGGGTGCGCCGGATCCCGTCCGGGGTCAGGGCGGTGGAGGGTCCCTGCCACAGCTGCCATCCCCGCGCTACGTACAGGCAGCTGCCCTCGGCGCTGGCGCCGAACGCAACAAGCTGGTACGCCGACCGCACCACCCGTTCCAGGGCCGCCATGATCACCGCGCTGTGTCCCCGACGGCACCGGTCCGCGCGGACCGCGACGCCCTCGACGTACCCGGTGCGCAGCGCCCGCCCGCCGTGCAGCAGGCGGCGGACGGCAGCCTTCGCGTCGGCGTCGAGGTCGGCGGTGTGGGCGGTGCGCAGCTCGATCATGTCCATCTAGGCCGGTACCGCGGTCACGGCGTAGCGGTCGCGGCCATCGTCGAAGTCGGTGTCGACTTCTCGCAAGCCCGCCACTTCGAGTCGTTCGCGCAGTTCGCCGGGCGTGAAGGGATAGAAACCGATCCGGTGCTCCCGCGGCTCGATCCGGCCGCCGTCCTCGAAGATGAACACGAGATGGGCGACGTGCTCCTAGTCGAGACGGTCCGGTATCTCCCAGGCGTACAAGACGATGCACCGGCGGCCGCGCCGGGTCACCACCCTGTCGGCGACCTGCACAATCCGGCGCTCGGCATGGAGCTTCTCCCAGTTACGGGAATCGACCACCACGTGACCACCGGGGCGGACCACCTGCCGGAACCCGGTGAGCGCCTGGATCATGGCATCGCGGCCGGCGGCATGCACGGGTGAGTTCCCGATGCAGAGCACGACGTCGAACCGTTCGTCGACAGCGGCCGGAAGATCCGCCCACATGCAGCGCACCAGCGGGATCTCCAGGTGCTCGCGCCGGAACCGGGCCGCCGCCATCTCCACTATCGCGTCGCTTCCGTCGGCTGCCCACACGTGGTAGCCCCGGCGGGCGAGCGCCGCCGCGCTGACGCCCGTGCCACAGGCCGCGTCCAGCACGGCACTGCTGTGACTGGTCCGCTCCAGCAGGCGCGCCGTCGCGGGATGGTTGATCGCGAGACCGCTAGCCAGCGCGTCGTCGTCGAATAGCCAGTCGTAATCGGCCGCGAGGTTCTCGTAGTAGTCAGCCATGACCGTAGCGTGCCAGATGGTGCTCATCCTAGCTCGCGTTAGTTAACTCGACGTAACGTATTCATTCATATCCGTGACACAGCCCAGGTGACTCTGGCTTGTGACTCCACGAAGGTGTCAGGCACCGGGCCATCGACGGGATCCAGTCGCACTGCAACGTCGCCCGATACTGCAACACGCTGAGGAGATCCGGCGATGAAAAGCTCATTTCCGTGACACCCATTGCCGCGTTGTGACTGCTTCCCCGGAACGGAAGCGCTCTTTACTTGGACAGGCGTCCGGAAATTGACCTACGCGAGCCGTATCACCGGCTCGTCTCAATCAGATGCGGCAGCGACGTGCTGGGAGAAGTCAACGCTGACCTGGTAGAACGCGAACCAAAGGTCGTTAAGCCGAAAGATGGGCAAGAACCAGTTCGAGGTCCTCTTCACCGCTGCTGCTGCCGCAGGGAAGACGGTGTTCGCCTGCCAGAATGAGCCTAATCCGCTGGCGCTTGGCTCCCATTTCGGCTCCCACAGCATAGACAAGTTTTCGAAAATCGTGGGCCGTACTGGATTTGAACCAGTGACCTCTTCCGTGTCAGGGAAGTCCAGAGCGGTTTGGAGCGTCTGTCACCGTCGGACTGAGTCGAACGGAGAGCCCTTGACCTGCGCGAACCTTCTGAGTGGGTCGGGCTGAGTCTGAGGGCGGCTGAATGCGCTGGCTCTCATTTGTGGCTCTCACGGCCTCCGAGCGGCCTGGAGCCGCCGAGAGCGAACAAGATCATTAAGGCCTTCGCGGTGCCTGGATACCTGACTGATCCCGTCCTCGTAACAGGCTGATGAACCTGGGTTCGAATACCGTAACAACGGACGGCGTGGACGACCTCGGATGAACCCGGGTCGAGTAGTCGTCCAGACCCCCGTAAGCAGGACTACCGGCAATCGTGGCCGAATGTGGCAGACCCTTGATCTTGCTACGGATCTGCGAGTGGGTCCGAGGATGGCTGCCAGAGGGCAGCCGCGCTACGCTGTCCTTTGATCCTCCTCCTGGGGGGCGCCGTGATGGCAGGGCCGGGAAACGAAAAGGCAGCAGCTGCGGTCAGCCGCGGCCACCTGCGGGCGTCGCACGCCGATCGCGAGCAGATGATCGACACGCTCAAGGCCGCGTTCGTGCAGGGTCGGCTGACCAAGGACGAGTTCGACGCGCGGATTGGCCAGACGCTCGCTTCACGTACGTACGCGGAACTGGTCACAGTCACCGCCGACATCCCCGCCGGGCTGGCCGGAGCCCAGCCGCCACGCAAGCCGCCCCGGCGGCAGGTGAACAACGCAGTCAGGTGGGGCGCATCCGGGCTCATTACGCTAGCCATTCTTGCCGCCGCTTCCGCGTTTGCTTCCCTGCGCGGTGATGGTGGATATGAGGCTGTGGCCTTCGTGATCGCATTCGTCTATTTCGTGTTCTGGCTGTCCGTCGGGGCCGATATGCTCTGGGAATGGCACTGTATGTCTTTGCTAGCGGCAGGAATGTGCGTCCGATGCGCGCACACTGCCGCATCTCACCGCGTGCCAGCGTCCTGCGCAGTTCGGCCGGGTTCGCTGAAATTGTTGAGACGTTGCCCGTGTGCGGGCTATGTTCCGCCGGGGCTATCACCAGAGACCGTCGACCTGCGCCTTCTATCGACTAGCTACCTATAACCAAGATGAACTCGAAGAGATTAGGTCGTGACGTCGGCCGCTGGCGTATGACCAGGCATACAGTCAATTTCTTAAAGTGAGAATGCCGGGCACCCTCAGGGAGGAACGGTTGAGGTTGAGGGTGACAGGGACTGCCGGCGGAACCTGATGGTCAGCGGAGGAACGACTACGGGTCTTGATGTCGGCCGCGATCACCGGTCTGCAGGTACGAGTGGTTTCTGTAACGCGGATGACTTGCTTCCTGGTGTTGCCAGGCTTGGTGCGTCAGGCGGATTATTCTCAGGCGTCCGCGGATGACCGGCATCCGGAAACGCTCAGCCACTCTTTCCCGCTCTGGATGTCGGTGCCCCATAGCCTTTAGTCGTTCGCATAGTACCGGCCCGGCCACCTTTCCTACCGCGTTCTTGGGCAGCGTCTCCTCGATGTGAGCTCATGCGGCACCTTGTAGCATGCGAAGGACTGGCGGCAGTGCTCGATGAGGTCCTCAGCCGGGACGTTAAAGCCGGGCCGGAGCGTCACGAAGGCCACCGGCTAGCGCCCAATGGCCTTGCCTTTAGGGACTTCGCAGGTGTTCGAGGCAGTGAAGTTCGATTCGGCGGGTGACGTGGGTCACACTCAGCTCGTGGTCGCCGCGCCTGGGGAGTCGCCGGCCTTCTTCGTCTTACGGGGGCTGGCCCGGCCGGGGCGGTCGCGAACCAGGAACCGCGGGTCGGGGATCTTCAGCAGGAAGGCGGCCAGGGCCAGGTCAAGCTGGTCAGGGGGGAAAAGCCGCCGTGATGGTGCTGGCCGCGGCGGCGAGGGCATGCGGGAAGCTGATCTTGTCCGGAGGGATGCCCGCGGCGTTCACGCCGGCGCCGGTGAGCTGGCAGATGGCCTGGTAGACGGCGAACAGGGCCCACATCTCCTGGGCCACGCCCTCGGGGTCCTTGCTGCGCAGCACCGGCTGGCCCTCGCCCATGTCCGTCTTGTGATGGCCGATGACGGTCTCGCAGCCCCATCGCATCGGGTAGGCGCAGGCCAGGTCCAGCGCCGGGTACTCCTCCACGTCAAGAAGATCGGTGACCAGGCAGAACACCTCCGAGGACGACTCCGTCCCGCCGCCTTCCCCGGTCGCGGCGGTATGCACGGTGTACTCGATGACCCGCACCGTGACCGGCGGCCCGTCGCTCTTGCGGGCCGGCCTGAGCTCTGCCAGGTACGTGCCGTCCGCGAGCGTCCTGACCGGCCGCAGGGCGAAGCTCGCGGACGCGCGCCACAGGATGTGCGCGCCCGTCGCCAGGACGTCGCGGGCCAGCGCATGGGACAGGAAGTTCCGGTCGGCCAGCATCAGCATGCCCGGCCCGAAGGACGGCAGCAGGTCCAGGGCCAGGGTCTGCTCGCCGGCGGTGTACGGGCCGAATGCCGCGCCGGTCAGCGCGCCGGTCCCCGACTCGGCCGCCGCTACCCACCGCACCTGCGGGAACGCGCCGTCCCTGGTGGCATTCGACGGGCGGCCGAAGAACGCGGCGTTCCCCGGCGTATCCGGCAGGTCCGTGACCGACCCGTCCACCGAGATCACCCGCAGCCCGCAGCAGAACACGCCTGCGGCGCTGTCCGCGCCGACCGGGCCCGCGACGTGCTCGAACAGCATGCGCAGCGGATCGGCGCCCAGCTTGCCGCGGGCTCGTGACAGCGAGGAGATGTTCGGCGGCCGCCACCGGCGCCCCTCCCCGGCATCCACCCACCCGTCCGGGTCCAGCTGCCCGGCCAGCAGGTCCGCCCCGCGCCGCCGGTGATACAGCCCGTCCGCCAGCTTGATCATCACCTGCCCGTAGCCGCAGTTACGGCCCCGGAACAGCCACAGCGCCAGCACGAAGTACACCACCAGCCGGGCCGGCAGCAGCCGGCGCCGCACCTCGCGGGTGTCCGTCACCTCTACGACCGCATCGACCAGATCCGGCGGGAACGTCCTCGTAAGAGCCCCTACCGGCACGCGATCTGGCAGCCACCCGTCCGGCGACAGCCCTTCAGTACCGTCATGAGCCACAAAGCGATCACATCATGAAATGATCGCTTAAAGCAAGGCCATTTGGCTAGCGCCCGTAAACGGTATCGACGCTTACGCCTAGCATGCCGGCAAGTTCGCCGGGCGAGCAAGCCGATTCCTTCCGCCTTTCACGCTGGCGCTCCAAGTGCTTCCGGCCTTGTGAAGTCAACACAATTGATTACCTTGCCCATCCAACTGACCTGATTTGGGTCACCGCGAGCGGCTGACGACCAAGGCATCCAAGTCACCTCACACTCGGGGCGAGTCATCCGGCTGCCGACACCGGGGGTCCCCGCTTGCCGCAATTCCAGCACAGCTTA
>WNFC01019892.1_pt1 | contig 12233 bp, 13 predicted proteins | sample 5400541 | NCBI WGS metagenome assembly WNFC01 (sample SAMN13153342, study PRJNA577476) | soil metagenome | isolation source: 120 cm saprolite under Douglas fir tree site 2 hole 2 replicate 1 | place: USA:California | collected 2015-04-18 | reverse complement strand
GCCCGCAATGATCAGCAGTAGGGCGATGGGCCCGCTCACAATCTGCATGACCTGTGTGGCGACCGTGTCCAGTGGCGTGCCCGAGGTCGCCGCGAATGCGGCGGTTGCGCTGGACAGCACCAACGGGGCAGTGAAGGTTAGGACTCTACTCGTTCTCATTGTGTGATCTCCTTCAAAGATATCGTCTGCCACCTGACCTGCTTCATCTTCCCCCCGACTTTAGCGAGCGGGATTTCCTTCACAGCTCTTTGATTTCCGTGACGACGCGACGACCGTCGGGCATCCGTTCAATGCAGAGCACGAGATCAATCGCCTCACGGATGAATTCCTGATCGCACGCGGCGAGGCGCGCCAGCCGCGTTAGCGCCTCTTCACAACCGTTCGCATGTATTGTTGATAGTCCCGAGTGACCGGTAGCGGCGGCCTCCAGCATGTCTCTGGCTTCGCTGCCGCGAACCTCGCCGATTATTATGCGGTCGGGCCGATCACGGAGGCTTTCGAACACGTGCCGCTTCAGGTCAGCGCCGACAGTCGCGAAGCGCCGTACTACGTTTCCCGCCCTCGGCTGGATTTCACCGGCGTCCTCGACGATCAGCAGGCGTTCGGCAACCGGAATCATGTTGATCAACGTATTGATGAGCGTGGTCTTGCCGCTGTTGGTGCGGCCCGCGACGAGAATGGTCCACTGCATCTCGATGGCCGCTGCCATGAACTGCGCTTGTAGAGCCGACATAAAGTCCGAAAGCGGCCGGATCATTCGCGGGTGTGCCCTGATCGAGAAACTCGGGCCGTTGCTGAGCTTGGGTCCGTCGCAAAGCTGCGATAACGCCGCGTGAAAGCGAAAGCCGTTCTGCAACACGCAGCTCAGGAAAGGAGCGCTGGGCTGCATTGATTGGCCGTCTTGCGTCGCAAGTAACCGCGTCACCGTGATTATCGACGCAGCCGACAGCGTGGCCTCGATCGCGCTCATCGGCCCTTTGCCGAAGTCGGCGAAGAGGCGGCACGCTCTGGTTACCTGGTCGTAATTCGCCGACACTTCCTGCACCATCGGGTCACGGAGCAGCTCGAGCACGGTGGCTCCCAGGAGGCGCGTAATTTCCGCATCAACCTTTTCGTCCGAGCAGAAAATCATGCGGCCCATCCTGGTCGGCGTTTCGAAACCATCATTCATAGGATTAACCGCGTCTCAGCGTCTACGCGTATTCTCCCTAACACAGAATACACGAAACCGCAAGCGCTCAGTCGCGCCCTCCTCAACCTGGTCATCAGTTTCCACGCGGTCACGATTCGCGACGACCGTTGGCCAAATTGGACGGCTTCGGCGCGAACGGCGTGAACGGCGTGAACTCAACCCTTAAGCTCAAGGCCTTGCACAAACTGGGGCGCTTTATCCGGCGGTGCGGTCTCGGCTTCTGCGATGCTCGCCTTGGGCGCAATCCGATAATCCTTCATCAGACGGCGCACGAATTCTTCGGGATCCTGCTCTCGGCCTTGGCCGATGAACGCGCGCGCCATTTCGAGCGTTAGCTGTCAGGCGATGCCGTCATCCTCGAAGCGAATTTTCGACCAGCTGGCGCGCGAGTTCGAGCCCTGGGCCAACGCGATTCACCAAAAGGTCACGCAGGCGGCGCTCGATGAAGCTTTGCGCAGCGACGGCTTTCACCACGGTCGAGGAGCTTAATCGGCTGCGCCGGGAGAACCGGGTGCTGCGCGAGAAGCGGGGGATACTGGCAAAGGCCGCGCGCCCTAGTTCGCTCAGGAGACCGGCGCGACCTCGTGGCGGGCGTTCGAGGCCGGGTTGAGGTTGATTCTCCGCGAGCTTGTAAAGAACGATCGCATGTATGCCGACCTCGTAGTGTCAGGGCGGCAAGCACACGCGCCCTTGCCGTTGCTGCCGTGGATCGCGCGGACCGGTGAAAGCGTTCGGAATGACTTGATCGGCTGCTTCTGACGCACTGGCCTGACTATTCAGGGTGGCGAGGGCCGCAGGATGAACGTGAGTTAAGATCCAACGAACCCCCGCCAAGCGTGGTAAGGCGATCGGGGAATCGCCGATTCCATTTTGCTCCCATGATGGACGGACAACACGGAGCCGACTAACTTGCACCCGCCGTCCCTGGGTGGCGACCGGAGCGGATGCCACTCTTCCCGGTGCCAACACTTTAAACGCGGCCATAGTCGCCCGAACCGAACGATGCGTCGAATGGAGAATCGGAACTTCAGGTGCCCGGTCTATCTGATAGAGTGCGCCAGGTGGTTCGAGCGCGCGGATTCGAGAAGGACTTGAGTATGCCCTGAACAGTGTTACTTTTCTGACGGCCTGGCGGCACTGACGATGAAAACCGCAAATCTGAGAGTACTACATTGGCGGGCAACAGGAACTAGCAGGATTAGACCGTGACGATCTCCTTTTGTCCGGAACTCTGGGGCAAATGGCGAACTCCTCAACACTACCACCCCCTCCTCTGCCATCTTATTGACGTTTCCGCTTCTATCGAGGCCATTGTTCGTCGGAGGATTAACCGATTTGGATTGCCGCTGTTTCTCGCGGATGATCAGCCAAGCAACTACTCATGGTTAGCTTTGCTCGGAGCGCTGCATGATCTCGGCAAGGCGGCACCAGCGTTCCAGATGCATCCGCGATTTTCTTTGACGGAAGTTGACGGACTGCGACAACGGCTGATCGCGGCAGGATTGTCGTGCCCTCGAATACGCACGGCGATTCCGCATGGAATCATCACCGCGTATGTCCTTCCGAAGCTGCTGACGTCCTGTCTAGGCATGGATGAAGACTCGGCTCTTAGGTTCGCTACTATAGGTGGCGGCCATCACGGGAAATTTCCAACCGCCCGTGACATCGCGGACGCCGCTATGCATCCTGATGCTATCGGCGGGGAGGCTTGGGACGCCGTTCGCGCCGCGATTGTCCATGAACTGATCCGCGTTTTCCGCGTACCGATCGAGCGTCTTCCTCGCGCGCCAGACGGAGCCGAATCCATGGCGTTGGCCGGACTTTTCTCGGTTGCCGACTGGATCGGCTCAATCGAGACCTATTTTCCTTATGCTGTCCAACCCGGGATGGATCCATCGAGCTTGAACCTCGACAACTATGCGTCGAATTCCCGCAACAGCGCCGAGCGAGCTTTGCGGGAATTGGGGTGGCTGGAGCGTGCGTTACCAGCCGAAACTCGTAGCTTCACGACGATATTCCCGAATTTCTCACCGAATGATTTGCAGCGCACTGCGGCGAATCTTGCCGAATCACTAACCACGGCAACGCTGGTGCTGATCGAATCGCCGATGGGCGAAGGGAAGACCGAGGCCGCGATGTATCTAGCCGAAGCCGCCGCCTCGCGCCTGCATCAGGTGGGCTGCTATTTCGCGCTGCCAACTCAGGCGACGAGCAATCAGATGTTCACCCGCATACGCGAATTTCTGGAGCGTGCCGCGGATGAAGGTATCGTCAATCTGCAGCTTCTACATGGCAACGCTTCGCTGTCCGCAGAGTTTGAGCTTTTGCGCAAACGAGCACCGACTCCGCGGCCCACCGACATCGACGAGGACTCGTCCGACCACGGTGAGTCGGCGACGGTATTCGCGGCTGAATGGTTCACGTACCGCAAGCGAGGTCTCCTCGCGCCTTACGGCGTAGGCACGATCGATCAGGCGCTGCTCGCGGTGCTGAAGACGCGGCATTTCTTCGTTCGCATGTTCGGGCTTTACGGAAAGGTGGTCATCATCGACGAGGTGCATGCTTATGACGCGTACATGAATACCATCCTCGGCCGGCTTCTAGAATGGCTCGCAGCCTGCGGATCCTCCGTAATACTTCTGTCGGCGACTCTTCCCGCCGCGCGGCGTGATGAGCTGCTGAGAGAATACCTGACCGGGCTCGGCGCACCGGCGCAGCTTCCATCCGCCACGGCGTATCCTCGCATTAGCTGGGTGAGCGCCAGCGGATCCGGGTCCCGCGCAGTTGAGACCAGCGGACGCGCACGCAGGATTCTCAGCCTTTGCCGAATCCCTTTCAACGAAGTTCCTGGGGAGCACCTTGCGCGCCTTCTTGCCGAGGGCGGATGCGCGGCCGTTATCTGCAACACCGTTGCGCGCGCGCAGGAGGTGTTCACTGCGCTCAAACCGTTCTTTCCGGAGGTGTGCGAAGCGGACGGAGAACCTGAACTGACGCTTTTCCATGCGCGTTATCTATTCGAGGAGCGCGATCGGCGCGAAAAGCTCGTCCTGAGGCGCTTCGGCAAGCCTGGGGCACAGGTCGACGCCGGCGATGAAACATCGAGCGAGGTGATGCGGCCGAAACGCACGGTGCTGGTCGCCACTCAGGTCATAGAGCAGAGCCTTGATCTCGATTTCGATGTCATACTCACGGAGTTCGCACCGGTCGACCTGATGCTGCAGCGCGCGGGCCGTATCCATCGGCACGAGCGCAGCGCGCGTCCAACTCCTGTTACCGCCCCATCGCTCCTTATATTCACGCCGCAACTGACCGCCGGCGATGCACCCGAATTCGGTCGAGACACCGTGGCTGTTTACCATCCCCATCTGCTCCTCAGGTCATGGCTCGCGCTCCGCGGACGAGACTGCGTCTCGATTCCTGAGGATGTGGAACAGTTGATCGAATTCGTTTACGGAAAGGATGCGGAATGTCCCGCAGATTTGTCCGAGACGATTCAAAAATATTGGAGGGATAGCGCCGATGAGCTTGAGGAGCATCTCGCAACGCTCAGGGCGCTCGCAAAACAAAACCGGATTCCAGCGCCGGGAGATGAAGATCTCTTCCAGACTCGCGCCTATCTCGAAGAGGAAAGTCCGGAAATTCACCAGAGCCTGCAGGCATTGACGCGAATTTCAGAAGTCCCGTCGGTGGATGTCGTGATTATGGCGGCCGAAGAATTCGAGGAGTTTCAGAAAGACGAGATTGGAAAGACTCCCGATCGCGAGCGCGCCTTGCATTGGCTCAAGCGCTCAACGAGAATCGCGCATCGAGCGGTTGCACGCGAGCTTGTCAACAACGAGTCGATGCGGCCCTCAGCATGGCGTCGATCACCGTTTCTCCGTCACCATCGCATCGTGCACCTGGACTCGAACGGTCGCACCACAGTTGGGGCTTACGAAGTGGTGCTTGATGCCGAGTTGGGGGTCGTGATCACAAAGCCGTCATGAAGGAGGAATTCGCAACGCCAGTTTAATCTCGCCGAGAAGTCTTGGATTCTGATATCCGGTATTTTTGGGAGGGAGCCCCGTTTGAATCTCGCAGACCGACCGTGGATTCCGTGCGTGATGAGCACGGGAGACGCGCGTGAGCTTTCGCTCGCCGACACGCTGATTCGGGCGCACGAGCTTCGGGAGATTTTTGATGAATCGCCGCTGGTGACAGTGTCGCTTCATCGTCTGCTGCTCGCGATCCTCCATCGGAACTTCGGCCCCAGCGGGACCAAAGCCTGGTTCAGCCTCTGGAATGAGGGGCGATGGAACGAGAAGAAGCTGTCGGAATATTTCAGCCGATGGCGGGAGCGGTTTGAACTTTTCCATCCCGAGCGTCCTTTCTACCAGGTGCCGAAGATGGAAGGCGTGAGCCGACAGCCCGCAGCCATTCTGTTCCAGGAAATGGCGGCGGGAAATAACACGACGCTCTTCGACCATACTTTCGAGGCTGAGGCTCCCGTGATAGAGGCGAAGCGCGCGGCCCGGGGCGTCGTCGCGCGGCAGGCGTATTCAGTCGGTTTCGGAAAAAGCAGTCCGTTTTATTTTTCTGACTCTCCGATGCTACGTAGCTTTACCATCCTGATGTCCGGTGGGAACTTGTTTCAAACAATGGCGCTTAACCTTGTGCGTTACGACGAGGAACACCCGTTTGCACGCGAAGACGACGATCTGCCCGCGTGGGAACAGGATAATCCAGAGAGTCCACGCAAGGGGGGCACCCGGCCCGCCGGTTACCTCGATTATCTAACATGGCAGAGCCGCCGCATTCATCTTTATCCCGAACTGGACGGAGCCTCCGTCCGCTTCTGCCAATTGCAGCAAAATCTGAAGCTCGCCGACCAAGGAGTCCAGGATCCTTTCAAGTGTTATCGCAGGTATGAAAAGCGCGGATGGGTCGCGCTTTCACTCCGTGAAGAAAAGGCTCTATGGCGCGACAGCCACAGCCTGATGGAGCTTTCGACCGAATCGCACGCTCGCCCGGCGGTTTTCGATTGGGTAGCTAACGTTGCGGCCCACCCCGAAGCGCGGGCCAGCGGGCTTGGCCCCTATTTCACCTTTTCCGCGTTTGGTCTCGCCACTGACATTGGCAAGGCCGCCAGTGTCACTTTCTGGCGGCATGAGCGGCTGCCGCTCCAGCTCGCTTATCTGTCCGATCCTGACATGCGCGGCCGACTCGCAGAGGCTATCGTCTATGCCGAACGGGTTGGGCGTGATCTGCGAGAATCGACATGGACGCTCGCGCGCACGATGTTTGAGCCTCTAGATGGAGACGGTAAGCAGGGCCGCTCGGACGATGCGAACCGCCTTGTCGAAGAGCTCGCAACTCATCGGCTCTACTGGCCGGCGCTCGACTCGCCATTTATCGAACTGATGAGGGAGATACCGGAGACCAAGCCCGAAGATCGAGAATTGCGGCTGATGAAATGGCGCAAGCTCGTACGGCGAATCGCGCGCGCGAGCCTCGACCAGGTCACGCGTGAGCTCGATATCAGCGCGCGGGCGTTTCGTGCCGTCGCGCAGGGGCAGCGGACGTTTATGGGTAAAATCAGGGCGGGACTCGCTCCCGGCGAGGAACCATGACGGACAACGCGGATCATCGTTTCATCGAGCATCTCCAGGCGCTGCGCGAGCGCGGGGATCGCGGCGCGCTCGCGAGTTTGCCCAGAGCGTTGGGCAAAGAGCCGGGCGCCGCGCCGGAAGCCTATCCGATTGTGATGCCGTACGTTCCAGAGCATACCAGCGAGCGCGTGGAGCGTATCTATTTTCTCGTTGGGTCGCTTTTCGCGCTCCATCCGAAGAGCTGGATCCGCGTCGAAGGAGAGAGTTCGGCGCGTGATTTCGGGGCGTCGATGCGTATTCTTGCCGAACGCCGCCCAGGCGGGGGAGTTGAGAGGCGTTTCGGCGCGCTGCTTGCCTGCGGCGAGTCCGAGCTCGCCGAGCATATGCGGCATGCGGTGGCGCTGCTCAAATCGGAAGAGGTGCCGATCTACTGGTTAAATCTGCTTTCGGATCTCCGGCAATGGAATTACGAGCGGCGTCCGGTGCAGCGACGGTGGGCGCGGTCGTTCTGGGCAGGGAGCATGACTGGCAACGAAGGCGCGGGCGCGACAGGAAATAACGAAGAATAAAGAGGCGAGAAGCAATGTTTGTCGAACTGCACATGATTCAGAATTTTGCCCCGTCCAATCTAAATCGCGATGACACCGGATCGCCCAAGGAATGCGAGTTCGGCGGATACCGCCGCGCGCGCGTCTCCAGCCAGTGCCTCAAGCGCGCAGTGCGGATGCTCCCGCGCACGAACTCGCCACCCGCAGCAAACGCGTGGTGACTGAGCGCGCGGTTCCTCTGCTGGTTGAGATGGGCCACGAGGCTCCGATGGCGCGCGCGGCGCTGGAACGGGCGTTGGCCGCGGTCACGCTGGGAGTGAACGAAGACGCCGAGACGCAATATCTCTTATTTCTCGCCAACAGCGAAATCGAAGCACTGGTGCAGGCGTGCCATCGAAATTTCACCGCGCTCTCAAAAGCGGTCGAAAAATCAGCCAAGTCCAAGAAAGAGGCGCAGAAGGAAATTCCTGACGAGGTGCGAAAGGCCATCGACACCGTGCTCGACGGCGGTAAGGCCGCCGACCTGGCGCTGTTCGGCAGAATGATCGCCGACCTGCCGGAAAAGAACCGAGATGCTGCGGCGCAGGTGGCGCACGCGATTTCCACCAATCGCGTCAGTCCCGAATTCGACTACTACACTGCGGTCGACGACCTTAATCCTAAAGGCGAAACTGGAGCGGGCATGATCGGGACGGTCGAGTTCAACTCTGCCTGCTTCTACCGCTATGCGAATGTCGATCTCGCGCAGCTTGCCCATAATTTGAAGAGTGACAAGGACCTTGCCGGCCGCACGCTCGAAGCCTTCATGCGCGCAAGCATCGAGGCGGTTCCGTCAGGTAAGCAGAACAGCATGGCCGCGCAAAATCCGCCTTCGTTCGTTATGGCAGTGGTGAGAAACGCGGGATTGTGGTCGCTGGCCAACGCGTTCCTCAACCCGGTCGTTCCCGACGAAAAGGAAGATCTGGTGCGGAAATCGATAGGACGCATCGACCATCATTGGGGAGCGCTCACGCGTATGTACGGCACGAGCTCAATCGCTGGCGTGCACTTCGCGATGACTGAGGCCGCGGAAACTCCGCGACTCGGCGATGCTCTCTCCTCGGTTGACGAGGTTATCGGCCGCGTGATGAGCGCAACCGATTTCTCAGGATGAGGCGGCCATGAGCACGTTCTTCTTCCGGCTGTGCGGCCCGATGCAGTCATGGGGGACGCAGAGCCGGTTTCTGGTGCGCGATACGGGGCCGGAGCCATCAAAGAGCGGCGTGGTTGGGCTGATCTGCGCCGCAATGGGAAAGCCGCGTGACGATCGCGAGGCGATCGCAAAAATTGCCGGGCTCCGGATGGCGGTGCGTGCGGATCGCCCCGGGACCATGCGCATGGATTATCACACCGCGGAGGACGTAATTCGCGCGGACGAGAGCGGAGCCGGGACCGTTGTTTCGCGCCGCTATTATCTCGCCGATGCCCAGTTCCTTGTTGCACTCGAGGGTGAGCGCGCGGTGCTCGAAGAAATCGCCCAAGCCCTGTCCGCACCGCGATGGCAGGTCTTCCTCGGACGCAAGTCGTTCGTCCCATCGGCGCCACTGATCCTCCCCCCGGATCCGCCCTGGGACCGCGGATGGAGCGAGGACGCACTGGAGCGAAGTGTGTCATCGTTTCCCTGGCTAGGTCTTCTCGACGGAATCCGTGGCGCTCGGCCGGAAAGATTACGCGTTGTGATCGACGATCCGGCGGGAAGCGAAATCCGCCGCGATTACCCGCTCAGCTTCGCCCCGCGTGAATTCACGATCAGGCGCGTAAGCATGTTACCTGTGGATGGACCGGGAGCAGGCGCATGATCCTTTCACGTCTAATGCTCAATCCGCGATCGCGCGAGGCCATGCGTGACCTCGCGAACTGTCAGGAACTTCATCGCACGATCCTGTCTGCGTTTTCCCAAAGCCCGCAAAGCGCTCCCCGGGGGAACTTCGGAATACTTTTCCGCGTCGAATACAGCGAAGGACGCGGTCCCGAAGTGCTCGTGCAGTCGAAGGAAATGCCGCAATGGAGATCGCTGCCGGCCAGCTATATCTGTTCACCGGCGGAATCCAAGGACATCTCCCACGCCTGGGACGCGATAGCCGAGGGCGCGGTGTTCGGCTTCCGCCTCCGCGCGAATCCCACCCGCAAGATCGAGACGAAAAGCGGAGCCGATGGGACCACACGCAACGGAAAGCGGGTTGAGCTCAGGACCGAACAGCAGCAGATCATCTGGCTCACTCGCAAGGGCGCCAACGGGGGGTTTGAGATCGTCTACGTCCGCACGGCGACCGAGGTTCCCGATGTGCGCGTGAGCGATGAGGGGAAGACGCGGGGATTTCGAAGTCCAGCCGGTGGCACCGATGGCAAACACCGGCTGACGTTCGCTTCGGTCCTGTTCGAGGGAAGGCTCCGCGTCACAGATGCGGAACAATTTCGAGCCACGCTTGCGCAAGGGCTTGGAAGCGCAAAGGCATACGGCTTCGGTCTGCTCTCGATCGCGCCGGCCGGATAAATCCGTACTTATCTTCGCGCCGAATCGAGTATCGCGCGAAGTTCGATGGTCCAGTTAGCGCTAGAGCTTCGGCGCAAGCGTGGGGCCGGGGTTATCGGCGCATTCATTAAAAACAGGCGGCCGATGAACAACCTCAGAGTTCTGCCGAAAGTCCGCGACAGTCTCAGCTATCTATACGTGGAGCATTGCCGGATTGACCAGGAAGCCAAGCAATTGCCATCCACGACCAGCAGGGAAAATTTCCGGTCCCGTGCTCATCGCTGACGCTTCTGATGCTAGGTCCGGGCACGACCATCACCCACGCTGCCATCCGGGCGCTCGCCGACAACGGATGCCTCGTGGCGTGGACGGGGGAGGAACGGATCAGGATGTATGCCGCGGGACGTGGCGAAACCCGTTTCGCGCGAAATATCCAGCGACAGGCGTGGCTGTGCTCTTTCGCACGCTTAGGCTAGGCGTGGTGATGCGGCTGTACCGGATGCGCTTCAGTGAGGAGCTCGACGATTCGCTCACGCTTGAACAGATACGCGGAAAGGAAGGTGTCCCCGTGCGTCAGGCTTATGTGCGGGCCAGCGCCGCGACTGGAGTGCCGTGGGCTGGCCGCTCCTACAAGCGCGATCAATGGAATTACGCCGATCCGGTCAATCGCGCGCTGTCCGCGGCAAGTAGCTGCCTCTATGGAATCTGCCACGCAGCGATTGTGTCGGCGGGATATTCTCCAGCGCTGGGATTCATTCACACCGGCAAGATGCTCTCGTTCGTTTATGACGTGGCCGATCTGTACAAGACGGAAGTCGCTATCCTCGCCGCGTTCCACATGGTGGCCGAAGGGATCGAAAATCTCGAATCCAGAGTGCGCCACGCATGCCGTGATTTGTTCCGCACCACGCGCCTGCTACAGCGAATCGTACCCGATATCGAACGTGCGCTCGGCGCGCCTGACGTGGGCGCAGGTCACGATTTTGACAGCGACCCGGCGGTGCCCGGGTCGCTATGGGACGACCGGAAGGGCGAGGTCGCCGGCGGGGTAAATCGTGGAGAACCGGACGCTGAAGAACCAAAGGGAGGTAAGGACTGATGGTTGTCTTCATCGTAGAAGGAGTGCCAGCGAGTCTACGCGGGGAGCTTACGCGCTGGATGTTGGAGCTCAAGGCCGGAATGTTCGTTGGGAACGTTTCGGCGTTGGTGCGCGATCTACTTTGGCAAAAGATTGCCGAATCTTTGAAAGGCGGCGGCGCCATTCTGATCCACGGCAGCGATACGGAACAGGGCTTCGACATCCGATATTCGGGCGAGATATCAAGGAAGGTGAGAGACTTCGAGGGGCTATTGCTGGTTGGCGTCGAGGAAAAGCAAAAGGAATTTTAGTGTTGTCCCCACGCGCGTGGGGGTGAACCGCAGGCGCTCCCTAAGCTGGTAAAGGGCGGCTTCGTTGTCCCCACGCGCGTGGGGGTGAACCGGATAGTCCGCGCGCCGCGCAGCGCCTACTCTCGTTGTCCCCACGCGCGTGGGGGTGAACCGAAAGCTTGCGAACGGCTGAGCGATGAATGCCTCGTTGTCCCCACGCGCGTGGGGGTGAACCGATGCCGTCGAGCGAATCGACGAGGAGTTAGCACGTTGTCCCCACGCGCGTGGGGGTGAACCGTCGAACACGCGGGCCGGCGATTCAAAGGCCGAGGTTGTCCCCACGCGCGTGGGGGTGAACCGGGCATCACCGCGCCCACGGCGGCGGCCATGACGTTGTCCCCACGCGCGTGGGGGTGAACCGCTCAGTGCGGAGAATGCCGCCGCGATGATGAAGTTGTCCCCACGCGCGTGGGGGTGAACCGATGGCGCAGGGATGGGGGAGCGGGATGAATAGCGTTGTCCCCACGCGCGTGGCTCAAGCTTGTCGCGCAGCTTCTCAACCTGCTCGACGGCACCCGGATCGGGGGTATGGGCTGCTGCCCCGTCGTGCTGAACGCAGTCGCATTTCTCAATTATGGCTCTTTTGTGGCAGAACTGGTCGCCGCGAACGGTCGCGAGCGGTTTCTAGACCGTGCGGCGGAGTGAGAAAAGGCTTGGAAATGGCGGAGAGTGACGTTTCGCGGGGGACAGTGACAGGCTCATCGGGGGTCTCAAAATCCACCGTGGACAACCACATGCGCGTTCAAATCCCGCCCTCGGCACCACAATCATATCGCGCGCCTACTGGCCAGGCGCCGGGCACTTGCCTCTCTCTTGCTGTTTGTTGGCAGCCCTCCTTCCTGTTCCGCAAACTTTGGACGCAGGCCGAGGAATCAGTTACGCGGTGACGCCTACGCGATAAAACCCAATTGCTTGAGCCGCACCATCGCTGCTTCGCGCGATACATGAAAGGCGATCACCACATG
>WNFC01012955.1_pt1 | contig 12233 bp, 11 predicted proteins | sample 5400541 | NCBI WGS metagenome assembly WNFC01 (sample SAMN13153342, study PRJNA577476) | soil metagenome | isolation source: 120 cm saprolite under Douglas fir tree site 2 hole 2 replicate 1 | place: USA:California | collected 2015-04-18 | reverse complement strand
TTCCGCAACATCTTCGTGTTGGTCGGAAGGAGACAGAATCTCCACGGCTAGTAGGGGTATACCATCGACCAATCTGGCCTTCGGTGGCGTTTGGGCCGCCAGCTCCGGGGAGATATACGCAACATCGATTCCCACTGTCGTGTCAGGATCTTTTCGAATGCGGAAGCCGGCTTCCCCCCCTAAAACTCGGCCTCGCGGCTGAGGTTGTTGTTTCACCCACAGCTTTAACAAGTAGCCAACCGTAATGTTGACTTCACTGTGGAAGGGATTTCGATAAGTCATGGGCTTCTCTCGTAATTGGCCACGTATCAATTCTCGATCCATGCCGTCCTCGGGTACTGCAAGAAGCTCTTCAGTCGTCATCATGGTGGCCATTGGGGAGTCATTCATGGCTCATTATCCTGGGACAAACTAACGTGAATTCTACCAGCTAGGCGATGCTAGGCAAACCATTTCGACGCTGTCAAAGGTCGTCGAAATCCACAAGGGTATCCTTATCGATCCTCGGCAAATCAATTGGAACTACCTCCGGGTACTTCTGGGCCGCCCCTGTGTTGAAAACCACAACTTTCTCATCCGGATGGATTTTCCCGGCCGCCACCAGTTTTTCCAGACAATCAAAACACACCGCCGTTTCTGGACAGATGCCGACCCCTTCCAGACTGGCAACGCGCCGCATCCAGGGGACGATCGACTCCTCCCTCCCGGCAACGGCAGATCCGGCGCTGGCGCGGATGGAGTCCAGCATCATAAAGTCGCCAACCGCTGCCGGCACGCGCAAACCGCTAGCCACGGTTCGCGGATTGGCAAAAGGTTCGGCGAATCGGGTTCCCGCTTCAAAAGCTCTTACGATTGGAGCACAGCCGTCGCTTTGGCAGCTGATCATGCGCGGCATTCGACTGCTCTTGAGCCAGCCCAATTCGCGTAGTTCCTGAAACGCTTTCCACATGCCGATGAGACCGGTTCCGCCTCCCGTGGGATAGAGAATGACATCCGGCAACTGCCAATCCAGCTGCTCGGCCAGCTCCAGGCCCATCGTTTTCTTCCCTTCCAAACGGTATGGCTCTTTGAGTGTGGACAAATCGAACCAGCCCATTAGCTCGGCGCCTTCCCGCACGATTCGGCCACAATCGGTTATCAACCCATTAACGAGAAACACGCGAGCGCCGGCCAGGTGAGCTTCCAGCTGGTTAATGATGGGAGTGTCTTCAGGCATGAAAACGAATGTTTCCATTCCGGCCCGGGCAGCGTAGGCGGCTAATGCTCCGCCGGCATTGCCGGCCGTTGGAATCGCCAGTCGCTGGATTCCAAAATGTCGGGCCATGCTAACCGCCACAGTCATCCCCCGGCTTTTGAAACTGCCGGTCGGAAGCTGGGATTCGTCCTTGACCAGCAGATTGGACAAACCCAAAGCCGATCCTATCCGGTCGCAAGTCAGCAAGGGAGTCATCCCTTCCCCCAAGGTGACTGGCTCTATTCCCGTGGGCAGCGGCAACAACTCTCGATATCGCCAAAGAGTCGGCGCTCGGCCGACGAAATCGCTAGGCCTAATAGCTCTCCGGACTTTCTCGAGATCGTAGCGAACCCAAATGGGTCGGCCTTGATGGGTTGAATGGATACGTCCCGCCTCGAAACGGGTCCCATCCAGGGCGCTTTCCAGGTGGCTCACAAACATGGGAAATTTTCACCAAAAGCAAATGACGATAGGTCCACGACTCCTCAGATAGCCATATTGACGCATTTTTCCCGTGTCGCTATTATCCTTGGGTTACAACTGAGGAGGTTCACCTAGGGTATACGGAGTCCGCCCCTTCGTAAAAGGAAGCACGGCCTCCCGGACCCGCAGAAAAGGGATTTTCACGGGTATGCTTTTCTCATCGTACCATACCCAGGGACGGGTTTCCTTTCCCTCCTGCCCTTTCATCGATGCCACCCTTTTCACGGCATGGGAGCTTGCGTTTGAAAAGCGGAAGGCCCAGCAGTGGCTTGGTGCTGCGGGCGCCGGCCAAGGTGAATCTTTTCCTGGAAGTACTAGGCAAACGTCCCGATGGTTACCATGACATCGCGACTTTGATGGTGGCCGTGAGTTTGTTTGACACTTTGAAGTTCAAGGAGAATCCAACCGGAGAAATCCGGCTCACATGCAATCACCCCGACCTTGCTACCGGTCCGGCTAATTTAGTGGTTCGAGCGGCGGAGCTCCTGAAGCGGCATTCGGGGTGTAAAAAGGGAGCCAGCATTCGGCTGACCAAGCGGATCCCATTGGCGGCCGGGCTCGCGGGTGGATCGAGTGATGCCGCCGCGACACTGACCGGCCTGAACCGGCTGTGGAAGTTGAGGCTGACGCAAAAGCACTTGAAATCCCTTGCTTCGAAGTTGGGAAGCGATGTGTCATTCTTTTTGTCAGCTCCGGCCGCATGGTGCACCGGACGAGGGGAGCGGGTGAGGGCCGTGAGGCTGAGAAAGCCGCTCTGGTTCGTGTTGGTCGCTCTGCCGATGGGCCTTTCGACATCCCAGGTTTATCGAGGTGTGAAAGTCCCCGAAAAGCCGATCGGTGGAGTGGATATCCTGCAAGCAATCGGAGCGGAGGAGGTCGAGGAAATTGGACATCGGCTGCATAACCGCCTGGAGTCGATGGCCGAAAAGTTGTGCCCGGCCATTCGAACGGTTCGTCAGCGCTTAGAAGAGTGCAATCCGGCTGGAGTGCTGATGAGCGGCAGCGGCACGAGCGTTTTTGCTCTTTGTCGGAATCGTCGCGAGGCCCTGCGAGTCGCCCGCCAGTTACGCCACGGTCTCAAAGGGGAGGCAAGTGTGTTTCTGGTTCGAAGTTGCCAAAGCTAAACCAGAAATGAGAAACGAGAAACCAGAAAAGAAAACATAAGCGAAAGAATGAGTTCTTTTCTGGTTTCTTGTTTCTTGTTCGTCATTCGGGATCTGAAGATCATCGAAGGAGCCAAGGGGTCGTTCGTGGCCATGCCCAGCCGCAAGCTTACCGACCGGTGCCAGCAGTGCGGCTGCAAGAACCACTTGCGGGCCCGTTATTGCAATCAATGCGGTCACAAGCTCGACGAAGACCGCGCCACCCGCGACGCCGACGGTCGGGCCAAGCTCCACGCCGACATTGCCCATCCCATCAACTCTGCTTGCCGCGAAGTCGTCCAGAGCGCCATCATCAAGGCCTATCAGGAGGAAAGGGAACAGGCTAAGCAGCCGGGATACGTCTCTTCCTATGACGAGCTGGAAGGCGAAGGCGGAGACAGCTATTCCAGTTTGATCGGCGAGTTGAATACGTCGAAGCGCGGCCCAGGCGACGGCTACCGCGCTCATGGCGCGCATCCGCCGCGTGGCACGCACTCCATGCGCCAGTCGAGCGACCATGAGGCCCCCGCTCCGGTCGCCGCTCGGCAAGAAGACCCACCCGGAGATTTCGGCGCCGGAATTCTTTGATCTCGATTAAATTTTAGCAAATGGCCCGGCTCTGTTTTGGAGCCGGGCTTTTTATTGAGAATTGCGAGCTTTCCCTTTTAAATCGAAGACTTAAACTCTTTTGTCTCTACAATCAATTTCTTGGCAAATGTGATCGAAAGGTGGGATAGCTTTGCGTAATCGCTGAAGAGTAGGTCGCTAAGGCTCGATGTTTCTAATTCCCATAAAGAACCAGAACGACAAAGAGAATCAACATCAACAGGCCAAACGATACGGCCGATAATAAGACCGTGGCCATCGACATGAGCCAGATAGCGCCCGGATTGTATGTCGATTCCACTTCTGCCAAAACTTTCGCGAGGACTGTCTCCACTTCTTTTCGTACTGCCCCGCCTCCATCCGGCCAACGTAAAGTCACATGGTGCATGGCCGGGAATGGATCAATTTGCACCACGGTCTTTAGTCCGAGAGAATCCGCGGAGTCATCGGCACGCGGGGATTTGAGCGAAGATGACGGAGATTCGGGGAGGGATGATTGAACGCTGGAATCAAAGCCTTTGTCAGTTGCTAAGACCGTTTCCTTTCTCGATTGCCACTGCGCTGGTTTTTCCCGGTTCGCCTGGCCGTCATCCGCAACAACTGGATAGCCAATATGGACACGGTTCCAGAATCGTCTCCAAGGAAGCTGGAGCCGATCTAACGCTTCCCCTAGCGCCTGCTCCAAGACCTCTGGGACCACGTTGTAAACAGATGTCACATTGGACCGCCAGCGCAGCAAAAGGACGGCTCCTCCGCCAACTGCCAGGAAGTAAAGACCCCAAATCAGCAAGCGCAGGTACCACCACTGTTCGCTTAGTCCTTCGAATGACCGAAGCGGAGACCAAACCCAAAAGTCGCGCCAGTCTTGATTGAGGGAGGCCATGATGAATGGGCCGCCCAATAGGAGAAATCCGGACAGGGCAAACAAGACCCCGGCGAAATCCCATACTCCATTCACGACCACCGGATGACGGCGCCGATTCAATTGGGCCAAGACAAAAATGTAGACGGCCAGCGGCATCAATACGCAAACGGCGAGCAAGACAAGGACCAAGAAGTACCTCGGTTAAGGGATGGCTTTAGATTCTCCGATTCAGATTTCTTATTCTAACGATCCAATTTGGCGGGAGTCAATTGTCAGAGCCGTGGATTCCCGATTGACCCCGTTGGCCGCCTGAACTAGGATCGCCCGACGACCGATTTATCGTTTCGCGCTTGGATCATAGAGCGAGCGTGAAATGACCAATCACCGGGCCGGCGGCGAAACTGCGAGCATCAGCCAATGCTTCCGAACGCCCGGTGATGCCAAAGGCAAGGAGAGAATCATGGCAATTTGCACAAAATTCAAGGCTTGGGCCAACCTGTCCATGATAGTGGCCTTTTTGGCCTTTGGAGTTTTTCTTCCCGGCTGCGGTCAACAAAAACCGTCAGCCGAGACAACAGATGCCAGCAACCCCGCTCCGCCAGCATCCGACTCGGTCGCGGTTGCCCTCGATCCTCAAATGCATCAGCCATTCGCGGAGGCCACGATTTCGGAGCCGCCCGAGGATTGGCTTCGCCCGCCCGATACGACGATGACCGGCAAATCGGTGGGAAAACTCTACACGGAAGTAAAGAACCATTGGGACCAGATTCGGTTTGTCTCGCCGCTCGGAAAGCCCTTAGCCTATTGGGCCATCCTGGAGACCGAAATGGGCGAAATCGAAATTACATTGCGTCCGGATTTGGCGCCCAATCATGTCCGGAACTTCGTGGCCCTGGCCCAATCGGGTTATTACGATGGGCTGGTGGTTGAACGGACAATTCATGAGGAAGGGACGGAAGGTAAATTGGAGTTGATCGAAGGTGGCTGCCCCATTGGAACCGGAGAAGCCGGTTACGGCAGCATCGGTTATTGGATGAAACCGGAGATCCGTTCCGATCTTCGTGTTCATGAAGAGGGAGCAGTGGGCGCGAGTCACGGGCAAGGAAAAGACACCGCCGCCTGTAAGTTCTATATTACCCTCAATCCGTGCCCGTTCATGGATGGAGAGTACACGGTTTTTGGGAAGGTGACTCAAGGATTGGGCGTGGCTCGTAAGATTTTGTCGCTTCCGGTTCGCGACGATAGTGAATTCCCGGAAGGGGACCGTCCCGTCAAGCCCGTGGTGATCCGCAAAGTCACTATCCACACCAAGGAAATGGAACCCGCGGGGCGGGCGACCGAATCCCAAATACCGGTCCCGGCGCCTGCCGAGCATTGACCATCCGACAGGAAAGGAGAGTGCACCCTGGCTAGCAACGTAAAATCCAAAGTGGAAGAGGCACAAAAAATCCTGGACTTTACTACCAAAGAATACACCGCTGAGCTCGCCACCAGCAAAGGACCCATTCGGCTCAAATTCCTGCCGGAGGTAGCGCCAGGCCACGTCAAGAATTTCTTAGGGCTGGCCAAGATCGGCTTCTATAACGGCCTAATTTTTCACCGGGTCATCAAGGGCTTCATGATTCAAGGTGGCTGTCCCGAGGGCACGGGCACCGGCGGTCCCGGATATCAGATCAAGGCCGAGTTTAATTCCACGCCGCACGAACCGGGCGTTCTGTCCATGGCCCGGACTCAAGATCCCGATACGGCCGGCTCCCAGTTTTTCATCTGCTTGGACCGGCACACTCATTTAGATCGAAATTACACGGCCTTTGGCAAAGTGGCCGATTCGGAATCATTGGCAACGGTTCGATCCGTTGGCGGAGTGCCCACCCGCAGCGACAGGCCGGTAGAGCCAGTTGTGATTCAAACGGTATCGATTTCGGAAAAAGCCAAGTAACGGCATAGTACAATTACCAGGTCGGAAGGTAGGATGGATTTGAAATCCGTTCTACCAACCGGAAACAATGCCCGCGGTTTGGAGCTGGAAGGGGACCCACGCAAAGGGAAGTTGTGAACCTGGTCAGGCCGGAAGGTGCAGCCATAAGCAACGGACCCTTGTGCAGTGGAACCGCCTCTTTTGGCGACGGCCGCGGGCGCCTTTTTCCGAATCGGATAAATTGTTGGCCGCTACCTCGACTAGGCTCCGAAGATTGGAAAGCCGGCCATGGCCAAACGCACGCCAGCATCGACTAGCGCGGACAAGCTCTCGCGCCCAGAACACGAAACCTATACGGTCTTAGCGCGGCGCTACCGGCCGCAACAGTTCCAAGAAGTCGTAGGCCAGGAGCCGGTCGCCCGCGCTTTAATCAACGCGCTCGAAAGCAACCGGGTGGCCCACGCCTATCTCTTCACCGGCGCCCGGGGCGTCGGCAAGACGAGTACCGCTCGAATTCTTGCAAAGGCACTAAATTGCGTCAAAGGCCCCACGCCGACTCCTTGCGATCAATGCGAGAGATGTCGGAGCATTGCCAGTGGCGAAGATGTGGACGTTTTGGAAATCGACGGCGCCAGCAACCGAGGCATTGATGAAATTCGGGAAATCCGCCAAAACGTCCAATACCGCCCGTCTCGAGCACGGTACAAGATCTACATCATTGACGAAGTTCACATGCTGACGAAAGACGCCTTCAACGCCTTGTTAAAGACACTTGAAGAGCCGCCTTCGCATGTGAAATTCATATTTGCCACCACTGAAGCACAGAAGATTCCCCTGACGATTCTTTCCCGATGCCAACGTTTCGATTTCGCTGGAATCGGCACACCTCGTATTGTGGAACGATTACGGCAGGTAGTCGCAGATGAGAAGATGCAAGCGGACGACGAAGCTCTGGAATTAATCGCCCGCCGGGCGGGCGGCTCCATGCGCGATGCCCAATCGCTTCTCGATCAGCTTCTCGCCTTTGGCGACGAACGGCTGACGGGCGACCATGTTTACCGGCTGCTCGGCACCGCTCACGTGGATCGCGTCGTGGATTTGGCCAAGGTCATTTTGGAGCGCGATTCCAAAACAGCATTGGAGCTCTTGGGCCGGTCCGTGGATGAAGGCATGCAATTGGGAGAGCTCCTGGATCAGTTGATCGACTATTGGCGGGACTTGATGGTTGTAAATTGCGGGGGAATAGAAGTCGCCGACCTCAGCGTGCCGAGTCGCCATCGGGACACGCTGATTCGACAATCGAAAGCCGTTTCTTTGGATACGATTCTGGCCGGGTTGGACGTCCTGGGCACGACCAAGGCTCGTTTGCGCGGCAGCAACCACGGTCGGGTTCTCATGGAAATTGCCCTGGTGCGATTGAGCCGGCTCGATGATCTAGTCTCATTATCTCAACTCACCCAATGGCTCAATCCGCGCGACGGTCGAGAATCAAAGACCGAGAATCGAGAATCGAGGATCGAAGATCGAGGATCGAGGATGGAGGGACGTGAGACAAGAATCGAAGATCGAGGATCGAAGATCGAGGAAGGGCGGCATTCGCGATCGGTGATGCACGATCCTCCATCATCCCCTCCCGAACTTTCATCATCGATTCCGCATCCTGAATCCTCAAACCTTAGTTCCCAATCAGCAAACGGCGCAAAGGAGCTAACCCAGGCCACGTTGGCAGACCTCTGGCCAGGAATTCTAAGTCAATTAGGCCCAATGTTGGCGGGAAATCTGGATAAAGCGAAGCGTGTTGCAATTTCTGGACCAAAAACTCTGGTTCTGACCTTTCCTTCGCGTTATAATCATGAGCGCGATTACTGCCAGGAATCGACGCGAGTGGCTCGTATCCAGGATGCGATTCGAAAGGTCACCGGGCAATTTTGGACGATTCGCGTCGAAGCTGGCGGCGAAGAGGTTGGCGCTGCTCGGAAGGCTGCCACCCTCGAGCCGGCGACCTCCAGTTATCGTCGCCAACGGGCCGAAGCCGGCCAAGAGCCGCTTGTCAAGCGAGCTATGGATCAGCTTGGTGCCCAAATTGTCCACGTGGACGACGGCTTCGGAGTCGCCCCGGCGGAATCTCCCGAGCTTCTAGAAACTGTGAACATTGAGGAGACCTGATTTATCATGAACATTAAAGACTTGGGCCAACTGGTCAGCATGATGACCAAACTTCCCAGCATGGACAAAATCAAGGAGGAGGCCGAGCGCATGCAGCAACGATTAGGGGAAATTACTGCCGAGGGCGACGCGGGCGCGGGAATGGTGAAGGTCCGGGTCAACGGCCGAATGGAAGTGCTAGCCTGTCAGATCAGCAATGAAGCCTTGGCTGATAAGGAGTTGCTGGAGGATTTGATTGCCGCTGCCGTCAATCAGGCGATTGGCCGGGTCCGGCAGCAGACGGCCGAAGAAACCGGCAAGCTGGCCTCCAGTCTCGGCTTACCTCTCGCCGGATTGAACCTTCCCGGGCTGCAATTGCCCGGCACTTAAATCGTGTTACCGGATTTCCAAAGTCCTGGAGTCTTTGAAAGTCTATGAGTTCGAATAGGAGAAGGCGGTGGGAACGGAGGCGAATGGGGTGATCGGGCAGCTAACCCAAGAGTTGAGCAAGTTGCCTGGAGTTGGACCCAAGACGGCGGAACGGCTGACCCATTATTTACTGGCGGCGGACCGGGAACAAGTATTTTCTTTGTCCGATGCCTTGCGGGGAATTAAGGAAAAGGTGCATCAATGCCGCCAATGTTTCAACCTTACGGAGGGGGAATTATGCGATTTATGCCGCGATCCCCGGCGGGATGCTTCCATCATCTGTGTGGTGGAGCAACCCCGCGATCTGTCGGCCTTGGAGAGAGCAGGGACCTATCGTGGACTGTACCACGTGCTTCAAGGCCGTTTGGCGCCGCTGGAGAATATTGGCCCGGAGAACTTGACGATTGACTCCCTAGTCCAGCGAGTGCAGAAAAGCGACGTGAAGGAAGTGATCATGGCGACCAACCCGACCCTGGAAGGCGACGGCACCGCCTTGTTCATTTCGAATTTATTGGCGCCGACCGGAGTGAGCGTCACCCGCTTGGCGCGGGGCTTGCCCTCTGGGTCGGTCTTGGAATTCGCCAATAGCCAGATGCTAGCCGATGCGTTGGAGGGACGACGAACCTTTTGATCGAGCCGAATGATTCATCGGTTAACGTTCTGATGAATCTATCGGATGATTTGCCTGAGGTGGACCGATGCGACTTGACACGCATTTAAGTCAGCGGATGGACCAGAGAATGATTCTGGCCCCCCGCATGATTCAGTCGATGGAAATTCTTCAGCTGCCCATCATGGCGCTCCAGGAGCGCATTCAGCAAGAGTTGCAAGAAAATCCGGTCCTCGAGCAAAAAGAGGTCCCGAACGACGAATCGGCTCCAACGGACGAGACGGACGGTCAACTCCCGGAAGATAATCCAGCCGATTTCGAACGCGAGCTGGTCATTGACGAGGGCAACGACAAGGAAATTGATTTTGATCGCTTGGAAGCCTTGAGCCGAGACTGGGATCATCTAAACGAAGGGCATAGGCCATCGCGGAACGGCCTCGATGAGGAATCCGACAAGAAGCACGACGCCATGCAAAACATGCCGTCGCGACCCGAATCACTTCAAGAATATTTGACCCATCAGCTAAGCTTCTTGGATGTGACCGCGGAACAGCTCGCGCTCTTGGAATTTCTAATTTCCCACCTGGACGAGCGCGGTTACTTGACAACCTCCTTGGAAGAAATTGCTAAGAGTTTTGAACGCCAAGCGGCCGAACATAGTCAAACCGCGGCCATCCCCCTTGATCAATGGGAAGAGACTCTCAAAGTAATTCAAAGTTTAGAGCCTTTGGGCGTGGGCGCTCGAGATTTAACCGAGTGCTTGATACTCCAAATTACCCCCGAAACGCCCCATCGCGACGTGCTCCGAGTTTTGATTCAAAACCACATGGAAGACATCGGCAATAATCGCTTGCCGCTCATTCAGCGCAAAACCGGTTTCGAATTGTTCGTCATCAAGGAGGCAATTGAGGCTCTCAAGCACCTCAATATGAATCCCGGCTCGCAATTTACCGTGGATAAGATTCCCTACGTCGTCCCGGACATCGCCGTCGAGCGTACGGAAACCGGAGACTATGAGGTTCGGCTGCTCGATGATTGGACGCCGAACATCTACATCAGCCGCCGGTATGTGGAGATGTACAAGAACAAGCGCGAGGATCCCAAAGCACGGGAGTATCTGAAGAAAAAGATCACCGCGGCCCAATGGCTCTTGGAATCCATCGAGCAACGCCGGGCCACCTTGGAAAAGGTGACGCGGGCCATCATTCAACACCAACGCTCGTTCCTCGATAAAGGTCCGGAATTCATCGAGCCGCTCAAGATGCAGCAAATCGCCGATCAGGTGGGCGTCCATGTCACCACCGTCAGCCGGGCAGTGGACGATAAATGGGTGCAAACGCCGCGCGGCATCTTTCCGCTCAAGCGCTTCTTCGGGGGCGGAACGCAAACTCTCACCGGTGAGGAAATCGCTTGGGAAAAGATCAAGCAAAAGCTCCTGGAAATCATCGACAAGGAAAACAAAGCCAATCCTTATAGTGATGAGGACCTCGTCGCCAAGTTGAATGAGGCCGGCTATCCCGTCGCCCGCCGAACCGTGACCAAATATCGAAAAATGCTCAAGATTCCTTCTTCTCGCCAGCGCAAAGATTGGACCGCGTGACGGGAATTTGCTGGTTTTCAATCCGCAATTCCTTTTTCGAAATGAAGCAATTCGTCGAAGCCTTGCGCCGCGAGGAGGCCGTCTTGAAAGAGGGGGGCGGCGCCAAGGCCGCCGCCCGCCAGCATGACAAAGGCCGGCTTACGGCCCGAGAACGAATCACCCGACTTATCGACCCGGACAGTTCGTTTTTCGAGCTGGGCCTGTGGGCAGCCTGGGGCATGTATCCCGATTGGGGCGGCGCGCCTTCCGCCGGCGTCGTCACCGGCATCGGCAGGATCTCCGAGCGCCGGGTGATGATCATCGCCAATGATGCAACCGTCAAGGCAGGTGCATTCTTCCCCATGACCTGCAAGAAGGTGCTGCGCGCTCAGCGCATTGCTCAGGACAATCGCCTGCCCCTGGTTTACCTGGTGGATAGCGCCGGCGTGTTCCTGCCGCTCCAAGATGAAATCTTTCCCGACGAGGACGATTTTGGCCGGATTTTTCGAAACAATGCAGTCATCTCGGCGGCTGGTATTCCGCAGTTGGCGGCCATCCTCGGCAATTGCGTGGCCGGCGGAGGCTACCTGCCGGTGCTTTGTGATAAGCTGCTCATGACCGAAGGCAGCGGACTCTACTTGGCCGGTCCGGCCCTCGTCAAAGCCGCCATCGGCCAAATCGCCAGCCATGCGGAGCTGGGCGGAGCGGCCATGCATGCCGCCGTCAGCGGCACGATCGACTTCCGAGAGCCGGACGACCCCGCTTGCTTGGAACGGCTTCGCCGCTTGATCGCCGCTTTACCACCAGACCGTGTTCGCGTTAATCCGACGGTAGCGCCCGGTAGATCGCCGGAAGACATCTACTCCTTGTTTCCTTCTGGCGAAACCCGCCAACCCGAATATGACATTCGCGAATTGCTGCCTTGCATTCTGGACGCCGGTCCATTCGATGAATACAAGTCCGAATTCGGCCAAACTTTAGTTTGCGGCTACGGTCGAATGGGAGGCGTGGCCGTGGGCATAGTCGCCAATCAACACGAGCGCCGCCGGGCGGCCGACGGCCATCTGCAATTCGGGGGCGTGATCTATGTTGACAGCGCCGACAAGGCCGCCCGCTTCATCATGGATTGCAATCAAAGCCGGCTGCCGATTATCTTTCTGCAAGACGTCAACGGATTCATGGTCGGCAAGGAATCAGAGCAGCAGGGGATCATTCGAGCGGG
>WNFC01012909.1_pt1 | contig 12234 bp, 9 predicted proteins | sample 5400541 | NCBI WGS metagenome assembly WNFC01 (sample SAMN13153342, study PRJNA577476) | soil metagenome | isolation source: 120 cm saprolite under Douglas fir tree site 2 hole 2 replicate 1 | place: USA:California | collected 2015-04-18 | reverse complement strand
TGCCGCGGCGCGGCTGAAGCGGCAGTTCCCCTTGGCCTCGACGGGGAGCTCGCCTTCCGAGACGCGCAGGGTGTAGCGGCCCGTCGCGCGCTTGGCGCCCACGGAGCTCACGACGGCGCGCAGCGGATGATCGTCGGTGGCAGTGTAGACGATGCGCGAGTTGCAGCCGCCGCCGCCGTCGTCGTTGTCGACGAGCTTGTCGCCCCGACCCCGAGTCAGGATCAGGAACGCGTCGAAGTCGTCCGACATAAGATCCAGCGTGAAGGTCTGGTTCGGCAGCACCGGCAGGATCCAGCGGTTGAAGAACGTCGAGTCGCTCGTGAACATCGGATCGTTGTTCGCGAGCTGGCCGGTCACCGTCTGGCCAATCTGGATCATGCCGGCCACGCGCCCGAAGCCGCGGCAGGAGGAGTCGGTCACCGCCGGGCGGGTGCCCCGGATGATGGAGAGGTGGTATTCGCCCAGCTCGGACTTCGCGCTGGAGTTCGCGTACAGCCGGTAGTTGGCCGACGCCGGCAGCACGTATTGCAGCCGCGCGTTGCAGTTGCCGCCTCCGTCGTCGTCCTTGCGCAGAACGTTGCCCGAGGCGTCCAACAGGAGCAGGTTCGCGTCGAAGTCGTCGGAGGTGAGGTCGGCGGTCACGGTGTCGCCCCGCGCCCCCACGAAGGAGTACATCTTGTAGTGGGAGCTGTCACTGAACATGGGGTCAGTCGTCGTCAGCCGCGCGATCACCGTTCGGCCCAAGGTGATGGGGAGCTGGGCGGCCAAGCCGGTGGGGAACACGGCGAGTCCGAGGAGAAGGAAGCGGCGAGCGGCGGACACGATGTGGCTCCTCGGTATTAAGGAAGGGGGGGGCGCGACCCCGAGCTAATTTGCAATCTCGGAGCGGCCCGCACAATTAGCCCGTTGCGGAATCCCTCACGATCATGGCTGCGGCCGCGGTCAGATCGCCGACCACCGACACTCCACGCGAGCGCGCCGCGGCAGCTTCCGTCGCCCCTCCCCCTTCCCCCGTGGTGACGAGGAGACCGCGGCCGCCCAGCGACTCCGCGGGCGCGACGTCGGAGAGCTTGTCCCCGACGAACCAGGAGCGCGCGAGGTCAATTCCCAAGGCCGCGGCCGCGTCGCGGAACAACTTCGTTCCCGGCTTGCGGCAATCGCAGGGACCTGTCAAGTCGGGGTGATGCGGACAGAAGTAAGCGCCGTCAAGGCGTGCGCTGTGCGCTTTGAGCAGCTGCTCTAGGCGCCGCTGCACCGCCTGATAGTCGGCGACGGTGTAGAGTCCTCGCGCGATACCCGACTGGTTGCTCACCGTGACGACGAGGAAGCCTGCGGAGTTGAGCTGCCGAATCCCCTCCGCCGCGCCGGGGAGCAGTCGGACCCTTGCGGGGTCGTGCAAATAGCCCGGCGGGGGATCCTGGACGATCGTGCCGTCGCGGTCGAGGAAGACCGCGCGGCGCTCAGGCATCAAGCGCGGCGCGCACGGCGCCGGACACTATGGCGGTCTGCTCGGGGAGGATGGTGCGCGGATCGAGCACGACGTGGCCATCCTGGATGCGCGCTACGATCGGGGGCTCTGCCTCCCGGAGCCGCTGCGCCAGGGTGTCAGGTGAGAGGTGTCGGGTATCAGGGCTGAGCCGCACCAGCCACGTCTTCAGCTTCGCGCCTGGGAACGATCCCCCGCCGACCTCGGAATCGCCGTCGATCAGCTGCGCCTCCTCCCCTACGGCTTTCTGCAACGCCTCCGCTCGCCGCCTTACCTCCACGATTTCCTCTGTAAGCATCCGTAGCACGGGGATGTCGCGGCGGGCGGTATCCGGGTCGCGGTACAGCGACAGCGTCGCCTCCAGCGCTGCCAGGGTGAACTTGTCCGAGCGCACCGCGCGGGCGAGGGGATCGCTGCGGCACGCAGCGATGGCGGTTTCACTGCCAAGCAGGATACCCGCCTGTGGCCCGCCGAGCAGTTTGTCGCCGCTGAAGACCACGAGATCCACGCCGCTCGCCAGGGCGTCCCGTACGGTCGGCTCCCCCGCGAGTGCCCACGGGGAGAGATCGAGCAGCAGTCCGCTCCCCAGGTCGTACAGGCTCGCCGCGCCGCTCGCTTTGGCGAGCTGGGCCAGCTCGCCGGCGGGAGCGTCCGCGGTAAAGCCCGTCACCTGGAAGTTCGACCGGTGGACCTTGAGCAGCACGCGCGTCTGATGCGTGACCGCCGCCGCGTAATCGCGCAGGTGCGTGCGGTTCGTCGTCCCGACCTCGACCAGCCGCGCGCCCGAGCGCGCCAGGATGTCGGGGATGCGGAACGAGCCGCCGATCTCGATCAACTCGCCGCGTGAGACGATCGCCTCGCCGTCCCGGGCCAGGGCACTGAGGGCAAGCAGCAACGCGCCCGCGGCGTTGTTGACGACGAGCGCGTCGGCGGCGCCGGTGAGCTCGACGAGCAGATCGCGACAATGCGTGTGACGCGAGCCGCGCGCCCCGCGGCGGAGGTCGTACTCCAGCGCGGCGTATCCCGCGGCGACCCGCGCCATCGCCTCGATCGCCACTCGCGCCAGCGGGGCCCGCCCCAGGTTGGTATGCAGCACCACGCCCGTGGCGTTGATCACTGGGGCTAGCGACGGCGCGGTGGCGCGGGCGACGCGCTCCCGCACCGCGGCGGCCCAGCCCTCGACGGGGGCCGCGCCGCCGTTGGCCCGTGCGACGTCGAGTGTTTCGCGCACCGCGCGGAGCAGCAGGGTGCGGGGGTGGGCCGCGCCCAGCGCCGCGATGGTAGGCTCGGCGAGCAGGGCGTCCACGGCCGGCAGCCGGCGGCGCGGATCGGTCACGGCTTCGTCGAGTCGCGCCGGACGCGCGTCGTGTCGCGCGCGGCCGCCTTCGGCCGCGGCGGGGAGGGGTGGGCANGGGGGGGGGGGGGGGGGGGGGGGGGGGGGGGGGGGGGGGGCGCAGCCTTGGGAACGGATAGGACGGCCTGCGCGTCCCCGTTCACGCCGCTCAGGCTGCGCAGGCCGCGCACGCGCGCGAGGTAGTGCCGGCCGCCCAGGAGCGGTTTGTCCACCCGGATGACGATGCGGTCGGTCGGCGCGGGCCGCTGCGACAGCAGCCGCCGTAGGCCGGAGGTATCGACATGGGCCGCCGTGTCTCTCCCGCCCGCGGGTGCCCGCCGGCCAGCCTCGGCCCGGGAAACCTGCGCTGTGTCGCGGCGGGCCTGCGCTGTGGTATCCCGCCGGGTCGTGTCGCCCTTCGCGGTCGTGTCCGCCGCCCGTCGCAGCGAGTCGGCGACGGCGCGCTCGCGCGCCACGAGAGAGTCGTACCGCGACTGTGTCAGTATCGCGGTGATGGCGACCGGCGTCGAGTCTGGAAGCGCGACGACCCGCACGCGCGCGGTGTCGAGCGGGGCCGTCGGGTCGAGTGGCTGGGTGAGGTTCACGCGGAAGGCGAGCGAGTCGATCGGGTCGGCGCCGCGACCACGCGGACCCACCGTGTCGTGCACGAATGCCCAGAACGTGACGCTCGCGCTCGTGTCGAGCGTGACGAGTGATGAGTCGTAGGGCTCGCGGCGGTCCCGCTGGCGATTGTTGTTCAGGTCGTTGATCGCAAAGACGACGTAGTGCCCCGGGGGAATCGCGTCGAGGCGGAAGCGCCCGGCCGAGTCGGTGAGCGCGAAGTAGCCGACGGTGTCACCGACCGGCACCGCGCGGATCAGCCCTGGAGTCAGCGCCCGCTGCTCCACCCACAGCACGGCGGCGCCGCTGAGGCCCGCCGTGGGAATCGCGGGCCCGGTGGAGAACACGATCGTCAACCCTTGCTTGCGGGTGTTGTGCCGCAGGTCCACGATACCGGGCAGCAGCTGGAGGTGGTACACACGCCCTGGCTTCCAGCCTTCCTTCGGCTCGATCGAGATGGACGAGCGGTGCCAACCGACTTTGACCGGGCCAGCGACCGGGGAGAGCAGCACGTAGCGGCCGAGGCCGGCCGGGCCGCCGCCGCTGCTCGGGGCACTCGCCATTTCGTCAATCACGTCGTCGAACCGGATGATTGCCGCGCCTTTCCAGTCGGGCACGACGGCGCCGGATTCCGGCCGCACTTCGACGACGACGGGCGGGGTCGTGATCGGCGGCCCGCCGGGCGGATCGCCGACGTTGGCGCAGGCGAGGCTCGCCGCGAGGGCGACGGCGATTATCCGCATCCCAGCGCGGTCAGCTTGCCGGTCAGCACCGAGCGCTGCTCGCGCCACATCCGCTCCTTCTCCCGCTCGCGCGCCACCACGTCGGCGGGGGCGCGGGAGACGAAGTTCTCGTTGGTGAGCTTGACCGCGAGTCCCGCCAGCTGTTGATCGAGTCGCTGCAGCTCGCTGGTGAGTCGCCGACACTCCTGCTGCACGTCGACAGCGCCCGCGAGTGCCACCACGACCTCGCTGCCGTCGCCGAATACCGCGTGGGCACCGGCGCCGACGGGGGCTCCGTCGAGGCTCAACTCTTCCAGCTGGGCAAGCCGGAGGATCGTCTCCCGCTCACTGGCGAACGACTCTGAGCGGTCACCGCCGCGCGCCACGATTGCCGCCCTGAGACGCGTCTTTGGCGCGATGCGGTACTCGGCACGGATGCTGCGAATGCGCTCGATCGCGGTCTTGACGCGTTCGAACTGAGGGTCGGCGTCATAATCCTCGAGCTCCTGGCGCCGCGTCGGCCACTCTGACCCCGCTAGCAGCTCGTCAGCCCCGCGGCCCGGCAGCTTCTGCCACAATTCCTCGGTGATAAACGGCACGACAGGGTGCAGCAAGCGTAGCGCGGTGTCGAAGCAATAGACCAGAACGGCGTGTGCGGCCTCCGTCGAGGCCCCCCCCTGCGCTCCCAACCTGGGCTTCACCACCTCCACGTACCAGTCCGCGAGCTCGTTCCACGCGAATGCAAAACATCGCTTCGCTGCCTCGTCGAGTCGGAATTGCTCGAGATACCTGGTGGCCGTCCAGATCGCGTGGTTAGCGCGGGTTAGGATCCAACGGTCGGCCAGCGTGAGCCGTGACCGGTCGATTCGCTCGATCGGCGTCACGTTAGCCGGCAGCTGCGCCAGGATGAACCGCCCGATGTTCCACAGCTTGTTGGCGAAGTTGCGTCCTGGGGCGAACGTCGTCTCTAGGTCGTTCGGGTCCAGGATCACATCGGCGCCGAGCGAGCTCCCTGCGATCAAGGTCCAGCGCAGCGCGTCCGCGCCGTACAACCGCACCACATCGAGTGGGTCGATCCCGTTGCCGAGCGACTTAGACATCTTACGGTGCTGCGTGTCGCGCACCGTGCCGGTCAGGTACACGGTCGTGAACGGCTTCTCTCCCAGGAAGTGATAGCCGCTCATGACCATCCGGGAGACCCACAGGAAGAGGATCTCGGGTGCCGTGACGAGCGTGTGCCCGGGGTAGAAGCGCTGCAGGTCGTCGCTGAGCTGGGGCCAGCCGAACGTGGCGAACGGCCACAGCCACGACGAGAACCAGGTGTCCAACACGTCCGGATCCTGCGTCACCGGACCGCCGCATTTAGGGCAGCCCGGCGGATCGGCGCGGTCCGCCCACTGGTGGTCGCACCGGCTGCACGTGAACACCGGAATGCGGTGTCCCCACCACAGCTGCCGCGAGATGTTCCAGTCCCTCAGGCTCGCCATCCAGTTCTCGTAGGTCGCCTTCCAGCGCTCGGGCACGATGCGGTATTCGCCGCGCTGGTAGGCCGCCAGCGCCGGCTCGGCGAGCGGCTGGATCTTCACGAACCACTGATCCGAGAGCCGGGGCTCGACCACTGTGTCGCAGCGGTAACAGCGCCGCACGGCGTGCTGGTGCGTCTCGACTTTGACCAACAACCCCTGGGCCTCGAGCAGCTGGACGATCTTCTTACGAGCCTCGAACCGGTCGAGCCCCTGGATCTCGGGAGGCACCCGGCCTGCCTCCCGTTTCTCGACTCCCGGCTCTTGGCCCATCGTTCCGTCCGCCCGCATGATCAGTGGGGCCGGGAGGTGGTGACGGGTCCCGATCTCGAAATCGCTGGCGTCGTGTGCCGGTGTCACCTTCACGAAGCCCGTCCCGAACTTGGGGTCCACACTCGCGTCGGCGAGGACGGGGATCTCGACGTTCACGAGTGGGAGCCGGACTCTCTTGCCCAGGTAGGGGCTGCCGCGGGGGTCGTCGGGATGGACCACCACGGCGGTGTCCCCGAGCATCGTCTCCGGGCGCGTCGTCGCCACGGTCACGGCGCCCGAGCCGTCAGCCAGCGGGTATCTGATGTAATACAGGCTTCCGGTCGTCTCGCTCGCTTCCGCTTCCTCATCCGAAAGCGCCGTGAGGCAGTGCGGGCACCAGTGAATCACCCGGTGGCCCCGGTAGATGAGCCCCTCCTCCCACAGGGTCACAAACACTTCGCGCACCGCCCGGGAGTAGGCGGGATCGAGGGTGAAGCGCGTCCGGCTCCAGTCGCTGGAACAGCCGATCACCCTCAGCTGCTCCAAGATCGTTGCCCCTGTCTCCCGCACGAACTGCCACACCCGCTCTACGAACGCCTCGCGGCCGACGTCGAACCGCGTCTTCCCCTCGGCCGCCAGCAGCCGTTCCACCACGTTCTGGGTTGCGATGCCGGCGTGGTCGGTACCGGGCAGCCACTCGACCGCCCGGCCGCGCATCCGCTCGAAGCGGATCAGCACGTCCTGGATGACGTTGTTCAGCCCATGCCCTACATGCAGGATCGCTGTCAGGTTGGGCGGCGGCATCACGATCACGTACGGCTCCCCGTCGCCGCGCGGCGCGAACGTGCCGCGCTCCTGCCAGCGCTGGTACAACGCTGCCTCGACGCCCGACGGGTCGTACTGTGGCGGGAGCGGGATCCTGGGATCCATTCCTTTATTATACTCGGAGACGAAGCGCCGGCTGCTGTGGGGAGGCACTGCCCGTTCGTCCGACTGTCCGACCGTCCGTCGTCCAGCTAGAATACGCTCACATGCCTCCTCCTCCCGCATCAAACCGCATGCCCGCGAGCCGCATCGTGCGGTGGGTGACCCTCGCCGCGCTCATCGTGCTCGCCATCGTGCTGTATTTCCGGGACGGCCTGCGCCTTCCCAGATTCGGTGGGATGTCCGCCGCCGACACGGCGGCGTCCGCCACCCCGGCCGCCCGCTAAGCGATGCCAGCCGCCGAGATTCGGGTCAGGCTCCCGGACGGGAGCGTGAAGGCCCTGCCCGCGGGCGCCACGGCCGCCGACCTGGCTAAGGCAATCGGTCCCGGGCTAGCCAAGGCCGCGCTCGCCGCGAAAGTCAACGGCGAGGTGCGCGACCTGGCCCGGCCGCTGCCCGATGGCGTGGCGGTCGAGCTCCTCACCGACAAGCATCCCCAGGCGCTCGACGTGTTGCGGCATTCCTCGGCCCACGTGCTGGCCACGGCGGTGCGGCAGCTCTTCCCGCACGCCAAGATCGGGTTCGGGCCGCCGATCGAGGACGGCTTCTATTATGACTTCGAAGTGCCGACGCCGTTCACACCTGAGGATCTGGCGCGGATCGAGGCGAAGATGGTCGAGGTCACTGCCGCCGACTATCCCTTCGTGCGGGAGGAAGTCAATCGGGCCGAGGCCAAGCGCCGCTTCACCGACGATCCCTTAAAGCTCGAGCGGATCGACGATCTCGGCCCGGACGAGGTGATCTCGGTGTACACCGACGGGCCGTTCGTGGACCTGTGCCGTGGGCCGCACGTCCCCAGCACCGGGCGCATCAAGCACTTCAAGCTGTTGCACGCCGCGGGCGCGTACTGGCGCGGCGACGAGCGCCGCCAGATGCTGCAGCGCATTTACGGCACGGCGTGGTTCACCAAGGACGACCTTGAGGCGTACGTTCGGCGGCTCGAGGAGGCGCGCAAACGCGACCATCGCAGGGTGGGGCGCGAGCTCGACCTCTTCATGTTCCATCACTGGGCTCCCGGCGTGCCGTTTTGGACCGCGCGCGGGACCACGATGATTAACGAGCTGAACGCTTACCTGCGCGAGCTGCAGCGCGACGGGTACCATGAGGTCAAGACGCCCCAGATGTACAACAAGGGACTGTGGGAGCTGTCGGGCCATTGGGGGAAGTACCAGGAAAACATGTTCCTCGTGCTGAACAAGGAATCCGGTGAGCACGACTTCTCGCTGAAGCCGATGAACTGCCCGTCGCACTACCTGATGTACTCGGCGTCGAAGCATTCCTATCGCGAGCTGCCGTTGCGCTGGGTCACCTTCGACGTGCTGCACCGCAATGAAGTCTCGGGCGCGCTCGCCGGACTCACCCGCGTGCGTCAGTTCCAACAGGACGACTGCCACATCTTCTTGATGGAACGCCAGATTCCCGACGAGGTGAAGCGGTTGACCGACTTCATCCTCGCCTTCTACCGGACATTTGGCCTGACCGCGGAGCTGAGGTTCTGCACCCGCCCGCCGGTTCGCGTGGGCGACGACGCGATGTGGGGCCGAGCCGAAGCTGGGCTCAAGGCGGCGCTCGATGCGACGGGCCTGCCATACCAAACCTTCCCCGGGGACGGCGCGTTCTATGGGCCCAAGATCGACTTCCATGTGGCTGATTCCATCGGCCGGACCTGGCAGCTAGGCACCATCCAGCTCGATTACGCCGCGCCGGAGCGGTTCAACCTCATCTACGTGGGCGAGGACAACACCGAGCACCGCCCGGTTGTGATTCACCGAGCCGTGTGCGGCTCGTTCGAGCGGTTCATGGGGATCCTGATCGAGCACTTCGCAGGGGCGTTTCCACTGTGGCTGTCGCCGGAGCAGGTGCGAGTGCTGCCGATCGCCGACGCCCAGATCGCGGCCGCGCGTGGCGTCGGCGCAGCGCTCCAGACGGCCGGCCTGCGCGTGCACGTGGACGACCGCAGCGACACGCTGAACTACAAAATCCGCGACGCCGAGACGCACAAGGTGCCCTACATGGCGGTGGTGGGGCAGCGCGAGGCGGACGCCGGCAGCGTCGCCGTGCGCGCCCGCGGGGCGGGGAAGAAGCAGGAGGTCCGGTCGCTTGAGGAGTTCCGGTCCAAGCTCCTCGAAGAAGTTCGCACGAGGAGCCTGACTCCATTAATATGAGGGATTCTGGCCTGCGGATTGCGGATTCGACGCTCGCCTTTGCGTCAGCAATCCGCAATGGAATGAGGTCTCATGAATAGCGACGCCACGACGCCTGTCATTCTCAGCGCGTGCCGGACCCCGATCGGGCGCTACCTCGGTGGGCTCGCTCCCCTCCCCGCGCCGGCGCTCGGCGCCCTCGTCGTCCGCGAAGCCGTCCGTCGCGCCGGCCTCGACGCGGCGGCGGTCGAAGAGGTGATCCTCGGCAACGTGCTGCAGGGCGGTGTCGGACAGGCGCCGGCCCGCCAGGCGGCGATCCGCGCCGGACTTCCCGGCCTCGTCCCCTCACTCACGATCAACAAGGTCTGCGGCTCGGGGCTCAAGGCAGTGATGCTCGCCGCCCAGGCCGTGAAGGCAGGCGACGCGCAGTGCGTCGTCGCCGGCGGCATGGAGTCCATGTCGAACGCACCACATTACGTGTACGGCCTGCGTTCTGGCATCAGGGCGGGCAACCAGCAGCTCGTGGACGGCATGATCCACGATGGCCTGTGGGATTCGTTTTCCAACCAGCACATGGGCAATCTCGCCGAGTACACCGCCAAGAAGGCGCGCATCTCGCGCGCGGACCAGGATCAGTTCGCGCTGGACAGTCACCGCAAGGCGGTGGCCGCCATGGAGGCGTGCCACTTCAAGGAAGAAACGGTGGCGGTCGAGATCCTCGGTAAGAAGGCGCCGACCCTGATCGACAAGGACGAGGGTCCGCGCAAGGACACCACGCTCGCGGCCCTCGCCGCGCTGAAGCCGTCGTTCGAGCAGGACGGCACGGTTACGCCGGGCAACGCCCCGGGCCTGAACGACGGCGCCAGCGCACTCGTCGTCGCGTCGCTGGAGTTCGCGAAGGCACACGGCGTCAAGCCGCTGGCACGCGTGAGCGCCTACGCCACGGGCGGTGGCGAGCCGAAGGATCTGTTCTTCGCCCCGATCGTGGCAGTGCAGAATCTCCTGGCTAAGGCGAAGACGACGATCTCCGACTACGACCTCATCGAAGCGAATGAAGCCTTCGCCGTCCAAGTCCTCGCCGACGGCCGCGCCCTGGGCTGGGACTGGAGTCGCGTCAACGTGCACGGCGGCGCGATCGCCCTCGGGCATCCCATTGGCGCCTCGGGCGCGCGCGTGCTCACGACCCTGCTGTACGCGATGAAGCGGTACGGCAAGCGGACCGGTCTCGCCACGCTCTGTCTCGGCGGTGGCAACGCGGTCGCCCTCAGTGTGGAGGCTCTCCAATAATGGAACAGGCGTTAGTGCTTTCCGGGCGGGGAGTGGTGCTGCGCCGGGCCGCAGCCATCATCCTCGGTGCCGCACTCGTCGCCGCCGCCGCGCAGGTCGCGATCCCACTCCCCGGCACTCCAGTTCCGATGACCCTGCAGCCGCTCGCCGTCCTGCTCGTCGGCGGCCTGCTGGGCCCCTGGCTCGGGGCCTCCAGCATGCTGCTCTACCTCGCGCTGGGCGCAGCGGGACTGCCGGTCTTCACCCCCGTCGGACTCCCTGGCGTGGCCCGGCTGTTCGGCCCTACGGGAGGGTACCTCCTCTCTTATCCCGTGGCCGCGTACGCGGTCGGCGCGCTGGCGGGCGACGGCACGCGCGCCGCGCGGCTGGCGCTTGCGGCGCTCAGCGGGATCGTGCTGATCCACCTCGGCGGGCTGGCCCAACTGCTCCTGATCACCGGCAGCGTCGCCGGCGCGCTGCGCCTGGGCACGCTGCCGTTCCTCGTCGGCGACCTGATCAAGGTCGCCCTGGCGGTCCTGATCCTGAAGTCCGCGGTGAGTCCCCTGCGCGCGCGCCTATGACGGCGCGCGTTTCGTTTGCGGGTGCGCCATGAGCCGGGTGGCGGTAATCGGCGCCGGCGCGATGGGCAACGGTATTGCGCACGTGTTCGCGCAGCACGGGTGGGAGACCACGCTGATCGACGTGTCGCGCGACGCGCTCGAGAAGGCGATGAGAACGATCGAGCGGAACCTCGAGCGCCAGGCGGAGAAGGGAGCCCGGGGGGGGGCGGGGGGGGGGGAGCAGGCGGTGCAGACCCTCGGGCGGATTCGGACCAGCACCTCGCTCGACGGCGCGGCCAACGCAGAACTCTTCGTGGAGGCGGCGACCGAACGCTCCGAGGTCAAGTTCGAGCTGTTCCGCCAACTTGATCGCGCAGCGCCGGCCGGGGCGATCCTCGCAACCAACACGTCGTCCATCGGCATCACCGGCATCGCGGCGCAGACGAAGCGCCCCGCGCAGGTGATCGGGATGCACTTCATGAATCCCGTGCCGCTGATGCCGCTCGTCGAAGTGATCCGCGGGCTCGAGACCTCGGACCAGACTGTCGCCAAGACGGTGGAGGTCGCCAAGGAGCTCGGGAAGACGCCCGTCCTCGTCAACGACTCCCCGGGCTTCGTCTCGAACCGCGTCCTGATGCCGATGATCAACGAGGCGATCTTCTGCGTGCTGGAAGGCGTAGCGAGTCCGGAGGCGATCGACACGGTGATGAAGCTCGGGATGAATCACCCGCAGGGTCCGCTGGCGCTCGCCGACCTGATCGGGCTCGACATCTGCCTCGCGACCCTCGAGGTACTGCACCGCGATTTGGGCGACGACAAGTACCGACCCTGCCCCCTGCTGCGCACCATGGTCGCGGCGGGCCGTCTGGGTCGGAAGAGCGGCCGGGGGTTCCATGTCTACGGTGCTTGAAGCGCCGGGTCTCTCGGAAGTTCAGCGCCAGATCGTGGAGCTGGCGCGGGACTTCGCGCGCACCAAGATCGAGCCGTTCGCCGCCGAGTGGGACCGCACCAAGCACTTCGCCCGCGACGTGATCGACGAACTCGGCAAGCTCGGCTTCCTCGGGATGGTGACGCCCGAGGAATACGGCGGCCTGGGCCTCGACACGCTCACTTATCTGCTGGCGCTCGAGGAGATCGCGGCCGCCGACGCCAGCACCGCCGTCTCGCTCAGCATTCACAACGCGATCCCCACGACGATGCTGCTGCGGCACGGCTCGCCCGCCCAGAAAGAGCGCTGGTTGAAACCGATGGCGCGCGGCGAGCTGCTCGCGGGCTTCGCCCTCTCAGAGCCCGACGCCGGCTCCGACGCCGCTGCGTTGCAGGCCCAGGCGGTGCGTGACGCT
>WNFC01007195.1_pt1 | contig 12235 bp, 7 predicted proteins | sample 5400541 | NCBI WGS metagenome assembly WNFC01 (sample SAMN13153342, study PRJNA577476) | soil metagenome | isolation source: 120 cm saprolite under Douglas fir tree site 2 hole 2 replicate 1 | place: USA:California | collected 2015-04-18 | reverse complement strand
AGAGACTTTTTTCACGCGCAAGCCGTTGCCATCATAAGTGTACGCCGCGCTCGAATAGTTCACCGCGCGATTTTCCGCGTCATAGGTGTAAGTGGGTGAAGGACATGGTGGAGCGGACTCTGCCAAGAGGTTCCCGCTCGCATCGTAGCAGTCACCGGAGATGCGGTTTGTAGCGGCGTTTATCAAAATGTGGTTGTTGGGCGGATTGCCAGCGGTTTGATTCTGGTCTGTGCGGTTACCGTAGCGGTCGTAGACCATGGACATGCCCCACGCAGCGTAGCCGGTCGAGCCCGTTGTAGCGGCGGTCGAAAGCCTGTAGAGTGCGTCGTACATATAGGTGGCGCTGCGACCGTTATCCACGCTGTCTGTGATGCCGCCGATCTGGCCGTTGTTGCTTCCCGAAGCACCATAAGAATAGTTTAGGCCAAATTTTGTCGTGGAGTCATGGGCACACGTGCCGTTTCGATTGGTGGTGGAATAGTCGAGGCAGGTTAACTGCAAACGGTCGGAGGAGAATCCGAAGGAGGCAAAGATACCATTACCATATTTGAAGCCGGTTACTTCATTGGCGGAGTTAAATCCGAAGCCCGTGGCAAAGGGGCTTGTAGCTGTGCCGCACCCGGTGGTGGATGTCGCAATTTCGCAGAGCCTGCCTATGGCGTCCACGCTTTGTTGCACCACGCGCCCCGACGGATAAGTAATCTGGGTCAGTTCATTGGCAAGGTTGAAGGAATAGCGAGTGGTATAAGTGTTAGCGCCGATGATCTTGTCGAGCTGGGTCACGTTGGCATACTGGTCATACGAGTAAGATTCCGAGCCGGACGGATCGGTCAAGGAAGTAGCAAGGCCATTGTTGTAACTGGCTGCGGAGGTCCCGTAGGCGAGGCAGGAATTAGCGTTGTTCGTGGATGAGCCATTCACTTTGCAAACATTCGGCATGGCGGCGACACCGGTGGGGACCGTGGGGTAGCTGACGCCGACGATACGATTGAGTGTATCGTACAAATAATTTGTGACAACGCCTCGCGCATCGGTCCTGTAAAGAAGGTTGTTGAAGGAGTCGTAGCCGTTCGATTGGCAGGTGCTGCCGGAATATGTGCCGAAGCAGACGGTACCGGCCTCGGGAGTGGTGGCGCTGAGAAGGCGCCCGAGTGCGTCATACACGTAGCTGCGCGTTTGTGAGGCCTGAGTGACTTGCGTGAGCGCGTCGAGAACGTTGTGGGTGTATGAAGTCAGCAGAGTGAGCGAGTTGCTGTTCGAAGGATCCGGCTCATAAACATTTGTGAGGCGGCCCAGTCCATCTGCGACAAATTTGCGCTGTTTGTTTGTAGGATCGGTAATCGTATAGGTGTTGTCCGTGTAGGAAATAGAACTGGCGCTGTTGTCCGGAAGGGTTGTCGATATTGGGCGGCCCAGGACGTCGAAGCCAGCTTGGGTCCAGAACGAGGGGGAGGTGGTGTAAGGGTTGCTGGACTTATACGCTCGGCCGAAGACATCGTACTGGGTGTCGCCGGCGGAATAAAGAGTGCTACTGCCGTCGAGCAATTGAGTCGTAGACGCGCGGCCCAGTTTGTCCAAGATTGTTTTTTGACAGGATGTGTTCGTTCCCTGGACCGGCGAGCAGGCCTGAACCGTCCAGGGAGTAAAGCTGGCATGGTTGTCGTAGTCGAGATAAGTGTAGTTCGTCGCGGGGTTGCTGCCTGTTTTGGCGGTCAGAACGCGAGCCATGTTGTCGTAAGTCAACGTGGTCTGCACATTGTTGGCGTCGGTGGTGGTCAAGAGCGCACCCATGTTCAGATCGTAAGTGGCGCTGGAAGTCAGCTGAGGGGCCGAGGAGCCGCTGGTGACGGAGTCCGGATAGGCGTAATGAGTTGTGGTTGAATAAGCCCAGGTTTTTAGCTGACAGCAATTCAATTGGGCAGTACGGAGATTCCCGAGCGAATCGTAAGTAAGATTTTTGGTGATCGCGCCGCCGGGCGTGACTGGATCCGTGTAGGTTGTGACGGAGGTGGCGTTGGCGCGCGCGGTGAAGGAGCAGCCGTAGCTCGTGTCGTTATGATTGGGAGCACTGGTGATGCAATTGGCGCCCGTAAAGCCAGAGTACTGGTCGTAGTTGGTGTCCTGGCGAGATTGGACGATTCCCGAGCCATTCAGCACTTTTACAGTTTGGCGAAATGCGTTGAGGTAGCCGCCCAGGCCGGCGTAAGTGATAAGAGTTTGCCGAAGAAGGGGAAAAGGCGCGGCAGTAGCGAAGTCGTAGTCGTCTGACTCCGTGGCGTTTCCGAAGGAGTCGAATTTGTCCGTATGCTGTGCAATGAGATTGCCCGAGCCGGGCACGGTCGCGAGCGTAGTCCGCTGGGTGATGGGCAGGGTAATCGCCGTTCCAGTGCAAGGAGATGTGGCGGTGTTGTAACACGTGTTTACAGTCTGGAAGAGAGTACCGGAAGTGGAACCCTGATAAACCTTGCGCTGGGTTTCGTAAATGCCCTGGAATTGGATGGAGGTCTGATTGGCAGCCGTTGAGGGGTCCGTGATGATCGTCTGCCACTGCGTGCCGCTCACAAAAGTCCTTGCGTAAATCCACGTGCCATCGGGAGTCGTGCGGGTGAGAGTCGCAGCGGAGCCATCGGCACAGGTGATACCGTTGACGCCTGTCCCGCCGCCAGAGTACGCGTACGAAATCGTGCCGCCCGTGGGAAGCGTCACAGATGCGAGGCGGCCCGTGACGAAACCAGAGTGGCTGGGCGTGGCTTCGTAGGCAAACGTGTACTTGGAAGAGCCGTCAGGAAGATCGATCTCGCTTACGAGGTTCGCCGTCATGGTTCCGTTGGCACCATACTCGGTGAAACCGCAGCCGAAGTTTGTTTGAATGGAGAAGTTCGTGTATTTCATGGTGTAAACGGCGGCGGTGCCGGAGGGGGCGGTGTAGGTGAAGGTCTTCGGGCTCGCTGGCGTGCCAGTTCCAGAGATGGTGAGGACAGGGGTCGAGCTACTTAACGTGTCGAAGAATTGGCCGCTCGTATTGACGCTGAGCACGTTGCCATTTCGATCCGTGAAATTTGCGCTCCCGCCAGTAGTGTTGATCGGAGGATTCGTGATCGTCCCGGAGGAGGAAGTAATGTTGGCAGTGAGCGAAAACGCCCCGGTCGCATTCAAGGTGTAGCCTGAACCGTCTGGTGCCGTGGCCGTCAGCGAGGTGTCGAAACGATTGCAGTTCAGACTCCCCCTCTGTGACTGCGTGGTCCCTAAGAAGAGATGAGGCACCCCAAAGGAGTCGTGATAGACCCAATTCGAAGCGGTGTATAGAGCACCTTGTCCGTTGCATACAGACACTTGAGTAACTGTGGTGCTTACGTACCCTGTAAGTACCTCCGTTTGTCCTCTCCAGCCAAAATTCGTCACTGGCTGCCAAGTCTGGCTCCCGCTTACTCCGACCGGGTACCAAACGGAGCTGTCGTAGCTCAAATCGTACGTGAAATTGGTGCCGCGACCAGGCTTATGAAGGATGGGAATTGTCTGGTGGGCGTTGAGGTTGGCGTTGTTGATGATGTCTGGGCTGCCACTGAAGGAGCCGAAGGGCGGAGTGCCGGTCTGGACTTGGGCGGAGGCGGCGCTGGCCACCAGGGCGAGGAGCACGGGCGCGAACACAAAACGGAAGTGGCGGATCATCGGGCGTCTCCTAGAGAAATTCAGGCGCGACATGTCGTGCCCCTACAACGAAAAGGAACTGGCCGAGAGGCCGGAGTTGGTTGAGACGTTTTGAAACTGAAAATCGAGAAGTAGGCTGTTGTTCAGGAATTTCTGGACGTGGAGAGGGATCTGGGCTCCGTTCACAGGTCGGTAGTCGGAAAAGTCGACCTGGACGGGGATGTCGAGGAGCGCGTTGTCGTCCGGGTGGATATTGAAGGTGATCGAAGCGGGAAGAAGGGTAGTGGGATCGAGGAAGATTTCGACTTGGCTGAGATGCTGGGGGAGCACGGCATTGTCGCCAGTGATGCCGGGAAGCTGCTGGTATGCAGAGAGATGAATGACTGTAGAGCCGTTGCGAGTCTCCTGGCCAACATAGATGGCGACCGTATTTTGTGAAGCAAGCAAGTTTGAGAGTGCGAAAGCGGGGAATAAGCCAGAGTCGGTCATGAGATTGTGATACGAGATGGGATGGGCGGCGCCGTCGGGGCCGGACCAGCTTCCGGTGGGGCTATTGTTGGAATTTGCGCGAACCTCGTTGCGGTTACCCGAAGCAAAGCTCAAGGCGAGCTTGCTGGAGCCGGTGGCGGTGGCCTTGAGTACGGCGGTGCCGGATTCGTCGTCGGAGCCAGCGATGCGGCGGGCTGTGCCGGAGAGGGTGACATCGGTGAGTGCAACGCCGCCCGTGAGCGCGGCGGCGGATTGGGTTAGGAGAGTTGCCGCCTGAGTGGAGCTTGGTGCAGGGGCGCTGGCCTGTTGAGAAGCCGCCAAGCTTGGAAAAATAAGAAGGAGTGCGGTTAAGAAGGAGAATGCTTTCATTTTGGTGATTCCTCCTGCGAGAAAAGGGTGCCGGCACACAGATAGCGGGCACACGGACAACAGCATCAACCTGAAGGCTGGGCTCGAATCAACTGCGTTGCAATTGGCAAGCGGGGATATTATCCCACGAGCGACGGAAGCTCTTCGCCAATTGAGGGAGAGTTTACGAGTAGCGATTAGTACACTTGCGCCTAAAGTTGTCAAGAGGAAAGTTGTTAATCTAATGTGAATGGGAGAGGCGGCGGTGGAAAACTGAGACTACAACCTATCTCACAAATAGTTAGGCCGTCGGTCGGATTGTACCTCAGGGGTTGAAACCCCTGAATTTGTGGCGCTTTTCGGCATGGCTGAAGCCGTGCCCTGACGGAACCCATTTATGAAATTGGCTTCTAGGAATTTGGAGCAGCGGCGTGGGATGCAAGCTGCTCGTCGGAGGAAGCGAGCGATTCGGCGAGGGTGAGCCGCGGGGCGCGCAATAAGAGGAACAGCTCCCCGGCCCAGAGCAGAATATCAAGCAATCTTCCGCGCTGAAGATTGCTCAAGCCTTCGGATTGCAAGCTCACGTCGAGCGCCTTGCGCGAGCATTCCTCGATGAAGGCGCGCATGGAAGCCAAGTTGATGGGCTCGCCGCTGAACTTGCGTCCGCGCGGATCAACGCTCTCAAGCCGCTCGTAACAACGCAGCAGGAAATGGTTCAAGCAGAGAGCCTGGCGATCCAGTGAAGTAATCGCGGCGCGGCTACAAGAACCCACCCGACAGTTTCGCTTACCAAGCATCGTATCCATTCCCCCAAGGCCCATTGGTTCAACTCGACGACGGATCTCATTCCTCTTCAGATCTCTATTCTTTGTATAAGATGCGTTACGCAACGCAAACGGTTTCATCTTCGCGAACAGCGTTGTCTTTAATAAGACACGCATCGCCCGCATTTATTCCCGCTTGAATCACGGGCAGCACCGGCAAGTGCGCAAACATCGTTTGCACCCGCAGGCAACGATCAAGGTAGGGCGCCAGCAGTGCGCGGATCCAACGGATGTTTTCGCCGCAACGTTTCTCGCGGTCGTCTCCAGCCCACAACGTGACGACGGTAATCAGCCGTGCTTCGTGATCGGAAATCATCACCAGGCATCCGGCGAATCCGGTGACGTCCTTGAAGGCTCCGGCAATGGCCGAGGGAATGGCCGCTTCCACCTGTTGCGCTTCGCGAGGCTTGGCTACAAACTCCACGCTCAGTGCGGTGACAGCGGCGGTAGCCGGTGTCCCAGTCCTGGACACCTGGGCCCTTGCCCCCGCAGCCTGGAGGAATGGAAGAGCGACACGTGTTGTACTACTTGAGTAATATACTGGACTTGTCACAATTCCTCCAAATGAGCCTGCCCAGCCTTGGGAGAGGGGAGGCGCATCCCGGCCTGTTCAGGGAGGCTAGAATGCGCCCACTGGGGCACATGGGGTCCGGGGACGTTCCCCACGGATAAGGACTCCCGAGCGTCGGGGGTTCCTACGCACAAGTAGTGCAGCAGGCCCCCGTTCCGTTTCAGCTTTCCGTATCAACTCTATAAATGATTGAAGCTCTTGGTCCATTGCACCCAGGGGGAGGCAAAGCTATACTCCTCCCCCAAGAATTCGAGGGCTTGCGTGGAGTTCTTCTCCTTCGACTCACGGTATCTAGAGCGGTTGCGCGCGGGGGATGCTGCGACCGAGCAGCACTTTGTCGCCTATTTTGAACAACTTCTGAGGATCAAGCTGCGCTCGAGGATGCTTCCTTCCGACAAGGTAGAGGATTTGCGCCAAGAGACCTTTATCCGCGTGATCGCCACTGTACGTAAAGATGGAGTGCGTCAGCCGGAGCGCTTCGGAGCATTCGTTAACTCCATTTGTAACAATGTATTACTGGAGCATTACCGTACTTTGGGGAGAAACCAGCCAATCGAGGATTCCGACCTGGAACTCCCGGATAAGGTGCTCGATTTGGAGGGCGCGCTGTGCACCAAGGAGTCGGCAAAGCACGTGCGCCGGATCCTGGATGAGATGCCAAAACGGGACCGCGACCTCCTGTGGGCTATCTTCTTTGACGAAAAGGAGAAGGACGTCATTTGCGTCGAGCTGGGGGTCAATCGCGACTACCTTAGGGTATTGCTCCTGCGCGCTAAGGATAAGTTCAAGGTCCTCTATGAGAAGAGCCAGATCGGCATTCCCCAGCGGGCGACTGGCCAGGGAAGCCGGTGAAACGATTTTGCGCCTCCCCGCACTACTATACGGATGACACAAATGGACCATACTGAGGCTGTACAACAGCAAGCGGCAATCAAGTATGTGCTTGGGGAACTTCCCCAGGTTCAACGAGACGCTTACGAAGAGCATTACTTTGATTGCGCCGAATGCGCCATCGACATCAAGGCGCTTGCCACTTTTGCCGATACGGCGCGAGAAGTCTTGCAGCAGGATCCTGCCGTCTCTGCTGCCACCGCCGTTGCCAGGACTCCACTACCGGCGCCTAGCTGGTGGTCCACTTGGTTCCGCCCGGTCGTTGCCGTTCCCGCCTTCGCCGCTCTGTTGCTGATGCTGGGGTATCAGAGTTTTGTAAGCGTGCCACGCTTGAAGAATTTGGCAACACAATCTGCTGCTCCCCAGGTTCTGCCGATGTTCTCGCTGATCGCCTCGAATACGCGCGGCCCTGATTCCCTCACTTTCCATGTTAAGCCGGGCGAACGGTTTGGCCTCTACGCGGATGTGCCTACCGACACGGCATACCGCGTATATATACTGCGGTTGGTGGACGCCGCTGGACATTCCGCGGTCTTGCGCTCACTGTCTTACGAAGAAGCGCAAAAAACGCAGGTCGTGGAAGTCAATCCCGGAGAGCGGTCCGGCTCTTATGAGATAGTCGTGTCAGGGCTCCCGAAGCTAGAAAGTGATCCTGGCAAGGCGACGATTCTTGCGACGATGAAATTTACTGTTGAATTTAGGAAATAAATTCAGCAGTATTGCCGCATCATTATCTACTGCGATGTGAGGTTCTGCCCATGTCCACCTACCGCACGTTTCACTATCACGCAAATGCGCACGTTCTGAGCGCAAACTTCACGCGGCCGCTGCCGCACGTGGTCGAAGTCCAGGGCGCCAGCTCGCTTCCCACCATCGGAGGCCACGGCAGAGCCCAAGTGGAAGACTTCCGCTTCAACGAGTTCCTGTCGGTGAAGCGAGGCTATACGCACGTTTCCGGGAGCCCCGTGGAGGTCGAGGGGAAGAAGTACTTCACGACGCTTGTGACTGCGGTGGCGGAGGGAGTGAACATTTTGGATGTCTTCCACGCGGAGCGCATCGTGGCGCGCTTCGCGTCGAGTCATACGCTGGACGACGGCGAACCACGCTTTACGCTGGTTGGCAGCAAATTTGACGGCGTGCAAATCGGCGGGTGCAAGACGGAAGTGCCGATCGACGTGAAGCTCTTCGAGAAGATCGACACGTTTGAAGCGGCGAGAAAAGAGTTCAAAAGCAACGCAGATTTTAAGAGAATGGCGGAAGACCCATTCGAAGGCGGGGACAAGCTTCCGGAACCGCCTGAGCACGGAGTCATGCTTTGCTCAATCGTCGACGTCAAGAACATGAAGGAGTGCCCTGGCGTGAAGCGCAAAGGGCACAGCTTTATCATTCCGAAGTTCGGGAAGCTGGTTCTGGGCGAAATCCTTCTAGAGCACAGCCGCCGCACGCTCACCATGGTGCGCTTCGAGCTTGGTTCTCCCGTATCTGGCAGCGGCACCGTTGTGCAGCTCGACAGCAACGGCACGACATATCCCCCCAAACCCGGCGGCGCATAGAACTAACCTTTCTTTTGCTGAGTGTCTTTCTGTCTCTAAGTACGAGTGGTTGCATCGCCCGCCATCTACAAGAGTCCGCTTACCTCGCGATTGAGGAGGAGGTTCAGCGTGGTCAACTGGAAAGAGCTCTGCATGACGCACATGCCGCAAATCAGAAATATACGCAAAGCCGCCCCGAAACGGCGTGGCGATTTCGGGTTCTTGAGGCCCACATTCTCCTCCTTCGGGGTTCCTACCAAGATTCCATACGGCTTCTGACCGGAGATTTGCCACCCTCACTTGCGCGTTCGGAAGTCGCCATCCGCCGAGAACTAGTTCGAGGGCTGGACCATACATATCTTCAACAACTCAACGAAGCTGAACGTGACCTTAGTGCGGCAGAGGAAATGGCCCAATCCTCTAGGCAAGACCGTTTAAGCCTCGACATATCTCAGGCTCAAGGAATCCTAGAGCTTTATCGCCGGAGATATTCTGATGCTGCAGTTGCCTTCCGGACGGCATTGACAATGGCCCGTCAGCAGAATCGCCCTTCCTCTGAGTTGAATGCGCTAGGGAGCTTGGGCAATGTGGCTATGTGGGAAGAGCATTATGACGAAGCGATTGACTGGTTCAAACTTGCCCTAGAGAAATCTCAATTGCTGCGCGAGGCAGACACCGAAGCAAAGACTCTGGGCAACATTGGCTGGAACTATTTGGTCGTTGGGGATTTCGAAAGCGCAGAAGATATGCTCAAAACGGCTGAGAAGGCGTCCATAAAAGCGGATCTTCTCGGTGATCAGGCGAAGTGGCTCAACGCCTTGTCGGATGTTTATTTCCAGCAGCATCGCTATGATATCGCGGGCCCTACCTCCGAGGAAGCGCTCCGTCTGGCGCGCAAGGTTGGAGACAATCGAGACATCACGAATTGTCTCAACGGCGCTTCCGATATCGCGCTGGCGACAGGACAGATCGACGTCGCCGGAAAATACAATCGGGAGGCGCTGGGAATCGAGCAGGCGGGGCTCGATCAATTTGGCACCGCGTCGTCTACGATCATTGCAGGGCGAATCGCTGCTGAAAAAAAACAATTCGCAGATGCCGCAGCGACGTTTCAGAAAATCCTTGCCGATCCCTCTATTGAGACTGCGCTGAGATGGGAAGCCCAGGCAAGCCTCGCAGGGGTTCGCGCTGCGCAAGGCAAGACAGTTTTGGCGGAGCATGAATTCAGCGGGGCCATATCAACCATTTCCAAGGCCTGGGAACAGATCAACAAGGAAGAATTCCGGCTTTCTTTTCTGACGAGCGCTATCCGCTTCTACGATGCTTATGTGAATTTTCTGATTGCGCAGAAGCGGCCAATCGATGCGCTGAAGATTGCAGACCGAAGCCGGGCGCAGACGCTGGAACATGGGCTGTCTTCCAGCACGAATGGGAAGAGCGGGGGCATGGCAGCTTTTCGTCCTCAGGAGATTGCGCGACGGTTAAACGCGACGCTTCTTTTCTACTGGCTTGGCCAACAGCGCTCTTATCTCTGGGCGATCACTCCTGCGAAAGTTTCGTTGTTCCCCTTGCCTGGAAGCGCGGAGGTCGGCTCAACCGTGAAAGCGTATCTTGGCTCCTTCACTGACCCGCGCGACCCGCTGGAAGCGGGTAACCAGGACGGCAAAAAGCTCTACGCGACGTTGATCCAACCGGCGGAAAAACTCATGCCGAAGAATTCACGCGTGATAGTTCTCCCCGACGGCAACCTCAATTCCCTGAATTTCGAAACGCTGATCGTGCCCGGTCCAAAGCCTCACTACTGGATCGAAGACGTCACCCTCCTAACCGGGAACTCTCTCGCATTGCTCGACAAGACTCTCTCCACTGCTCCTCCAGAAGGTGCAAATCTTTTTCTGATGGGCGATGCGCTCCAGGCGAGCCCGGATTTTCCCGCGCTTCCGCAAGCGGGCAAAGAGGTTGGCCTGGTCGAGAATTATTTTCCCCAGGACAAGCGCACCGTGTTCACCCGCGCGCAGGCCGCACCTTCGAGATTTCTCTCGGGAAAGCCTGAGGAGTTTTCTTACGTGCACTTTGCCACCCACGGCACAGCCAGTACGATGCGTCCGCTGGAGTCCGCAGTGATCCTTTCGCCGGAAGGCGATTCGTACAAGCTTTATGCACGGGACATTGTTCAGCACCCGCTTCACGCGTACTTGGTAACAATCTCGGCTTGCAATGGAGCGGGCATGCGGACTTATGCAGGGGAGGGACTCGTCGGGCTGGCTTGGGCTTTCCTGCGGGCCGGCGCACACTACGTGATCGCAGGACTTTGGGAAGTTAGCAACGCTTCCACGCCGCAACTCATGGATGAACTTTATAAAGGGTTGAATTCCGGGCAGGATCCTGCGACCGCATTGCGTAATGCCAAGCTAACGCTCGTTCATTCCACCGGCAATTACCGCAGGCCGTTTTATTGGGCGCCTTTCCAGCTCTACGCCGGGTCATAACCGGAATTGCGAAACCCGCAAATCCAAGGTTCGATTGCCAGCGTGCTGCGCTGCCGTTGATTCTTCGCGTAACGATTCTGATAGCCGCGTCACTACCTCTGAGTGAAACGCTGTCCCCGAAGAATAACGCACCCATGAATCGGAACACCAACACGTTGAACGCCGACGCAACGCACTCGTTCGAAAGCAGTCTGGTATCTTCTCAGAGCCATATCGAAATCGAAGAAAGTCATTCGCGCTCGCGAATCGAACCGTGCGAGTTCGAACGCCTTCTCCAGCGCGCGGTGGAAATTCTAAGCGCGCGGGCGCGAAACACAGAGGCATCCAGCTCTTAGAACCTGCGTTTTCCTCTCGTGGACAGTGGACCGCGGGCAGTGATACGATTTGCACCCCGCCCACTACTCACGTTAGTACTAATCCATTTCCGCGAAGCTGTTGGGGGTGTATATGCCGGCCGGATTGGACAACCTGAAGCACATCGTAGTCTTGATGATGGAAAACCGCTCTTTCGACCACATGCTGGGCGGACTGAGCTTGGTCATGGAGAATGGCCAAAAGAAATACCCGAAGATCAACGGCCTCACGGGGACCGAGTCGAATCCCGACACCCAGGGCGCGATCGTCAGGGTTCAGCCGAACGCGAAATTCCAGAGCCAACTCGATCCCGACCCCGATCATCATTTTCCGGGCGTCGATCTGCAAATATTCGGCGGCGCACCTCGGGGACCGGGGCGCGTCCCCAACATGCAGGGATTCGTCAAAGACTATTTCACGCAGACCAACGACGTCAATCGCTCGCACAACGTCATGTACTATTTCACGCCGGACAAGTTGCCGGTGCTCTCCACCTTGGCCACGCAATTTGCTCTTTTCAACGGATGGTTTTCTTCGATTCCCGGCCCCACCATTTGCAATCGCGCTTTCGCTCACTATGGAACTTCGTTCGGCCAGGTGGGCATGGACCTTTTCTACATCAAGGATCCCATTCCCAGCATCTACGAGCGCATGGTTCAGGCTGGGCACACCGCCAAGATTTATTACTACGACCAACAAAGCTCGACAATGGAAATCGTGAATCTGCTGAAGAATCAGCCGCAGATTTTTGGGAGCTTCAGCCAATTCATCGCCGACTGTAAGGGCGGCACTCTCCCGGAATACAGTTTTGTCGAGCCTTGCTACAACGATCATCCCGGCCCTGGCGGCGGCGAAGTCCTGGCATCGGATCAGCATCCGGACCACAACGTTCAAGAGGGCGAGAGGTTTATCGCCCTGGTCTACAACGCCATTCGAACGAATCCCGATCTCTGGAAGAGTACCGCCCTCTTGATCGTTTACGACGAGCACGGCGGAATCTACGATCACGTTGTGCCGCCCCAGGTTACGCCGGATGGCTATTTCGCCGATCCGGGCAACACCGGAACGGGGGAAACTTTCAATTTCGAC
>WNFC01021709.1_pt1 | contig 12236 bp, 13 predicted proteins | sample 5400541 | NCBI WGS metagenome assembly WNFC01 (sample SAMN13153342, study PRJNA577476) | soil metagenome | isolation source: 120 cm saprolite under Douglas fir tree site 2 hole 2 replicate 1 | place: USA:California | collected 2015-04-18 | reverse complement strand
ACGGTTACGGAATGGCCTCGGTGCGCTTCATCTGCGGCACCCAGGACGTGCACAAGGAGTTGGAGGCGCGGCTCACGCGCTTTCTCGGCACCGAGGACACCATCCTCTACTCCTCGTGCTTCGACGCCAACGGCGGGCTGTTCGAGACGCTCCTCGAGGAGGGCGACGCGGTGATCAGCGACGCCCTCAACCACGCGAGCATCATCGACGGAGTGCGGCTGTCGAAGGCCCAGCGCCTCCGCTACGCCAACAACGACATGGCCGACCTCGATGCCAGGCTGGTCGAGGCGAAGGACGCGCGCGTCCGCCTCATCGCGACCGACGGCGTCTTCTCCATGGACGGGATCCTCGCCAACCTGAAAGCGATCTGCGACCTGGCCGAGAAGCACCGGGCGCTCGTCATGGTCGACGACTCGCACGCGGTGGGGTTCACCGGCGAGAAGGGGCGCGGGACCCACGAGGCGTGCGGCGTGATGGGCCGCGTCGACGTGCTCACCGGCACGCTCGGGAAGGCGCTCGGCGGCGCCAGCGGCGGGTACGTCTCGGGGCGGCGGGAGATCATCGGGTGGCTGCGGCAGCGCTCGCGTCCGTACCTGTTCTCCAACACGCTGGCGCCGTCCATCGCCGCCGCGTCCATCGAGGTCCTCGAAATGCTGGAGGGGACCGGCGAGCTCCGCCAGAAGCTCCGCGACAACGCCGCGTACTTCCGCGCGGGAATGACCAAGCTCGCGTTCAAGCTCGTCCCCGGCAGCCATCCCATCATCCCCGTCATGCTGGGCGACGCGAAGCTCGCGACCACCATGGCCGACCGGCTCCTCGAGGAGGGAATCTACGTGATCGGCTTCTCCTTCCCGGTGGTCCCCCGCGGGCAGGCCCGCATCCGGACGCAGATCTCGGCGGCCCACGAGCGGGAGCACCTGGACCGGGCCCTCGCCGCGTTCGGCAAGGTCGGCCGCGAGTTGGGAGCGATCCAGTGAAGGCGCTGGTCAAGGCGGAGCGCAAGCCGGGCCTCTGGCTGCAAGAGGTCCCCGTCCCCGAGCTCGGGCCCAACGACCTCCTCGTCCGGGTGCGCAAGGCGGCCATCTGCGGAACCGACATCCACATCTTCAACTGGGACCCGTGGTCGCAGAAGACCATCCCGGTGCCGATGGTCGTCGGCCACGAGTTCACCGGCGAGGTGGCCGGCATCGGAAGCGCCGTGACCGGCTTCACCAAGGGTGAACGGGTGAGCGCCGAGGGGCACATCACCTGCGGGCACTGCCGCAACTGCCGCGCCGGCAAGCGCCACCTCTGCCGCAACGCCGTCGGCCTGGGCGTGCAGCGCGCCGGCTGCTTCGCCGAGTTCATCGCCGTCCCCGCGGTCAACGTGTTCCGCGTCCCGAAGGAGATTACCGACGACATCGCTGCCTTCTTCGACCCCCTCGGCAACGCCGTGCACACCGCACTTTCCTTCGACATGGTCGGCGAGGACGTCCTGATCACCGGCGCCGGGCCGATCGGCATCATGGCCGCGGCCATCGCGCGGCACGTCGGAGCGCGCCACGTGGTGGTCACCGACGTGAACGACTACCGACTCGGCCTGGCCAGGCGGATGGGCGCCTCGCGCGCCATCAACGTGAACGACGCCTCGATCGAAGGCACGATGAAGGAGCTCGGGATGACCGAGGGCTTCGACGTGGGGCTGGAGATGAGCGGCAACGCGACGGCGCTGCGAGGGCTGATCGCAGCGATGAACCACGGCGGCCGCGTGGCGCTGCTCGGCATCCCCACGAGCGAGGTCGCCATCGACATGAACCAGGTGATCTTCAAAGGCCTGGTGCTGAAAGGCATCTACGGGCGCGAGATGTTCGAGACCTGGTACAAGATGACCGCCATGCTGATGAGCGGCCTCGACGTTTCACCGGTGCTCACCCACCGCTTCGCCGTCGAGGACTACTTGAAGGCGTTCGAGACGATGCGGTCGGGGCAGTCGGGCAAAGTCATCCTCGAGTGGGCGTAAGCAGTCGCGCGTACGCGCCTGGCGTTACACCGGTCTCTGGGCACTCGAGCGCATGCATCTCGAGCCAGGTTGCAGGCGATCGAGACCTGCGATCGCGAGCAGCGATCGCCATCCTTCGGCGGGAGTGACGAGCTGGAGGTCTTCATGAACTGGAAGCACAAGGCATCGTGTGCCGCAGCCGGGGTCTTGCTTCTTGCCCTGCCAGGTTATTCGCAGCCGGGGAGCTCGAGCGACAATCTCAACCGTTACGAGGCGATGGTCCTCTGGTCCATCCACCAGGGGAACCACAATGAAATCGCCATGGCGAGACTGGCGAAGGACCAGAGCGTGTCCGAGAACGTCAAGGACTTCGCCGACCGGATCATCCAGGATCGCCAGAGCGCGGAGGCCCAGGTCCAGACGTACGCCAAGAGCCACAAGATCGACCTCGACGACCTGGGCCGCCGGCTGGCGGAGATGAGCCAGGAGCAAATCCTGCTGGAGCGCCGGGAACGGACCGTCGGGTCGGCCACCGGCGAGTGGGCGTGGACGTGGGAGCGCGCCGTCCAGTCCAGCAACGAGGATCGAACGGAGCTGGGAAAGCTCCGCAAGCTCAAGGGCCCGGACTTCGATCGGGAGTTCGCGCGCGCCATGGTGACGGATCACCAGACGCTGATCGATCAACTGACTGACGCGCGGGCCCGCACGACCGACTCCGACCTGAGGGGCCTGATCGACAAGCTGCTTCCCACCTTCCAGCAGCACCTCAGCATGGCGCAGAAGCTTCAGATCCTGGTGTCGAAAGCCTAGCCGACTCTCGCCTCAGCGGGCCGGGAATGCGCCCGGCCCGCGGGAGCGCGCCGAGGGAGCACCATCCCCACATGGGCCCGATCAGGAGGTAGGATCGGCCCGCATGATCTTCGAAGGATTCACGCTCCAGCGGATCGACACGGGCGAGGCGACGATCCGCGTCCGCCACGGCGGGAGCGGTCCGCCCCTCCTGCTCTTGCACGGATATCCGCAGACGCACGTCATGTGGCACCTGCTCGCTCCGCAACTCGCGCGCGAGTTCACCGTCGTCGCCATGGACCTGCGCGGTTATGGCGAGAGCTCGAAGCCGGCGACGGCCCCCGATCACGAGCCCTATTCCAAGCGCGCGATGGCGCGGGATTGCCTCGCCGTGATGGAGCGCCTGGGGTTCCCCCGCTTCGCAGTGGCCGGGCACGACCGCGGCGGACGCGTCGCCTACCGCCTCGCGCTCGATCACCCCGAGCGCGTCCGCAAGCTCGCCGTCTTCGACATCCTCCCCACCGGCGAGCACTTCCGGCGCGCCGACATGGCCTTCGCGCTCGGCTACTGGCACTGGTTCTTCCTCGCCCAGCCCTACCCGTTGCCGGAGAAGCTCATCGGCGCCGACCCGGACTGGTTCTTCCGCCACCGCCCGGGGCGACGGTCGGTGTTCGCGCCCGAGGCGGAAGAGGATTACCTGCGCTGCTTCCGGAATCCCGAGACGATCCACGCCGCGTGCGAGGACTATCGCGCGGCGGCGACCTACGATTTCGCGCTCGACGAGGATGATCGCGCGCGCAGCAGGAAGATCGCGCCGCCCGTCCTCGTCCTGTGGGCCGCGCGCGGATCGCTGCCGGCCTGGTACGACGTCCTCGCCGTCTGGCGCGACTGGGCCGACGACGTCCGTGGCGGCCCCATCCAGGGCGGGCACTTCTTCGCCGAGGAAGCGCCGGACGAGACCTGCGCCGCCTTGCAAGCGTTCTTCGCGGGCTGAGCGCGCAGCTGCTGCGCATCGCGGTCGGCTGAGCTTGTCGTGCGGGTGCGCCCTTACGCGGCGCTGAACACCTCCCTGACGCTCGCGGCGTGCTTCCCCGCGAAGTCCGGGAAGGCCTCGGGGTGCACGCACGCGGCCATGATCTCCAGCGACTCGACGATCCGTGGGCCAGGCCGGTTGAAGTAGGCGTTCCCGTCCGCGACGTAGACCCGCGCCCCCCAGCCGCGCGGCAGCGCCTCGCGCAAGACGTCCAGCTCCTCCAGCGTGCGGCCCAGAGGGAACCCGCAGGGCTTCACGATCACGACCTCCGGATCGAGCGCGCCGAGGCCTCCGCGGTCGAGCGTCGGCGCGTACTCCCCGGGGTGCGTCACCAGCGGCTCGCCTCCGGCGAGCGTGACCAGCTCCGGCATCCACATCCCGCCGATCATGACCGGCGCGACCCATTCGATGGTCACCACCCGGGGCCGCCGCCGCAGCAGCGCGGCGCGACGCGCCACCTCGGCGACCCGCGCGCGCAGGTCCGCCACGATCCGCGCCCCGCTCCCCCCGCGCCCGATCGCCTCTCCCACGCGGGCCAGGTCGCCCCAGATGTCGTCGAGCCGCATCGGGTGCAGGTTGACGATGGCCACGTTCTTTTGCGCAAGGCGCGCGACGGCGCTGCGGACGTCGTCGAAGGACACGGCGCACACCTCGCACAGGTCCTGGGTGACGATCACGTCGGGCCGGGCTTCGCGAAGCCGGTCGAGGTCGATCTGGTAGATGGCGAGGGCGTCCTTGAGCACTTCGCGCACCGCGGCGTCGATCGCCTGGCTCGAGGGAAGCGGTCCGATCCGCGCGGACGTGAGGACGGGCACGTCCTCGACGCCCGGAGGGAAGTCGCACTCGTGGGACCGGCCGACCAGCTCGGCCCGCGCGCCGAGCGCGCAGACGATCTCGGTGGCCGACGGCAGCAGGGAGGCGATGCGCACCGCCGCGAGGATACCCCGCGGCGGACGGTTCCATCGCGCGGGTCAGCGGCGGTGGTCGGACACCAGCCGATCCAGCGCCTCCTGATCGCCTGGGGAGAGTCTCTCTTTTGGAGGCGCCTTGGCGGCGCGGTCCTGCTCCGGCGCGGGCTCTTCCTGGGACGTATGGTCCTCCCAGCGGTCGACGCGGTCCCGTGCGCGGGCGAGCGGCTCGGTTCCCTTGCGCCAGCGCGGCTTGCGGGGCGCGGGATCTCCGGGCACCCGCTCCTTGAGCCACCTCCAAGCGCCGACCGCCTCGGACGCGACCTCGTCCGGCAGTCCCTCCCGCTGCGCCCGCTCCCAGAGCGTCGCCCCGTCGAGGGGCAGCAGGAACAGCGCCGCGGCGGCGGCGGCAGCGCACAGCATCACCACGATCCCGAGGAGGCGGCGGAGACGCCCGAGGAGCATTGCCACGATGATCGCCCCGCCGCACAGAAGCAGCAGTTTGGCCATGCGGGAGAAGTGCCACCAAGTGGTTGGGTAGGCGACTTTTCTGCCGCTCCACCCCGCCCCGTCGGGTCAGCGCGGCGCCGGCTCCGGCAGTCCGCTCACCGCGCCGGCCCCCCAGCAGTCCACCTGGTACCCGGCCGCGGCGAGGGCGACCTGCAGCTGCCCCTGCCGCAGGCCGTAGGCGATCTGCTGGCCGACGAGCGTCAGCGGAACTCCGTAGCCGTCGATCGCGGACCACTCGGCGCGCGCTCGCAGCGACGATTCGATGTCGCGCTCCTCGAAGGGCACGCCGTGCTTCCGCAGGCACTGGCGAAGCCGCTCGCACACCGGGCACCAGCGCGTGGTGTAGACGACCACGTGGTCCGCGGCGTTGCCGGGCCGCGGGTCGAAGTACCAGGCCGACCCCCGATCCACGATCAGCGCGGCGACCGAGATCGCCAGGAGCGCCCACAACACTCGCGTGCGCGCCTCGCGCCGCCCCTCGGGGCTGACCGCCCACCTGTGCCAGGCGCTTCTCCAATCCACGGGTCGAGCATAGATCGCGCGTCCTCACTGCAAGCATGGACCGGCTGGCGGCGGTGCAGGTCCCGCTCGCTGCTCTTCCCACCACCTGCGCAGGGTCCCTCTCTACCTTCCCTTCCCGCGCGGACCGGTCCGCGACCCGGAGGGACGATCCATGAAGCGCTTCCTGTTGACCCTGACCTTCATCACCTACCTCGCCGCCGACATCGACATCGTCCAGGGCAAGCACGACATCCGGTCGGCGCTGGCGTGGCGGCCAACCCGGACGCCAGGGAGGCTTCGCTGAAGCGCACCGTCGCCGGCGGGGACGCGTGCGCCGCCCCATCGGCGGCGACTGAGCCGGTTTCCCGTGGTCGGACTGTTCGCCGGGATGCTCGCGCTGGGCGAACGGCTGACCGCGGCGCAGCTCGCCGGGAGCGCGCTGGTCGCGACCGGGCTGGCGCTGCCGGTGGCGGCTGGCTTCTGACAGCGCCGCTCCTGAACCCGACACGGATCCAGGAGCGGCGAAAGGCTCCTTACTTCGAGGCGGCGGCGGCGGTCTTCAGCGGCGCGGCCTTCGCGCCGGCCGGGTCCATCTTCGAGGCGCCATGGAAGAGCGCGCCCTTCTGGATGACGAGCGACGGCGTCTCCAGATCGCCCCGCACCTTGCCGGTGTCGTGGATCTCGACCGCGGTCTTCGCCTTGATGTTCCCGTTCACCTCGCCGTGGACGGCGATGGTGCCACAGGTAACGTCGGCGTCGATGCGCGCCGCCTCCCCGACCACCAGCACGTCGTTGGTGACGATGGAGCCGATGAACCGGGCGTCGATGCGGACGGTGCCTTCGAAGGTGAGCTTGCCCTCGAAGCGCGCCCCGCGCCCGAGAAGCAGATCGCTGCCCGGGGCCGGGGCCGGCGCGACCGGGGCCTCGGGGGCCTTCGTCGCGACGACGGGCTCCTGCCGCTCGGGCGTGGGCTGGGCCAGGGCGACGCTCGACTTGCGATCGTTGACGGACGTTTCAGCGTTGTTCCAGAGCGACATGAAGCCTCTTTTTCGCCGGTGGACAGGCAAGCGAGCAGGCGCCCGGCGCGGCAACCTGCTCCCTCTCCTACCCACCGCCGCGCGGAGGTATTCCGGCGATCGACCCGCGCGGGACGAGCCGCGACCGCGCGGGTCGGGACCCGGCGCGCTCTACAGCCCGAGCAGCATCTGCTCCAGCAGCTGGTTCCCCTCGAGTCTCCCGGCATGGGAGCGCGCGCACTTTGCCCAATCCAAGGCGTAGGTCGCCATGTAATTTGCGCACATACGATGGCTTGCCTTCCGCGCGCGCGAGGCCGTACACCCTTCGCATCTTTCCGGGGGTCCCTCGTGCTGAAGAAGCTGCTGCTCGCCGTCGTCGTGGTCCTCGCCGTCTTCGCGGTCTTCGTGGCGACCCGGCCCAGCTCGTATCGCGTGTCCCGGGCCCAGGCGATCGCGGCCCCGCCCTCGTCCGTTTACGCGTTGGTGGCGGACTTCCACCAGTGGGACAAGTGGTCGCCGTGGGCGAAGCTCGATCCGGCGATGAAGACCACCTACGGCGGCCCGGTCGCCGCGGCCGGCTCCTCGTACGCGTGGAGCGGCAACGACAAGGTGGGCGAAGGCAGGATGACCATCGTCGAGGCCAAGCCCGGCGAGCGGGTCCGCATCCGGCTCGAGTTCATCAAGCCTTTCGCGTCGACGAGCTCGACCGAGTTCGAGTTCGCGCCGAAGGGCGGCGGGACGGAGACCACCTGGACGATGGTGGGCCACAACGAGTTCGTGGGGAAGGCATTCTCCGTGTTCATGAACATGGACAAGATGATCGGAAACGACTTCGAGAAGGGCCTGTCGCAGCTCAAGGCGGTCGCCGAGGCGGCGGCCCCGGCGGCCGCGGCGGCGCGCTGAAGCCCCACGCCTGCTGAGCTACCATCGCGCCGTGCGAGACGGCACCGCCGACGTGGTGGTGGTCGGCGCCGGCGTGATCGGCGCCAGCGTCGCCTGGCACCTCGCCGCGCTCGGGGTGCGCGACGTGCTGGTGGTGGACCGCGGCGCGGCGCCGGGGGAAGGCAGCACCGGCCGCGCGACCGGCGGCTTCCGCGCCCAGTTCGGGACCTCGATCAACGTGCGCCTGTCGCTGCTCGCGCGCGAGAAGCTTCGCCGCTTCCGCGACGAGGTGGGCGCCGATCCCGGATACCGTGCGTGCGGGTATCTGTGGCTGGCGCGCGCCCCGGGCGAGCTCGACATCTTGCGCACCGCGCAGCGGGTGCAGCACGAAGCAGGGCTCGCCGAGGCGCGGATGGTGGAGCCGCCCCGGATCGCGGAGCTCAATCCGGCAGCGAGCCTGGACGGCGTGATCGGCGGCGCGTTCTGCCCGTCGGACGGCTTCCTCCGGCCGCTGGACCTCCTGCGCGGGTACCTCGACGGCGCCCGCCGGCTGGGAGCGCGGGTCCGCCTCGGCGAGGAGGTGACGGCGCTCCCGCGCCGCCCTGGCGGACGGATCGAGAAGGTGCGGCTCGCCGGCGGGGAGATCGCCTGCGGCACGGTGGTGAACGCGGCGGGCGCGTGGGCCGGGACACTGGGGCGCCTGGCGGGAGTGGAGGTGCCGGTCGCGCCTCTCCGCCGCCAGGTGGCGTGCACCGCGCCCTGCCCTGCGCTGCCGGAGGACATGCCGATGACCCTCTGGCCCGGCGACGGCTTCCACCTCCGCGTGCGTGACGGACGCGTGCTGCTGCTCCGGCCGACGAAAGGCGCCGCCGATCCCTTCCGCGCCGAGGTGGAGGATGCGTGGATCGACGAGGTGCGGTCGATCGCGGCGGATCGCGTCCCGGCGCTGGCCGGAGTGGAGCTGCTGGGCCGGCCTCTACGAGATGTCGCCCGACGGGCACGCGCTGCTCGGCCGCGCGGCCGGTTGCGAGAACCTGGTGCTGGTGAACGGCTCCTCCGGGCACGGCGTCATGCACGCTCCCGCGCTGGGGGCGCTCGCGGCCGAGCTGATCGTGCATGGCGCGCCGCGCTCGCTCGACGTGCAGGCGCTCCGGCCGACCCGGTTCGAGGAAGGCGCGCCCCTCGGCGATCCCGGGCTTCTCTGAAGAGCTGCTTCAGGCCGTCCGGCCGCTAGCTCTTCTTGTGGTGCAACGGGCAAGCGTCGAGCGCGGGCGCCGGATCGAGCGCGTCCTTGCCCTGGAGCACCTTGGTGACCTTGCCGCCAGCGTCGATCACGAAGGTGACCCGGTCGGCGTAGGTCTTCCCGTTGTGTTGCATCTCGACTCCGTAGGCGCGCACCACCTCGCCCTTGGGATCCGCGAGCAGCGGAAACGGCAGCTTCAAGCTCTCGGCGAACTTCTTCTGCGTGTCGAGATCGTCCATCGAGACGCCCAGGACCTGGGCGTTCTTGTCGGCGAACCGCGAGGCGATGTCGCGGAACGCCGACAACTCCCGGGTTCAACCCGAGGTGAAGGCCTTGGGGAAGAACGCGACCACCACCGATCGGCCGCGCAGGTCCTTGAGGCTCACCGGCTTGCCGCCGGACGACTCCAGGGTGAACGACGGCGCCGCCTGTCCCGGCTCCGGACGGGCCGACGCGACCAGGAACATCGCTGCAAGGAGGGCATGTGTCATGCGCCGCTGCATATACGCAAGCGGCCTCTTGCGCCACCCTGCCGCTCGCCAGCGCCCCGACGAAGGTCGGCCAGCCGGGCAGGCGCTCGCTGCTCCGCTCAGTGGGTTGCGCGTGCCTAGCTTCCTCGCGGGGGGTCGGATGGGGGGTCGGGTCCAGCCCAGGGACCTCGAGCGGCTGTCGAGCGCCGTATCCTCGCGCCGCGCGGAGGCGCTCGCCGCCTGGAGCACCGCGGTGCGGGAGGCGGCTCGGGCGCGCGGACGCGAGCCCTTGCTGCTCGAGCTCGGGCCGGCGCTGTTCGCACACCTGCTGGAGGACCCTTCCACGTTGGAGCTGCCGGCCGGAGCCGATCCGGCGCAAGTCTCCGAGGAGCTAGCGCTCCTTGCCGAGGCGCTCGAGCCCTTGCCTCGCTCGGGAGCCCGCGCGGCCGCTCGCGCCGTGGCCGAGCTGCAGCGCGCCGCCGCGGAGCAAATCGCGCGGCGGCGGCAGCAGGCGATGCGCGCGCTCGATCGCGTGCTCGCCGCGCCCGATCCGGAGACGCTGCTGGCGGCGCTGCTCGAGTCGGCGCCTTCGGTCGACTCTTGCGCGCTCTATGCCGCTCGCGAGGGCACTCTGCGGCGCGAGGCGGCGGCAGGCCTGTCGCGCGACCTGCCCGATGCGCCGGACGCCCTGGTGCAGCTGGCGGCGCGGGTCCGCGAGCCGGTCAGCGCGGGGGACGCCTCGCAAGAACCGCTGCTCGAGGGATCGCCCGTGGCCGCGGCCGGCCTGCGCACGCTGGCCGCGCTGCCGCTGGTCGAGGGCGGCGCGCTGGCCGGAGTGCTGGAAGCCGGATCGCGGACGGCCTGGCAGCTTGGCGAGGTGGACGAGCTGCTCCTGCGGGCCGCGGCCGCGCGCGCGGGCCCGCTCCTCGCGCAGCAGCAGGCGCGGCAGCGCATCGCTGAGCTGGAGCGCCGCCTCGCCCTGCAGAACGACCTGGCACGGATCCTCTCCCAGTCGCCGTCGACCGAGGAGGCGATGCGCGGCGTGCTCGGCGCGGCCTGCACGCACCTCGGCTGGGACGCGGGGGCGGCCTGGGTGCTCGACGCCGATGGCACGCTGCGCTGCCGGGCGACCTGGTCGCAAGATGGCTTCCCCGCGGAAGTGCTGCACGACCTGTGCGCCGGCGCGGGCGCCGACGGCCTGCCGGGGCGAGTGGTCCGGTCGGGCGAGCCGCTGTGGAGGTCCGGTCTCCCGGAGGCGAGCGACCTGCCCCGATCGGAGGTGTTTGCCCGCGGCGGGGTCCGCACCGCGTTCGTGGTGCCGATGGGCGTGGGCGGCGAGACGCTCGGAGCGCTCGAGCTGTTCTCCCGCGCCGTGCAGGAGCCCGCGAGCCGCGAGCCGATCGAGACGCTGGGCCGGCAGGTGGGGCAGTTCCTCCGCCGGGCCCGCGCGCAGGACGAGGTCCGGGAGAGCGAAACGCTGAAGGCGAGCATCCTCGCCTCGGCGATGGACGCCTTCGTGGCCATGGATGCGCAGGGCCGCATCGTCGAGTGGAACGCGGCCGCGGAGCATACTTTTGGCTGGAAGCGGGAGGAGGTGGTCGGGGTCCCGCTCGCCGAGGTGATCATCCCGCACCGGCTGCAGGCGACCCATTCCGAGGCGCTGCGCAAGCACGTCGAGACCGGGCAAGCCGGGGCCCTCATCGGGAACCGGGTGGAGATGCCGGCCATGCACCGCGATGGCCGCGAGTTCCCGGTCGAGCTGGCGGTGACGCGCATCGACCGGCCGGGCGGCGCGCTCTTCACTGGAGCCCTGCGCGACATCACCGAGCGCAAGCGCGCCGACCGCGCCGCCCGGCGCGTCACCGAGACGTTCCAGGCCCTCATCGAGGCATCGCCGCTGCCGATCATGGCGCACGACGGGGACGGCAACCTGCTCATCTGGAACCGCGCCGCGGAGCAGGTGTCCGGGTGGAAGCGCGCCGAGGTGCTGGGGCAGCCGGACCCGTTCCTGCCCGCCGAGGCACACGTCGAGGCGCAAGGCCTCTCCGGGAACGGCAGCCACGTGGCGACCGGGATCGAGGTCCGGCGCCCGCGCAAGGACGGGACGCCGGTCGACCTCTCCATCTCCGTTGCTCCGTTGCGGATGGGCCGCGGCGGGCGGCCGGGCACCATCGCGATCGCCGCCGACATCACCCAGAGCAAGCGCGCCCAGAGCGAGGCCGAGGAGACGGCCCGCTTCCGCGAGCACTTCGTCGGGATCGTCGGCCACGACCTGCGCAACCCGCTCACCGCCATCGTGACCGCGGCGCAGCTCCTCCTCCGCCACGGAGGGCTGTCGGATCGCCAGGCCCGCACCGTCTCGCGCATCTCCGCCAGCTCGGAGCGGATGGCGCGGATGATCGGCGACCTGCTCGACTTCACCCGCAGCCGGCTAGGCGGCGGCTTCCCCATCCAGACCCGGCGCATGGACCTGCGGGAGCTGTGCCGGGCGGTGATCGAGGAGCTGGAGCTCGCCTATCCGGAGCGCACCATCGAGTTCGAGGCCCACGGCGACGCCTGGGGCAACTGGGACCCGGACCGCGTCGCGCAGGTGGTCTCCAACCTGGTGGGGAACGCGCTGCAGCACAGCCCGGAGAGCGGCACGGTCCGCGTGGACCTCCGCGACGAGGGCGACCGGGTGCTGCTCGAGACCTCGAACGCGGGACCGCCCATCCCCCGCGAGGTGCTGCCGCACATCTTCGAGCCCGGCCGGCGCGGCCCGGCCGGGCGCGGACGCAACGAATCGAGCGGCCTCGGCCTCGGCCTCTACATCGTGCAGCAGATCGTGCTCGCGCACGGAGGCGAGATCTCGGTGCGTTCGTCGGCGGAGGAGGGGACCACGTTCACCGTGTCGCTCCCGCGCCGTT
>WNFC01008609.1_pt1 | contig 12236 bp, 10 predicted proteins | sample 5400541 | NCBI WGS metagenome assembly WNFC01 (sample SAMN13153342, study PRJNA577476) | soil metagenome | isolation source: 120 cm saprolite under Douglas fir tree site 2 hole 2 replicate 1 | place: USA:California | collected 2015-04-18 | reverse complement strand
ATCATTTCGCGGAAGGAAAAGTCGTGAGTACGGAACAGAATCGGCGTGCCGCCAATTTCAATCGCAATCTCGTGCTGTTGATTCAACCTTTTACCTGCTCCCCTTTTTCAGGCGGCACAGCCGTTACCCTCTTGAGCTATCAAGCGGCGACTCGAAGGCCACGCCCGCGTATGCCCGCAGCGTTGCCCGCATTAAAAGGTTCCAATGGCAAAGCAACCAGGCAGTGAACAACTGTAAGGGCGAAAGCTTCCGCCCAGGCATGATCTGGGAACCCTGGCGATGAATCGCGGTAACTTTCCCCAACAAATGCCTCTTCTCCACTGGAGGATCTTCCTCGGGCATGCAGTCGCCACGGGTGATGAGAAATGTTTCTTCGCCTGACCGGCACTTGCGCGTGACGCGATGAATAAAAAAACGTCCGCCACGAGCGTAGAGCACGAGATCGCCCGGCTGCACTTCCTCAAAACTACGAGATTGAATGGTAAGGCAATCGCCCGGCCACAAGGTAGGAAGCATGCTGACTCCACTGGCTCGCAATTGCAACCTTCCTGTGGATTGGAGTACCTCTTCCGCCAGACCGTATTTGCACGTTTCCCGGAATGAGGCATCCATGAAACTGCTGTCAGGACCTCTTTTTGTTAAAGCGACACTGTCCTTGATTGGCGTGCACTTTGCCGCAGGCCAGCGCCAAAGTTTCAAACACCCGCTCGTATCGAAACTCCGGCTTGGAATACGGCTTCTTGGCTGGACTTCGGGGGGCGTTTTTTCGCTCTGCAGAAGGTTGGTTCTTCTGAGTCATAGACAATCCAAACTTGCTGCTCATTTCCTGCAGCTCGCCCCCGGAACTTGGCAGGCAAACGCAGTGTACAACAGACCGAAATACATTGCTAACCCTTGCTGCTTGGTAAGATTCTGAACTCTGTGCAAATAATGATGAGCAACTGGACAGACCTAAAGAAAATGAAACTCAATAGAAGGAAAGCGTCCCTTCTAGCCTGGCCCGCCGCAGCGTGCAAGAAAAGATCCACAGACTCATTGGCAGCAGAACACAGGAAAACAATGCCAGGATAAAGAGTTCGGTCCCCAAAGAAAAAAAGCCCGCTCCCTGGAGTAACGCTAGACGCATCGCTTTCAGCGAATGCGTGATGGGTATAAGGTCAGCCAGAAGCCGCAGAGGCTTCGGTAGCGTAGTCACCGGAAATAACGTGCCCGTCATGAACCATATACCTGACCCCAACAGCCAAACTAAAGCGGAACCTTTCTGAATGGCCAATTGCAAGGCGGCCGCCAGAATTCCGATCGCTACTGCGATCACCACAGACAGACCAAAGATGACGATGCATCCCGGAATATTTGGACTTGCCGGAAGCGAACCCGCCAGCAGTAACCCTCCTCCGAGATAGAACAGCAGTTGCAAGGTATTTCCTGCAAAGGCCGACATCGCGCTGAGAAAGACCAAGACCGGCGCTGGAGTCGAAGTCGTCATCAGGACCTCCAGACTGCCCGTCTGCTGCGCCTCTTGCACGATGTGCAGAAAAGCGTTGATTCCCACGACCAGAAATGTATAAAGACCGGTCCCGACTAGAAGAAAAGAGAAATACTCTACGCCATCCGGACGGAACCCCGGGCCCACCGCCCGCGAGAGATAATAAAAAGCAGCCAATTCAGCCAATGCCCCAGCGGCGCCGACCAAAAACCCAATCCGGTAACGAATCGCAGTCAGAAGATCACGCCGCACAATGGCCAGCATCTTGTCCAATAGCCCGGCCAGTTTCATTACCATCTCCGCGTCACCAGTTCCATCGTCTCATCCATTTCGCCGGTGGCTTGAAAATAGAACGCACGCAGCTCTTCCACATCTCCACTCAGCCTCCCGGAAGCCGCAAGCGCTCCTCGGTGTAGGACAGCAACACTGTCACCGACAGCAGCAGCCTCGCTAAAACTGTGCGTGGCGAGCATCACCGTACATCCCTGTTCTGGCAATTCCCGGACCAGATTCCAGAAGTGGTTGGCGGCCGCTGGATCCAGGCTGCACGTGGGCTCATCCAGCAGCAGAATCGACGGTTGCTTGATGAGCGCGCGTGCAATGCCGAGCCTCTGGTACATTCCGCTGGAGAATTTCATGACCAGCGTATCCGTAGCTTCCACCAGACCGGTGCGCTCCAGGGTGGCCTGAATCCATTCCGCGCGCGAGGATCGTGGAACATCATCCAGGGCAGCGAAGAAGTCGAGGTTCTCCCGCGCCGAAAGCCGAGGGAAGAAAGACCTTTCGTTGGCAATCGCAAATCCAACCTGCTTGCGAACTTGATTGGGCCGAGTGCGCGTGTCGGCTCCTTCCACTAGGACGTGGCCGGCATCCGGTAGCAACATGGTCGAAACCAATTTCAAGGTGGTGGTCTTTCCGCTACCGTTGGGACCAAGCAGAACCAAAACCCTTCCCGAACCCACGGTCAGAGAAATGTTATCCAAAGCGCGAGTTTCTCCCCCACGCTCTCTTCCCATCCAGTTAAAAAGCGCGGGACGATGGCGAAAGATCTTGCGGACGGATTCAAGGACGATGCTGTCCATGTTTCGCGAAACTTTGGCTGGAAGCTTTGTATTATAGTGGGCCTGATCCCATTCCGTTGGCAAGCTGTTTTCTTAGTATGTCTTCCGCTATTACGGCGCAATCAGTCTCGCCTGCAATCCCCGAGCTCCCGCTAGCTTCTGTATTCAATCCGGAATTCGACTTTCTGCTGGCTTGCTGTGCGGGCGGTTCGCGAACCGAACCTGCGGAACGAATTCGGGAAACTCGCCCGCTGAATTGGAAGCGTCTCATTGATCTTGCTGAGCATCACGGCGTCATTCCGCAGATATATCGCTCGCTTGCGGATGTGCAGGAGCCATCGTATCCGGATTCATTGCGCCAGGCGCATGAAACCAGCGCGCGCAAAACTCTCTGGCTCACTCGTGAACTGTTGCGCATTCTCGCAGAGCTGCGCTCGTGCGGTATTGTTGCTTTGCCTTACAAAGGTCCTGTCTTGGCGGAACTTCTCTACGGCAATGTCACGCTGCGCCAATTCTCCGACCTGGATCTGCTCATTCAATCCTCCGATTTGCCGCGAATCAAATCTGCTTTGGCGAAATTAGGTTACGAACCAGGCGTTCAACTCACACCAAGCGAAGAGCGGGAATATGTTGAGTCGGGGTACGAGTACGCGTTCGATTGTGCGCATGGTCGAAACCTGGTGGAAGTGCAGTGGCGAATTCTGCCGCGGTTTTATTCCGTCGACTTCGATATCGAAGGCTTCTTTGACCGGGCGATCACGTTCTCTCTAGGCGGAACAACGTTACGAACCTTGTGTGCAGAGGATTTGCTGCTTGTCCTTTGCGTTCACGCGGCGAAGCATGCCTGGAAGCAGCTTTCGTGGCTATGTGATATCGCGGAACTGGCGCGTTCCCCGCAGATTGATTGGCGTGCAGTACAGGAGCATGCCAAGCATCTCGGCATTCAGCGGATCGTAGCGGTTACTTTCTTCCTCGCGCACAAGCTGCTCGAGACGCCTTTGCCGCAGTTTGTTCAGGGCAAAGTCCAGAAGGGTCCCCCGTCCAAGCTCCGCTTGGGTGGGTATTTTACTTCAATCGAAAACCTCGCAAATGAAATCAGTCCAATGCTCGCCGGGGAAGCCGATTACAACCCAGAATCTATTTCTTATTTCCACCTGATGATTCGTGCACGAGAGCGTAGGCGGGACAGAATCAAATTTCTCTGGCGTTTGATTGTTACTCCGAGCGTTGGAGAATGGTCCGCGATTCGACTACCATGCCCGCTTTTTCCTCTCTATCGCGCGGTCCGCATTTTTCGGCTGCTGTCGAGATTCTTGCCTAGAGTGATTTCCCGTGAAACAAGTAGATCAGGTCGATGACCAGGATAATCACCACCATCAGTTCCAGCACAAACGCCCGACTCTGATGGAACTGATCGACCATAAATCGATAGAGTTCCTCCGCCGTCTGCAATTTCTGTGTCACCAGATTCTTATAGTCCGGAACGCCGACTTTGGCGGCCGCCAGCTTGTAAAGACGGGCAGAAAACATGTCGCTGAGAAACTTGATGGCATTGTCCGCGTGCTCGGTAAGTTCGGTTACATCGAGCAAAACCGTGTGTAACTTGGTCGCGGCCCGCGCCAGCCGCCACCGCGCCAGCATGCCTGTTCCCTTGTCCAGCGAGGCGTAGACACCTTCCAACTCACGAGTCAGTAACTCATCATAATGACGGAACTCGAGCAACTGCGAGTTAGCGTATTCCAGCAACTGGATGGCAGTCTCCGCGCCCACCGCGCTGTCATATAGAAAAGCGGCGTTCCAACTAATCACCGCCAGGTCATTTGGATAATAAGAAATGCGTGACTGCAGGATCTCGTTGCGCTCGCCATCGGACAGCACCGCAGTTTCTCCGCGAACAATCTGCGCGATGCGTTCGCCCTGCGTGGCTACAAGATCGTTGGCGCTTGGCGACCCGGTAATTTCGCGCACATGGAAAATAAAATAATCTTCGCTCAGCCACTCCGGATACGGTTTCACCAGCGCCGGCCGCGCCCGCTCCAGTTTCTGGTGCGCAATCTTCGACGCCTGGCGTTCGAAATCGATGTCCCAAACCCAGCGGCTGCCCAGCCGAACCAGCGTGTCCCAGTCTCCTGAAAACGGAAGCTCGAAAACCACGCTGAGCACTCCGTAATCGTAGTACTTGATCTGCCCTTCCAGCCGCTCGCCCGTTTCCAAAATCAAAGGCTCAATCGGCTCAACCACCGGCGGACGCTGATACCGAACATACCCCGGCGTTGGATGTTTAAAGCTCGGCTGCTCCAGCGTCCGTGCCCCAAAAATCTGCCGCAGCTGGTCGAGCTTGATCTCCTCGCAAACGTCGAACTGGATAAGCACCAGAACCGCGCCGCGCAAGGCCAGAGCCTGGGTGTCTAGTTTTTCGCTTCTAGTTTCCAGTTCCGTCTTCCCGCGATCAGTCACCGCAAGGGATGCTTCGTTTTCCCGCATCATGATGATATCCATTGTTGCAGATTCCCCGTCCGGTGACGAGCAGGTGTTGGGCCCATTAGAATCAGTAAGATAGCGCAATCTCCAGGATTAGCACCTATCTCCCACCTGAATTATTCCGCAGCGGCAAGTCTCACAACTGGCCAAATGCTAATTGCCAAGTGCCAAATGCTGAGCTCTGAGCTACAGAGGTAATTAGCCCCACGCAATTTTTGCCTCTACCATATCCAAATCGAATCATGGCTGCTATCCGAAACAGCGGCTTTTAGGAGGCATCGATGGCTACTGCAACCATGGCGTACGGCGAACGCCGCTTCGGCGCCGCGTATACAGCGCGGGTTTTCCTGTCCTTAGGAGTACTTGGATTACTGATCGGCCTCTGGATTGATGACCCCAATTTCTCAGCACATCCTCAGCTGACGTGGATTTCCATCGGCCTGGTGGCCGCAGTTGCCGCGCTATGGATTGTCCTGGGCAAAACCGTTCTGATCATTAACGTTTCCGGCGTCCGCCACGAGTCCGCATTCGGCCAGCAGGAGATGGCGTGGAGCCAAATCGCAGAAACCCGCTATCGTGTGGTCCCCATCCACATATACGGACATTTCGGACTGATCGGCGCCTTGATCGCCATGTCGAGCAAGTCGGGCCGGGCCCAACTTACACTGACCCTGATCAGCAACGATGGCAAAAAACTCAAAGTCACCTCCAATTACCGCAACGCCAGCGAGGCGATTGGACTCATCTTTGGGAAAATCCTGCCCCCCAAAGTCCAAAGTGTGAAAGCGAGACTACAACGCGGCGAGACAGTCCCCTTCGGTGGCATCGGCCTTTCCGCCACAGCGGTCACCTGGAAAAAGAATTCCATCCCGCTATCCGAGATCACCAAAGCCGAACTAGTCCGCGGCAACCTGCAACTCAAACGCCAGGGAAAATGGCTAACCGCAATCAGCGTCCGTTCAGACAAGGTCCCCGACGTCCTAGCTTTCTTCGAAGTCCTGGAATCCCTGGCCCCTCAGGTGAAGTCCACCGGAATCGACCCCCTAACCCGCGTCCGCATGTAAAACGGTCTGCACAGCCCACGTTAAAATGCGCCTGCACAGCCCAGGTTAAAACGGTCTGCACGGCCCACGTTAAAACGCATCTGCACGGCCCACGTAGGGACAGGCGACTCGCCTGTCCATCGGAGCGAAGCTCCGCCCCCAACCCAGCCGCGAAGCGGCGCGCAAGAATGCAGCCCACGGCGCCAGCCGTGGGCAGTGATGCAACGCCGGACAAGCCCCAAAGGGCGCCAGAAACGCGTACTTTGCGAAACGACGGGTGACGGAGTCACGAAACTTGACAGCGACCTATCTCTCAGATACTCTCCGCCCGACCTCATAACCTGATTTTTCCACCGTCCCAGGATTTCCCTTCATCCGGCATTCAACAAGGAGGCAGTATCCATGAAGAAATTCACCGGGCTCTTGTTAGCTGCATCTCTTCTATTCGGTTGTATGGGCATTGTCACGGCCCAGGACAAACCATCAGGCATGCCGCCACCACCCAAGGTGTTGGTAATTTTCCGCGAGTTCCTGAAACCGGGCAAAGCCGGATCCACGCATGAAAAATCGGAAAGCGCCTTTGTTCAAGCCTTCACTCGCGCCAAGTGGCCAACGCACTATCTGACCATCGATTCCCTCTCCGGCAAACCACGCTCGCTATTCCTCATCGGATACGATTCCTTCGACGCCTGGGAAAAAGATAACCAGGCAACTCAGAAAAATACCGCCCTGTCCTCCGCGCTCGAGCGTGCCGCCGCCGCCGACGGTGAACTGCTAAGCGACTACGACGCCGGCGTCTTTACCCTCAAAGAGGAATACAGCCTCCACATCCCGGTGGACATCCCGCATATGCGCTATTTCGAGATCACCCGCTTCCAGGTGAAGCCCGGTCACGACAAGGATTTTGACGAACTGGCCAAAATGTACGTTGCAGCCTATGACAAAATCCCCGACGTTCACTGGGCTACCTTTCAGGGCGTGTACGGCCCCGAAGGCAACACCTACCTGATATTCACTCCCATGAAATCCGCCTCCGAAATTGACAAGTCATTCGTCACCGGCAAACAGGTCCAGGACGCCATGGGCGCAGAGGGCGGAAAGAAAGCCGCAGAGTTGTCCGCCGCCGCCATCGAGACCAGCCAAACCAACCTGTTCATATTCAATCCCCGAATCAGCTATGTTCAGGATGAGTGGATCAAAGCCGACCCAGATTTCTGGAAGCCCAAAGCCGCCGCCGCAACCGCACCCAAACAGTCTCCGGAGAAACCACCCTCGAATCAATAGCCGCCGCCTATCGCGAACAAAGTTGTAACGGACACCGCCCATCCTCAGTGGAAGCGTGGTGTCCCTTTTTATTTGCGCTCGGAAGAAACCAGAAACCTGCAGCTAGAAACTCTGAGCCGTGGCTGACCCATCGTTTTCGGTACTCGAAAAAGTGGGTGATGGGAAGCAGCGACCGCCAGCACAGAACACGTAGGGACAGGCGACTCGCCTGTCCACCGGAGCAAAGCTCCGCCCCGAACCCAGCCGCGAAGCGGCGCACAAGAATGCAGCCCACGGCGTCAGCCGTGGGTACGGATGCACCGCCGGACAAGCCCCGAAGGGGCGCCAGAGACGAGTCCAAAACAGAGGACCTGCCCGCGTGACCTAGCGGTTCGTATCAGGGCACGAGTTACAGTCGCGACGCAAGGCTAATCGGGTTGTGGAAGGTCGTGACTGCAGCCGTGCCGTACTTCACCACAGACAGCTCCGGCTTTAGTGTTGGGAGTTTGTGTTGCCGGGTGCCCCATCCTTTTCGCGTACTTCGCGAAAGGGTGGGTGATGGGGATCATTGATGGAATCGGAGAGATACCAGCGATAAAGTTTCTTCAGTTCGGAATGCGGGACGGCCATCAAGTCATGGATCGCGCGAGTGAAGTCTTGGAATGGTGCGCGGGGCTTGGAATTCCCCGTCACGGAGTGCATCCCCTCAGTTAAGGCTTTAATCCACAATATGGCAGCCCCCAACCCACGTAGCGACAGGCGACTCGCCTGTCCGGCGCCCAAGCGCCGCTCTCCATCTGTCTCGCAAACGCGGGTGCCCCATTTCTCGTGGTTTTCGAGAAGTGCGGCCTGTCCCCGTGTACGCGCCAACCGCCGCGGAGCTTTACTCCCTGGACAGCCGAGGCCGCCCGTCCCGCGCGAAAGCGCCAAGCGTTGTGGAAGGGCACGACTTCAGTCGTGCCGTACGTTCGCTAAAAAACTCGGCTTTAGCCGCTGGGGTTTTGTGTGCACCACGTCGGATGTTAGCTCCGCATGATTCCCAGGGGGCCGGAACCAGAAACTAGACGCCGGAAACTAGAAACCGAGATCTTACGTGAGTGCCATTTGAATTACCTGAGCCAGATGCAACGCCTCCCGCCCCGCACACTGAGAAATTTGCTCGCGGCAACTGAAGCCGTCAGCAATGATCAAAGAATCCGGCGGAGTCTTTCTCACAGCCGGCAGCAATTCGAGTTCCCCAATGGCCACCGACACTTCGTACTTCTCTTTCTCAAACCCGAACGACCCCGCCATGCCGCAACACCCCGGGGCAGGAGCGTGAAAATCGACCCCCATTTTTTTAAGTACGGATTCCTCATCGGTCATCTTCATGATCGTTTTGTGATGGCAATGCCCGTGCAGCAAAGCTTTACGAGGCAATTTAGGAAGCACGAAGTGTTTAGCTTTTTTCTCCAGAAATTCGCTGAGAAGAAACGTTTGCCGAGAAAGTTTCTGAGCACCAGGATCATCAGGAAAGAGGTTGAGCAGCTCATCCCGGAAAACAGCGGCACAACTTGGCTCAAGGACTACAAGCGGAACACCGCTAGCGATCTCGGCGGCGAGAGCATCCAAAATCCGCCGCAACAAACGTTTAGCGCGATCAAGGAGCCCGAAGTCGTAAAGCGGACGTCCGCAACAGAGATCTACTTTCGGCAGCAAAATGCGAAATCCCGCAGCCTCGAGAACGTCCACCGCGGCCTGGGCGGCCACAGGATGAAAGTAGTTGTTAAAAGTATCCGGCCAAAGCAGGACTGGAGGAGTATCGCGATTACGCGGCTGTCGTTGCGCAAACCAGGCGCGAAATGTTTGCGACACAAACGCCGGAATGCGCCGCTGCTGCGGCATCCCAGCGACGACCTTGGCAACGTCGCGGAGCACCGGAAGCTGAGTAGCAAAGTTGGCGACGGCAGGAAAGTGCGAAGCGATCCGCGCCCACACGTCGATGTAGGCAAAGGCATGAGCGCCACGAGGACGGAGACGCCCCTGATAATAGTGCGAAAGAAATTCGGCTTTGTAAGTCGCGACGTCCACCCCGACCGGACACTCGCTCTTACATCCTTTGCAGGAAAGACAAAGGTCGAGCGAATGCTTGACGTCACGGTTATGCCATCCGTCGCGAATGACATCTCCCTTAGTCATCTCCCAGAGCAGGTGCGCGCGCCCGCGGGTAGAATGCTCCTCCTCGCGAGTGACTCGAAAGCTGGGACACATAACCCCGCCGTCATCCTGGCGGCACTTCCCCACGCCGACGCACCGCAGCGCAGCCCGGGGCAGACTGCCATGATCTTCCGGAAACCGAAAATGAGTTGTTGGTTCCCACGGATGATAGTCGGCGCCAAGCCGCAGATTTTCGTCAAGACGATAAGGCTCGACTACTTTGCCAGGATTCATCTTCCAATCGGGATCCCAGAGAGCTTTGAACTCGCGAAAAGCCTGGACAAGCTCAGGCCCAAACATTTTGGGAAGAAGTTCACCGCGCGATTGCCCGTCCCCGTGTTCCCCAGAGAGAGACCCTCCAAAGCTGACAACCAGGTCCGCCGCCTCTTCCACAAACTTCCGGTATTTGCCGATGCCGGCCTGCGACTGCAAATCAAAATTAATGCGCGTATGAACGCAAGCATGCCCAAAATGCCCATAGAGCGTGCCCCGGTACCCGTGCTCAGCCATCAACTTTTTCAGCTGCCGCAAATAGTCCCCAAGTTTTTCCGGAGCGACGGACGAATCTTCCCACCCCTCCCAAGCCAGCGGCTCACCCGGAACATGTGATGTAACTCCAAGCGACGATTCGCGTACTTCCCAAATTCTCTTGGCTTGTCGAGTGTCAGTGAAAAGCCGCAAGTTAGGAGGATTTGCAGCACGGCTGAGCTCAGCCATCAGCTTGCGGGCTTGCGCCTCGGCTTCCCGCAAAGTGTGAGCGCCGAATTCCGCGAGCAACCAGCCACCGCCTTCGGGAAGCAGCTCGACTCCTCCAGTATTGATTCCCTTTCGCCGCGTGTACTCGACGAGTAAGTCATCAATGCCTTCGAGTCCAATAGGCTTGTGAGCCATGATGTCAGGAACGCGATCAGCACACCGGAAGACGTCGGGATAAGCAATCACTAGCAACACGCGTTCCGGCCGACTCTCCACCAATCGGCAAGTGGCTTCAAGGACAGTCACACACGTCCCCTCACTTCCTACCAACGCGCGCGCGACATGGAACCCATTCTCGGGCAACAGGTAGTTGAGGTTGTATCCAGAAACGCGACGCGGAATATTGGGATAGCGTTGGCGAATGAGATTGGAATATTGGTCGCGGAGAGTTTTTAGTCCAGTATAGATTTCTGCTCGGCGGCCGCCTTGCCGGATGATGCTCTCGAGTTCCTGATCGGTGGTCGAACCCACTGTCATGCGATCGCCGTCGTAGGTGAGGACGTCGAGCTGCTCGATGTTGTCGTCAGTCTTGCCGGCCATAACGGAGTGGACGCCGCAGGAGTTGTTGCCGATCATGCCGCCGATCGTGCAGCGATCGTGAGTGGCGGGATCCGGACCAAAAGTCAGTCGATGTTTCTCGGCAGCGTTGCGGAGATGATCCAGGATGACCCCAGGCTGCACTCGAGCAAGCCGCTGGACAGGATCGACGTCGAGGATCGTGGCCATGTACTTTGACATGTCGAGGACTACGGCGACATTGCAGCATTGTCCGGCGAGCGAAGTTCCGCCACCGCGGCAAAGAATCGGAGCGCCATACTTGCGGGCGAGGGAGATGGCAGCGATTACGTCTTCGTCGTCGCGAGGAAGGACGACGCCGATGGGGACTTGGCGGTAGTTGGATCCGTCGGTGGCGTAGAGGGCACCGGAGCAGATTTGGCGGCGCGGGCGAGTTCTGAAAAATTGTCCGGCATGCGGGTCCGGGGATGATTAGTCCGTGGATTCGCCGCCGGCGACGGCATTGCCGCTGATGTTGGCGACGTGGATGAGGGTTTTGTCCTCTTGCGGCTCGATGTTGATGGTGAACATGTTTTTCTTGTCGTGGGAAATAATTGTGTAGTGCTTCGCGTCGGAAACCGCGATGTTGGCGTGGGGAAGTTTCTTCTTGTAGAACTCGGCAACGCGTTCCGGTGGATCATCGGTCTCAAACTCGGCGGCGACGGTATGCATGGAGCCCATGGTGACGTTGGCGGCATTGCCTTTCAGAGCGCGGGCGCCGGGGTAGACATCGATCCCGAGATTGCGCGCGGCTTCGTCGGAGTCGTCGGTGCTCTCGACGGTGCCGAAGGGAGTTTCGACGCGCACTTTGCCGCGATCCTGTTCGACGCGAGTGTGGCGGGCAATACGCCACCCGATGAAAGTAGCGGAGCAGATGCCCAGAATAAAGAGCCCGACAACTATGGCGACCACTATCAGAATTACTTTGACAGCGTTGCTTTGTGCTGGTGTCGCAGGGGTGGAAGCGACTGCGGCGGCGGGCACGGCTGCTCCGCACTTGGGACAAAACTTTGCGCCAGGTTCGACCGTCGCGCCGCACGCGTTGCAGAATGCCATGTCTCACCTCTGGCCCGAGTTGGGCTTGCCGTAAAACGCGGAGTATATCGTAATTTCGCTTGGAAAGGACTGAGACAGCTCCTGGGAAAAGCGCCACTTCTCGAAAAGCGCGAGAAGCGGGGCGCCCATTATTAGGACTTGGCCAAATCAGTTCTCCGTTCTTTGTTCTCAGTTGCAGAAGTCCTTGATAACTAGTTCACGCCGAGCGGGCGAGTGGTGTAGTCCGCCAGGCTGAGGGCGAGAAGAATCAGAAGCCAAAAAAGAGCGGAGATTACTACGACGCTGGTCATCTTCTCGCTGGTGTACTTCAAATGCATAAAGAAAAGCAAAACCAGCACG
>WNFC01017991.1_pt1 | contig 12237 bp, 12 predicted proteins | sample 5400541 | NCBI WGS metagenome assembly WNFC01 (sample SAMN13153342, study PRJNA577476) | soil metagenome | isolation source: 120 cm saprolite under Douglas fir tree site 2 hole 2 replicate 1 | place: USA:California | collected 2015-04-18 | reverse complement strand
CGCTGGCTGAGATTGCTTCGCTTCGCTCGCAATGACGGGGAGAAATAAGAAAGGCCCGGGCTCATCGCCCGGGCCTCGTGTTTGCGTCGCCAGACCGTAGGCTCAGAAGTCCATTCCGCCGCCGCCCGGCATCGCGGTAGCCGCCGACTGCTTCTTGGGGATCTCCGCCACCATCGCCTCGGTGGTGATCAGGAGGCCCGCGATCGAAGACGCGTTCTGCAACGCGGCGCGGACCACCTTGGTCGGGTCGATGATGCCCTTGCTGACGAGATTGACGTACTCGCCGCTCTGAGCGTCGAAGCCGAAGGCGTACTGATCCTTCTCCAGGATCTTGCCGACGACCACCGAGCCGTCCTCACCCGAGTTGAGCGCGATCTGGCGCGCTGGCCAGGAGAGCGCCTTCCGGACAATCTCGACGCCGTGCTTCTGGTCGTCGTTCGAGGTCCGCACCCGCTTGAGCACTTCACTCGCACGCAACAGCGCGACGCCGCCGCCCGGCAGGATGCCTTCCTCGACCGCGGCGCGGGTCGCATGCATCGCGTCATCGACGCGATCCTTGCGCTCCTTCACCTCGACCTCGGTCGCCCCGCCGACGCGGATCACCGCGACGCCGCCCGCGAGCTTGGCAAGCCGCTCCTGCAGCTTCTCGCGGTCGTAGTCGGAGGTGGTCTCCTCGATCTGCGCCTTGATCTGGGCGATGCGCGCCTCGATCTCGGACTTCTTGCCCGCGCCGTTGACGATCGTGGTGTTCTCCTTCTCGATCATCACCTTCTTGGCGCGCCCGAGCATTTGGATCGTCACGTTCTCGAGCTTGATGCCGAGGTCTTCCGAGATCGCCTGGCCGCCGGTCAGGACCGCGATGTCCTGCAGCATGGCCTTGCGGCGATCGCCGAAGCCCGGCGCCTTCACGGCCGCGACCTTGAGGCCGCCGCGCAGCTTGTTGACGACGAGCGTGGCGAGCGCCTCGCCCTCGACGTCCTCGGCCACGATCAGCAGCGGCTTGCCGGTCTGCACCACCGCCTCGAGCAACGGAAGCAGCTCCTGGAGGCCCGACAGCTTCTTCTCATAGTTGAGAATGTACGGATCCTCGAGCTCGACCCGCATCTTGTCGGCGTTGGTGATGAAGTACGGCGAGATGTAGCCGCGGTCGAACTGCATGCCCTCGACCACGTCGAGCTCGGTCTCGAGCGACTTCGCCTCTTCGACCGTGATCACGCCCTCGTTGCCGACCTTCTTCATGGCCTCGGCCAAAAACTTGCCGATCTCGGTGTCGCCGTTGGCCGAGATGGTGCCGACCTGGGCGATCTCGTCGTTCGAGGTGACCTTCTTCGAGTTCTTCTTCAGGTCCTCGACGACGGCCTCGACCGCGAGGTCGATGCCGCGCTTGAGGTCCATCGGGTTCATGCCGGCGGCCACCGCCTTGGAGCCTTCCTTGACGATCGCGGCGGCGAGCACGGTCGCGGTGGTGGTGCCGTCACCGGCGAAGTCGGACGACTTCGAGGCGACCTCGCGCACCATCTGCGCACCCATGTTCTCGAACTTGTCCTCGAGCTCGATCTCCTTCGCCACCGTCACACCGTCCTTGGTGATGCGGGGAGCGCCGAAGCTCTTGTCGAGCACGACGTTGCGGCCCTTCGGGCCGAGCGTCACCCTCACCGCATTGGCGAGGATGTCGACGCCGCGCAGCATCCTGTCGCGCGCGTCGGTAGAGAATTTGACGTCCTTGGCAGCCATTTCTGCTTACTCCGTATTCCGGTTGTCGTTGATCAGGCGGCTTTCTTGCGCGCGGCCTCTTCGACCAGCACGCCCATGATGTCGCTCTCTTTCATGATGAGGTACTCGACCCCGTCGATCTTGACCTCGGTGCCCGACCACTTGCCGAACAGCACCCGGTTGCCGACCTTGACGTCGATCGGGATGAGCTTGCCGGCTTCGTCGCGGCCGCCCGGGCCGACGGCGATGATCTCGCCCTGCGAAGGCTTTTCCTTCGCGGTGTCGGGAATGATGATCCCGCCCGAGGTCTTCTCCTCGGCGTCGATGCGCTTGACGACGACACGGTCGTGAAGCGGACGGAATTTCATGCTGTCCTCCTAAGTGCTTGAGTTGACGTCTTGATTTTGGAAAGTCCCCGATCCGGGCAGGCCCCCTGTCGGACCGGTTCCGCCGCAAATGGGTTGCGGCTCGAAGTGCTTCAAGGGGCCGGTGGGAATTTTTTAGCACTCATCTCTAGCGACTGCCAACAACATTTTCGATCACGCTCGCCGCGTCTGGTTCCTCGCTCTGAGGGGTATTTATTCCTGGAACGCCAAGCGGTTTTTCTCGGTTGGCCCCGTGCGCTCCGGATGGGCCGGCGCGCCGAGTCATAGAGGTGAAAGGCTGCAAGGCGGGTTGGTAGCAGTCAAGCGTGCTTGCTGATAATGCCTTGATTTTAAACACTTAATTCACCTTTTAGGCTTGCAATGAATCACCCGTGCCCTGCACATTTGAAAGCGCACGGGAAGACGGAGGGCAGAATGGCCTCTAAGGATTTTGTCAAACAGGTCGCCGGCTACGGATTGACCACCGCTCACATCCTTTACCGCCGGCCGGATCACCCCTGGCTCCTGCAGACCTATATCTGGCAGGATTACGATCTCTGGCCGAGATTTCCCGTGCTGCTGAAATTCCTCGATTTCTGGCGCACGTCGTTGGAGGGCCCGCTCCACTCGATCACGGTGGCGCATTCGAAGCTGATCAAGCCAGCCGAACTGCGCGCCGTGGACGGGGTATTCCGGCTGCACTAGCGGCGCGGTCCAGCCCGAGACGCCCGCGCGTATCGGCGTACGCGAATGTCCCGTAATGGGGCGTGCGAGGCTGCATCCTGAACCCCAGTTGCAGCCGGCCGCGCCGAGCAAGCGCGCGGCGAGACGGAATTCGTTAACCGCGCCGTATGGCGTCATCTGATCCATCTCATCCCAACCCGGCAGGAGGCATCCATCCGGAAAACTCACTGCGCCGTTTGAACCTTTGCGCCCGCCGTTGCGACAAAGAGCAAAAGCGGGTGGCTTAAATGCGTGAATCGATCAAAGTCCTTTTGACCGTCGTCGCCTTCGGTTCTCTCGTGGCCGGGGCAAGCTTTGCGCGCTCGAACATCGCGCTTTTGGCGGCGGTCCAATCCTCGACGGCGAAGGCCGATTTCGAGCAGGCCATTGCCGATACAAGCGCCATGCCGCGCCATGAACACATGCCGGCTCTTCTGACAATGATCGACTTCTATCACGCGACGGGCCATGCGACCGGCACGCTGCGCCGCGAAAATACATCCGCCGGCGTCAGGATGATCGATTTCGATCACGCCTTCGCCGCGGCCGCGATGCCGCGTCCAGAAAACAGCCCGCCAAATCGGGAGAGGCTCCGCAATGCCGGGTGGCAACAGCTGCTCGCATCACGCTGACGCGGATTCTCCAGAGCCAGCGAGCCGCGCTCGCATCCCGCAATGACTGTCGGATCAGGTTGAGCCCGACCGGGCGTTTGGTCTAGGCTCCGCGCACATCAAGCGGAGCCTCAGCATGACTCGCGTCATTCGTCTCCAGAGCGACAGCAACGCGCACGACCGCCCGTGGCGCGTCGCGGTCGAGCAGGGATTCTTTGCCGACGAAGGCCTCACCGTCGAATACCACGAGGACAATCCGAAGGGCGCCGCCGGCCGCGTCGAGAATTTCTCCGAACGCTGGAAGGAGTCGCAGCTCCAGCAGGGCGCGCTGGAGGTGTATCCGGTGTGCGAGTGGGGCGCGATCGAGCGTGTCCAGTCGCTCGGCAAGGGCCGCATCATCGGGCTCGACACCACGGTGCGCACTGGCGCCATCATGGTGCGCAAGGCGTCGAAGATCACGACGCTCGCCGATCTCGCCAACGTGCCGATCGCGGTCACCTGGCACGCGGGCACGTTCTATGCGGCGATCGAGGCGCTCGAAGCGGCGGGCGTGCCGTTCGACGCCATTAAGCTCGTCCACGCCAATGACCGCCTCGACGCGCTGCTCTCGGGCAAGACCGCAGCCGCGGCGCTGATGGAGCCGCTGGTGAGCCGCGCGGCGGATGCCGGTGCGCGCAAGATCGCGGACCTGCGCTGGCGCGGCGGCATCGTCGCGGCCGACGACGTCGACGACGAGACGGCTGAGAAACTGATGCGTGCGCTCAATCGCGCGGTGGCCTGGCTCGCCGAGAACGAGGGCCGCTCGCGCGAAGAGCTGCTGCGCGACCTCACGCCGGAGCAGCGCAAGTCCGGCCTCCTGCCGGAGCTCACCGGCGTGCAGGACTACAAGCCCGCCGCGGGGAAAGTAACGAGCCGTAGGGTGGGTTGAGCGAAGCGAAACCCACCGTCTGACTTACGGCATGGCACATGGTGGGTTACAGCGCTTCGCGCCTGACCCACCCTACGATTCAGAGGGAGGCTCCCATGCCCAAGACCAGCATCAAGACCAAGACGCGGGCGCGCCGCACGGCCGCTGTTCGCAAACCGACGGCGCGATCGAAGCCGCGCACCGTGGCCCGCGCGGCTACGCGGCCCAAGCAGCGCTTCGTGGTGAGCCATCACCGCGAGGAGGATTTTGACGCCGGCCTGCGGCGCTACGCCGAATACCGCGATCTCGGCACCGCCGACGCCACCAGCGGGATGGTGCGCGCGCACATCATCCGCTTCGTGCCGCCGTGCGATCCGAAGGAAGTATCCAAGCGGCACTATCACGACGTCGATTTCCAGATGATCTACGTGCTCAAGGGCTGGATCAAGACCGAGATCGACGGGCACGGCGCGCACGTGATGAAGGCAGGCAGCTGCTGGGTGCAGCCGCCGCGCATCGAGCACGTCGTGCTCGACTATTCGGATGATTGCGAGGTTCTTGAGATCGTGCTGCCCGCCGACTTCAAGACCGTGGAGCTCGAGGCGTGAAGATCCGCTTCGAGTTCGGCACGCTCACCCTCGACGCCGACCTTCTCGACACCCCGACCGCCAAGGCGATTGCCGCCGCGCTGCCCGTCACTGCGTCGGCGCTGACCTGGGGGCAGGAGGTCTATTTCGAGGTGCCGGTCAGCGCGAAGCGCGAGCCGGGCGCGCGCGCGGTGGTTACGCCGGGCGAGATCGCCTACTGGCCGGAGGGTCCGGCGATCGCCATCGGCTTCGGCCGCACGCCGATCTCCAAGGGCGACGAAACGCGCCTCGCGAGCCCGTGCAACATTTTTGCCAAGGCGCTCGGCGACGTGAAGAGCCTCGCGCCGGTGAAGGCGGGAACGAAGGTGAAGGTGACGAAGGTTTCGTAGGATGGGTTGAGCGGAGCGAAACCCATCGGTTTGGCCGCAAGCGCCGCTGATGGGTTTCGGCCTTCGGCCTCAACCCATCCTACAAATCTACTCCGCCTTGATGCCGGTTTCCTGGATGATGCGCATGTACTTGTCGCTTTCGGTCTTCATGAAAGCGGCGAATTGATCGACCGACATCGGGATGATGTCGGCGCCGGCGTCGGCCATTTTCTCTTTCACGTCCGGTTGCGCCAGGATCTCGTTGATCGCCGTATTGAGCCGCGTCACCACGTCCTTCGGCGTGCCGCGCGGCGCGAAGAAGCCGCCCCACAGCGTGAAGTCGAAATCCTTGATGCCGGTCGCCTCCGTGATCGTCGGCACGTCCGGCGCCCCGGCCGCGCGCCGCGCGGAGGAGACCGCGAGCACCTTCAGCTTGCCCGCCTTCACGAGCGGCAGCACCGCCGGAAAGCCGGGGAAATAGAGGTCGACGTGGCCGCCCAGGAGATCGTTGAGCGCCGGACCCGCGCCCTTGTACGGCACGTGGGTCATGTTGCCGTTGGTCTTGAGCCTGAGCGTCTCGGCGGCGAAATGGCCGGGCGTGCCGCTGCCCGCCGAGGCGTAGAGCAGACCTTTCGCCGAGCGCGCGGCCGCGAGCATTCCGGACACGGTGCCATAGGGCGCCGCGGGCGGCACCACGAGCGCGAGCGGCACCACGCCGCCGAGCGCGATCGGCTGCAGGTCCTTGTCGATGTCGAGCCCGCCCTTCCAGTGCGGGTTGATGGCGATCTCCGGCGTCTGCCCGCCGAGCAGCGTGTGGCCGTCGGGCGTCGCCGCCGCCACGCCCTGCAGCGCGATGGCGCCGCTCGCGCCCGCGCGGTTCTCCACCACGACCGACTGGCCGAGCATGGGGCCGAGCTTGTTCGCGACCATGCGCGAGATGAAATCGCCGGTGCCGCCGGGCGCGTAGCCGACCACAATGGTGACGGTGCGGCTCGGAAAGTTTTGCGCGAAGGCGGGGAGGGCGGAGAGCGCGGCGAGGAGGGCCGCGGTCCCGAGTATGCAGCGATGCGACAGCATTCTCATGGTGTGCTCCTCAGCCGCGCCCCACGAACGGCATCTTGTTCGCCATCACCGTCATGAACAGCACGTTGGTGTCGAGCGGCAGGCCCGCCATGTAGACGATGGCGTTGCCGACGTGGTCGGCCTCCATGCGCGCCTCCTGCTTCATGCTGCCATCGGGCTGCATGACGCCGGGCCCCTGCACCATGCGGTCGGTGAGCGGGGTCGCGGCATTGCCGATGTCGATCTGGCCGCAGCAGATGTCGAACGGCCGGCCGTCGAGCGAGGTCTGCTTGGTCAGCCCGGTGATGGCGTGCTTGGTCGACGTATAGGCGACCGACTGCGGGCGCGGCGTGTGCGCCGAGATCGAGCCGTTGTTGATGATGCGTCCGCCGCGCGGCGTCTGGCTCTTCATCATGCGGAAGGCTTCCTGCGTGCACAGGAACGGTCCGGTCAGGTTGGTGTCGACCACCGCCTTCCATTTCTCGAACGGCAGGTCCTCGAGCGGCACCGCCGGCGCGCCGATGCCGGCATTGTTGAACAGCACGTCGAGCCGGCCGAACGTCGCCTTGGTCTTTGCGAACAACGCCTTGATCGAGGCCGGATCGGCGACGTCGGTCGGCACCACCAGGCTGTGCGCGTTGCCGCCTTCCTTCGACACCTCCTCGAGCTTGTCCTTGCGCCGGCCCGCCAGCACGACCGCGTAGCCCGCCTTCATCAGCGCCAGCGCGCCGGCCCGCCCGACGCCGGTGCCCGCGCCGGTCACGATCGCGACTTTTTGCCCGCTCATGGTCTGCCTTTCCCTGAATGTCCTCAGGGAGTTTGTACTTGAACAGCGGCGCGGCTGCCATCGGGAAGGGAGGGGGTGAGGGTGTAGGTTGGGTCGAGCGTCAGCGAGACCCAACAATCGCGGGCACAGAGATCGTGGTGTTGGGTCTCGCTAGGGCTCGACCCAACCTACAGGCTGGTGGAAAGGGACGTGATCAACCCGCGAGCGCGCGGATCACCTCGTGCGTGGGCTGCGCCGGCGCAGGCGCGCGCGGCGCGCGCTCGGCGAGGCGCCGGGTGATGTCGGCGGCCATCATGGGCCGACCGAAGCGATAGCCCTGCATCGAGTGCACGCCGGCGGCGCGCAGGAAGAGCTGCTGCTCCAGCGTCTCGACGCCTTCCGCGGTGACCGTCATCTGCAGGCCGCGGCTCAGGCTCACGACGGCGTGCACGATCGCGGCCGCATCGCTCGCGGTGTCGATCGAGTGCACGAAGGTGTGGTCGATCTTGAGCTTGTCGAACGGGAAGCGCCGCAGATAGAGCAAGCTCGAATAGCCCGTGCCGAAATCGTCGAGCGCAAGACGCACGCCTAGCGCCTTGAGGCGCCGCATCGCCTGCTCGGCCGCGTCGACTGCGCCGAGGAACGTGCTTTCGGTGATCTCCAGCTCGAGACAGGCCGGGTCGCAGTCGGTTTCCCGCAGGATGCGCTGGACCACGTCGACGAAATCGTTGCGGCGGAATTGCAGGGGCGAGACGTTGACCGCCACGAGGAGGCCGGGCCACGCCTTGGCGTCCAGGCAGGCGCGGCGGAGCACGTGCGCGCCGAGCGCGGTGATGAGACCGCTGTGCTCGGCGATCGGAATGAACACGCTCGGCGGCACGGGCCCGCGCACCGGATGGCGCCAGCGCGCCAGCGCCTCGACGCCGATGGTCGTCTCGCCGTCCGCGTCGACCACCGGCTGATAGGCGATCTCGAGATTGCCGTCGTCGATCGCCTCGCGCAGCTCGGCGCCCAGCAGCTTCCGCTGTACGACGTCCGCATCCATGACGCTGTCATAGACGCAGGCGCGGTTGCGGCCTTCGTTCTTGGCGCGATAGAGCGCCATGTCGGCGTAACGCATGATGTCGGCGGCCGACTCGGCCTGCGCGTCGAGCATGGCGATGCCGATGCTCACGCCGATGATGATGGTGTGGCTGCCGATCGCGTAGGGCGAGCACACCGCATTGATGATCCGCATCGCGATCGCGTGCGCGGCTTCGCGGTCCGCCGCGTTCCCGGTGAGCACCGCGAACTCGTCGCCGCCGAGGCGGGCGACGAGATCGCCCTCGCGCAGCGTGCGGCCGAGGCGCTCGGCGACGTTGCGCAACAGCTCGTCGCCGATCGGATGGCCGAGCGTGTCGTTGACTTCCTTGAAGTGGTCGAGATCGAGGTAGAACGCCGCCGCCGGCCGGCCGCCGTCGCGCACCCGGTCGAACAGCTCCTTGAGCCGTTCGCCGAAATACATCCGGTTGGGCAGGCCGCTGAGCGCGTCGTGCAGCGCGAGGTGGCGCAGCTGGTTCTCGCCGTCCACGATGGTCGCGGTCGTGCGCCGCATGTAGCGCGCGATCAGCGTCACCAGCGCGACGAAGCCGCCGAGCGCGATGGTGAGGAACGGGATGACGCTTTCCACCACCTCGCGGCCGAGACGCTTCGGCGTCCAGGCGAGGCTCGCGATCGCGCGGCCGGTTTCGTCGACGAGCGAGAAGGAGACGTCGCCGTCGGGGAGGGCTTCGTCGGCGAGACTGCGCAGATTGGCCAAATCGAGCCGCCCGGCGATGGCGGACAGCACGTCCTCGTCGAGGAACTTGACCGTGATTGCGATCGGCGCAGTGAGATCCTCGGCGGACGCAAGGGGCGGATCGGGCAGCGCCACCAAGGTGGCCGCCACGACGGCGGGCCGGGCGTTGAGCGACTGGATGTGCTGCAGCCGCTTCGGCCGCAAGGGGTTCGCCGCGGCTCCGGCGGATGGACGCAGCTGTCCGATCACGGGCGCGAGCTCCGCGCGCACGGTGTCGAACCAGGCGCGGTCGACATTGTCGCGGCCGGAATGGGAGTAGAGCACCTGGTCGCTCGCGTCGACCACGAGGATGAGATCGTGTTCGAAATACCTGGTGAGCCACCAGCCGACCCGGCGCTGGACCCACGCGGCATCGAATTGGTCGCGAATGCGGTCGAGCGCGAGGCTCGACGTGGTGGCGCTGCCCAGCTCGTGCAGCATCTTGTCGCCGAGATGCGCGACCGCGCGCGTGAGCAGCTGCTGCTCGCGCGCGATCGAAACCGAGTCCGCGCGGCGCGCCGAGGTGACGACCGCGAAGATGACGGAGATGATGGCGGCAGCGACGATGGCGCCGACCAGCGCGACGAGTCGCAGCCGCGCCCGGTTCCAGATATTCGACCGCAGCCGTTCGGGTGCTTCCCAGCTCAACGCCTTCCCCAAACGTGGTTTTTCGTTGCGCGCAGGCTAGGCCGAAAAGCTTAGAAATGATGTCCTGAATACCCAACCTGAGATTGATTGGGCCGCATTCCTGGCAATTTGAGTTAACTTGCCGTGAATCCGCGCGTCGAAATCAGGTCGGATTCACATAGGGCGGACGCGGAATCGACAGATGCGCGGCGCGCAGCGCCCCCGACCAGCGCTGGCGCAGGTCCTGGAAATAGGGCTCGCCCGGCTCGATGCGGTAGGTCAATTCCGCCATGCAGGCGTCCCGCCGCGCCACCAGCACGTCGAGCGGCATTCCCACGCTCAGGTTGGACCGCATGGTGGAATCGACCGAGATGAGGCCGATCTTGAGCGCGTCGTAGAGGTCGATGTCATACGTGATGGCGCGGTCGAGCACCGGCTTGCCGTACTTGTGCTCGCCGATCTGAAGATAGGGCGTATCGGTCGTGCATTCGATGAAGTTGCCGGCCGAATAGACCATGAAGAGCCGCGGCCGCTCGCCCTTGATCTGCCCGCCGAACAGGAAGGCGAGATCGAACTTGACGTCGGCGGCGACGAGCGGCGACTCCTCGGTCTCGTGCACGGCACGGATGGCGCGGCCGATGCGCTGCGCCCCCTGAAACATCGTGGGGGCGTTGAGCAGCGTCTCGCGCTCGCCGGTCTTGTCGTTCTCGACGCCTTCCTGGAGAAGGCTGAGCACCGATTGGCTGAGCGAAAGATTGCCGGAGGTGGCGACCGCCATGATGCGCTCGCCCGGCGCCGCGAAGGTGTGCAGCTTGCGAAAGACCGAGATGTTGTCGAGCCCGGCATTGGTGCGCGTGTCGGCCATCATGACCAGGCCTTCGCGCACGAGGATTCCGCAGCAATACGTCATGGGGCGCTCTCTGATTCCGCGATGCCGGTTATAGCGACTTTCGCCTAATTCTGCGCCTGCCATTGCGCCTGCTTGACGAGGACGTCGACGGCGAGCGTCTCGGCGCCGCCGCCGTAGCGCGTGCCGCGCACCGGCGCCGCGCCCAGATAGTCGAGACCGGCGGCGACGCGCACGTGCGCGTCGGTCGCGCAGATGCCGTTCGCCGGATCGAACGCCACCCAGCCGAGGCCCTCGATGAAGGCCTCCGCCCAGGCGTGGCCGGCCTCCTGCCGCACCACGCCGTCGCTGCGATGGAAATATCCGCCGATGTAGCGCGCCGGAAATCCGCTCTCGCGGGCGGCGGCGATGAAGATGTGGGTGAGGTCCTGGCACACGCCGCGCTTGAGCGCGAAGGCTTCGGCCGCGGTGGTGGCAGTGTGGGTCGGATCGGTGTCGAACGTGATCTCGCCGTGGAGGCGGGCGAGCAGCGCATGCAGGAACGTCAGCGCATCGGCGCCGGCCTCCTGCCGCGCCTCGCGCGCCAGCGCCGCGATCGCGGCGTCGGGCGCCGTCAGCGGCGTCGGTCGCAGATAGAGGCTCGGCGGAAAATGCTCGATCGTGCCGGCCACCAGTCCGCCGGTGTCCTGGGTCTCCACCTCGCCCTCGACCAGCAGGCGAAGGCTCTCGAGCGGACCCTCTGCCGTGAACGCATGGGTGAGGTTGCCGAAGGCGTCCTCGTGCGCGGACAGCCGGCAATCGGCCGATACGTCGATCCGCCAGTCGACCACGTACTGGCCGTCATGATTGCGCGGCGTCATCCGCAGCGTCTGGATCACGCTCTTGGGCGGCTGCTCGTAGCGGTAGACCGTCTCGTGGGACAATCGGATGCGCATGCGGGCATCATGTCATGTGGGCTGTGCGTGTCCACTTGCACCGGCCTTTCCCTCCCGCCCACGCAAGTCGGGCTTGCCCGACTTGCGCACTATTTTCTGCCAAACCCGGGCAAGCCCGGGTTTGGTTGCGGGGAGGGTGGCGAGCGAAGCGAGCCGGGTGGGGGGACTACACTTGCTCCGCGCCTGCGGCTGCCCCCCACCCCCGACCCCTCCCCGCCATGCGCACCCATCTCGGGTTTACCCGAGATGGGCGGATTCAAAGTGCGCAAGTCGGGCAAGCCCGACTTGCGTGCGCGCGGGGGGAAGGGAGCCCGCGCGCATCGCACATCACATCAAATACTGCTCGGTCACGGCGTGGCCGAGCGCATTGTTGTCGGCGATGAACCCGCCGATGAACTCGTGCAGGCCGGTCTGGAAGATCTCGTCCATCCGGCTGTTCTGCAGCCGCGTGCGCACCGTGCGCGCCTTGCGCTGCGTCGCCCCCTGGCGGCCGTAGCCGTGCGCGATGGCGTCGAGGTAGCGCACCAGGTTCTCGTAGCAGCTGGCGAGCGAGCGCGGCATCTGGTCGTTGAGGATGAGCAGATCGGCGACGAGCCACGGCTTGAGGTTCTCGCGATAGACCCAGTGATAGGCGGTGAGCGCCGAGACGGTGCGCAGGATCGCGGCCCACTGGAAATAGTCGAGCGATCCGCCGACCGGCTCGTATTCCGGCAGCAGCAGATGATATTTGACGTCGAGGATGCGCGCGGTGTTGTCGGCGCGCTCGAGATAGACGCCGAGCCGGGTGAACCAGTAGGCGTCGTTGCGCAGCATGGAGCGGTAGGCCGAGCCGTCGAAGCGCAGCGAGGTCTCCTGCACCCAGCGCAGGAAGCGCGACAGTTCTTCGCGCGACGACGGTCCGTTGCCGAAG
>WNFC01009180.1_pt1 | contig 12237 bp, 11 predicted proteins | sample 5400541 | NCBI WGS metagenome assembly WNFC01 (sample SAMN13153342, study PRJNA577476) | soil metagenome | isolation source: 120 cm saprolite under Douglas fir tree site 2 hole 2 replicate 1 | place: USA:California | collected 2015-04-18 | reverse complement strand
TCGCTCCCGCGTCGAGCGCTTCCTGGTTCTTGTGAACGATCAACTCCGCGCCGATTTCGCGCGTGTAGCGGTCGCGAAACTCGATCATTTCCGGAAATTTGTAACTCGTGTCGATGTGCAGCAGAGGAAACGGGATTTTCCCCGGATAAAAGGCCTTCTGCGCCAAGCGCAGCATCACGGACGAATCTTTTCCAATGGAATACAGCATCACCGGCTGCGCAAACTCCGCCGCCGCTTCGCGAAAAATCTGGATGCTTTCCGCCTCCAGAGTTTTCAAATAGTTCAGCGTCTTCGTGGCAATGAATCCAGGGCTCATTTGGAGGCCGGGATTCGTCGCGGACGAATTCTCGATATTTTTTGAAGTGTTCGCCATCTTCCGTACACCTTGTATGACTTTGGTGTCAATCCAGGCCGCCGCGAACGGGTAGGACAGACACTGCTGTCTGTCCTTGTGTTCGGTCTTGCCGACGCCAAAGAGGACAGGCAAGAGTGCCTGTCCTACTCGCCGCATAACTTCTCGCTCGCCAATTACTCGGCAGCAAACAATAATGACAGAGTTGGCTCATGCTCGCCAGGAGCCCAAAATAACAAACCCACCGACCAGATCTTCCGGTGGTGGGTCAGCATCAATTCCAGTCTATAGAATCTTGCGCCAGATTGACTACCTTGCCCACCCTGATGGAAGACACGCGCGTCCGGTCGCGTGACAACAGCGGCAACAAGCAAGGCTCTTTGCAGGGTGGGCCACTGATCGCATGGTATTCAGATTACCCGAATGTTGATCGCCTCGCAAGGCGAAACCCTAACGCCCGCGTCGTTCTCAAGCTAATTTGATGCTGAATATGGCCGGATAATTCACCTAACTTTATCTCAGCAATGCCGTGTAGTATCTGAAAGAGTCGCTTTCGGAAAGCACCATCCAGCCGCCTCCAACCTTCGTCGTCAGAAAGAGATACCGAATCGGCTGGCCATCGGGGGGCGTGCCGCCGTCCACGGAAATTTCAGATCGGACAACCATGGCATCGCGCCATCCGTGCGCCGACAGCGAGACCAATTCGACATTCGGCACCGCCTCTGGTGCAGCCACGGGCTGGTCCGGCAAACCGGCTTGATAGTCGTGAACACGCCGCGCCAAAGCTCTTGGCCCTCTTCCTGTGTAATCTTTTACCAGCCATTCGCGAAGCGTCTTGCGGCCGTCGTCACTTACGGTGGGAAAACGCGAGTAGATGCGATAGCTAGTGACTCCCAGGATAATCACGGCCACAATCATTGCCTTCCAACCTGTGAGCTCGGGCCCAATTAGTCAACGCCACGCCGGAATTACGCGCAAAAAGCGACATAGCGGCGACGCGGGGAAAACTCCTTGACAGAGGTATGGGCAATTCCCTATACTTCAACTCGCTGGACACGTGGCGATTTAAGGCAACTTGCTCCACGTAAAAAACTGCTAAAGAGTCGGACGAGCACTCAACAAGAGTTTTTTGAGCCCTCCCCCTCTTTGGCGCGGAGGGTTTTTCATTTTGCACCCTCCCGCCGCCCATTCCATAGCAGTTCACCCAGCCTGAACATGATCGTTTATGAAAGCAGGCGAAAAATATGGCCGAGCATTTTCAGCTTAAGTGCCGTGAGTGCGGTAAGTTGTGGGGCAATGAAGCGCGGTCTTTCTGCGACGAGTGCCTTTCGCCGCTCGAAATATCGTATGACATGGCTGCGGCGCGCGGACGTTTTACGCGCAAGAATATTGAGGCAGGACCCGCGAATTTGTGGCGCTACCGCGCCCTTCTGCCCCTCGCGGAGGGCTTCCAAGGCACACTCCCGACAGGCTTTACGCCTCTGGTCGAAGCACGTCGCCTGAGCAAGGAGCTCGGGGCGCGCAATCTCTACGTCAAGAACGATGCCATCTGCTTCCCTACTTTGTCGTTCAAGGATCGCGTGGTGGCGGTGGCGCTGGCGGCGGCGCACCGGTTTGGGTACAAGGTAGTGAGCTGCTCTTCGACTGGCAATCTGGCGAATGCCGTGGCGGCGCAGGCGGCGCGCGAAGGCTTCGACGCGTGGATCTTCATTCCCGCCGACCTCGAACCCGCGAAAGTCACCGGGACGCTGGTCTTTGGCGCGAAGCTGGTGCGGATCGCAGGCAACTACGATCAAGTGAACCGGCTGTGCTCGCAGATCGCGGAGAAGTTTCCCTGGGGATTTGTGAATGTGAACCTGCGGCCCTACTATGCGGAAGGCTCGAAAACGGTTGGCTACGAAATCGCGGAACAACTCGGCTGGCGACTGCCGGACAACATTGTGGTGCCCATGGCCGGCGGCTCGCTGATCACGAAAATTCGCAAGTCGTTTTCGGAATTGATCGCGCTGGGCCTGGTTGAGGAAAAGAAAGTGAAATTCTTTGGCGCGCAGGCGACCGGGTGCTCTCCGATTTCGGACGCCGTCAAGCGCAATCTCGACCAGTTTGAGCCGCAAAAACCGGCGACGATCGCGAGGTCGCTCGCCATCGGGAATCCCGCGGATGGTTACTACGCCTCGCGCGCGATTCGCGACAGCGGCGGCTGGGCGGAAGATGTCTCCGATCCTGAAATCGTCAAGGGCATTCAGCTATTGGCCGAAACCGAGGGAATTTTCACGGAGACGGCCGGCGGCGTGACGACCAGCGTCACCAAGAAACTGATCGAGCAGGGATACATCGGCCCGAGCGATACTACGGTAGTCTGCATCACCGGCAATGGCCTGAAAACGATCGACGCGGTTTCGCAGGAATACGCGCTCACCCCGGCCATCGCGCCGCGCCTCGCGGAGTTTGAGTCGTTCATCAATGATCGCATGGCCGCGGTCGCTGGAATTTGAGATTTGAATGTTATTGTAGCGTCGGCCTTCAGGCCGACATTGTGGATTCGAGCACCTGCCCGCCTGAAGGCGGGCGCTACATCGACCCACAAATCATTAAGAGTGATGTGTTACCGAACTTCGGAGTCAGGAATCTAAAATCGAGATGAAAATTACTGTCGAGATCCCCACAGCACTGCGCCGGTTCACCGACGGAGTCCCGTCGATCGAATGCAGCTCGGGGACACTGCCCGAATTGCTTGGCGAAATCGAGCAACGGTTTCCGGCGATCGTCAAGCATTTGCGCGACGACGCGGGGCAAGTCCGGCGTTTCGTGAACATCTACGTCAACGAGGAAGACATCCGGTTCCTCGGCGGCAATGAGTACAAGTTTCGCGAGGGGGATCGCGTACTGGTAGTACCCTCGATCGCGGGCGGAGCGCCTGCCCGTCCGGCAAGCGGGCCGGCAGATGCTTGTGGCTGAAGCAGATGCGGCCTCGGGGGAGCTGGCAGGGCGCGCGGCCGGGAATTGGCACTTGACAATTTTGGCGGCTGGTCTAACCTATGAGAGTGGCAGTAGACACAATGATGACTCCGATTTCCAAGGGAATTACGATTATGACGCGCACGCCCAAGTGTACGTGGGCGGCGCGGACCCCCTTGGGAGCCAAGGATACGCAAGCGTAGTCAGACATCCTTCAAGCTCTTAGACGCGGCCCGCGATGCTCAAAGCTCGCGGGCGTTTTTATTTATGGGGCGGCTCCAGATGGAATTCGAAATGCAAAACCACAGGGAAGGCGCGGACGGAAACTGATGAGCGTAACAGCAGCAATGGAAAAAATAGGCGTAGTGCAAGCGGAGGCAGAGCGCTGGAGCGCTCAGGAAGTCCTGCGCTGGGGCCTGACGGAGTTCTTTCCGCACGCGGCCATCGCATCAAGCTTCGGCGCGGAAGATGTCGCGCTGATCGACATCGCGGCGCGTGTGCGCCCGGACATACGTGTGTTTACGCTGGACACGGATTTCCTTTTCGCGGAGACCTATGAATTGATAGACCAGATCGAGAAAAAGTACGGAATCCGCGTCGAACGCGTGAAGTCCCTGCTGACGCCGGAAAAACAGGCCGAGCTGCACGGGCCGAAACTGTGGACGATCGACCCGAACAAATGCTGCGAGCTGCGCAAAGTCGAGCCGCTCAAGACGAAGCTCGGCGAATTGACAGCCTGGGCGACCGGAATCCGCCGCGATCAGGCTGCCACGCGAGCGAACGCGAAGAAAATTGAATGGGACGAAAAATTCGGCCTGGTGAAAATGAATCCGCTGGCGGACTGGACCTGGGAAAACGTGTGGGAATACGTTCGCGCGCACAACGTGCCCTACAACCCGCTGCACGAACAGAATTACCCGAGCATCGGTTGCACCTACTGCACGCGGCAAGTGCAGCCGGGAGAGGATCCACGGGCAGGGCGCTGGTCGGGCTTCGCGAAAAAGGAGTGCGGATTGCACGCACCGGAGTAGAGGTGGAGGTTGGAGGCTGGAAACCAGGGACTAGAGGTTGGAAGTCCGAGGCTGGAAACGGAGAGGAAAGATGAGTCTCTTCCCCATGTTCCTAAAATTGGATGGCCGCCGATGCCTGGTTGTCGGCGCTGGGACCGTAGCCGAGGCAAAGGTCGAGAGCCTGCTAGCGGCGGCGGCCTCAGTGCGTGTTGTTGCGCCGAAGGCAACGCCCAAAGTGCGTGAATGGGCGCGCGAGGGCCGCATCGAGTGGGAAGCGCGTGAATACGGGCCGGGGGACCTCTTGGGCGTCTTCCTGGTGATCGCGGCGACAGGATCGCCCGCGCTCCACGACGAAATTTATGCGGAAGCGCAACGCCGTGGTGTGTTGTGCAACGCCGTGGATGAACCCGACCGCTGCGACTTCTATTTCCCTGCCGTGGTGCGACGGGGGGAGTTACAGATTGCCATTTCTACCGGCGGGTTGAGCCCGGCTCTCGCACAGCGGCTGCGAAAAGAACTGGAACAGCAATTCGGTCCCGAATGGGAAGAGTGGGTGGCGAAGCTCGGACAAACGCGCGAGGAGTTACTGAGCATTCCGATGCCGCCGGAGCAACGGAAACGGCTGTTACACCAGTACGCGAGTCTTGATCCAGAGACGCGCTGACGGAGTAAATCACTGCCGAAAAGATTTGTGGGTCGGACCTTCAGGTCCGACAATCAGCGTCGTAGGAAAAGGGCCTTTAGGCCCTGAAGGCTCAGGGCCTAAAGGCCCGCAGGTTAGCCGCAGTGAATGTCGGAGCTAAAGCTCCGACCCACAAACCGGCTGAATTGTTTTGTCGCCGGGTCTGAGATACGAGACCGTTAAGGAGCGGCAATCGAAATGCCGGGAAAAGTTTATCTCGTAGGAGCCGGCCCGGGTGATCCGGAGCTGCTGACACGCAAGGCGTGGCGCGTGCTGCAGTCCGCCGACGTCGTGTTACACGACGATCTAGTTTCGGAAGAAATTCTGCGCATACTTCCGCGGGCAGCGCAGGTCGTGAACGTGGGAAAGCGCTGCGGCGCGAAAGGAATTTCTCAGGTTGAAATCAATGAGCGGATGGTGACGCTAGCGCGTGAGGGCAAAATCGTTGCGCGGCTCAAGAACGGCGATCCGCTGATCTTTGGAAGGGCGGGAGAAGAAATGGAAGCGCTGCGGCAGGCAGGGATCGAATTCGAAGTGATTCCCGGAGTGACGGCTGCCCTGGGTGCGGCGGCTTCGGCGCGAATTTCACTCACCGACAGGCGATATGCTTCTCGCGTGGTGTTCGTCACGGCTCATCGCGCGGGCGGAACGGGCATGACCAACGAGCGGCACGAGGCCGATGACACCACTTACGTCATTTACATGCCGGGCGATCGTTACGCCGAGCTGGCCGCGGAATTGCAAGCGGCAGGGGTCGGCGCGGAAATTCCGTGCGTCGTGATTTCACGCGCGACAACCAAAGACGAAACGATCTACCGAACGACGGTCGGGGCATTGCCGCGATTTCAGGGAGCCGCAGCGCCATCACTTCTTGTTGTCGGGTCCGTTGTGGGCCTAGCGGCGGACGAAGAGTCTCGAGACGAAGACGTAACGGAAGAGTTTAGATCAGAGATGTTGAGTCTTGCGATGCAGCATCCATTTCATAATTCGTATGGGAGGGGTGGCGTTGAATAAGATGGCGGACAAGTTGTCGAGCGGGCGAGTTCGGGTGGGAATTCTGGGCGCGACCGGAATGGTTGGCCAGCGTTTCGTCCAGTTGCTGGCAAATCATTCGGGGTTCGTCGTGACGGCGCTGGCAGCGTCGGACCGTTCAGAGGGAAAGCCATATGGCGAAGCCTGTACGTGGCGGCTGGTTGGCGACATGCCCGCCTTCGTGAAATCGATGGTGGTGCAGCAGCCGCAACCGCCGCTAGATTGCGATGTGGTGCTTTCCAGTTTGCCTTCGGATGTCGCGCGGGGCGCGGAAGAAAGCTTCGCACGCGCCGGCTATCCCGTGATCAGCAACGCTTCCTCTTTCCGCATGGACGCCGACGTGCCCCTCCTGATTCCCGAAATTAACGCGGACCATTTGGACGTCCTCGCGCGACAGCGCAAGGAGCGGGGTTTCGGCGACGGCTACATTGTCACGAACCCGAATTGTTCGACGATCATCATGGCGCTGGCGCTGGCGCCGCTCCACATGCAATTCGGCATTGAGGCAGTTATTGCGACCACTCTGCAAGCGGTTTCGGGCGCTGGATATCCGGGCGTGCCTTCGCTGGACGTGGTCGACAACGTGCTTCCCTTCATCGACGGGGAAGAACCAAAGATGGAGAGCGAGACGCGAAAAATTCTTGGACGTCTCGAGCACAACGCATTCGAGAATGCTCCGTTCGCGGTGAGCGCGCAGTGTCATCGCGTGAATGTTGCTGACGGGCATACGGTGGCCGTTCGCGTGAAGCTGGCGAAGCGCGCAAGCATAGAGGAAATTCGCAAAGCGCTCTCCGCATATCGCTCCGTTCCGCAGGAATTGCGTCTGCAAAGCGCTCCGGAGCATCCCGTTATCGTGCGAGATGAAAAAGACCGGCCGCAACCTCGCCTGGACCGCGATGCGGGCGGCGGCATGAGCGTAACCGTGGGACGGCTGTTTCCTGACAACGTGCTCGACTACCGCTTCGTCGTCCTCGGACACAACACGATTCGCGGCGCGGCCGGAGCGGCGATTCTGAATGCTGAATTGTTGCAGGCTCGGGGTCTGCTCTCAGCAAAATCGGCGAGGGAAAAAGCTCCGGCTCCCGCCGAGGTGAGAGTTCGATGAGCCGGCCAATCCAGGTGATGAAGTTCGGTGGCACATCCGTCGGCGACGCCGCGCGCATCCGTAGCGCGGCCACCATCGCAGCGGAGGCTTCGAAGCAGCGCTCCATCGTAGTGGTGGTTTCCGCAATGTCGGGGGTGACGAATACGCTGATCGCCGCCGCGGGAAAATCCGCGGCCGGCGATGAAGCCGCCGCGGAAGCACTTACCTCGCTGCTCAAGACGAAACACCAGGAAGCAATCGCGGCGCTGATTCCTGAAGGCGAAAGACAGCGGGAACTGCTCGCCGAAATAGAAGCGTTGATCGACCGGGCGGCAAACTATTGCCGGGGATGCGCGCTCCTCGGAGAGTTATCTCCGCGCGCACTCGACGTCATCGCAGGCTCTGGCGAACGTCTGACGGCGCGAATCGCGGCCGCCGTACTCCGCGAAATAGGGTGCCGCGGCGTAGCGTTTGACGCGACCGATTTGATTGTTACCGATGAAGTCCACGGCGGCGCGCGCCCGCTTGCTGCTTTGACGCGCGAGAAAACACGCGCGGCGCTCGGGCCGCTGCTCGAGGCTGGAGGGATACCCGTCGTCACCGGCTACATTGCGGCGACCGTGAAGGGCGTTCCGACGACGCTCGGCCGAGGGGGATCGGATTTCTCCGCCACAATTTTGGGCGCTGCTCTTGACGCGCAGGAAGTCATCATCTGGACGGACGTGAACGGCGTGCTGACGGCAGACCCGAGAATGGTGCCCGACGCCGTCACGCTCGACGAAGTTTCCTACAGCGAAGCGGGCGAGTTGGCGTTCTTCGGCGCGAAGGTGCTGCACCCGATGACACTGCGCCCGGTGATCGAACGCGGCATTCCCGTTTGGATCCGCAACAGCTTCGAGCCGCACAGAGTGGGAACCAAAATTACGCAGACAGCTCGCCCGACGCCGCATTGCGTGAAGGCTGTGACTGCGACGCGCGACGTGGCATTGATTGCCGTGGCCGGTCCCGGCATCATCGGCGTGCCGGACATCGCGGCGCGCATTTTTGCCGCCACGGCTTCCGTGCGCGCGAATATCGTGATGATTTCGCAATCGTCCTCGCAGGACAGCATCTGTTTCGTCGTGCAGTCCGCCGACACGATCCGCACGGAGAAGGCTCTGCGGGACGCGTTGCACGAAGATGTGCGCCACCACGAACTCGAGCACGTCACCGTCAATCGAAACGTCGCCGTCGTCGCAGCGGTCGGAGAAAATATGGCCGGAACGCCTGGCATCGCCGGGCGCGTTTTCAGCACGCTGGGCAACGAAGGGATCAACATGATCGCCATCGCGCAGGGCTCCTCCGAGTACAACATTTCCTTCCTAGTGGAAGCGAGCGCCATGGAGAGAGCCGTCAAGGCGCTGCACCGGACGTTTGGGCTAGGCCAAGTGGAATCGCGCGAAGAAGTGCGCGCGGACGCGCAGGTCACCACGAAGACCGTCTGACGCGTTCGGGTTCTAAAAGTTTAAGACTGCTGGCCATCCCAGTAGCACAGGCTTCAGCCTGTGAGCCGTTCCGAACTAATGAAAATCAAAACCACACAGGCTGAAGCCTGTGCTACTTAAAACGTCCACACACTGCAGCGCACCTCAATGCATTAAGCTGACATCTCACTGGACCATTTTCCGTTCGCCCCGAAGGTGCCTTCGAGAAGCGTGGCCAAAATGAAACCGCTAGCTATTGCAGCCCTAGAGGCGTAAGAATAGGTCGTACATTCCTCCCCAGGGGGCAGGCGGTTCGTGCTAGAACCGATGACTGGAGGATCCTATGAGTGCCGGAACCAGTATGACGATCCCAAAGCGGGGCGACCGTGTGGCTATTGCCGGGCAAGAGGGTGTGTTTGAAATTGCCGACATCAATTCGCTAATGCAGACGGCAAACCTCAAATCGACGGATGGGCTGGGCCACATCACGCGGAACGTTCCGTGGACTTCGCTGAAGCTTGCCGATAAGAAGTAGGCTGAAGTCAAGCGAGGCCGCGGTTTAGAATGCGGAAGCTGTGGCTGTCGGAGCCATCACTTGGATGTGTAGGCGGAGGCGTCAGTCAAGGAACGCGTGTTTCCAAGCACTCCCCCTAGCCGTCCAACACAGATAGCGTTTGAAATGAAACCTTACAGGAAGCCAGCCCCTTCCGTACGAACGGGTATTACTAAGTCAGTTTCCGATCAGCGGATCAGGCAGAATCCCGAATGTGCATTTCCCGCCAGCCTAAGAAGGCTGTACCGGGGTTACCTGCACAGTAAGAATTTGCCAGTCATCCACTTTAGGTAAGAGAACAACACCCATTCGGTGCATCCAAGAGCGCTGTTCACTAGCAAGAAGCGCATTCTTCCATAGAACATTAGCGACGAACAGCTCACTTGTTTCTGCTAGCGTTGCTTCGACGACGTAACTTGCATTTTTCTTTGCATAAGGAGCGAATAGAGTTTCAAATCCCTTCCAAATTTCTTCGCGATTCCATCGTTTTCCAGTAGCATCGATGAACACCGCATTCTGTGTGAAAAAAGAGATCAGTTCTTCAGACTTGAGCGACTTAAGCCCAGTAAGGAAGTTATCTAATGTCAATAACGCACTTTTTGTGCTCTCTCTCTGATATTTTGGGCTCGGCGCTTTTGCAAGTTGCTCTCGAACCGGTACCGGCTTGAGGCCCCTCTCCTGGAGGAGTCTGGCAGCGAGTGAGCCTTCCACCCTTAATATCCCTAACAGGATATGTTCCGGTCCGACGTACAGTTGTCCGAGTCTATTGGACTCCTCGCTGGCCAGCTTCAGGATCTGCTTACTCTCGTCGGTTAGCGGCACTTCGACGGCTGTGGAGATGCGCTCACGCGGAGTAATCTTTCTCTCGATTTCGGTGCGAATCTCTGCGAGGACGTTAGTTGGCCCCAGAAACCGCTTAGATAAGGCCGGATCTTCTCGTAAGAGTCCAAGCAGCAAGTGTTCCGTCTCAATGTATTGGCTGCCGTACTGACTTGCCTCGAAGCGTGCGAAGAAAATCACACGGCGAGCCTTTTCCGTATAGCGCTCGAACATGATTCGTTCCCTCGCCTCATTTCGCGCCGGTACATACAGGTTTGATAACGCGGCGCGGAAGGGCTGAAGTGTAGCGTGGACTGTATTGACGGTGCAAACGGCGTTCATGGATAAGAGCTACTCTTGCCATGTCCTGATAAACGCATTATCTGAACCTGGCCCCCAATTCCGTTTCACCCTTCAGGAACGTGTAAACGTCGTTGCTCCGGGATCGGCTGCCCGGGTCATCTTTGCGCGGCCATTTGAAGACAGGTGTTCGAGGATGAGGTGGACGGTCTCGGCGGACTGCGCGGCGCCGATTGTGGCGGCAACTTGGTCGGCGGTTTGCGGCGTGCCTGATAGCGCGGCGAGGGCCGTTGCCTGCAGACTGAGGACAGCAGCGGCGGCTTTCTTCCCTGCTTCGACGCCTGGCTGGTGATAGGCGTTGATGTGGATCAGCGAGGCGTAGAGGCCGACGGCGCGCTCGAACAAGGCGATGAGAGCGCCCACGATGCGCGCGTCCACGCGGCGAATCGTGATCGTCAGGGACTGGCGGTCGTTGCCGTAGAGCGCTTCGCGCGTGCCGATCAGGAAGCCGCTCAGATAATCGCCGGCAGTGACGCCGGGCTCAACCTCGATGGGCTCGCCGCCGGACTCGAGGACGCGAACGAAGGTGACGAAGAAATTGTTCACGCCGTCGCGCAATTGCTGCACGAACGCGTGCTGGTCGGTGGAGCCTTTATTCCCGTACACGGCAATTCCCTGCTCGACGCGGTGGCCGTCAAGATCGAGCTGCTTGCCGAGCGACTCCATCACGAGCTGCTGGAGATAGCGGCTGAACAGGAGCAGGCGATCCTTGTACGGGAGGACGACCATGTCCTTCTTCCCTTTTCCGTCAGTCGCGGCATACCACATCAGCGCCATGAGCGCGGCGGGATTGCGGCGCGTATCGTGAACGCGCGTGGCGGCGTCGCAGGCGGCGGCTCCGGCGAGCATGGCGTCGATGTCGATTCCCTGCAAAGCCGCGGGGAGCAGTCCCACGGCGGAGAGTTCGCTACTCCGTCCTCCCACCCAATCGAACATTGGAAATCGCGCTAGCCAATTTTCGGAAGAGGCAAGCTTGTCCATCTGCGAACCCGCCATGGTGACGGCGACAACGTGGCGTGAATAATCGAGATTCGCGGCGCGATATTCGCCGGCGACGACGACCATTCCGTTGCGCGTGTCCGGCGTGCCTCCACTCTTGCTGGTTACGATGCAGAGAGTTTCCCGGAGCAGGCCCTTCAGCTTTTGGAGCACGCGCGCGATGCCGTCGGGATCAGTGTTGTCGATGAAATGGATGGTCATGCGGTCGGCGGCCGGATTGCCGAGCGCGTCGCCGACGAACATCGGTCCGAGAGCGGAGCCGCCGATGCCGATCGCCAGCACTTGCGTGAATCGCGGCGCGGAAGGCGGTTTGATTTTTCCCGCGTGCACGTCCGCGGCGAATTTCTTGATGGACTCCACCGTGCCCGAAATTTCCCGTGCGATTTCCTTGGTCGGCGCGAGTTGCGGCGCGCGCAGCCAGTAATGCCCCACCATGCGTTTTTCGTCGGGATTTGCGATGGCGCCCGATTCGAGCGCGTCCATTTCACTGAAGGCGCGCTGTACCTCTGGCTCCATCGAGACGGGAAAGCTCTCGTCGAAGTGCATGCGGCTGATATCGAGCGTGAGGTCGAGCGAATCCACGCGGCAAAGATATTGGCGGTAGCGCTTCCAAAGTTCCGGTGCGTCCATCACGTGCTCCTTCTGTTGATCTGGCATTGGAATTGAATCTAGATCACGGTTGAGTAGCACGGGCTTCTGAGTCAGTGTCGCAACCCCTCGATCGATGAGCCAGCGGCTAAACAAGTTGCGGAAAAAGTCGAGTAGCACAGCCGCTCTTTGTTGTGCATTGATGTTAAGCGCTGCAAAACAAGCACAGGCAAGAGTGCCTGTGCTACTAAAACCCGCTTAGAATCGACTTTTTCCGCAACCTGTAAACCCGTCTTGAATTGAGCCCACTTACGGCGCGACTGAAGCCGCGCCCCAC
>WNFC01007192.1_pt1 | contig 12237 bp, 12 predicted proteins | sample 5400541 | NCBI WGS metagenome assembly WNFC01 (sample SAMN13153342, study PRJNA577476) | soil metagenome | isolation source: 120 cm saprolite under Douglas fir tree site 2 hole 2 replicate 1 | place: USA:California | collected 2015-04-18 | reverse complement strand
CCACGACCGCGACGCGATGCATGCCTCGCTGGAGAAGCTGGCGCAACTCCAGAAAGGCGGCGCCCGCATCTTCTTCGGCCATGACAGCGAATTCTGGAAAACCGTGCCGCAGGCGCCGACGGCGATCACCTAAGGAGGATTGCTTCATTCGGCCTGCGTTCTGAAGCAAGAGTTCACCACGGAGGCATGTGTGGACGGCCCCCGTCTTGCAAGGTTTTTCAGCATCGTGTTGGCGATCTGGCCGCGTGCGGTCATGTGTCCGGCCTTTCGGTGCGGTCATTGACCGCTGGCCCAGATGGGTTCCGCGGATCGGCTCCCAAACACGGAAGCGGGGTCGAAGCCCGCATTCCTCCGTACGGGGTTGTGCCGATTCTCGGTTCGACCGATTGCCATCTTTGCTGTTGCCTTGCGAGCTCAGTTGGCGGCGAGAACGCTCTACGCCGGCGTCGGGCGTCGATAGGTCTCGCCGTGCATCATGATGGCCCAAGCGATGCGGGCGATCTTGTTGGCGAGCGCAACCGCGACCAGCTTGCGCGGCTTGCGCGCCAGGAGCGCGAGAAGCCAGGGCGAGGCATGACCTGGCTTGGCCCATCGGATGACCGCTGTGGCGCCGACGATGAGCAGGGATCGCAAGGTCTCGTCGCCCTGTCGGCTGATCTTGCCGAGCCGCTGCTTGCCTGCGGTCGAGTGGTCACGTGGCGTCACGCCGAGCCATGCGGCGAAGTGGCGGCCGGACTGGAAGACACCCGGATCCGGCACCTTCATCGCCAGCCTCGTCGCGCTGATGACGCCGACGCCGGGGATGGTCGCCAGGCGCCGGCTCTCCGCGCTCTCCCGGAACCAAGCGCGCAACCGGTCTTCGATGGTGCCCAGCTTGTCCTCGAGCGGGTCGAGCTGGGCCGCCAACAGCTCGATCATGTCGCGCGCCAGCTCCGGAATGCTGCTCGTACGGACCCGGTTAAGCACCACGGAGAGCTTGCCGAGCCCCTTCGCGCCGACGATCCCGAACTCGGCCGCGTGACCCCGGATAGCATTTGCCAGCATCGTCCGCTGCCGGATCAGCAGATCACGCACGCTGTGCAGCATCAGGGCCGCCTGCTGCGCCTCGCTCTTGACCGGCACGAACCGCATCGACGGCCGACCCAGCGCCTCGCAGATCGCCTCGGCATCGCGTGTGTCGTTCTTCTGAGCGCGCTTCAGATAGGGCTTGATGTAACTCGGCGGCAGCAGCCGTACCTCGTGCCCAAGACTCCGCAGAACGCGCGCCCAATAGTGCGAGGCACCGCAGGCCTCAAGGCCAACCAAGCAGGGCGCCAGCGACCCGAAAAACCGATCAACCTCGAGCCGCCGAAGCTGGCGCCGCAATACCGGCCTCTCCGTTTCGTCGACACCATGCACCTGCAACAGCTGCTTGGACGTGTCGATCCCAATCCTGATAATCTTCTTCATGGACGGCTCCCTCACTGGGTTTGCAACGACCTCAGTCTGGCACATCGATGCCGTACGGGGGCCGTCCACCCCAACACGGAGGACGGAGGTCTGACCGATGCGCGAAGCGCCGAAGTCCCTCTATGCTTCTCCGTGCTCTCCGTGGCTCTGTGGTGAATCACTTACCCTCTGAAAATCTGTTACCCGCTCCGAGACCGTGCCTAGGGAGCAATCGTGGCATGAGTCTATCGGGGGTTGGCAAGCGTGTTCGAAATCGCCTCGGCGAGCGCCGGCGCGAGCGCCGCCCCAAATGAGTCGCCACAGCGGCCAAGCGTCGCTTTTCCGCTTCATCTTCGCCGTAAACGCGCCATATTGAGCGGCAAGATTGCGCGATCCGGCCGAATGACTCGCCTTTTCGGCTGGATCGGGCGATCGATCGATTGTCGCTCTGCGAGAAGGATTTCCGTGGCCAACACCATCGCCCTGGTCGACGATGACCGCAACATCCTGACCTCGGTGTCGATCGCGCTCGAGGCCGAAGGTTTTACCGTGCGCTGCTACGCCGACGGCGCCGAGGCGCTGCGCGCCATCAGCACCCAACCCGTCGATCTCGCCATTCTCGACATCAAGATGCCACGTATGGACGGCATGGAGCTGTTGACCCAGCTGCGCAAGACGACGGCGATGCCGATCATCTTTCTGACCTCCAAGGACGATGAGGTCGATGAGCTGCTCGGCCTCAGGATGGGCGCCGACGACTACATCAAGAAACCATTCTCGCAGCGCCTGCTGATCGAGCGTATCCGCACCCTCCTGCGGCGCGGCGAGCTGGCGCGCGACAAGACGCCGAGCGATGCCGAGCCGATGATCCAGCGCGGCGAGCTGCTGCTCGACCCCGGGCGTCATCTCTGCACGTGGCGCGGCCAGCCGGTCGAGCTCACCGTCACCGAGTTCCTCATCCTGAAATCGTTGGCGACGCGCCAGGGTCACGTCAAGAGCCGCGACCAGCTGATGGACGCCGCTTACGGCGAGCATATCTACGTTGATGATCGCACGATCGACAGCCACATCAAACGGCTGCGCAAGAAATTCAAGGTCGTCGACAGCGAGTTTGCCCAGATCGAGACCCTCTATGGCGTCGGATACCGGTACCGCGATCGCTAACAACGCCCCGGCGGCCGCCGCGCCGCCAGCCACCGCGACGTCGGCCACCGCGACGTCGGCCACCGCGAATCCGGCGACCGCGACGCCGGACTCGCCCCGCGCGGCGGGCGTCGCCGCCGGCGCTCCGACGCGCCATCAGCGGGGCCGCCGAATCTCACCCCTCACCCTGCGCATTCTCGCCGTCAACGTTCTTGCCCTGGCGCTGCTCGGCATCGGCCTGCTCTTTCTCGGAGAATACGAATCGAGCTTGATCGACACGGAGCTGCAGGCGCTGAAGACGCAGGGCGAAATTTTCGCCGCGGCACTCGGCGAGGGCGCCGTCATCGATTCGGTCGCCGAGGGCGAGGAACTGATCCCGGAGCTCGGCCGCCAGATGATGCGCCGCCTCGCCGAACCGACGCGGACACGGGCCCGGCTGTTCGATCCCGCCGGCAATCTCGTCGCCGACAGCCGGGTCCTGCGCGGCCCCGGCGGCATCGTGCAGATCCGCGAGCTGCCGCCGCCGCAGCCGCCCAGCGGCTTCTTTTCCCGCATCGCCTCCAGCCTCTACGACTGGATCATCGGCCGCCTGCCGAGCCACGCCGACTGGCCGGAATACCGCGACATTCCCTCGGCCAAGGCGACCGACTATCCGGAGGCCGCTCGCGCTCTCGCCGGCGATAGTGCCCGCGCGGTGCGCCGCGAGCGCGCCACCGGCGGCTTGCAGCTCAGCGTCGCCGTGCCGGTGCAGCGCTACAAGCAGGTGCTCGGCGCGGTCATGCTGTCGGTCGGCAGCGCCGACCTCGAGCAGGCGGTGCGCGCGGTGCGCCTCGACATCCTCAAGGCCTTTCTCATCGCGCTCACCGTCACCGTTCTCTTATCGATCTATCTCGCCGGCACCATCGCGCGGCCGATCCGGCGGCTCGCCGGCGCCGCCGACCGGGTGCGCCGCGGCCTCGGCCGCGAGGTCGTGATCCCCGATTTCAGCCGGCGCGGCGACGAGATCGGCGATCTCTCGAGCGCCCTGCGCGAGATGACCGGCGTGCTGTGGCAACGGATGGACGCCATCGATCGCTTCGCCGCCGACGTCGCGCATGAGATCAAGAACCCGCTGACCTCGCTGCGCAGCGCCGTCGAGACGGCTGCCCGCATCGAGGATCCGGCAAAGCAGCGCCGCCTGCTCGCCATCATCCTGGAGGACGTCCAGCGCCTCAACCGCTTGATCAGCGACATTTCCGATGCTTCGCGCCTCGACGCCGAGCTCAGCCGTCACGAGCACGCGCCGGTCGCGCTCGATCGCATGCTGGCGGCGCTCGTCGAGCTGCACGAGGCGACGGCAAGCGAAGGCGAGCCGCATCTGCGCCTCGTTGTCCCCGGTCACGCGCGGCCGATCGACTTCGTCGTGCCCGGGATCGCCGACCGGCTCGTCCAGGTTCTGCGCAACCTGATCGCCAACGCCATCTCGTTCAGCCCGCCGGGCGGCACGATCACCCTCGCCGTGCAGCGCGACCACGGCACCGTCGTCGTCACCATCGACGATGAAGGACCGGGCATCCCCGATGCCAAGCTGGTGGCAATCTTCGACCGCTTCTACAGCGAGCGCCCGGCGGGTGAGAAATTCGGCACCCATTCCGGGCTCGGCCTGTCGATTTCCAGGCAGATCGTCGAGGCGCATCGCGGCATCATCCGCGCCGAGAACCGTCGCGGCGCCGGTGGCGCCATCATCGGCGCCCGCTTCATCGTCCGCCTGCCGGCGGCTTGACGACCCGTTAACCATCTCGTCCGTTAACCATTTGTCGGATAAGCGCTCTTGCCGAGGACACGCGGTCGGCATTAAATGGCGCCCCCGGTCGACTGATGGCTAGACAGCGACCGGGGACAATTCTTGTTGCATTGCACCATCAGGTCATGCGGATAATTCTCCGGCCCTTGTTTTCATCCAGCGGTTCTTGACCCCGAGATGCTCATGATTCGGGCCCACGGCACGTGTATCGCGATCGATGGTGAAGGTGTGCTGCTGCGTGGCACGCCGGGCAGCGGCAAGTCCGATCTGGCGTTGCGGCTGATCGATGCCGGCGCGCGCCTCGTCGCCGACGACCAGACCGAGCTCAGGCGGCGCGGCGAAGGCATCATCGCGCAGGCACCGCCGGCGATCGCCGATCGCATCGAGGTGCGGGGGGTCGGCATCCTCGCCTGTCCGAGCGTCGCCGCGGCCCCGCTGCGCCTGGTCGTCGACCTTGTCCCCGCCGGCGACGTCGAGCGGCTGCCGGAAGCGGCAAGCTGCCGCTACCTCGAGCGCTCGATCCCGCTGCTGCGGCTTGCCGCCTTCGAAGGCTCGACGCCGGCCAAGATTCGCTTGGCGCTGTCGGCGCTGTCGCCGGCGCCGCGCGCGGCCCGCCGCATCGGGCAGATCGCGTGAACGCGGCGGGTGACATGGCGACCGCCCGCAAGCCCGGCGAGGCGCCATGGTCAACCGCCCCCCGCGACCGCGTCCTCCTCGTCACCGGCATGTCCGGGGCCGGTCGCTCGACCTCCCTCAAGGCGCTCGAGGACATCGGTTACGAGGCGGTCGACAACCTGCCGATCTCGCTGCTGCCGAACATCGTGCGTCGCGACGCTGCCTCGCGCGCGCCGCTTGCCATCGGCATCGATATCAGGACGCGCGACTTCGGCGCCGCCTCCCTGCTCGCCGCGCTCGACCCGCTGATCGGCGAGGGCAGCATCGATCTGCGCGTCGTCTTCCTCGATTGCGAGGATGAGTTGCTGCGCCGCCGCTATACCGAAACCAGGCGACGCCACCCGCTCGCCGGCGACCGTCAGGTCAGCGACGGGATCCGCCTCGAACGCGAGCGCGTTTCGCCCTTGCGCGAGCGGGCCGATCTGGTTATCGATACGTCCGCGCTCACGGCTGCCGATCTGAGGCGCCTGCTGCAGGGTCATTTCGCCCTCGACAAAGCGCCCGGCGTTAGCGTGTTTGTTACGTCGTTCTCCTATCGTAACGGTTTGCCGCGGGATGCCGACCTAGTCTTCGATGTCCGCTTCCTCGAGAACCCTCATTACGTTCCCGCCCTGCGCCCGCTCAGCGGGCTCGACCCCGCCGTCGGCGCCTATGTCGAGGCGGATTCCGGCTTCGCGCCGTTCTTCGAGCGCCTGGTCGCCCTGCTCGACCCGCTGTTGCCGCGCTACGACCGCGAGGGCAAGAGCTATCTCACCATCGCCATCGGCTGCACCGGCGGCCAGCACCGTTCGGTCTACGTCGCCGAGCGGCTGGCCGGCTGGCTGCGCGAGCACGGCAAGCCGGTCGGCGCGGTCGGTCACCGCGACGTCGTCGCGCGCGAGCCTGCTCAGCGAGCCGCCGCGACGAGTAGTTCCGGCGACGCTGGATGTGCGGCAGCGTTCGGCGCGGCACGCGGCACATCGCCCAGCACCTTGAAGGATCCAGCATGATCGGCATGGTTCTCGTCACGCATGGCCGGCTCGCCGCCGAGTTCATCGCCGCCCTCGAGCATGTCGTCGGGCCGCAGAGCCATATCGCCGCGGTATGCATCGGTCCCGAGGACGACATGGAAAAGCGTCGCGGCGACATTCTCGACAGCGTGCGCACCGTCGACAGCGGCGAGGGCGTTGTCCTCCTCACCGACATGTTCGGCGGCACGCCGTCCAATCTCGCCATCTCGGTCATGGACCGCGCCAAGATCGAGGTCATCGCGGGTATCAACCTGCCGATGTTGATCAAGCTCGCCAGCCTGCGCCAGAGCGAGCCGCTCGCCGATGCCGTGCGCGGTGCCCAGGAAGCCGGCCGCAAATACATCAACGTCGCCTCGCAACTCCTCGCCGACGTCCGCGGCTAGCGCGAGTCCCGAGCGGATGTCATGACCTATATTCTCCCATAGGCCGGGAAGATGAGATCGCTGCGATGAGCGATGGCCAAGACAACGATAGCCTAGGCGATGGCCCAGGCAATGATGGCCCAGGCAATGATGGCCGAGACGACGACGGCCCAGGCGATGACGGTCCGGTCAATAGTGATTCTCGGCGCGGCGCGGAGACGCCGCTGCGTCGCACCGTCACGATCTGCAACCGGCGCGGCCTGCACGCCCGCGCCGCCGCGCGCTTCGTCAAGCTCGCCGATCAATTCGACGCCGAGATCGTCGTGGCGAAGAACGGCACCTCGGTATCCGGGCGCTCGATCATGGGCCTGATGATGCTGGCCGCGGGCCCGGGGACATCGATCGAGCTGAGCGGCAGCGGCGCCGATGCCGAACGCGCAATCGACGCGCTCGTCGCGCTGATCCGCGGCGGCTTCGATGAAGAATGAACCGGGTCAGGACGATGGCCGCTCGACCGACGCAAGCGAGGGCGGCCTCGCCGAGGAGCACAGCTTCCACGGCATAGCCGTATCACCGGGCATCGCCATCGGCCCGGCGCATGTCAGCGATCATTTCGATCAGGCAGTGCCCGAATACGTCATCCCCGAGGCACAGGTGGATGAGGAGCGCGCCCGCTTCGCCGCGGCCCTCGCCGTCTCGGTCAAGCAGCTGCGCAAGCTTAAAAGCAAGGCGCAAAGCCTGCCTGCGGCCGCCGCGGAGGAGATGGGCTACCTGCTCGATGCCCATCTCTCGATGCTGTCGAACTCGCGGCTGGTGCGCGGCGTCGACCAGCGTATCGCCGGCGAGCGACGCAACGCCGAATGGGCGGTCCAGGCCGAGATCGCCACCATCGGCAAGAGCTTTTCCGCCATGCGCGACGATTACCTCGCGGCGCGCTTCGACGATATCCGCATCGTCGGCATGCGGCTCATCCGCAATCTCGCGAAACGGCCCTTCGAGGCGCTTGCCCGATTGCCCGAGGGTACTGTCATCCTGGCCGAAGAGCTGACCCCTGCCGACACCGCGCTGATGGATCCGCGCCGGGTCGCCGGCTTTGCCACCGTGCTCGGCGGCTCGGAGAGCCATACCTCGATCATGGCGCGCGCGCTGGGCCTGCCGGCGGTGGTCGGCGTCGCCGGCCTGCTGAGCCATCCGGGACGTCGCGAGACCGTCGTCATCGATGGTTCGGCCGGCACGGTGGTCATCAACCCCGGCCCGGCGACCGTCGCCCGCTACCGCGAGCGCCAGGAGGCCCTGCGCCGTCAGGGCCGCCAGCTCGACAAGCTGCGCCGTCTGCCGTCGGTCACCCGCGACGGCGTCGAAATCGCGCTCGAGGCCAATCTGGAGCTACCGCGCGAGCTCGATCAGGCGATCGCCGCCGGCGCCGCCGGTCTCGGCCTGGTGCGCAGCGAATTCCTCTACATGAACCGCGACACCCTGCCGGGCGAGGACGAGCAGTTCGCCGCCTTTCGCGATCTCCTGAAGGGCATGAACGGTCAGCCGGTCACCGTGCGCACCCTCGATATCGGCGGCGAGAAGATCGCCGATGTGCTATCCGGGGTGGTTGGCAGTACGAGCGCCAATCCGGCGCTCGGCCTGCGCGCCATCCGCCTCTCGCTGAAGGAGCGCAAGCTGCTCGACGCGCAGCTCGCAGCGATGCTGCGCGCCGCCGTCCACGGACCGCTGCGCATCCTCCTGCCGATGATCTGCAATGTCGGCGAGCTGCGCCGCGTGCGCGAGGCGCTCGTCCAGGTGGCGCGCCGCCTCAAGCGGCGCGGCGTCGCGATCCCCGACACCCTGCCGCCGCTCGGCGTCATGATCGAGATTCCGGGTGCGGCGCTCGCCGCCGACGCGCTTGCCGCCGAGGCCGATTTCTTTGCTCTCGGCACCAACGATCTCATCCAGTACACGCTGGCGATCGATCGCGGCGACGAGCAGGTGGCCTATCTCTATGATCCGCTCCACCCGGCCGTGCTGCGCCTCATCCAGTTCGCGATCGAGGCGGCCAACCGTGCCCGCATCCCGATCAGCGTGTGCGGCGAGATGGCGGGCGATCCGCGCTTCACCGCGCTGCTCGTCGGGCTCGGGCTGCGCGAGCTGTCGATGACACCGGGCAGCATCTTGCGGGTCAAGCAGCGCATCCGTTCGCTCGACATCGTGGCTGCCTCGCGCCGTGCCCGCGCCATCATGGACCAATGGGACAGCGGCCGCATCGCCGCCCTGCTCGACGATTTCAACGCACTAGCCTGACGGTTCGGCGCTCTGCTCCCGTCACCGTTGGAACGAAATTCCGTCATCCCCGGAAGCGCCGCCGACGTCCGGTCGACCTGACGGCCGTCGTTAATCTGAATTCGCCGGCGTGGTTATGCCGGCCGCGACCGATTTGGCGACCGCCGAATTGGCATTGGCGTTGGCCTGGGCTACCGACGAGGCATGCGCGGCACCGGTGAGGCCGGCGACGCTCGGGCCGCGAGCGGATTTCGTCGTCTTGGACTTCGCAGTCGCGGATTTGCTCGGCGCGAACTTGCTGGGCGCGGTGATTCCGGCGGCGACCGATTTGGCGACGGCCGAATTGGCATTGGCATTCGCCTTGGCCTCGTTTGCAGCATGCGCCGCGCCGGCAAGACCGGCCGCGCTCGGGCCATGGCTGGCGTCTTGATGGCCGGTGTCATGGTCGGCCGCACCGGCGCTGTCATGCCCGCCATGGCCGCCGCCATTGCCGTTGCCGCCGCCATTGCCGCCACCACCTCCCCCGCCACCGCCTCCACCGGCCGCCCAGGCCGGGGCGGCACCGAGACCGAATGTCGATTGGCCGGGCAGGGCAATGACCGCGGCGGCGGCGATGAGCATAAGCCCCGCGATCCGTATCAGGCTCGAATACCGCATGTGATGCTCCTCGATTGGGGGGCTACACGTGGTCATAACGTACCGTCGGACGGACGCGAGTTATTGTGGCATTATTAGGTTGGCGGGCGCTGGCGGCGCGATGGGATCAAAATCGGCGCAGCCGGAGCGGGCGCTGAGATAGCGATCGTGGCGGCGGCAATGCCCGTCATCGCCGCGCACCGAGCCATCGGCCGAGGAGAGGCTTGTAATTCCGGGGAACAGCATCTCGAGATAGGCGGGGTCGTTGCGGAAATGGACGCAGGCGCCGCAGCGTTCGCCCGCGCCATCGCCCATCATTGCACGCCTCAGCGCGTCAGATTCGCCCAATGGGCGGCGAAGACATAGGCCGAGAGGACCAAGCCGAGGATGACGTTGACGGCGACCCCGGCGGTGAAGGCGAGGAACGGCTTCGCCCCCGCTCTGGCGAGCTCGCCGAAGCGCGTGGTCAGCCCGATGCTGAGGAAGCAGAAGATGAACGCCCAGCTGCGCAGATCCTTGAGCGGCGCGACCAGCGCCGGGTTCGCGATCTTGTTGAAATCGGCGAGGCTGTAGCTGCTCGTCGCCGCGGTGACGATGAGCGAGGCGGCGATGAAGCCGAGGACGAATTTGGGAAAGCGCCACCAGATCTGCGCGATGTCGGGCCTGCCGCCGACCGCCGTCTTCTCCCAGCGCGTCGTCGCGACGATGGCGAGGATGAAGGCCCAGATGCCGATCCAGACGTCGCGGCCGACCACCTTCATCAAGGTGAAGGCGAAGACCGCCTGATCGCTGGTGCCGGTAATGCCGTTCGTTCCGGCGAGGCCGCCATAGGCCTGCGCGGCGGCGAAACCCGCGGCGTCGGCGAATTCGGACGTGCCGATCCAGGCGCCGCCGATGCCCGCCGGCAAATGCATCGTCGCCGCGGCGAAGGGCAGTGCGAAGATCATGACGATCGCCCACAGGATGACGAGGGTGATGGCGACCGGCGCATCCTCGCGTTTGGCGCCGACAGCGCCGGCGATGGCGATCGCCGCCGAGACGCCGCACACCGCACCGCCAGCCCCGAGCGTCGCCGCCAGGCGGCGATCGAGGCCGAGGCGCACGGCGACCCAATAGATCACCAGGAAGGTGACGATCGAGACGATCGAGGCCTGGAAGATGGCGACCGGCCCGGCCCAGACGACCAACGTGAACGGCAGCGTCGCACCGAGCAGCACGATGCCGGTCTTGACGTAGAACTCGACGCGGAATCCGGCGTCGAGCCAGCGCGGCAAGCCGACGATGTTGGACAGCACGAGGCCGAGCACGAGCGCCACCAGCGGCGGCTCGAGATTGTAGCTCGCCGCCTGGTCCCATTGTCCGATCGCGAAGATCGCCACGGCGAGCAGATAGAGAAAGACGAAGGCCGGCACGAAATCGCGCGCCCGATGGCCGAGCGCGCTCAAGGCGATTGCGAAGGTCACCAGCCACAGCGCGAACTGGGCAACGTAGCGCACCAGATTGTCGGCGAAATGCGCCCCGAGCTGCGCCCAACTCGACCATTTCGCCGGCGTCACCGCGAGCCATTTGAGGCTGGCGCCATTGGCGAACAGGAGATAGCCGGCGAGCACCAGCCCGAGGCCGAGCCAGATCGCCCACCAATCCTCCTTGCGCCACAGCTCGTGCCAGCCGACACCGTCCCGTCGCGTCGGCGCGCCGGAGAAGTCAATTTCGGTTCTGCTCATTGTCCGCCCCTCGTGGCCGCGCGTCCTCGTCGGCTGTCGCCTTACGCGGCGGCGCGACAACAAAGACGATCGCGCAGCTTACCTTGCGTCGTCGCGACGAGCGCGCGCAATTGAGACTGGGTCACTCCGTCGCGACGCATCACCAAGGCAACCAACGGGTCGGCGAGAAGCTCGGCAAGCGCCGGCTCCTTGCCGGCGGCCAGCCAGCGCGTACCGCCGGGGCAGGCGCGGAGTGACACGGCTGGCGGGGAAACGCAATTCCGCAATCGCTTGGACATCGTGACCTCGCCTTGGGTTGCCGACCAAACCCATACATATATTACCGGTTTATCGCCGTCAAATAAATCTGAATTACAGAGAGATGACGTTTTTTCAGTGCAGGATGCATTGCATTCACCCCGGCTGACGGCGCATCCTCATCCGCGACATGACAGCGGCGCCGGATTCCACCGATCAGCAGGGCGCTCGACCGGGACCGCTCGCCGGCCGCCGGATCGTCGTGCCGGAAAGCCGCGAGCTCGATCTTTTCGCCGCCATGCTGGAGGCGCAGGGCGCCTCGACATTGCGCTGCCCGATGATCGCCATCCTCGATCTCGAGGACAAGCGGCCGGCGCTTTCCTGGCTGGGTCGCCTCGCCGGCGGCGAGCTCGACGACCTCATCCTCTTGACCGGTGAAGGGCTGCGCCGCCTCCTCGCGATCGCACGGGAGGCCGGCGTGGAGGCGGCGGTGATCGCCGCCGTCGGCCGCGTCACCACCATCGTGCGCGGACCGAAGCCGGTGCGGGCACTGCGCGAGATCGGCCTCGCCCCCGGCAAAATGGCCGAGCCGCCGACCACCGAAGGGGTGATCGCCGCGCTCGCCGGCGAGACCCTCGCGGCACGGCGGATCGGCGTGCAGCTTTATCCCGGCAATCCGAACGACCTCCTTCTCGATTTCCTGCGCGGCAAAGGCGCCGTTCCCGACCCGATCCTGCCCTATCGCTATGCCTCCGACGCCGAGGCGGAGCGGGTCCGCGAGGTCATCGAGGAGATGGCCGCCGGTCGGGTCGATCTCATCGCCTTTACCTCCTCGCCGCAGCTTCGCCGCCTCGAGGAGGTTGCCGGTGCGAGCAAGCTCGAGGCGGCGCTGCGCGACGGCATGGCGCGCACCCGCATCGCCGCGGTCGGCCCGGTGGTCGCCGCCGCGGTCGAGGCGATGGGCGGCAAGG
>WNFC01009074.1_pt1 | contig 12238 bp, 8 predicted proteins | sample 5400541 | NCBI WGS metagenome assembly WNFC01 (sample SAMN13153342, study PRJNA577476) | soil metagenome | isolation source: 120 cm saprolite under Douglas fir tree site 2 hole 2 replicate 1 | place: USA:California | collected 2015-04-18 | reverse complement strand
TGCGTGATCCGGAACTCCTCGCCGGATACGTCGAGGGTTACACCCACCCCGCCGAAGCCGTCGCGAATGGCGCGCTGATCTCGCGCGATTTCGGGTGGCGCGTAACGCGAAAAGCGGTCGAGCGCGCTGGTGATACCGTCGAATAAGACCTTGTCGATCTGGTCTTCCGAAAGCGCGCCGAGGATCGGGGATGTTGCCCTGGCGCTCGCGACTAGCCGGCCGATCAATTCGCCCCAAGCGTGGGGGGCGTCACCGGTCGGGGTGGCAAAGGTGGCCACCTGTCGACCGTCATAGTTGACCGCGACTTGGGTCCCGCCTTCCGAGCCAGGGCTCTCCGTAACCGAAAACTTATTGTCAAGCCGGGAAAAGCGTGCAGCGGCGGCAAGAATGAGCTTTCGGCTCGAAACCGGTGAAATATAAAGGTCGGTAATCTCGTCGAGACCGCGAGCGAACAAGCGCGCCGTGGGGTCGTCGGGCAGCGATTGGTGCATGGTGCAGGCGGCGAGCAAGAAGACAAGCGAGAACCTGCTCGCCCGCGCGAGCACGGCGGCCGGACGCAACGGCAACGGCATCGACTCCAGAAGAGGAAGACCCGCGGATACCCCCCGCCGCGATGGGCCCGGCGATTCGCCGGCTATGCGAAACTTTCGCTCGAACGCGACGGTCACATTAGATCGCCGGCGCCTGGCAATCAACGCTGCCGGCGCGGGCGCCGGCGTGCAGACGGCTGCGCACGCGCGCCGATCCGCGTCTCCGCCGAGCGGCGAGGGGTGGCGGTACTCTCATCCTGTTCGATCCGGAAAACGATGCGGCCGCCGATCCCGTCCGCCTCGGTGAGCCGGACCAGCACCTCCTCGCCGATCCGGAAGACCCGACCTGTCCGCCGCCCGATCAGTCGTTGGGCCCTCGCATCGTGCTCGTAATAGTCGCTGGACAAGGTCGATATGGGCACGAGCCCCTGTGCTCCACTCTCCAACGTGGTGACGAACAACCCGAATTCGGTGACCCCGCTGATGCGGCCGGTGAAGATGCTGCCGATCGACCGAGCGAGAAGCGTTGCACGGTAGCGTTCAATCGCGGCGCGTTCGGCTGCGGCCGCGCGGCGCTCGGTCGCCGAGATGTGCTCCGCTATAGCGGTCAGCTCGTCTGGACGCGCGTCTGAGGGCAGGGTGTCTGGATCCGGGTCGGAACCGCGAGCACTGATGCCGGCAATCAGCGCTCGATGCACAATTAGGTCGGCGTAGCGGCGGATCGGCGAGGTGAAATGAGCATAGCGGCGCAGGGCAAGGCCGAAATGCCCGATATTGTTCAGGCTATAGACGGCCTGCGCCTGGCAGCGGAGGACCAGTTCGTTGACGAGAGCAGCTGCTGACGTTGCTGCAGCGTGACGCAGCACCCGATTGAACAGCTCCGGCTTCGGCGCTTGACCTTTCTCGAAACTGAGGCCGACGATGCCGGACTCGACGAGTAGCGCACGCAACTCCTCAACTTTCTCGGGGTCGGGCGCGTCGTGAATCCGGTACATGCAAGGTTGCCGGCGCGCCTCCAACTCCTCGGCGGCGGCGACGTTTGCCAGGATCATGAATTCCTCGATCAGCCGATGGCTATCGAGGCGGGCCACAGGGAGGATCGCGGCAGGCCGTCCTTCGGCATCGAGCACGACCCGGTTCTCGCCGATGTCTAATTCGAGGGCACCGCGGCGGGAGCGGGTTATGGAGAGGGCCGCAAACGCGCCGTAGAGGGCTGACAACGCTTCCTGCGTTAGCTTCGAGACGCGCTCGGCGCCACCGTCCCGCATCGCCTGGATCTCTTCGTAGGTGAGCCGTGCGGTCGAGCGCATCATTCCGCGCTCGAAACGGTGTCGCCGTTTACGGCCGAAAGCGTCGATCCACAGATGGACGGCGAGACACGCGCGGTCGACGCCCGGCTTCAACGAGCAGAGATCGTTCGACAGCGCCTCGGGAAGCATCGGGACCACGCGGTCGGGAAAGTAGACAGAATTCCCGCGACGCCCGGCTTCGCGGTCGAGCGCGCTGCCGGGGCGCACATAATGGGCGACGTCGGCGATCGCCACGATCAGATGCCAGCCATCGCCATTTCCCGGGTCGGGATCGGGCTCGGCCCAGACCGCATCGTCAAAGTCCCGGGCATCGCTGCCATCGATGGTGACCAGCGCAATATCGCGGAGATCGGCCCGTCCGGACAAAGTCGCCGGCAACGCCGCCTCGGCTTCGGCGATCGCCGACGACGGGAATTCGGTGGGGATGTCATAAGTCGCGATCGCCAGGAGACTTATCACACCGGCGTCCGAGGAGTGTCCGAGCCGTTTGACGATGCGGGCTCGCGGGGAGCCGAGCCGCCCCGTCGGGAGTTGCTCGGCGGTGACCAATTCGCCGTCTTTGGCGCCCTCGGCGTCGCGCTTTGCCACCCGGTACTCGGCTCGGTCGCGCCGATCGGCCGACAAGACTGTGCCGCCGTCGAGACCGCGGTGAAAAACGCCCACGATCCGGGTGGTTACCGGGCCGAGCAAGCGGATGATCCGAGCCTCGATCTCGCCGCTCTCGCGCGGGATCAGGCGTGCTGCGGCGCGCCCACCGATCGGGAGGGGCTCGCTGAATCCGCTTTCGACCAGACGCAGGACCGGCGCCGGGTCCGGTCCCTGCCAAGCGAGTGGCCGCGCGAGCGGCACGCCGTCCTCGTCACTGCCGAACCGCTCGACGATGGTGACCTCGGGCACCGCCGCGCGATCATCGGGGGCCGACCCGAACGTGCGGGTAGTCTTGCGTTTCCCGACTGCAGACGGGCTTTCGCGAATATGGGCAAGCTCATCGGCCGCCGGCAGAAGCTTGCCCCGGCCCCGTCTGCCGGCAGCCCTCGAGCCTCGCTTTGCCATCTACGCCGGTGGCGCGCTCGATCGAGTTCCGGGTTTTCGCGTACCGGTTTTCTTTGTCGGGCCGGTCTTCTTTGTCGAGCCGGTCCTCTTCGTTACGCCGGTCTTCTTTGTTACGCTGGTCTTTTTTGCGGCGCCGGCCGCGGCGCGGGCTGGCGTATCGGCCACCCTCACAGCCCTCCGCGGGCTCGCTTTCGCCGGACCGGATCTGCCGGATTTGCGTAGCCGTCCCTTCGACTTCTTGCGCTGTGCAGCGAGCAGCGGCACGGCCTCTTCGAGAGAAAAAGTGTCCGGATCAGCGCTTCTCGGCAACGAAGCGATGAGCCCGTCATAGCCGACATAAGGGCCGTAGCGACCTCGGTACAGAGCAACGGCGCCGCCTTCGGGATGCTCACCGAGCTCGCGCAAGAGCTGTGGTCCGCGTCGTCCCGGTGTTGCTGGCTCGGCGAGCAGAACGACGGCACGGTTCAAGCCGATGATCAGCACGTCGTCATCGGCGGCAAGCGACTTGAAGGTCGCTCCATGCTTGATGTAGGCGCCGAAGCGTCCGATGCCGGCAAGGATAGTCTCGCCGGTCTCCGGGTGCCGTCCGAGCTCGCGCGGCAATCCGAGCAGCCGCAGGGCGGTGTCGAGATCGATATCGGCAGGCTTCAGCGATCGCGGCAGCGCCACCCGTTTCGGTTTAATCTCACCGTTGCCCGTACCGAGCTGGACGTAATGGCCATAGGGGCCCTTCCTGAGACTGATCGGCAGGCCGCTCGCCGGATCGATTCCGAGCGGGATGTCAGCGGCGGCGCTCTCTTCCGCCTCTCCCTCGATTGCGAGAGGCCGAGTGTAGCGGCAATTCGGGTAGTCGGAACAGCCGATGAATGCACCAAATTTACCGAGCTTGATGCTAAGCCTGCCGGCCCCGCAGCCCGGGCACAGGCGCGGATCGCGCCCGGAGCCGTCATCCGGGAAAAAATGCCGACCGAGCTCGGCATCGAGAGCGGCCAGCACCTGGGTAATCGTGAGTTCCTTCGTGCCGTCGACCGCAACCGAGAAATCTCGCCAGAAATTCCGCAGCACCTCCTTCCAATCGGTGCGTCCGCCCGACACGTCGTCGAGCTGGTTCTCGAGATCGGCGGTGAAATTGTACTCGACGTACCGCTCGAAGAAGCTCGTCAGAAAGGCGGTGACGAGCCGCCCGCGGTCCTCCGGCAGAAAGCGCCGTTTCTCCAGCCTGACGTAGGCGCGATCCTGCAACACCTGCAGGATCGAGGCATAGGTCGAGGGGCGGCCGATCCCAAGCTCCTCGAGCTTCTTGACAAGGCTCGCCTCGGTATAACGCGGCGGCGGTTGAGTGAAATGTTGCCTCGGTACGACCTCGCCGCGTGCGAGCCGCTCGCCCGGGCGCATGCCCGGCAAACGGGCCCCTTCGCCCTCCTCGTCGGCGGCATCATCGCGGTCCTCCTGGTAGAGCGCCAGAAACCCGTCGAAAATCACGATCGAGCCGTTAGCGCGCAAGCGAAGGCGAGCGGTGGCGTCGGCGATGTCGACGGTGACCTGCTCGAGGAGCGCCGATGCCATCTGGCTCGCGAGCGTCCGTTTCCAAATCAACTCGTAAAGCCGCAGCTGATCGCGGTCCAGACGATTGGCGATGTCAGCCGGCTTGCGTGCGAGATCGGTCGGTCGGATCGCCTCATGCGCCTCTTGGGCGTTCTTGGCCGGGCTGCGGTAGACGCGGGGCTGGTCCGGGACGTATTTCGGCCCGAAATCGGTGCCGATCAGTTGGCGGGCGGCGGTCGTCGCCTCGGCCGAAATCGCGACTCCGTCGGTCCGCATATAGGTGATCAAACCGACCGTCTCGCCTGCGAGATCAATACCCTCGTAGAGGCGCTGGGCGATCTGCATCGTGCGGCTGGCCGCCAACCCGAGCTTGCGCGATGCCTCTTGCTGCAAGGTCGAGGTAGTGAACGGCGGAAACGGGTTGCGGCGAACCTGGCGGCTGTCGATTTCGCTGACGGCAAAGCCTGGGGCGCGCAGGATGGCGTCGGCCGCAACGCGGGCCTTGGCCTCGGTGTCGAGATCGAAGCGGTCGAGGCGCTTGCCGTCGAGGTGGGTCAACCGTGCGGTGAAGATCTGTCCCGCCTCGGTCCTGAACTCGACCTCGATCGTCCAGTATTCGCGCGACTTGAACGCCTCGATCTCGGCTTCCCGCTCGCAGATCAGGCGTAGTGCTACGGATTGGACCCGGCCGGCCGAGCGGCTGCCCGGAAGCTTGCGCCAGAGCACCGGCGACAGCGTGAACCCGACGAGGTAATCGAGCGCCCGGCGGGCGAGATAAGCTTCGACGAGCTCGCGATCGATTTCGCGCGGCCGGCGAAACGCCTCGAGCACCGCGTTCTTCGTCACCTCGTTGAAGACGACCCGTTTTACGTCGAGATGCTTCAATGCCCGGCGGGATTTGAGCACCTCGTTAACATGCCAGGAGATCGCCTCGCCCTCCCGGTCTGGGTCAGTGGCGAGGAAAAGGTGGTCGGCGCCGCGAACCGCCTCAACGATCGTCTTGACGTGTTTTTCGGACTTGCCCTCCACCTCCCACAACATCGCAAAGTCCGAGTCGGGGAGCACCGAGCCGTCCTTGGCCGGCAGATCGCGGACATGACCGTAACTCGCTACGACTTTGTAATCGCTGCCGAGGTATTTGTTGATGGTTTTCGCTTTTGCCGGCGATTCGACGACGACGACTTTCATGAATCCGTTCGATCGAGGCGCCGGGGCGCGGAGAATTCTTAACTCAAGGAAACGAGATTGCCGGGGTGACGTTCGACCCGGCCGGCAAGTTCCAATTCGAGCAGCAATGTGGCGACAACAGCCGCTGACAATTGGCATTGGCGCACCAGTTCGTCAACCGCGACCGGTGTGGGTCCCAATTTTTCGAGTATCAGCTCGAGCACGTCCTCATCCCCTATCGGTTGGGCGACGCCCGGCGTCGGCCAGTGCGGCGCCGCCGGGATCGCAACCGCCGGGATCGGGCGAAGCGGCTCGATGCCGCGCAGCTGCGGTTCGAGCAGGGAGAGCACGTCCTCGGCGTTTTCGGTCAGCGTAGCGCCATGCCGCAACAGGTCGTTGCAGCCGCGCGAGCGCGGATCGAGCGGCGAACCCGGCACCGCAAAGACCTCGCGTCCCTGCTCGAGCGCGAATCGGGCCGTGATAAGCGAGCCCGAACGCGCCGCCGCCTCGACGATGATGACGCCGAGCGCCATCCCGGAAATGATCCGGTTGCGGCGCGGAAAATGGCGGGCCTGGGGTTCGGTCCCGAGCGGCAATTCGGCGACGACCGTACCCCGGGTGGCCAAAGCGTCGTGGAGCCCGCGGTTCTCCTCGGGGTAGACGACATCGACACCGCCGGCGACGACGGCGACGCTGCCCGTCTCGAGGGCGCCCAGATGTGCGGCGGCGTCGATGCCGCGGGCAAGGCCGGAGATCACCACGAGCCCGCCGCGGCCGAGTGCGGCGGCGAGGTCGCGGGCAAAGCGCCGGCCGTTCGCCGACGCGTTGCGCGCACCGACCACGGCGATCATCGGCCGCTGCAACAGCTCGGCCTGGCCAAGCACGGTCAGGATCGGCGGGGCGTCCTCGATCATCGCGAGCGCGCTCGGATAAAGCGGCTCGCCCCAGCAGACGAGCCGCGCGCCGGCGCGATGCAGCGCGGCGAACTCGGCCTCGGCCTCGGCCCGGGTTACCGCGGTGACGGTTTTGGCGCGGTCACCGCGGCGGGCGAGACGGGGCAGAACATCGAGTGCTGCTCGCGCCGAACCGAAGCGGCGCAGCATGGCATAAAAGCTGATTGGCCCGATCGTCTCGGTCCGGCACAGCCGCAGCCAGTCGAGGCGCTCCTGCGGATCGAGCTCGCGTGTGGCCAGGACAACCTCAGCCTTTGTTGAGGGAAATTCGGTTTTCGGTGCCTGCCATCAGGCGCCGAATGTTGGCATGGTGTCGCAGGATGATTAACAGGGCGATACCGGCGATCATCAACGCCGTCCTCGCGTCGACGACGAAGGGAGCGACGATCGCGCCGGCGGCCGCGGCGACGAGGGCGGCGAGCGAGGAATAGTGGAACAGCAGGGCGGTGGCGAGCCAGACCAGGGCGGCGGCGAGCGCCACCGGCCAAGCGAGGGCGAGTAGGACGCCGAGTGCCGTCGCAACGCCTTTGCCGCCGCGCAAGCCGAGCCAGATCGGAAACATGTGGCCGAAAATCACGCAGCCGGCCGCGACGAGCGCCGCCTCCTCCCCCCAAACCCGCCCGATGACGACCGCCGCCCAGCCCTTGGCCAGGTCGAGCAACAGAGTGAGAGCGGCAAGGCCCTTGCTCCCGGTGCGCAGAACATTGGTAGCGCCGATGCTGCCGGACCCGATCCGGCGGATATCGCCGCGGCCGGAAACTCGGGTCAGCAACAGGCCGAACGGGATCGAGCCCAGAAGATAGCCGATGACGGCGGCGGCGAGCAGGGTCAACACCCGGGACTCCGCTCGCTCAGTCTCCCTGCTCTGTGGGAGAAAAGGCGAAAAAACCCCCGCTCCACACGCATAAATGCTTGATTAATCAAATACTTGTTGGGCAATTGGGACGCCGCTCGGACGGTTCTTGAGGAGACTTTGACGTTGCGCAGGACGCCGGCAGGGAAACCGGAGCTGCTCAACCTTCGGCATCGATCCTGACACACAGGATACACCAGGATCTTGACGCCGCCGTGGCAAAGTCCCGAGCCTTCATGGTGCTCAACCCTCGTGCAGGAAGATCGTGCGGCCATCGACGATCGTGCGCTGCACCCGGCCCCGGACGGAGCGCCCGTCGAACGGGGCGTTCTTCGATTTCGAGCGGAACTCGTCGGGGCAAATATGCCAGGCCAGATCCGGGTCGAAGAGAACGAGGTCGGCCGGTGCGTCGATGGCGAGACGGCCGACCGGGAGGCGCAGGATAGATGCCGGGTTTAGGGTCAGCCGCCGCAGCAACTCGAGCAGATCGAGATGCCGATTGTGGTAGAGCTCGAGCGAGAGCGGCAGCAAGGTCTCGAGCCCGACGATCCCGTATGCCGCCGAGCTGAACGGCAGGCGCTTTGAATCCTGGTCCCACGGAGCGTGGTCGCTGGCGATCGCGTCGATCGTACCGTCGCGCAGCCCCTCGATCACCGCGCGCCGGTCCCGTTCGCTGCGTAATGGCGGGGAGAGCTTGGCGAACGTCCGGTAGTCGCCGATCGCCGTCTCGTTGAGCGCGAAATAAGGGGGTGCCGTGTCGCAGGTCACCGGCAGGCCCTGCACCTTCGCGTGTCGTATCGCCTCGATCGCGGCGGCCGTCGACACATGGGCGATGTGGTAGCGGGCACCGGTGATCTCGACGAGCCGCAGATCGCGCTCGACCATGATGATTTCGGCCGCGGGGGTGATCGCCGCGAGGCCGAGCCGTGTGGCGATCTCGCCCTCGCTGACCTCGCCCGCGCCGGCGAGGCTCGGCTCTTCCGGATGCTGGAGCACCAACAGATCAAAGCTGCGGGCATAGGCCAGCACCCGGCGCATGACGAGCGCGTCGGCGACCGCCTTGACGCCGTCGGTGAAGCCGAGGGCCCCATTCGCTGCGAGCAGACCCATCTCGGTCAGCTCATGCCCCTTGAGCCCCTTGGTCGCCGCCGCATAGGTGTGGACCTTGGCGAGCTTGACCTCGCGCGCCCGGCGGGCGAGGAACTCGACGACCGAGACATCGTCGACCGGCGGCTCGGTGTTCGGCAGGGCGACCATGGTCGTCACCCCGCCGGCGGCGGCGGCGCGGCCGCCGCTCTCGATCGATTCCATGTGCTCGGCACCGGGCTCGCGCAATTGCACGCGCATGTCGACGAGCCCAGGTGCCAGGCACAGGCCTTCGGCCATCACTGTATCGGCGTCCCGTGCCGCGGCCGAGAGATCGCCGCCGATTGCGGCGATCCGTTCGCCCTCGACGAAGAGATCGCCCGTGGCGTCGAGCCCGCTTGCGGGATCGAGCAGCCGGGCATGGCGGATGAGAAGACGGGTCATGCGCTCGTGCGCGCTTCGAGACGCGCCCCGGGGGCGCTCCTCAGCATGAGGGTAGTCTTTGATGGCATTAACGGAATTCCTCATTCTGAGGAAGCCGCGCAGCGGCTGTCTCGAAGGACGCACCGCGTTGATCCGAGAAAATCATTTCGTCGCGTCCAGCCACGACGGGGTCGGGAGCTCGCGCGACTTCAGGAATTCTGGGTTGAAGAGCTTCGATTGGTAGCGGGTGCCGGAATCGGCGAGGATCGTCACGATCGTGTGCCCGGGTCCGAGCTCGCGCGCCAAGCGGACCGCGCCGCAGACATTGATCCCGGTCGACCCGCCGAGGACCAGCCCCTCCTCGGTGACTAGATCGAACAGCACCGGCAGCATTTCTGCATCGGTGATCTGGTATTGCCCATCGGGCGCGAAACCCGCGAGGTTGCCGGTTTCATGGTTGTTGCCGATGCCCTCGGTGATCGAATTGCCTTCGGGCTTCCACTCGTGGCGCGCATACCAGCTGTAAATGCCCGAGCCCATGCAGTCGGAGAGATAGATCTGGACCTTGGGCTTGCGTTCCTTGAGTGCGATCCCGACACCGGAGAGGGTGCCGCCGGTGCCGACCGAGCAGGTGAAACCGTCGACCTTGCCGTCGGTCTCTTCCCAGATCTCGGGGCCGGTCGTCTCGTAATGGCCGCGCCGGTTGGCGAGATTGTCGAATTGGTTGGCCCAGATCGCACCATTCGGCTCGCTCGCCGCGATTTCCTCGGCGAGCTGTCCGGAATAGCGCGCGTAATGCATCGGATTGGCGTAGGGGACCGCGGGAACGAGTCGCAGATCGACGCCGCCCAGGAGGAGCATGTCCTTCTTCTCCTGGCTCTGCGTCTCGGGCATGACGATGACGGTGCGGTAGCCGCGGGCATTGCCGACGAGTGCGAGGCCGATGCCGGTATTCCCGGCGGTGCCTTCGACGATGACCCCGCCCGGGCGCAGCTGGCCGCGCTCCTCGGCATCCTTGATGATATAGAGTGCCGCCCGGTCCTTGACCGAACCCCCGGGATTGAGGAACTCGGCCTTGCCGAGGATCGTGCACCCGGTCTCCTCGGAGGCGCGCCGCAATTTGATCAGCGGCGTGTTGCCGACTGTGCCGATAAAGCCGTCGCGGATCTTCATGCCACTCTCCGTACCCCAAGCGCCCGATGCAACACTATCGGCGGCAGCAGAGCGGACGCAAGCCCAGGTAAGGGGGTCCTCGGCACGGAGTTACGATCTTCCGCGAGCTGAGCCGGGCCTCTACGCACAAAAAGCAACCCGACGACTCCGTTCCAGCGTATGGTTTCGCTTTCGGATGCTGCGAGGCGCGCGCGATGGTAGCGGCATCGGCACAGCAGACGGTCGCCGAACGCGGGATCGGCGTTCAGAACATCGGCGATGGTAACACCATTATCGTGTATGCTGGCTTGGCCGAACTCAGTCTGGTCCGCAAACATGCGCGCAAGGCTGAGCCAAAAACCGACCTCCAGTTGCTTCGCGTCGATCTCCGCGCAACCACCTTGGTCGGACGGGAAGCCGAACGGTCGGCACTGAAGGCATGGCTCACCTCGAACCGGCCTGTGTCCGTGCGGTGCATCACCGGCCGGGCCGGGGTGGGCAAGACAGGCTCGCCCTCGAATTGTGCGAGCACGCGGAGCAAGCCGGCTGGACCGCCGGGTTTGCGCAATACGGCGAGTTCCCGGAGTTCGTAAAGCGCGCGGCCGAGTGGCGCTGGAGCGACCACACGTTGGTCGTCATCGACTACGCCGCCGCATTCGCCCGCGACCTGCGCGCCTGGCTGGAAATCCTGGCACGACCCGAGGCGCAGTCGGACGGCAAGAAACTGCGCCTGCTGCTGCTCGAACGGCATGCCGAGTGCGATCTGGGCTGGTGGGCGGATCTGATCCTGTACGAGCCGGTGTACGAGCCGGGTAGATTGGTAACAGAGTTGACCGGATGGATCGGTGACAGGTTTGGACTGTCGGCAGGAGGGGCCTGCCGATGCCATGGAAAGAGACCTGTCAAATGGACGAACGGACGCAGTTTATCGCTCGGGTTTTGGCCGGCGAGGATGCGATGACGACGCTGTGCCGAGAGTACGGGATCAGCCGCAAGACCGGCTATAAGTGGCTCGGGCGGTATCGCTGTGACGGCGCGGCGGGCTTGCGGGAGCGCTCGCACGCGCCGTTGCGCCATGGCCAAGCCCATGATGTCGCGGTGGTGCAAGCGGTGGTGAATTTGCGCGAGCGCTGGGGATGGGGACCGAAGAAGCTGCGGGTGAAGCTCGGCGCGCTCCATCCGGAATTCCCGGTCCCGGCGGCGAGTACTATCGGGGATTGGCTGCGGCACGAGGGGTTGGTCGGTCGGTCGCGGCGGCGGCGGCGTTGTCCGGCCTACGCGCAGCCTTTTGCCGCGGTGGCGGCGGCCAACGACGTGTGGTGCACCGATTTCAAGAGCCCGCCCCTGGCCCGAACAGGGGGCTGGTTCCGCACCGGAGACGGCCGGCGGTGCGATCCGTTCACCCTGAGTGACGCGCACAGCCGTTATCTGTTGCGGTGTCAGGCGGTCGCCCGTCCCGATGAGGAGAACGTGCGGCCGATCTTCGAGGCGGCCTTCAGGGAGCATGGGTTGCCGCAGGCGATCCGTTCGGACAACGGTCCGCCTTTCGCCTCGCCCGGGGTGGGTGGCCCGGGGTGGGTGGATTGTCGCGGCTGGCGGTCTGGTGGATCAAGCTCGGCATCACGCCCGAGCGGATCGTCGCCGGCAAGCCGCAGCAGAATGGGCGTCACGAGCGGGTCCATCGTACGCTCAAGGAAGCGACCGCAACGCCACCGGCAGACAGCGGGCCGGCGCAGCAACAGCGGTTCGACGACTTCCGAGCCGTCTCCAACAACGAGCGGCCGCACGAGGCGCTGGGCCAGAAGACGCCGGCGTCGCTGTACGAGCCGTCGCCGCGGCCCTACCCGGATCGGCTCACCGAACCGAGCTACGGCGGCGATGTCGCGGTCCGCCGGGTGCGCAGCAACGGCCAGATCAAATGGGCGGGCGAGTTGATCTTTGTCGGCGAGGCGTTGATCCCCGCCTTCGCGAGGAGCGAACCGGTCGGCGTCGCCGAGACCCAGAGCGGCGACTGGCTGGTGCGCTATGCCGAGGTCGAGCTCGGATACATCCATCCCCAGCGGCGCCGGCTCAGCCTCCGTCCGATCCGCGGGACAAACCGGCCTCTGGATTTGATGGAGATCGCTGCCGCGATCCCCACAACCCCACAGGCCCATCAACCGCAAC
>WNFC01007190.1_pt1 | contig 12238 bp, 10 predicted proteins | sample 5400541 | NCBI WGS metagenome assembly WNFC01 (sample SAMN13153342, study PRJNA577476) | soil metagenome | isolation source: 120 cm saprolite under Douglas fir tree site 2 hole 2 replicate 1 | place: USA:California | collected 2015-04-18 | reverse complement strand
ACAATGCGCGCATGAAGCGCGAGCTGGGGGTGCACCTGCGCTATCCCGACTACATGGCTGGTCTGCGCGCGCTCATGAATAAAGGTCAGGCAACGGCCGAGGGCACGTCGCCGGCATCGTAGCCGCGTCGAAAATTGATCAGGAAGACGACCATCGCGGCGACGGTCAGCAACGAGCCGATGATCGCGAGCAGCGGATTGTCGAAATTCGTCGCGATATAGATGCCCGGCAGGAAAATCACGGCGCCGAGATTGGCGAGCCAGAAATGGAGGCGCGCAAGCCCGGTCGATGCCGTCGTCGGATAGGCCTTGTAGACAAGCGCGAAAAGGAGGAACCACACGCCCGCGATGAGATTGATGTGGGCATGCAGATGGGCGTTCTGAAAATCCTGATGCACCCCCATCCAGATGCCGAGGCACATGGCGAGCAGAGTATAGAGGATACCGACGGTGACGAAGCGAGCGCTGATATTGGCCATAGAACCCCCCTTTGCGAGATTTGCCTGCGTAACGAGATTTGCCTGTGTAATCTGGCGGGACTATCCCGCACCGGGCTCGCCGGCGGCGTCACGCCAGGGCCTCGAGAACACGCTGCAACCGCGCGAGATCGGCATCGCGCGACAGCCGATGGTCGCCATCCTTGACCAGTGTCAGAGTGACATCCGTGCCGGCAAGCCGCTCGGCGAGGCGCAGGCTGGTCTGCCACGGCACGTCGGTATCGCGCATTCCGTGGATGAGGCGAACCGGGCAGGACAAGGCGAGCGGAGCGCGCAGCACGAGATGAGCGCGACTTTCCTCGATCAGCCGGCTGGTCAGCAGATAGCCCGCCGGGTCATAGGCCGAGGGAATGGTGATCGAGCCGTCCCGGCGCATGGCCTCCTGCTGCGCGGGCGACAGACGCCGCCACATGAGATCCTCGGTCGCATCGGGTGCCGCAGCGATGCCGACAAGCGCCGCGAGGCGTTCCGGACCGGCGCGCGCGGCGAGCAGCATGAGCCAGCCGCCAATGCTCGAGCCGACGAGGATTTGCCGTCCCTCGGTCAGACCGTCAAGGACACAGAGAGCGTCGTCGCGCCAGCGCCCGATCGTCGCCTCGGCGAAGGCGCCGGACGAGGCGCCGTGAGCGAAATAATCGAACCGCAGGAAAGCTTGGCCGCGCGCCCGGCAGAACGCCTCGAGTGCCACCGCCTTGGTCCCGGTCATGTCCGACATGAAGCCGCCGAGAAAGACGATGCCGGGGGCCTTGCCGGCGAGCCGACGGTAGGCAATTGTCGCGCCGTCGCTGCGTGTTAATATTTCCGGCTGTTGTTCAAGCTCGCCGGACGGCTTCGCGATCGGATGCATATCACCTTCTGCCACCATGACCGCGAGCGAATCAAGCATGGCGGCTGACGGCCGCAAGCCGCGCGTGCTTCAGGTTCTGCCTCGCCTGGTCAGCGGCGGGGTTGAGCGCGGCACGATCGAGATCTCCGCCGCGCTTGCCGCCGCCGGCTGGGGCTCGTACGTTGCCTCGGCGGGCGGCAAGATGACGCACGAGTTGGCGCGCCACGGGGCGACCCACATTACGCTGCCGCTCGCCGCGAAGAACCCGTTCGTGATGCACGGCAACATCGCTCGGCTGGTCGGGCTGATCGAGGAGCACGGCATCGACCTTATTCATGCCCGCAGCCGCGCGCCCGCCTGGAGCGCCTGGACCGCGAGCCGGCGCGCCGAGCGGCATTTCGTCACCACCTTTCATAACGCGTACGGCGACGGCACGCGGCTGCGCCGCTGGTACAATTCGGTGATGGCACGCGGTGAGCGGGTAATCGCCATCTCGCATTTCGTCGCCGAGCACGCCGCCGGCGTCTATGGGCTCGGTCCCGAACGGCTGCGCGTCATCCAGCGCGGCGTCGACCTCACCCGCTTCGACCCCCAGCGCATTTCCGCCGAGCGGCTGATCCAGCTCGCGACGCGCTGGCGTCTGCCCGATGACCGACCGATCGTCATGCTGCCGGGACGGTTGACGCGCTGGAAGGGGCAACTCGACCTCGTCGCGGCGATTGCCGCGCTCGGCCGCAAGGATCTCATGTGCCTGCTTGTCGGCTCGGATGACGGACGTCCGTCCTTTCGCCACGAGCTGGAGAGAACGATCGCGGCAAGCGGGTTGGGCGGGGTCTTTCACTTGGTCGATGATTGCAACGACATGCCGGCGGCACTGATGTTGGCCGATGTCGTGGTTTCCGCGTCGAACCGACCGGAGGGTTTCGGCCGGGTTATTGTCGAGGCCCAGGCGATGGGACGTCCGGTCATCGCCACCGACCATGGCGGCGCGCGCGAGACCGTGCTGCCGGGCCAGACCGGCTGGCTGGTGCCGCCGGGCGAAACACAGCCGCTCGCCGATGCGATCGCCAAGGCGCTATCGCTTACCCCCGAGCAGCGTGCGAACCTTGCCGAGCGCGCCATCGGCCACGCCCGAAGCTATTTCGGGATCGAGCGGATGTGCGCCGAAACGCTTGCCGTATATCGCGAGATTCTGTTCTCGTCGGAACGGGCGGATGCGGTCGCGCTCGATCCCGAGGCCGCATGAGGAACGTCTCGGTTGCGCAGCCGAGGCTTCAACGCATTCTCGTCATCAAGCTCGGCGCGCTCGGCGATTTCGTGCAGGCGATGGGACCGGCCGCAGCGATCCGCGCGCATCATCCCGATGCGGCAATCACTCTGTTGACCACGGCCACTTTCGCCGAGCTCGCGCGACGGGCGCCCTATTTCGACGAGGTGTGGATCGACGAGCGGCCTCGTCTCTTGGCTCTGCGCGGCCTTCTTGAACTTCGGCGCCGACTGCGCGGAGCGGGGTTTGCGCGCATCTACGACTTGCAGACGAGCGGTCGGTCGAGCGCCTATTTTCACCTGATGGGACCGGGCGCCCGCCCGGAATGGAGCGGCATCGCGCGGGGCGCCTCACACCCCCACGACAATCCGCGACGCAATAGCATGCACACGATTGAGCGCCAGTCCGACCAACTCCGCCGCGCCGGCATCGCCGCGGTGCCGTCGGCCGACCTGAGCTGGGCGGCCGGCGATGTCGCGCGTTTCTCTCTGCCGGAGCGCTTCGTCGTGCTCGTTCCTGGGGGCGCAGCGCATCGGCCGGCCAAGCGCTGGCCCGTTGCTTTCTATGGCGAGCTTGCCGCGCTCATTGCCGCTCGCGAGGCAACACCTCTCGTTATCGGCGGAAAACAAGAGGCGCCGCTTGGCGCGGCGATCGCGGCGCACTGTCCCGCTGTGCGCGATCTCACCGGTCAAACCGCTTTCACCGATCTCGTCGGGCTGGGTCGATCGGCCCTGCGCGCGGTCGGCAACGACACCGGCCCGATGCATCTGCTGGTCGCCGCCGGCTCCCCGGCGACGGTACTCTTCTCGGCGGCGTCGGACCCAGCCCTGACCGCGCCGCGCGGCAACGGCGTCACCGTCCTGCAGCGCCCGGATCTGGCCGATCTTGCCGTCGCCGAGGTTGCCGCAACGCTCGGCTTCGGCTAAACCCCGCGCATGCCAGTGACGATCACCTTGCCGGACGGCGCGACCAGAACCTATGCCGCTCCTGTCAGCGGGGCCGAAATCGCCGCCTCGATCAGCCCGGGCCTTGCCAAGGCCGCCGTCGTCATGCGCGTCGACGGCGTTCTCAAGGACCTCTCCGCGCCAATCGAGTCCGACGCCAAGATCGCCATCGTCACGCGCGATTCCCCCGAAGCGCTCGAGCTGTTGCGTCACGACGCGGCGCACGTCCTTGCCGAGGCGGCGAAGGAACTCTATCCCGACGTTCAGGTCACTTTCGGACCGGCGACCGAGACCGGTTTCTACTATGACTTCGCCCGCGACGCGCCGTTCACCCCGGACGATCTCGCCAAGCTCGAAGCGCGCATGCGCGAGATCGTGCAGCGCGACGAGGCGATCACCCGCGAAGTCTGGTCGCGCGACCAGGCGGTCGCCTTCTTCAAGTCGATCGGCGAGAAGTACAAGGCCGAATGGATCGGCGAGATCCCGCCCGATGAGGCGATCACCATCTACAAGCAAGGCCGCTTCGTCGATCTCTGCACCGGGCCGCATCTGCCCTCGACCGGCAAGCTGGGCCAGGCATTCAAACTGATGAAGGTCGCCGGCGCCTATTGGCGCGGCGACGCAAAGAACGCCCAGCTGCAGCGCGTCTACGGCACCGCCTGGGCGAACGATAAGGATCTCGCGCGATACCTGACCCTGCTGGAAGAAGCCGAGAAGCGCGATCACCGCCGCCTTGGCCGCGAGCTCGACCTCTTCCATCAGCAAGAGGAGGCGGTCGGCAGCGTCTTCTGGCACCCCAAGGGCTGGACGCTGTGGCGTGTCATCGAAAACTATCTGCGCGCCCGTCTCGAGGCGGGCGGCTATGTCGAGGTCAAGACGCCGCAGCTGCTTGACCGCGCCTTGTGGGAAGCTTCGGGCCACTGGGAGAAGTTCCGCGAGAATATGTTCATTGCCCAGAGCGCCGACGAGCGCGTGCTGGCGCTGAAGCCGATGAACTGCCCGGGACACGTGCAGATTTTCCGCCAGGGCTTGAAGAGCTATCGCGATCTGCCGCTGCGCATCGCCGAGTTCGGCTCATGCCACCGCAACGAGCCGTCGGGCGCGCTGCACGGCGTCATGCGGGTGCGCGCCTTCACCCAGGACGACGCGCACATCTTCTGCAGCGAAGACCAGATCACGACCGAAAGCATCAAGTTCTGCGACCTGTTGCGCGTGGTCTACAAGGATTTCGGCTTCGACGACGTATCGGTCAAATTCTCCGACCGCCCGGCGGTGCGCGCCGGCAGCGATGCCGTTTGGGACCGCGCAGAAGCGGCCCTCAAGGCCGCGACCGAGGCGGCCGGCCTGCCCTATACGCTCAATCCCGGCGAGGGTGCCTTCTACGGACCGAAGCTCGAGTTCGTGCTGCGCGACGCCATCGGTCGCGACTGGCAATGCGGCACGCTCCAGGTCGACTTCGTGCTGCCCGAGCGGCTCGACGCCAGTTATATCGGCGAGGATGGCCAGCGTCATCGGCCGGTCATGCTCCACCGCGCCATCTTCGGCTCGATGGAGCGCTTCATCGCCATCCTGATCGAGCAATATGCCGGCAAGTTTCCGCTCTGGCTGGCGCCGGTGCAAGCCGTCGTCGCCACCATCACCTCGGAAGCCGACGAATACGCGTTGGAGGTGGGACGCCGTCTCGCCGATGCGGGAATACGTGGCGAAATCGACCTCGCCAACGAAAAAATCAATTACAAAGTGCGCGAGCACAGTCTGGCAAAGGTGCCGATCATGCTCGTCGTCGGCAAGCGCGAGGCCGAGCAGCGCAATGTCGCCCTGCGACGCCTCGGCGGCAAAGAGCAGGAAATTCTTGCACTCGACGACGCCATCGCTAGATTGACTGCCGAGTCCGCCCTCCCCCATGGATGAGGACGCTGCTAACCGCCTGCCAGCGGCGGAACGCCGCTGGCAGGCTGGCATTTCAATGTTTTACAGGAGAAGGTAAATAGCCAGGCCACCAATGAATTTCACGCCGACCCGCGAAGGTCCGCGCGTCAATGAAGAAATCGCTGTCCCCAGCGTACGCCTCGTCGATGAGCAGGGGCGTATGGTCGGGGTAGTCACCAGGAACGAAGCGCTCACCATGGCCGACCAGGCCGGTCTCGACCTCGTCGAGGTCGCGCCGGGCGCCGAGCCGCCGGTCTGCAAGATCCTCGATTACGGCAAATACAAATACGAGGAGCAGAAGAAGAAGAACGAGGCGCGCAAGAAGCAGAAGGTCATCGAGGTCAAGGAGATCAAGTTGCGCCCCGGCATCGACCAGCACGACTACGACGTCAAGATGCGCAGCATGGTCAGCTTCATCGGCGAGGGCGACAAGGTGAAAGTCACCATGCGCTTCCGCGGCCGCGAGCTGGCGCACCAGGATCTCGGCATGAATGTCTTGATGCGGGTCAAGGACGACCTCGATGCGATCGCCAAGGTCGAGCAGTTCCCGCGCATGGAAGGCCGCCAGATGGTCATGGTGATGTCGCCGAAGTGAACACCGGCGACGCTAACCCCACGACGCTAACCCCATGAGGTGACGACGCCGCGCCGCTTGACGTTGGGCCGCACGGTTTTCGGCTTGGCGAGGAGATCGACCGGCGGCGCCGCCTGCGCATGGGCGAGCGGCTTGCCGAAATGATAGCCCTGGCCGTGGGTCAGGCCGAGCCGCTCGAACTCGACCGCCTGCACTTCGCTCTCGACCTTCTCGCCGATCGTCGCGATGCCGGTCTCGCGGCAGAATTCGGCGATCGAGCGTAAAAGGCGCGCATCGCGCGGATTGCCCGCGGCGGCGGTGCCGAAATCGCCGTCGATCTTGACGAAATCGACCTCGAAGCTGCGCAGATAGTGGAACGAGTTCGCCCCGGCGCCGAAATCGTCGAGGCAGACCTTGAAGCCGGCTTCGCGCAGCGCCTGCAGCCGTCCGTTGACCTCGTCGACACGGGTGATCACCGCCGATTCGGTGAGCTCGAAGAGCAGCTGTCGCGACAGGCCCCGATTGGCCTTGCAGAGCGCCAGCAAGGTTCCGAAGAAGATGCTGCTCTCGAGCGAGCGGCCGGAAAGATTGACCGCGATCGGCACCGCATTGGCCGGGCGCTCGCCGATCATCGATATGACCCTTTGGCAGACCGCGAGGTCGAGATCCGCGATCATCCGCACGGCCTCGGCGAAGGCGACGGCGCTGGCCGGTGAATCGCCGGCATGGAAGCGCGTCAGCGCCTCGAGATGATGGACGCTGCGCGAGCGCAGCTCGACGATCGGCTGGAAGACGAGATCGAAGGCGCCGTCGGTCATCGTCGAGCGCAGATCGCCGATCCGCGCGACGGCACTCGCCAGCGCCTGGTTGAGGCCGTCGCGCAGCGTCGGTACCGAGAAATCCCCGGCCTCGCTGTCGGCGAACTGGTTGATGCAGTAGACGAGGGCGCGGGCGGCATCGGCGCCGCTCAACCCGCTGCGGTCGAGATCCATCGTGGCGCTGCGCAGGGTGACGCCTTGACCGGTCGGATCGACGGCCTTGGAGATCGATTCGACGGCGTGCTGCAGGCGCCCGGCGTCGAGCTCGGATTTGTGCAGCAATCCGTAGCGATCGCCGCCGAGCTGGCCCGCCGCCTCGATGTCGGGCGCTGCGCCGTGCAGGTAGCGTTCGACCGTCTCGGTCAGCCCGTGGGCGACGTCGGCGGCGAGCCGCCCCTGGAGCGCCTCGAGCTCGTCGACGGCAACCAGGGTGAGCCGGTAGTCGCCGCTCGGGTCGTCGAGCATGCGGCGGCTCGCCTGGCCGGCAAAATCCTCGCGCGACAGCAGGCCAGCGGCCAGCGTCGCCGCGCTTGTCGGCGGCAGATTGGCGATGCTCAGCGAGAGGAAAAGCGATGTCGTGTTGTTGGGCAGCCGGCAGCCGCCGAGAATGACCGGCGGCGCGCCGTCGCGCGCCAACCGGACGACCACCGGCGTCAGCCTGCCGCCGCGATCGAGCGCGGCGACGAGCGCCCCGGCCACGGCGCGATCGCCCGGCGCGATAAGATCGCTGAAGGCGGTGCCGACGAGGTTCTCGCTGGTGCAGCCGTTGAGATTCTGCGCGGCGCCGGCGACGAAGGTGATGGTCCCCGCGCGTGTCACCTCGATCAGCAGATCGGCGGCGGCGAAGGCGAAACCGACGAAGCGGTCGCGCTGACTGCGCACCGTGGCGAGCGATGAGTCTCCGACATCGATTGGCATGCGGCGCCTTGTTGAGCAACTTACCGGGGCATCTCTTTTCCCACCGCCCCGAGTGCCTTCTATCATGCTGGGCACTAACCAAGCGTTAAGCCGGTCCGCCCCGACGGCCATCGCGGGCACGCCAGTTATGGCAATGCCCGTCACAGGCGCTTGTCGTAGATCCAGCCCTTGCCGGTCATGCAGTCCTTCCACTGGCCGGCGGCGGCTTGCTGCTCGCAATCGGCACTGTCGCGCTGGAATGCGGCATCGTCGGCGCCGGTCTTGCGCCAATGGTAGACGCCGCAGCCGGCGAGGGCGGCGGTCAGCAGCACGACAATTATCGTCCTCAACGCCACTCTCCCTCTCCCCCGGCCCGGTCATCCGTGCAGCGGCCAAACCACGATGATCAGCGACACGCCGACGACGAGCACGATCATCGATAACGGCAGACCGAGCCGCCAATAATCGGCGAAGCGATAGCCGCCGGGCCCGAGCACGAGCGTATTGCACTGATGACCGATCGGCGACAGGAAATCGCTGCCGGCGCCGACCGCCACCGCCATGAGAAACGGATCGACGTTGAAGCCGAGTTGCTTGGCGAGCGCGGCGGCGACCGGGCCCATGACGATGACGGCAGCGGCGTGGTGGAGGATTGGCGTCAGCAGCATGGTGATCAGCATGATGAGGGCGAGGGCGCCGAAACCCGGCAGCGCAGCGGCGATGAGCGAGATGGTGTGGGCGATGAGCGCGGTTGCGCCCGTGTGCTGCACGGCTTCGCCGACCGGAATGAGCGCGCCGAGCAGGATGAGGATCGGCCAATCGATGGCGTCGTAGACCTCGCGCAGGGTGAGGATGCCGAACAACGCGATGAGCGTCGCCGCGGCGACGAAGACGATGCCGACCGGCAGGATCTCGAACGCCGAGACGATCATCGCGACGGCGAGAATGGCCAACGACAGCACCGCGTGACGCGGCTTGCCGAAACGCAGATTGCGCTGGGCGAGCGGCAGACAGCCGAGCTCGGCCAAGGTATCAGCCATCGCCGCCGCATCGCCCTGCAGCACGACGACGTCGCCGGGCTGGAAGTGGATGCGATGCAACCGCGCGGTGGTTCGCCGGCCGCGCCGCGACATCGCCAAGAGGTTGACGCGATAGCGCTCGCGCAAACGCAGCTCAGTCGGCGTGGCGCCGGCCATTGGCGAACCGGCGGTGATCACCGCCTCGACGTTGCCGACATTGCCGGCGCGTTGCGTTTCGTGCGGCAGCTCGTCGGCACCGATCAGCTTCAGCCCTGCCGATTCGATTACCGAATGGAGAATGTGGGGGTCGCTCTCGAGAACGAGAATGTCGTTCTCGAACAGAGTCCAGCTCGGCGACGGGAGATAGCGCCGAGATTTCTCGCGGATGATCGCCACGATGCGCAGCTCGCCGTCGCCGAGCGCCTCGAGATCGGCAACCGTGCGGCCGACCATCACCGCGCCCGGCGGCAGCATCGCCTCGGCGGTATACGCCTCGATCTTGAACGCCGTCTCGGGCCCGGTTTGCGGCTTGCGGCCGCCCGGCAGCAGGCGCCAGCCGAAGGCAAGGAAGGCGACCCCGCAGAGGGCGATGCCGGCGCCGACCGGTGTGAAATCGAACATCGAGAACGGCTCGCCGACGAGGTCGTGGCGGATGCCGGCGATGAGGACATTGGGCGAGGTGCCGATCAGTGTCGCCAGCCCGCCGATGAGCGAGCCGAAGGATAGCGGCATGAGGAATTCCGACGCCGAGCGGCCGCCGCGCTGGGCGAGCTGGAAGGCGACCGGCAGGAAGATCGCCAACGCGCCGATGTTCTTCATGAAGGCCGAGAGGGCGGTGACCAGCGCGACCAGCGCGCCGACCTGAAGATCGGCCGAAGTGAGCAACGGCGCCATGCGGCGGACGAGCGAATCGACCAGTCCGGAATTGCCGACAGCGGCGCTGACCACCAGCGCACCGGCGATCAACGGAATCACTTCGTTGCTGAAGCCGGCAAAGGCCTTGTTCGGCGGAATGACGCCGGTGAGCACGGCGGCGAGCAGCGCGAGCAGCGCCACGACGTCGTAACGCAGCCGGTCCCACAGGAAGAGCCCCAGCATGGCGGCGAGAATGGCGAAGACAAGAATCTGCTGGGTCGTCATGGCTTGGGTCATTGCCGGGCCATGGCCGCGAGCATGACCGGTCAACGCAACGGTACAGGGGTTGTTCCGCCGGTCGTCATGCCGGTCTTCCCGCTGGTCTTTCCACCGGGCTTCCCGGGGGGTCGTCGCCGGGCGTCGTGTCGGCGTCGCTCGCCGCTGTCCTAGCGCCGGCGCAGTCTCTATCCTCTGCGCTGCCGCCACTGTCCGACGGCTGGGAGGGCACGCCGTCTTGACGCCAGCATCGAGCGAGATCGCCCTTGCTTCGGCCAGCCCCGCCACCTGGCTCGGCTACCTTGCCATGTGCGTCGGCATGTTCATGGCGATCCTCGATATCCAGATCGTCGCCAGCTCGCTGCCCGACATCCAAGTCGGCCTCGCCATCCCGCTCGACGAGCTGAGCTGGATTCAGACCGCCTATCTCATCGCCGAGATCATCGCCATCCCGCTGACCGGTTGGCTGACCGAGCTGCTGTCGCTGCGCGGCCTCTTCCTCGCGGCGGTTGCCGGCTTCACCCTGGCGAGCGCCGGTTGCGCGACGAGCGGCAGCTTCGCCGCGCTGATCGCCTTCCGCGTCGTCCAGGGTTTCTGCGGCGGCGCCATGATCCCCGCCGTGTTCACAGCGGTATTCGCCCTCTTTCCTGAGCGGCTGCATATCCGGGCGACGGCGATTGCCGGCTCGGTCGCCATGCTGGCGCCGACGCTTGGCCCGACCCTCGGCGGCTACATCACCGAGACCTATTCCTGGCCGTGGCTGTTTCTCGTCAACGCCCCGCCAGGGCTCCTCGCCGGCCTCGTCGCCTGCGCCTTCTTGCGCACCGCGCCGGGCGACCCCGCGGCGCTGCGCCGCCTCGACCTTCTCGGCCTTGCCTGCCTCGCCACCGCGCTGGCGACGCTCGAGCTCGCCCTCAAGGACGCGCCGCAGCGCGGCTGGAGCGATCCCGCCTCGCTCGCTTTGCTGGCGATCTGCGCGACGAGCGGCGTCGCCGGCATCCGCCGCTGCCTCGAGCGGCGCTCCCCGCTGGTCGATCTGCGCCTGCTGCGCGAGGCGGGCTTCGCCTGCGGCTGCTTCTATAGTTTCGTGCTCGGCGGCGGGCTTTACGGCTCGATCTACCTGCTGCCGCGCTTCCTCGGCTATGTGCGGGCGCATACCGCCTTGGAGATCGGCGAGATCATGTTCGTCACCGGCATCGCGCAGCTCGTCTGCGCGCCGCTCGCAGCTCTCGTCGAGAAGCGCGTCACGGCGCGCAAGCTGACGGCGATCGGCTATGCCCTCTTCGCCGCCGGGCTCGCCGCCAACGGCTTTGCCACCCCGGCGACCGATTTCGCCGGCCTGGTCTGGCCGCAGGTGCTGCGCGGCGCCGGCGTCATGCTGTGCATCCTGCCGACCATGGCGGTGGCGCTCGAAGGCAAGCACGGGGCGGAGCTCGCCGATGCCAGCGCCCTCTTCAACCTGATGCGCAATCTCGGCGGCGCGATCTGGATCGCGTTGATCGACACCATCCTCGAGGCGCGGGCGCCGAGCCATGCCGATGCCCTGGTCGCGCGGCTCCAGGCCGGCGACCCCGAGGCGGCCCGCTTCGTCGGCCTGCCGCTCGAGCGCTTCCACAATGTGCCGCTCGGCCCGATCGACGCGGCGACCAAGGAATTCGTCCAGCCGCTGGTCGAACGCGCCGCCGCCACCGCCAGCTTCAACGAGGCCTTCCTGATCCTCGGCGGATTTTTCGTGCTGTCGCTGGCGGCGCTGCCCTGGCTGCGGCGACGGTAAGCGACACGTCGGCGGTGCGTGAGCGCCCGAGCGGGCGGGATCGCTCCTGTAAATAACAGGAAAAATACAGGAGCGCGGTAGTATGCACACATTTAGATTCTCTTGAGGAGAGAATCGTGACCTTGTGCGCGGTGACCCCTCACGACGCCGCATTTCAAGGCCGTCGAGCAGGAGGCGTCCGGTCGCGGCGAGGAGAGCATCGGTCGACATCAGCATCCCGGCATATCCGAACTGCCGCGATGGTATGACCTTTATGGATATTAGTCAATGGTTTTTTGGACGCTCTCAGATCTCGACTCTCAGCCTCACGCCGGCCGAACCGTCGATGGCCCTCGTCGGGTGTCGTCTCGTTCGATCCGCTTCACCGAGCCGTCGAAAGCCGGGACGTTCTTCCGTCGGCATCGACCTTGATCGCGGTGACGCACTTGATCGGCGGAACGATCGCATCGCCCGAGGGGCCGAGCGGCGTGGCTCGCAAATCCTGCACAAGCATCTGATAGCAGGGCTCGCGGCGAAGCAGGAAGGCTCCCGCGGCCTCGGTCGTCTGCAGCTGCTTTTCCGTA
>WNFC01012164.1_pt1 | contig 12239 bp, 14 predicted proteins | sample 5400541 | NCBI WGS metagenome assembly WNFC01 (sample SAMN13153342, study PRJNA577476) | soil metagenome | isolation source: 120 cm saprolite under Douglas fir tree site 2 hole 2 replicate 1 | place: USA:California | collected 2015-04-18 | reverse complement strand
TACACCGGGTTGGGCGGATGAGTGAAAGTAGTCAGGCACTCGGCAGTCTCAAGAAGCTCGACGCACACTGGCGTCGCTTCTGGGAATAAGTCGAATGGCCTGTCGTCGACACGAAACTCAACGGATGCGTAACCTTTCATCCGCTCTTCACGCGGCAAGCGGTCGTACTGGCTTAAGTCCACGCGAGTGCCAGTCCACAACAGCGATTTAGCGCCGAAGATTGATGCCGCACGCAATGCTTTGCCCACATTGTGCGGCGACTTCGGATTGATCAGTACTACCGCAGGTGTCTTCACTGATTTTCTCCGTGTCTCCGCGTCTCTGTGATGAAGGGTTCTTGTCAGATTTCCAAAATCACCGGCATGATCAGCGGCCGCTTTTGCGTGTGCTTGGAAATGTATCGCTTCAAGTCGGCGCGGATCTTTTCTTTGATTACGCCGTAATCCGCGCGCTCTTCCTCGCTGGACTGGCCGAGGGTCTCGACCACAACCTGCCGCACTTCCTCCATGAATCCATCTTCGCCGCCGGTAAAGCCTCGGGTCACGATTTCCGGCGAAATTTCAACCTTACCGGTCAACTTATGGATGGCGATAATCGGCAGCACGAAGCCGTCCTCGCTGAGGTGGCGGCGGTCCTTGATGACCAGGTCTTCAACCACGTCGGTGCGCGAGCCGGAATCGATGCAGATGCGCCCTACATTCACGCGGCCCGCTTTGCGCGCGCCCAGTTCGTCGAATTCCAGGATGTCTCCGCTTTCGATCAGCATCACGTTACCGACCGATCCATGCATTGAGGCCGCGAGTTCGGCGTGCAACTTGAGCTGACGGTACTCGCCGTGAATCGGTATGAAGTACTTGGGTTTGACCAAGTTGATAATCAGCTTGAGTTCTTCCTGGCTGGCGTGTCCGCTGACGTGCACGGGAGGCGTGGAGCCGTCGTCGTAAATAACGTGTGCCTCGCGGCGGAACAAATGGTCCACCATGCGGTAGATGGCTTTTTCATTGCCCGGAATGATTCTTGACGAAAGCACGACCGTGTCGCCTTTTTCGATCTTGGCGTGCTTGTGATTGTCCACGGCGGCGCGGGAGAGTGCAGACATTGGCTCGCCCTGGGTCCCGCTGATGAGCACGCAAACTTTCTCCGGAGCGAAATTCTTTATTTCGCCGGGATTGATCAGCAGCCCTTCGGGAATTTCGATGTAGCCCAGGTCTTCGGCGATTTCGGACGAGTTGTTCATCGAGCGGCCGATGAACGCCACTTTCCTTCCGTGCTCAAAGGCCATCTCTACCGCAAGCTTGATGCGATGAATGGACGACGCAAAACAGGAGATGAACAACCGGCGTTCGGTGCGGGCAAAAACTTCGTCAAACTTACGGCGCACGGCGCGTTCGCTGGGGGTATAGCCACGGCGCTCGACGTTGGTCGAATCCTGCAGCAACGCAAGGACGCCTTCTTTTCCGTACTCGGCGAAGGCGTGAAGATCGAACAGGCGATTGTCGGTGGGAGTTGGATCTACTTTGAAATCGCCGGTATGAATGACTACTCCAAGAGGCGTATGGATAGCCAGCGAAACGCAGTCCACCAGGCTATGCGTGACCTGAATGGGGTGGATCGTAAACGGACCGATCTTGAATCTCTCTCCCGCACGGATCTCGTGCAAGCGGGCGTCGTCCAGCAGGCCATGCTCGTCCAGTTTGTCTTCTACATAGGCAAGCGTGAACTCAGTGCCCCAGACTGGGACGTTCAACTCGGAGAGAATCCAGGGCAGGCCGCCGATGTGGTCCTCATGCCCATGAGTGAGCACGATGGCGCGCACTTTCTGCCGGTTTTCCATCAGATAGGAAATGTCGGGAACGACGATGTCCACGCCCAAAAGCTCGGCTTCGGGGAACATAAGGCCGGCGTCAATCACGATGATGTCATCGCCCCAGCGCACGGCCATGCAATTCATACCGAATTCGCCGAGGCCGCCAAGCGGGACTAAATGGAGTTTTCCAGAGGGCATGAAGGGGACTCTTGATCGTAGCACAGCCTTTAAGGCAGGCCGTCGAGCGAGCCGACGCGCTAGAATGAAGATGGTTCGTGGCTCTTGGCTGTTGCCTCTTAGAGCCGCTGCGATTTTGGCTAATGTCTTCCGACAAGTCCTGGTTCCGCCGCCGCGTTGAGAAGTCTCTCTCGAAGGCCTTGTGGCGCGCCTACAAAACGGTGCGGGTCGATCCACAACGCTTCCTGATGGAGCTACGTGCTGCTCATGGCCTGCCGGTGACCAGTTTTCAGGGAATGTATTGGGTCGAGCCTCCTGTACTCGACACGGTCGCGGAAAAGATCATTCACGGCGGAATGAAAATGGCGGCGGCCGAAGGCGCAGGCTTCGGCTTGGGAGGGTTGCTCACCATCGTGCCCGACTTCAGCATTCTTGCGGGAATCACGATGCGTACCATCCAGAAACTGAGCCTGGTTTATGGCTTCGAATACAACACGGACGAGGAAGTGGCAGAGCTGTGGATTGCTGCCGCCAGCGCTGCCGGCGTGGACCTGGGCCGCGAGTTGCTGGAGAAAAATGTGGTCAACCGGCTGATTCCGCGAATCATTCAGCGGATTGCCGCCAAGGCGAGCGGAGAGTTTGTCGAGAAATGGGCGGGTAGACTGATTCCGGTCGTAAGCTCGTTGATCGGCGCGACGTTGAATTACTATTTTGTCCGGGGCTGGGGAGAACGGGCCCACGCCCATTTCCGCCAGAAGCACCTGGAAATGCGCAAGAAACTGTTGCAGCAAGTGGCTCCGGCCGAAGGTCATCGAGTGCAACCGCAGTTGGAGCAATAGTTGACTGGCAAGGAGTTTTCCTTCGTGTACCTTCGTGTGCTTTGTGGGTTCAGTTTTTTTGCACTCTTCTCAGCAGTTGTGCCCGTGCGGGCGCAGGAGTTGACGGTTGCCGCAGCGGCTGACTTGCGTCCGGCGCTGGAGGAAATCGCCTCCCGCTTTCATGCGACATCGGGCGCGCAGGTCAAGCTCATCTACGGTTCGTCGGGAAACTTCGATCAACAGATTCAAAGTGGTGCGCCGTTTGATTTCTTCTTTTCAGCGAACGCGGACTATCCCAAGAAACTGGAATCGGCAGGCCTCACCGTCCCTGGAACCTACTACGAACATGCGCGCGGAAAAATTGTGCTGATGGTCCCGGCTGGCTCAATGCTGGACTTGAAGCGTGGGTTGAATGTGCTGCTCGATCCCGCGGTGAAGAAGATCGCAATCGCAGACCCCAGTCACGCGCCTTACGGGCAGGCGGCAGTTTCCGCACTGAAAGCGGAAAACATTTATGACAAAGTGTCGGCAAAGCTGGCGACCGGAGAAAACATTTCGCAGGCGGCATCGTTTGTCCTGTCAGGCGCGGCGGACGTGGGAATTGTGGCGCTTTCGCTGGCGCGGTCGGCGGGGCCGCAGGTGCGCTTCGCGGAAATTCCGGCGAGCGACTATCCGCCGATTCAGCAGGCTTGTGTGATACTGCGCTCTTCGAAGAATCAGGATCTCGCCGCGCGATTCGAGTCGTACATCCGCAGCGAAGAGGTTGGGAAGATATTCGAACGATTCGGCTTCGATGTGCCAGCTTCCACCGGACAGAATGAAAAACCTGGACCCTAGGATGTACCGGTGCGGATACACAAGAGCCAGGAGCGCGTGTGTTAAAGCCAGCCCTTAGTCCGCGCGATCCTCGCAGCCTCTGTCCGGTTTGCTGCCCCCAGTTTGCTGATCGCTTCTGAAAGATAGTTCCGCACCGTACCCTCGGAAAGATTCAGCTTGGAGGAGATTTCGGAGCTGGCCATGCCGTCTCCGGCAAGCCGAAGCACCTGGCGCTCGCGGTCGGTGAGGGGATCGGCTTCGACCCAGGCTTCTGCGGCGAGTTCGGGATCAATCACCCGCAGGCCGCTTTGCACACGGCGGACCGCGTCGGCTAATTTCTCCGCCGCCATGTCTTTTAGCAGATAACCGGAGGCCCCTGCTTCCAAAGCCCGTCGTAAGTATCCCGCTCGCGCGAAGGTGGTCAGGATGATCACGCGCGTGGCCGACCGCCGGCGTTTCAGTTCGGCGGCCACGTCGAGGCCGCTCATTTCCGGCATTTCAATGTCGGTAAGGAAGATGTCGGGTCTGTGCGTGAGCACCGCGGTCAGCGCTTCAGCGCCGTTTCGCGCCCGGGCCGCGACCGTGATGTCGCCTTCGATCTCGAGCAGCGTGGCCAGCGCTCCCAGAATCATCCCTTGATCTTCGGCGATGACCACGCGAATGGTCTTGCGCGCGGTTTTTGCGGGAGGATTCAATGTTTGCCATTCGCGGTGAGCGGAAATTCGAAGGTCAGTCTGGTCCCCGCCGACATGTCGCGGGTAATGGTCCCGCCCAGGGCCTCGACTCGCTCACGCATGCCGCGCAATCCGTTGCCCTCGAGCAAAGAGCCGCCGCGGCCGTCGTCCTGAATTTCCAGAATGCAGTCTCCGTTGTTCGCGGCCAGCCGCAGCCGGCAATTCCGCGCCTGCGCATGCCGCACCACATTAGTGACCGCTTCGCGCATGATCAAGGCCACCACGCTCTCCTGCGCCGGAGTCATGTTGATCTCCGCAGTTTCCGATTGCAGAGCGACCCCAGCGGAACTCAACGCCGATTCAGCACGCTGAATCTCTTCGCTCAGCTTGTATGTGCTGTAGCCGCGCAGGGTGTTCCGGATTTCTGCCATGGCTTCGCGCGAAACTTTCTCGATGTCGGCAATTTCGCTTTTCGCTTTTTCCGGATACTTCTCTAGCAACTTCCCGGCGAGCGTGGACTTTACGATGATCACTGAAAGCGTGTGCCCCAGGACGTCGTGGAGATCGCGGGCGATGCGTTCGCGCTCGGCGACTTTAGCCAGATGCTCGACCTCGCCCTGGGCCAGGCGTAGTTTATGGTCGGCGCGATTCTTCTCAGCGAAGTGAATGTTGGACATTCCGACGCCAAGTGTCACCACCACTGAGGTGATCGAGAAGCCAGCGGGCGGATGAAAGAGGGCTGCATTGAACGCCACGGCAGTGACCAACGCGCTCAGCGCAATCAGAGCGGCCTTCGTACGGCCGGTCACCCAGGGAATAAATGAAGCGGTAAAAATGATAAAGACACACGATCCCGGGTTCACCTTGGCCAGACCCAGCCCCATCGCGGCCATGCATAACAGCAACAAATAATTGAGCGGCGGACGCACCCAGAAAATCGAGAAGTACAGGACCAGAAAGACTGCGACCGTCGCATTGGCAATCAGAAGTGTCCGCCAACTGGGATGGTCCATAATTGGCTGGACATAGAAAAAAACGAGAAAAACCAGCCACACGTATGGCGCCCAGCCGTGGTCGCGATTGTTGGGAAGAAGTCTCATGTTGCGGTCTATATTCTAACGCTGCTCGATTCTAACGTTGCTTCGGACCGCCCAGCGACCTGGCCCGCACCAGACGGTAGCTGAACAGTACCGAAATCGGCGCCACGACCAGCAGCAGATCCAACCGGCGAAGAATCGCCAGAAGCAGCAATGCCGCTGCCATTAATGCCCAGCCCACCGAGTTGCTCCAATTCGATTTCATATTTGCGTCCTTTAAAACTAGCCGTTCGCTTTCTCGTCCCGTTGATGTCCCCAGCGAGCCAGGCCCAGGCAAAGCATGCTGAAACCGGCGAGAGCTTCCCAATGGCCTAGCGCTGGCCCTCCTTGCCCTGCACCCACAAGGTTCAGGGCAAGTTGAGAAAGATGATACGAAGGCAGAAATACTGCCATGCGCTGAACGAAGGTCGGCAGGAACATGATGGGCATCCACAGTCCCGAGCAGAATGACATTGGCAAGTAGAAAATATTGATGAACGCCGGCGCCGAGGTCGGGCCCGCGAAGTAGCCAATAGCTAACCCCATGGCGCAAAAGGGAAGCGAACCCGCGATCAGCGTGAGCGCTAGTTTTGCCATGGTGAGCGCCGGCAGATGAACACCCCCGAAGGTCACACCCAGCAAAAACAGCAACAAGACTACGATGGCGCTGAAGATGAGGCTCATGACCACCTTGGCCAGGAAGTAGGCGAATGGCGGCATGGGGCTGGCCCGCTTGACCTGAAGCCATCCCAGTCCGCGCTCTGAGGCAAGGCTGGCAGCAGTCCCGAACAGGGACGCGCCCATAATACCGAATGTCCCGTAGGTCGGAAGCAGATAAACCGTGGTGCGGATTCCTCCGATCATCTGCTTGCCCATGACCAGACCAAACAGTACGTAAAACATGATCGGAAAAAGTAGAGTGGATACGGAGTACATGGGGTTACGAAGGGATTTCAGGAACTCGTACTTCGCTTCCTTGAAGCAAATCCGGAGCACGTCGGCCTGCCGCACATTCACGGCAGAATTGATTGCTGTTGAAGCCGTTGCCATGGCCATCTCCTAAACTTTGTCTTCCCGGGTCAGAGCCAGAAACGCCTCTTCCAGCCCTGCGCTGCTGACCTCGATACCCGAAACTTCCAGATCCAACTTGAGCAATCCGCGCAAAACGTCCTCCGCCCGGGAGGTATGGATGACCATTGCACCCCGGTCTTGCTGCACCGCGGAGACGCCTGGCAGGCCGTTGACTACGGCGGGAGACAACTCGGTTACGCATCGGATCTTCTTTCCCGCGGTGCGCGACTTGATTTCCGCCGGCGTGCCTTCGGCGATGATCGACCCTTTATTGATTACCCCCACACGGTTGGCAAGAGCGTCGGCTTCTTCCAGATAGTGGGTGGTCAGCACGACCGTCTTTCCGCGTCCTACTAGCTTGCGGATTTCGTCCCACAATAGATGACGCGCTTCCACGTCCAGGCCGACGGTGGGTTCATCGAGGAACAGCAAATCGGGATTGCCACAAATCGCCAGCGCGAACAGCACTCGCTGTTTCTGTCCGCCGGAGAGAACTCCGAACTTGCGGTCGCGTAAATCTTCGAGGCCGGCGATGGCCAGTGTTTCAGCAATCGGCAACGGATTCGGGTAGTAGGAGGAGAAAACATCAATGTGCTCCCAAACCCGGAGCGTCTCAGGTACCCGGCCCACTTGCAGCATGGCTCCAACTCGGGTGTGAGTGGCGGTGCTCGCGGGGTCGCCTCCGAAAACCGATACTTTGCCGCGGTTTGGCGTGGCCAGGCCCAGCAGCAGCTTGATTGCCGTAGTCTTGCCGGCGCCGTTTGGCCCCAGCAACGCGATCAGTTCTCCCCCGTGCACTTCGAAGTTGAAGTCCACCAGCGCCTGTACTGGGCCGTAGTTCTTGCTCACGCCTTCTAGCTGTGCAACGGGTCGCGACGGGTGTGCCACAGGTTTTTGCCGCGTTCCTAAGACCTGTACAGTTGCCATCATTTGCTCTCCGACTTTCTTATCGACATAGGCATCATCACGGAAACACAACTCGGACAACAGTGGAGATCATCACTAGACTGTGGTGACAAATGTCAGGCGTGACGTGGCCGACGCCAGGGCCTCAACGAAGCGGGCGGAGGCACCCTCGCGTATAATCCAGCTTCCTGGAGTGAGCGCGCTTTATGAAAGTACGTGCGGGGGTTGAAGTGGCGAGCCTGAGCGATGTCGGCTGCCAACGGGAGAATAACGAGGACAGTTACAGTTATTGGGAATCCCCGGACGACTCATCGTTTGCCCGTCTGGGCCGGTTGGCAATCGTAGCGGACGGTATGGGCGGATGCGAAGGCGGGCAGTTCGCCAGTCGCATCGCGGTCGAAAGCGTCGAGCAGATATACTCCAGTTCTTCGGACCCCGATCCCCGGCAGCGTTTGCTGGAAGGTTTCCGGCAGGCCCACGCCCGCATTCAGCAGAGAGGTCGCGAGAACCCCGGCCTCCATGGCATGGGCACGACGCTGACCGCGTTCGCTCTGGTGGGAAACAATCTTTATTATGCTCACATCGGAGACAGCCGCTTGTACCTGCTGCGAGCAGGGAAGTTGAGTGTAGTCACGCGCGACCATTCGCTGGTCTCGCGGTTGGTTGAGACGGGAATCATCCGCGCGGAGGACGCCGACAACCATCCGCAAAAACACGTGCTGACCGCGGCCGTAGGGATCGCAGATGAGATCCAGCCCGATTTTTCCGCCGAGCCGGTACAAGTGGAAAAATCCGATGTCCTGCTGCTCTGTACGGATGGCTTGTGGGGGCAAGTCAGCGAGCCGGAGCTGGAGCAGGCCCTTTCGAAGAGCCCACTCGAGGCCTGCCGCTCGCTGGTGCAATTGGCCAAAGACCACGGCGGGCCGGACAACATTACTCTGCAGATTGCGCGTCTGGGCTGAGCCGCCAGAGTAGGAAATAAAGTTCCCTCGGGATCTCGCAAGACATTGCACAGAGGGCAAGCCAGCCTTTAGTGCTGGGCCGAACCCCTTCAAAAACAACAACTTAATTCGGCGGGAGTCTGGCAATCGGCCTGCATCTACTCTATGTCTATTAAACAAATAGACATTATGGTAAAGTGAAAATCATGAAAATCTCCCAAAAAGGACTGTACGCACTGCAAGCCATGATGATGCTGGCGCGCCACTACAACCAGGGCGCTATCCGCATCCGCGATATTGCTTACGAAGAAGAGCTGCCGGAGAAATTCCTGGAACTGATCCTGCTCGAACTGAAGAACGCGCGCATTGTGGAAAGCGCGCGTGGCGCCAAGGGCGGTTATCAACTACGCCGTGCTCCAGCGGAAATCCACCTCAGCGAAATCATCCGGCTGATTGATGGTCCGCTGGCGCCTTTCGGCGATGCCGATCAACTGCGCGTCCTGATTGATCGCGACGCCGAGCACCGCGCTCTCTATCGCGTGTTTCTTGCAGTGCGCGATGCCGCCGCCAAGATTCTGGAAAGTACGACTCTTGCAGATATTGCCAACCCCACCCCATTGTCTCAGCGGAAGGGGCGCAAGAAAAAATCCGAAGCCGGAGTTCTTCCGATGGTCGTTCACGCCAACGTTAGTAAAGGTGAGAAATGAAGAACGTATTAAGGGTTGTTGTACTTCTTGCCTTATCCGCTCTGGGCTTGGCGCAGGGTGGTCCGGTCACGTTGCTGAATGTTTCCTACGATCCCACCCGCGAACTGTATCAGGACTACAACACCGCGTTTGCTAAGTACTGGAAGTCGAAAAGCGGGCAGACGGTTGAAATCCAGCAATCGCATGGTGGTTCGAGCAAGCAGGCGCGGGCTGTGATTGACGGCCTGGAGGCCGACGTCGTGACACTGGCGCTGGCCTATGACATTGATGCGATCGCAGACAAGGCCAAGCTGCTGCCCGCTAACTGGCAGCGCACGCTGGAATTATCTTGGCGCGTGGGGGTATGCGCTAAAGCAGTCTGGCGGCGACGAATTGAAAGCCAGGGACTTCGTCTCGAAGCTCTACAAGAACGTGCCGGTGCTGGATTCCGGGGCGCGCGGTTCTACGACCACGTTTGTTGAGCGCGGAATGGGCGATGTGCTCATTGCCTGGGAAAACGAAGTACTGTTGGGCGCGAAGGACCTGGGCCAGGACAAGTTCGACATCGTGGTGCCCTCGGTGAGCATCCTGTGCGAGCCGACCGTCAGCATCGTTGACAAAGTAGTGGACAAGAGGGGCACGCGCGCCGTTGCTCAGGCTTATTTGGAATACCTCTACAGTCCTGAAGGACAGGAAATTGCCGCCAAGCGTTATTACCGGCCGCGCTCCGAGGCCGTAGCTAAGAAATATTCCAGTCAGTTTCCCAAGGTGAAGCTATTTACTCTCGTGGAAATCATTGGAGATTGGCAGAAGGCCCAGAAGACGCATTTTGCGGACGGCGGGGTGTTCGACCAGATTTACCAGCCGAACTAATGACCCGAATTCATAACTAACAACGATGGCATTCACTTTCAAACAGAAGAGTATCTTGCCCGGCTTCGGCCTCTCCCTGGGATTCACGGTTTTGTATCTCAGCCTGATTGTGCTGATTCCGCTCTCGGCGGTGTTCCTCAAAACCACGGAGCTGACCTGGCATCAGTTCTGGCACATCGTCAGTGCTCCGCGTGCAGTTGCTTCCTATCGGCTTAGCTTCGGTGCGTCTGCCATTGCAGCCAGCATCAACTTGATCTTCGGCCTGATCGTGGCTTGGGTGCTGGTGCGCTACACCTTTCCTGGAAAGCGGTTGTTTGATTCGCTGGTGGATTTGCCATTCGCCCTGCCGACGGCGGTCGCCGGCATTGCGTTGACTTCGATCTATTCCAACAATGGATGGATAGGGCAATACCTACAACCCCTGGGAATCCAGGCCGCGTACTCGCAACTGGGGGTGGTGATCGCGCTTACGTTTACAGGGCTGCCTTTCGTGGTGCGAACAGTGCAGCCGGTGCTGGAAGATCTGGACAAAGAAATGGAAGAAGCGGCGGCCAGCCTGGGTGCTGACCGCTGGCAAACGATCACGCGTGTGCTGCTTCCCGCGGTTTTGCCGGCGGCGCTGACGGGGTTTGCGATGGCGTTTGCGCGAGCTGTCGGAGAGTACGGCTCGGTAGTTTTCATCTCCGGCAACATGCCGATGCGGACCGAGATCACTCCACTGCTGATTATCACCAAACTTGAACAGTACGACTACGCCGGCGCCACCGCGATTGCGGTGGTCATGCTGGTTGCGTCTTTTGTCTTGCTGCTGACCATTAATCTTTTGCAGGCGTGGAGCCGCCTCAAGAGCAGGTCCAGTGCGCCGAGTGTGGACCTGGCACTGAGCCAGGCTTAGTTCGAGAAAGAAAGCTCGAAGACAAATCAATGGCCACAACTTTTCCATTAACGAATCTTGGCGGGGCGGCTGCCCGTAAGGTTACGCGGGCTACGACTGAGGGAGCTTTCGTCCGCTGGTTTCTGATCGGCACAACCGTCCTTTTCCTGGGTGTCTTCCTATTCATGCCGCTGGCTGTAGTTTTCTCCTCGGCGCTGGCCAAAGGGGTTTCGGTTTACCTCGCAGCTCTGCGAGAGCCGGATGCGCTGGCGGCAATTCGGTTGACTTTGATAGCCGCCGGCATTGCCGTGCCCTTGAACCTGGTCTTTGGAGTCTCCGCGGCCTGGGCCATCGGCAAGTTTGATTTCTTCGGCAAGAACTTCCTAGTGAGCTTGATTGATTTACCGTTCTCGGTTTCCCCGGTCGTCTCCGGCCTCATTTATGTATTGATCTTTGGTCTGCAGGGCTTGCTGGGGCCGTGGCTGGCCGCGCATGACATCAAAATCATTTTTGCGGTGCCGGGAATCGTGCTGGCAACGGTCTTTGTCACTTTCCCATTTGTTGCGCGCGAACTGATTCCTCTGATTCAGGCACAAGGCAACGAAGAGGAAGAAGCGGCGATCACGCTCGGCGCCAGCGGCTGGCAGACGTTCTTCCGCGTGACTCTGCCGAACATCAAATGGGGATTGCTATATGGAGTGATTCTCTGCAACGCCCGCGCCATGGGTGAGTTTGGCGCGGTGTCGGTGGTGTCGGGCCACATTCGCGGCCGCACTAACACTATGCCGCTGCACATCGAAATTCTCTACAACGAATATCAGTTCGCACCCGCATTCGCAGTCGCTTCACTGCTGGCATTGTTGGCGCTAGCGACTCTTTTCGTGAAAAGCGCAGTGGAATGGAAGTCCAGGCAGCAAGTTGCGGAGCTGGAAGTAGCGAGAGTGAGAGAAACCGTATGAGCATTCAAGCGGTCAAAATCACCAAAAGGTTCGGGCAGTTCCTGGCGCTGGACAATGTGGACCTGGAGATTCCCAGCGGCGAACTGGTCGCCTTGCTGGGGCCGTCAGGATCGGGTAAGACGACACTGCTGCGCATTATCGCCGGACTTGAGTTTGCCGACTCAGGAAATGTGCGCTTCGACGGCAACGACATCAGCGACCAGACTGCGCGCGAGCGCCGCGTTGGATTCGTCTTCCAGCATTACGCCCTCTTCCGGCACATGACGGTCTTCGAGAACATTGCTTTTGGACTTCAGGTCAGGCCGCGCCAGTATCGGCCTTCCAAGGCGCAGATTCGCGCCAAAGTTCAGGAATTGTTAAAACTCATCCAGCTCGAGACTCTGGCCCAGCGTTATCCGTCACAGCTCTCGGGGGGACAACGCCAGCGGGTTGCGTTGGCTCGGGCGTTGGCGGTAGAGCCCGGCGTCCTGCTGCTCGACGAACCGTTTGGCGCGCTGGATGCCAAAGTGCGCATGGAACTGCGCCGCTGGCTCCGGCAATTGCACGATGAGATCCACGTCA
>WNFC01009347.1_pt1 | contig 12239 bp, 8 predicted proteins | sample 5400541 | NCBI WGS metagenome assembly WNFC01 (sample SAMN13153342, study PRJNA577476) | soil metagenome | isolation source: 120 cm saprolite under Douglas fir tree site 2 hole 2 replicate 1 | place: USA:California | collected 2015-04-18 | reverse complement strand
GCCGACCGCTTCGCTCCTTATCGAGTGTCAGAGACAACCTCAGGGAGGAGATATTGCTCTTCCTCAGGGAGGAGACGTTCATCTGGCGAAAGAGGTGGACGGCCCTGTTGATGGCAACCTGGCTGGCGATGTGGCCGGGCGCAGGCCTGGCCCACGACGCCAGTTCGTGGGGCGGGCTCTTCCGCAGCCGGGACGGCGGCGCGACGTGGTTCCAGGCCAGCGTCGGCAAGGTGATGGGCAGCGCTTTGGCAGTCGCCCTGGATCCGAACGACACGACCAGACTCCTGCTCGGGACCGATAGCGGCTTGCTCGAGTCACGCAACGGCGGCCTCGATTGGGACCTGGTCGCCGCCGACGTACTGGTCGGCCCGGTGCTGGCGGTGGCCTTCGACAGCACGGGTCAGACACTCCTGGCCGCGACTGGATCGACGCTGGCCATATCTGACGACGGCGTGCATTGGCGGCCGGCGACACTGCCGGTTGGCGCGGCGCCCGCGCGGAGTCTGGTGGCCGGTTCGGCGCCAGGCGCGTTTTATCTCGTGGGCTGGCAGGGTCTGTTCCGAACCGAAAATAGCGGTGGGACGTGGTCCGAACTGCACACCGGTCGGTCGGATCCAAAAGTAACGCGTCTGGTCAGCGATGCTCAGACGCCGGCGCAGTTGATGGCCGTCGATGTGGGCGACATATGGCTGAGCCGCGACAGCGGGCGGCGCTGGGAGTTCCGCAGCGCTGATCTGCCCGCGGGCCAGATCCAGGCCGCGGCCTTCGATCCAGGCCAGCCTGACGGACTGTGGGCGGCCGGCGCCAACCAGGTGTTTGCCTCCGACGACGCCGGCTCGACATGGCGCCGCGTCGGCCAGCCACTGCCTGAGGCCGATACCGAGATTCGCGGGATGACGGTGGACGCGCGTGATCGCGCGCACATCGTCCTGAGCACCCATCGTGGCCTGTATGCGAGCCGTGATGGCGCCAGCACCTGGGACCTGTTGGGCGACAACCTGCCCGGGCATATCGACGCCGGCCCGCTGATGCGCGCACAGGGCGAGTCGACAACGCTGTACGCCGGCTTCTCGGTCACGCCCTATGACGAGGCCTGGAACACCGCCGCGGCGGGCGGATCGCCGCTGAGCAGATTGGCCGCCAGCGAGGCGGTCGGCGGCGCGGCTTTCATCGTTCTGGTCGGCCTGGCGGCCGGACTGGCCCTGCGCTGGTTGGCGCTGCGGTCAGCGCCAGCGATGACCAGGGTCTACAAGCCATGAGTGCCGCCGTGGCCACGGTCTCCGTTGCCCATCGCTCGCACTGGCTGCGCATCGCCGGCCTCGCGTCGCTCGCCGCGGTGGTGCTGGGCAGTGTTGCGCTGGCCTGGCCGTCGGTGGCCAGCCTGCGCAGGATATTCCGGCCGCGCTGGCCATTGGTCCGGATGGAGCGATCTGGTTCACGTTGGAATCGTCCGACGCACTCGGGGTGCTGCGCGACGGACAGATGCGCAAACTGCCACGTGGCGGAGGCGGCGGAGAGACGATTGAGGCGTTGGGGCTGGCCGTCGACTCCAGCGGCGGTGCCTGGTTCACGGATATCACCGGGCAGTCGATCGGGCACCTGGCCCCGGATGGGTCCCACGAGTCCCTGCGGGTACCGGGCCCGTTGGCCCAGCTTGGTCGCCTGGCGACAGCGCCGGACGGCGCGGTGTGGTTCGCCGACAGTTGGGGCAACAGTTTCACCCGCGCGCTGGATGGTCGGCTCACGGCTTACCCCATTCGTGAGACGAACGCCGCGCCGTTCGGCGTGGCCACCGACGCGCACGGCACTGTGTGGGGCACACTCCAGGTGGCCAACAAGCTCGTGCGGATCGACCCGGACGGCTCGTACACCGAGCTGGACATCCCGACCCGCAACTCGACGCCGACGGATATCGCGGTCGATGGCTCCGGCGGCGTGTGGTTCACCGAGCTGCGCTCGAACCGCATCGGACACTTTGCCAACGGACACTACGACGAGTTCGATGTGCCGGCCGCGGCGGCGGGTCTGACGAGCCTGGCGGTGGCGCCGGATGGATCCGTGTGGTTTACGGAACTGCGCCATCAGAAGCTGGGTCGATTGCGCAACGGCACGTTCGCGGAATGGCCGCTGCCGAGACGAGATGCGCGGCCCTTCGGCTTGGGCATCGATCGGCGCGGCGACGTCTGGTACACGGATCTCAGCGGTTGGATCGGAAAACTTCCTGCAGAACGTGCCGCCGCGGATTGGATCGATTTCGATCTGGGGAGGGTAGTCGCCTGGCTGCGCGGCTGAACGAATTCATCGTCGTCTTTGTCAGCATCGTCCTGCAGTCGCTGCCGTTCCTGCTCGTCGGCGTCTTCGCCTCGGCCATCGTCCAGCAAACGCTGCGGGGCGAAGTGGTCGCCCGTTACATGCCGCGCAAGCCGGTGTTCGCGGTCTTGTTGAGCAGTCTGTTCGGACTGATCGCACCCGTGTGTGATTGCGGCGCGATCCCGCTCGGGCGGCAACTCATGGCCAAAGGCGTGCCGGTGTATGCCGCGATCGCCTTTCTGATCGCCGCGCCGGTGATCAATCCGATCACCCTCGTCTCGACTGGCATCGCGTTCCAGGGCAACGTCGGTATCGTCGTGGCGCGCGCGGCGATGACGCTCAGCGTCGCCCTGATCGTGGGGCTCCTGGCCGCCAGGTTCTTCGGTCCGCGGCGGCTGAGGGTGCCAACTCTGGCGCGTGTGGCGGACGGCGACAAGGTCGACACTGCGCAACGCAACGGCTTACGCCTGGGCCAGGTCGTCCAGCACGCGACCGGCGAGTATTTCGAAATCCTGTTCTTTGTCGTCCTCGGCGCGTTATTTACGGCTGCCAGCCAAACGCTCGTGCCGCGCGCCGACCTCACGGCGGTAGGTGCGCAGCGGGCCGGATCGGTGCTGGTGCTGATGCCGATCGCGACCATCCTGTCGATCTGCTCTGAGGCCGATGCCTTCGTCGCGCGCGCATTCGCCGGCACGTTCAGCTTCGGCGCTGTCATGGCATTCATGACCATTGGCCAGATCGTCGACCTGCGCAATGGGCTGCTCATGTGGCGCACGCTGGGTGGTCGAGTCCTACTGCTCATCGCCCTGACGGCATATCCGTTGGTCTTCGTCGAAGCCGTTCTGCTCAATCGTCTTTCATGAACCGTTTCAACGGGCTGCGCCTTGCGCGCGCAGCGCTGCTGATCGGCCTCGGTCTGGTCATCGCCAAGCTGCTTTTGACGGGCCAGATGCACTACTACCTGTCCCCTGGCCTGGATCTGTTGTCGGCAGTCACAGGCGCACTTCTCGTGGCGATGGGCGCGCTGGAGCTGCACAGATCGCTGCAAGCGCGTGGCGCAGAGTCAGTCGGGGTCGATGGCCTGGTGACGCTTGGAGTTCTCGCCGTGCCCATGCTGTTGGGCCTCACGTACACGCCCCACGCCCTGAGCTCGGGTGCGCTGGGCGGAACGCCGGCGGCCCAACTGGTCCTGGCATTCGATGCGGGTCCGCCAGCACCATCGGACGCCGCGCCGCCCACGCCGAGGCACGCTATCGACGATGTGGCGGGCCTGCTCGGCTACCTGCGTCAGGCAGGCCAGACTGGTGTCGGCCAACACGTCCGCGTGCGCGGTCTGGTCGCTCACGACGATGACCTCGCGTCCGACCAGTTCGTCCTGCTGCGGTACTCGATCGTCCACTGCGTTGCCGACGCGCAGCCGCTCGGGATCCTGGTGCTGAACGCGCAGCCGAACGGCTGGAAAAACGATCAGTGGGTCGAGATCGACGGCACCCTGGCGACCCAGCCGCGTGGCGGCGATCGGCTCGTGGCGATCCAGGTAGACCAGATCCTGCCGAGCGAGGAGCCGCTCGAGCCGTACGTGTCGGCGCTCTAGCCGAGCTGCCGCCACGCGCCGACGGTCATCGCGCAGCCGACAACGACGATCACGACCCCCGTCGCGACTTCGAGCCAGGCCAGCGCCGCGGGCTTGAACCAGCCCAGCGCCACACGGCCAACCTGGCCCACGACCGCGCCGACCAGGACCAGCACTGATGCGAAGCCGAGGCTGAACACCAGCACCGTCAACAGTCCCAGCACGAGTTTGCCGCTGGCGATGGCCGCCAGGAGCACTGCCAGCGCAGCTGGGTCGGGCAGCAGCCCACCGGCCAGGCCGAGCCCGAGCAGCAATCCCCAACTGGGGCGCTCGCCGACCGGCAGCTCGACGTGATGGTGATGATCGTGCTCTGGCCCATCGGCGTGCATGTGATGGCGATCTCGCCGCCAGCGGCTGGTGAGCATCCAGACGCCCACCCCGACCATGAGCAGTGCCGTCACCAGGGACACGTAGCTCTCGGAGCGCTGGCTCAGGATGGTCGAACCGACCGCGGCAATCGCGGCGAACACGATGATCCCGCTGGTGTGCGCGAGCGTGACGAAGATGCCCAGGGCCAGCGCGTCCGTGGGTCGGCCGCGCGTACCGACCAGGTACGCCGCCGAGACCGTCTTGCCGTGGCCCGGCGTGGCGGCATGCACCGCGCCCAGCCAGAAGCTCGAGACCAGGTAGAGTGCGCCTTCCAACATCGCCTGGGTCCTGCCCCGATGCGTTACGCCGATTGGAGTTGCGCTTGGCGCAGGCGCGCCGGGTCGACCTGGATCTCCACGCCCGCGCGCTCTTCTTGCAGGAGCATCGCTACCCGCGAGTCACGACCGCCCCAACCGCGGTTGAGAGCCTCCGTGAGCTCGTCGAGCGCGAGGTTGGCGGCGCGCATCGGCACGTGGTGCTCACGTCCCAGGGCCGTGGCCAACGTCACGTCTTTGTGCGCCAGGCGCAACGCAAAGTCGGGTGGATCGAACGTACCTGACAGGAAATGATCGGGCAGCCGATCGAAGGTCCGCTGCCGACCGACGGCTCCGAGACGCACTGCTTGCCACAGCGCGAGCGGTTCGACTCCGGCTTTGACACCCAGCGTAAAAGCCTCGGCCAGGGCGCACTGGATCATATAACCGGCGCAGTTGTGGACCAGCTTGGCTACGGACCCGGACCCGATCGGACCCACATGGATGACCTGGTCGCCAAGTGCGTCGAGCACCGGCTTGTAGCGCTCAAAGATCTCCGCGTCACCGCCGACCCACATCGCCAGCTTGCCGCTTTTGGCTCCAGCTGGTCCGCCGCTGACCGGCGCATCGAGCACGTGGATCCCCCGCTCGCCGAAGAGCGTGTGCAGGCGTCGAATCAGGGTTGGCGAATTGGTGCTCAGGTCGAAGTAGACCTTCTCAGGCTGCAGACCCTCGAGCAGCCCGCCTTGGCCCAGTGCGACATCCTCCACCTCCGGCGGGCCGGGCAACGAGGTGAACACCACATCCACTTTTGCCGCGACGTCGCGGGCGGTATCTGCCCACTCCGCACCAGCCGCGAGGTGCGCTGCTCCGGCATCTGGCCGGATGTCATTGACGACCAGGTCGTAACCGCCCCGCTGCAAGTTGGTCGCCATGCTGGCGCCCATCGTGCCCAGACCAATAAAGCCCACCTTCATACTTGCCACGATAGCCCCATCCGCTATCGTCTCGCAGTCGCTTTGCTAATTCCTTCATCTTCTTTGACAGACCCGATAGCGCTAGGGGCGTTGCGCAGGCGACCACACCGCCAGACTGCCGTTGGCGACCGCCGAACCTTGGGTCAGGCCATCGGCGTCGAGCACCACGATCCGCTCGCCCTGGGCGTTGCCGTTGCTACGATCGGCACTGCTATCGGCGCCGTACACCAGCCGCTTGCTATCCGCCGACCATACGCTGGTGGACTGCGCGTACTGATCGAAGAACGGCAACTGGAAGGCGAAGTCGCTCGACGGCACGAACGAGCTGAGTGCGCGTGTGGTCTTGCCATCGACACTCACGACTGACCACGTCAGCGCCCGCGCCCCGGTGTCGACGCCGACCGCCGCCAGTCGGGCGGAATCGGGCGACCAGTAGAAGGCCACCAACGGATCCTGGCTGAGGCGATGCCGTTCGCTGCCATCTGGGTGCGCGACCTCGAGCCCCTGATAGAAGCCGGGCCGACTGGCATCGCCGGCCGCGAACGCCAGCCATTGGCCAGATGCCGACCAGGTGAATGCAACATCGCTGGTCGCTGTCGAAGCAATGCGCGTCGTCTGCCCGGCCTGGTCTCGAACGGTCAACAACGACGCGCCACCGCCCAGCGTCGCATAGGCCAGCTGTGCGCCCGAGGCTGACCAGGCTGGGGCGCGGAACAGGCCGGGCCCTTCGGCGAAGCGCTCTTCTCGCACGTCGTTTTCGCCGAGGTGCAGCAGGCCAACCCATGCGTCAGAAGCTGAGTTGGCATCTCCGCCGACGTGCACCGCCAGCGTCCTGCCGTCGGGCGCCCACGACCAGTACAGCGGCTGGCCAACCAGCAACTGTCGCGGCTGCTCCTGGTTGTTGGCGTCGAACAGGTGCAGCTCGAGATCGCGCCCGTGCTGGAGCAAAGCCGCCAGGTGGCGGTTGTCTGGCGACCAGTACAGGTAGATCGTCGCCATGCCCGCCGACTCCAGCATCGCCGTCGCGTTCAGCTGCCCGACGTCAGACACGAGCACCGCCGCGGACAGCATCTGGCTTGCTCCGGTCCGATAGCCGGCAAAAGCGAGGCGTTTACCGTCAGGACTGTAGGTCGGCCAGCGATACGCCCAGCCCTGGTCCGTCGAGAGTCCGCTGACCTGGCGCGTCAACTGGCGCGGGTTCGATCCGTCAGGTTCGGCAATGTAGACCTGATCGTCCGACCCGACATAGGCGATCTGTGACATGGCTGGCCTCGATGTCCCGCTTCCCCCTTGATTCGGCCCGAACAGACCGCAGCCCGCCACAAGCGCGGCGCCCAGCAGCAGTCCCGCGAGCCTGGCGATCACATCAGCGCCAAATGCCTCTCAAATCCGCCCGCGCTCACGGCGGCGGCAGGTAGCTCGGTCACGCTGGCCACGCGGCGGGATCCATGAAGCGGCGCAGGACGTTTTCGGTCAGGCGAGCCACGTTGTTAGCGTAGCCGTTCCACCCCAGACTGCCGAGCCAGTTGATGGACCCAACGGAAAATACGGCCCCGCCGTTGGGTGTTTCGAAGAACACCATGTCGGCCCGCACCTTCGGACTCTCTGTGCCACCCTGGCCGGGAATCATCACTGGCACGTCTTCGGCCGTCACCTGGTAGTAGTCCGTGTGCCTCCCAGAGCTCGTCGCCATGAGCAGTGCATGAGTTGGCGAGCCCAGGCGAAGGTCGAATCGATCGATTTCGTCGCCCGCCGCGCCGCCCAGAACGAGGCCGAAGTTGCCGATGACCTCGTCATCACCGATGCCTTCGAAGATGAAGGCAGCGCGCGGATCATGGCTGGCTGGCAGCCGCGTGTAACCGGCCGCGCCGCCCCAGCCCTGAGCCGCGAAACCGACGCCGACCAGGCGCTGAGGAGCCTTGCCCCGCAGCCGCCACAGACCGCCAGGTTCGCCCGTCGTACTGTGGTCCACCTCGCCGGGCAGCGATTCCCACGCGCGGGTACCGGTCGTGCCGCGCCGCAGCTCGATGGCATGCGGCCGAGTCGGATCGATCGAGGTCACCCAGTAGAAGCCGTTGCCGCCCAGATACATGAGCCGGCCGCCGTGTTCGAGGTACTGCTGCATGCCAGCATGCATCGCGCTGGTGTAGTACTCCGGGTGACTCCCGGTAAGCACCACCTGGTACGTCGCCAGCAGGTCGCGGCCCTCGTGGTGCAGATCCTCGTCGGTGATCACGTCATACGCGAAGCCGCGGGCTTCGAGCCAGCCGATCAGGTACAGATCGGCTGCGAAATGACGTGGCGCATCTTGTAGTCGCCACGCCCGATATTTCGGGCGCATGTTCAAAATTGGCCGCAAGCGCGACGAGTACGAAACCCCGCTACTGTCGCTATGCACGTCATAGAGCGACAGGCCGAGCTCGCGATGTTCGGCCATGTACCGGTCGAGATCTGGCGGCTCAGTCTCGAGCGGCGTCATCAGTGGCCGCTTCTCGCGGTAGCCCGGGTTCCAGTACAGCCGCTCGTTGGCGTAGGCCATGTAGGTCAGAGTCGGCGCGAGGAAGGCGATCGGCGCCGCGGTCATACCGGACTTTGGCCGCACATAGAACGGGATGTACTCCTCGCCCTGCTCCGCCCGCAGGCGCATGGCGTACACACCTGACCGCAAGGTGTTGGGCACCACCAGCTCGAATGCCGGCTGCCAACCAGCGTCGTCGAGGTCGTCGTCGTGGAAATGGATCGCCGCGTACTGCTGGGGGGCCGCGGTCCAGCGCACCTCCTCGCCGGTCCAGGTGTGGTCCGTCACCGCCCGCGTCGGCAGATTCACTGCCACCCCGTGCAGTCCGCGCGGTGACAGATCGCGCACCGTATTGGTGCCGATGCCGTCCGAGAAATCCCAAGCGGCGAGCACCCGGGCCGGCAGTGGTTCGTCGGCGCGCCGCAGGCGGTCCACGTCGGGTGAGACGAGGGCGCGGTCGAACACCTTGGGACGGTCGATCTTGCCGTTGAACACCGCCCCCGGCCGCCGCTCGGCGTCGACGTCCCGCGCCGCCAGTAGCAGGTCGCCACCCGGCAGCTGCACCTGCCAGCCGGGGGCCAGTTGCGCGTCGTGCCGCGTCGACTGCGCTGCGCTGTATGGCTCGGTTGATGCCTGATACAGCCGCGCAAGGCCAGTCGCCGGATCATGGGTCGCCGCCACGAATGCCCAGCGCCACGGCTCCAGCGGTGCGCCGGTGTGTGTCAGCCGCTTCGTTTCCGACCCGCTGCCCAGATCGAGACACAGATGTCCTGTATCGTCCAGACCAAACGCGAACCCGCGCTGCTCGGGATCGGACCAGCAGGCGATGATGGCCTGACCGCCAGGCTTGGCTGGTGTGGTCGGCCAGATCCACGCCTGAACGGTCAGTCCGTTGGTCAGGTCGAGCGCCCCGCCGCCCGGGACGCGCACGTACGAGCCCGCGGCGATGGTCTGGCGTTTGCCCGGATAGGTGCCGTCAGCTGGCGAAGACGGCTCTTCCTCGCGGTAGCCCGGTCCGGCCGGGTTGTTGTCGCCGTGGATCAAGCGCACCAGCCGCGCGTCGAAGCTCGACGCCTCGCAGCTGACCATGAAACGAATCGTGTCCCCCGCTTGCACGCTGAGGCGATCGGCATACCCCATCAGCACAGGTGTCGGCTCTGGCACAGCGCTGCCCATCGTACCGGGAGCGTCGCCAGCGTGACCGCCTGCTAAGCTGGCGGGCATGGTAGACCCAGCTGTGCTCGTTCAACCGCAGACCGATCTTCTCGACCGAGCTGGTCGTTACCTCGCCGGTGGCGGGCTGGGCCTATTCGTCCTGCCGGACCAGGTCAACCTGGTGATTGCCGAGGGCCACGGCAGCCACATCACCGACATATCCGGACGGGATTTCATCGACTACCACCTGGGCTCGGGACCCGCGCTGCTCGGCCACGCTCATCCGGAAGTCGTAGCTGCCGTGCAGCGCCAGCTGCCGAAGGGCTCGACCTACTACTTCCTCAACGAGCCGGTGATCAGATTGGCCGAAAAGATGGTCGAGGCGTGCCCATGCGCCGACCAGGTCCACTTCACCGGCTCAGGCACCGAAGCGACGTTTTTCGCTCTGCGCATGGCTCGTGCTGCCACCGGCCGCGACCGCGTGCTCAAGTTCGAAGGCGGCTGGCACGGCATGAATGACTACGGGCTGTGGGGCACGGTCCCGTCGCACGCCAGCAACTATCCGTCAGCCGAGGCGGACTCGGTCGGTATTCCGGAGGCGCTGCGCGGTCAGGTGCTCGTCGCGCCGTTCAACGATGCTGAACGCGCAGTGCACATCATCGAACAGCACGCCAACGAGCTCGCCGCGGTCATCGTCGAACCGTTGCAACGCGTGCTCGTGCCCGTCCCGGGCTTTCTTGCGGCGCTGCGCGATGTCACCCGCAAGCACGGCATCGTGTTGATCTTCGACGAAGTCGTTACCGGGTTTCGGATTGCCTGGGGTGGAGCGCAGGAACGGTATGGCGTCGTGCCGGACCTGGCGACCTACGGCAAGGCGATGTCCGGCGGATTTCCGATGGCGGCGATCGCTGGGCGATCCGACGTCATGGCCGTCCTGGATGCGCGCCGCATGGAGCGCTCGAAGCTGGTCTGGGCGAGTGGCACGCTGAATGGCAATCCCATCAGCTCCACCGCCGGCTTGGCCGCGCTGGAGGTCCTGGCGCGGCCGGGTGTGTACGACCAGCTGCACCGCATTGGCGGGCGTCTGCGGCGTGAGATCACCGCCATCGGCGCGCGCTACGGATTTGCCGCGCAGACACCCGGCGAGGACGCCGTGTTCGGCGTCCGCTTCACCGACCGCGCGCACCTCCGCAACTGGGAGGATGCGCTGACTGCCGACAAAGACCTGGGTCTGCGCTGGTCGCTCGAGTTGATCAAGCGCGGCATCCTGGTCAACCCGAACGAGAAGTTCTACATCTCCACGCAGCACACCGACGCGGACGTCGATCGCACGCTCGAAGCGGTGGACCACGCGTTCGCAGCGCTCTAGCTCATCAGCTCGCTGGTGCCGGCTCGAGGACCGTGGTGCCCTCGAGGTCCTGTTCCACGTCTGTTCGATTCAGGGCAACGACGTGGTACTCGCCGGCCAGCCACGCGGCAAACTGGTCGGCGTAATGCGGACTGCCGGGCTGGCCGGAGTTGCCGATGTTCTGCACAGCGCGAAGCCGGTCCGGCTGGGCGAAATCGACCACCATGCGGTACTCGGCGCCGCTCGCCGCGGCGAAGGCCGGCTGCCCGGCGCCGGTGTTGCGCAGGGTGTCTGAGCCGCCGTCGACTGGCGCTGGCGCAACGTCGAGCCACTCCCGTTCGGGCGAGCTGAGCGGGTGCCGCCAGTGGGCATGGTGGACGCGGCCCCACTGCCAGCCAGCTGGGTCCGTGCCGTGGTGTTCCCGCACGAGCGCCAGTGCAGCCCTGGCTGCTTCTTCCAATTCGCGGCGCAGATCGCCGGCGAACCAGGCCAGATCGGCGTGTTCGATCAAGCGCGCAGCTGGGCCGCCCTGACCGCTGACCAGCGGCACAAGTTGGTCCGGAAACCGTTCACGCGCGACGCGCTCCTGCCAGACCTCCATGAAGGTCTCGAAGAGGGTCGGTGCGACGCTGTCGTTTGTGTAGCAGAAATCCCAGGCCGAAAGCGCAGCGCGCAGTTGCACAATGTCAGGGTCGGCGGAGTCCGCGAGCCAGCGGACGAGCGGTGGGGCGAGCCGTTCGGCGCGGCAGCTCTTGACGTCGTTCTGCAGCGCGATGCTCTGGTCTCGATCGAGCCGAGGGCTACCCTCGAGCGCCTGGCGAATCCGTTCAGACCGGTGCCCGCCGGCCCAGCTGCCGTACAACGGATACGGGTAATCGTCGGGGGCAACCCGCTCGTTGGCGCTGGCCACGTACCCGCGCGCCGGGTCGAGCACGTGCGGCAATGCCTCGAACGGAATGTAGCCGCGCCACTGGTCAGCCGGTTCATGCGCGTCGCGGTAGCCGCGCACCACACGCCCGCGGAGCGGCACGCGCCCCGCACACTGGTAGCCGACCCGACCAGAGTTGTCGGCATACACGAAGTTGAAGACGGCCACCGCCCAGTCGCGCAAAGCGTCGCGAAATGTCTGCCAATCACGCGCGCGGCCGATCGCGACTGCCGCGCGTACGTCGTCGAGGTGCTCCTGGCCGACCCAGCGCAACGCCAGCGGCGGCTCCGTACCAGGCTCTAGAGCCGGCAGCACGTGGTTGACGATGGGTCCGCGCACGGTGGCGCGCTGGATATGTTTTACGGGGGTTTCTCGGCCGCGCACCTGGACCTCGACGGTGTGCTCAGCGAAACGGCGCCACGTATCGCCGTCGCGGTACAGGCTCGGATCGTCGGGGTGGATCTGCTCACGGTACAGGTCACGGGTTGACGCGCCGTTGTTGGTGATCGCCCAGGCGATGGCGCCATTGAGGCCCCACCACAGGCCCGGCACGCCCGGGTGGCCGGCGCCGGCCGCCTCGTCCTGCGGCCCATGGATGCCGTATTCGTACCAGCTCGACGGGAGCCAGAACGCCTGGTGTGGGTCGCCGCACAGCAGCGCGTGGCTCGACGCCGTGTGTGAGCCGGCTATCGCCCAGTTGTTGCTGCCAGTTCCGTCACTCGTCCCCGCCAGGACATCACCCGCCGG
>WNFC01014639.1_pt1 | contig 12240 bp, 7 predicted proteins | sample 5400541 | NCBI WGS metagenome assembly WNFC01 (sample SAMN13153342, study PRJNA577476) | soil metagenome | isolation source: 120 cm saprolite under Douglas fir tree site 2 hole 2 replicate 1 | place: USA:California | collected 2015-04-18 | reverse complement strand
CTGCCGGCTGAAGGTGAGGAGCTGGCGAGTCAACGCGGCCGCACTCTCCGCGGCGCGCCGGATCTCACGCAGGCGCCGGCGACCGGGATGGTCCTCGGACAGGTCCCGCTCGAGCAGCTCGCCGTATCCGGTGATCACGCCGAGGAGGTTGTTGAAATCGTGCGCCACTCCCCCGGCCAGCCTCCCGATCGCTTCCATCTTCTGGGCCTGGCGGAGCTGGACCTCGACCCGTCTCTTGTCGGTGATGTCGATGAGGAACCCGTGGATTTCGCGGATATTTCCCTCAGCGTCTCGTCGGCCGACCATGTTGGCGAGGACGTGCAGCGGACGTCCATCCGCCCTCCGCATGTCGATCTCGATCTGATCCGCGCGCCCCTTCTCGGGGACTTGGGCCAGCAACGCGTCTCTTTCCTCGGGTCGCGCATACAAAGACGAGATCCGGCGGTCCGCGAAGGCGGCCACCGAGTCGAGGCCGAACATCCTCAGGGCGGCGGGGTTGGCGTCGAGAAGATGTCCTTCGGGGTCCGTCACGATCGCGCCGGCCAGATCGGCGTCGAAGAACCGACGGTACCTTTGCTGACTCTCCCGAGCCTCGTCCGCTCGACGCACCGCGGCCTGGGCCAGCCCAACGGAGAAAGCGAGGAGCAGAGCCATCACGATTCCGGTCGCGAGAATCACCTGGGGGAGATGGCCGCGGACGCGGGCGAGGACCTCCGGGCGAGGCGCGACGCGAAGACGGGCCGCGACGCCCGCTCCTCCCACGTCCGCCTCCGCGACCCAGTCGGTTGCGGAACCGCGACGGTAGACTTCCCGGGCGCCTTCCACCACCGAAAGGTCCCAGCCGGAAACCGCGTCGGGGGACGAGAAGACGGCGCGGATCAGCTCGTTCGCGGAGAAGACGGCGACCAGGAAACCCGCGAGGCGGCCCTGGTCGCGGACAGGAACGGCAATCTCGACGAACGAGTCTCCCGGTGGCGCGGGAATCGACGATCGTCCCATCGCAGGCTGGCCCGTCTGCAGGGCTTTCCGGACCGCCTCGCTGCTCGAAAGGTCGGCACCGAGAATCGCCTCGTTGGGCGCGCGCGGAACCACCTGCCGCACCTGCCCGGAGGGTTCCACCCAGAGGGAGAGCTTCAGGCCGGTGAGATCGATGGTCCACCGGTCGCTGTCGCGGAACACGGCGCCGTTGCGCGCGACGAGGTGCACGAGAGCGCGCGTGAGCGCGTCCGTGGCGCGGTGAAAGCCTTCAGCGGTTGCCCGCGCTTGCTCCTCGCCAAAGACGGCGATCTCGCGCCGGTCGTTCCGCGACTCCGCCTGCCCGAACAGCAGGGACGCCACGATCCCTACGATCGCGGTGATCGCAGGCAGCCATTTAGAGCGAAAGCCACCGGGGATATGACTCACTGCTGCACAATTTGCGGGTCATCCACGCGTAGTATCATACGCGCCAGCGGCGACGAGTGCGTGCGTCGGGTCCCTCTCGAGAGTTGTCGTCGAGGGCCATGAAAAGAAGCTGGTTGCCGGCGATCTGGTTGATCGCGTCCGCTGGTCAGGCGGGCGCCCAGACCCGATACGCCGCCGTCGTCGGTGCGGTCACCGATCCTGCCGGCGGCGCCGTCGAGGGCGCCAACGTCACCGTGCAGCACGTGGCGACCGGCCTGCTGCGCTCGACGACGAGCGACCACGACGGCCAGTACATGCTCCAGAACCTGCTGCCAGGAGCGTACGACCTCACGGCGGCCCACGCCGGATTGGCGCCCGTGACCATGAAGGGTGAGGAGCTGTTCGTCGGCACCACGACGACAGTGAACCTCAACCTCGGTCTTCCCGGCCGCGAGGAAGTCGTGGTGGTCAGCGCCACGGTCACGCCGCTGGTGGAGGCGACAAAAAGCGAGATCGGCCAGGTGATTCAGCGCGCCGAGATCGACGACCTTCCCGTCGTCGCGCGGACCTTCAGTTCCCTGGCTCTCCTGACGCCGACGGTCCAGGACGACGTCAAGGCCTCAGGCCTCTCCATCGCCGGCCAGCGTGGCTTCGACAACAACTTCCTTGTCGACGGCGTCACGAACCGCAGCTCCCAGCTCGGCGGCCAGCTCATCGCGTTTTCGCAGGACTGGATCGACGAGTTCAGGGTTTCCACGAGCGGATATGACGCGGAGTTCGGCCAGGCGTCCGGCGGCATCATCAACGTGGTCACGCGCTCGGGTGGGAACGATTTCCACGGCCGGCTGTTCGCTTATTTCCGCAACGAGGGGCTCGACGCCACGCCGGCCCTGACCTCATCCAAGACCAGGCTTCGCGAGGAGCGCCCGGGCGGGTACCTGAGTGGTCCACTGGTGAAGGAAAGGGCGTTTTTCTTTGCCGGCTTCGAGTACCTGCATTCCGATCGCGAGGCGATCGTCACGTCGCCCCTGGAAGCGTGCCGTCCCCCGGCGAGGCGGGATGCGGGGAGCGGCAATTGCCTCGCCGCCGCCGGCCAGGACCACAAGCTGTACCTGGTCAAGGTTGATTGGCACCTCGGTCCGACGAGCCTCGTCAACGCGCGCTACAACCGGCAGGACTCGAGCGATTTCAACTCCGGGGTCGGAGGGCTGTCGACGGTGGAGCACGGGCGCTCGAGCCAGAACGATTACTGGGGATTGTCGGGAGCTTGGACCCGCATTCTCGGCGCGAACGCCACGAACGAGTTCCGGGCGGCGTTCAATCGCGCGCACCCCCTGGGAACGACGAACGCCGGTCAGACCTTCGAGGTTCAACGGCCCAGCGGTCTGCTCGGCTCGCCCGTCAACTACGGGCTGATCGCCGAGGAGTGGTTCCAGGTCGTCGACAACGTGTCCTTCGTGCGTGGAGCGCACGCGGCGAAGTTCGGCCTCACGCTGAGCAACATCCGCTACTTCGGCAACTTCCGGAACTTCCGCGATGGGCAGTACACCTTTGCCACGGACCGGCCGTTCAACCCTTCCGATCCGAGCACGCATCCTTTGCAGTTCGTCATCCTCGAGGGAAGCACGACCTGGGACGCCCACGCCAACGTGCTGGGCGTGTTCGGGCAAGACAGCTGGCGCCTCTCGCCCCGCCTGGTCCTGAATTATGGGATCCGCTATGACACCGACGACAGCCTCGCGATCTCGGGGGCCAAGCGTGTGCACACCCTGTCTCCCCGCCTTGGATTCGCCTGGTCCCTGGACCGCCGGGCGAAGACGGTCGTCCGGGTCAGCGCCGGGCTGTTCCACGACAGCGAGCACACCAACCTCGCCGACGCCTACGGCCAGGGAAGGACTCCGGACCTCACCCGCATTGCGGCTCGGAGTCTCGCCCGGAGCGTCAATGGGATCGACCCTGACTTCACGGTCCCGGTGAATCGCCAGATCACGCTGGGGGTCGGCCATGAGCTGACGCGGAGCATGGCCGTCTCGGCCGATGTCGTCTACTCGAAGCCGAAGTCGCTCCTCGTCTGGCGCAACCTGAACAGCGGCAACACGGCCACAAGCCCGTTCGATCTGAGTGTGGACGTGGGCCCATGCGACATCGATGTCCGCCATACCCTGGTGGTCCGGGGCGGGGTGCGCCTTCCGCTGGGATTCGAGGCCTCGAGTATCTTCGCCGCGCGCGGCGCACCGCCTTACTCGGCCACGACGAGCGCGGCCCTCCCGCTCTTCGCCCGCTACGAGCCTCGCAACCGGAGGCGTGGCGATGACTTCTTCTCCTGGGACATTCGGTTGGGTCGCAGTACCCGGCTCAAGCGCGCCTCCGCAAGGATCTTCCTCGAGGCATTCAATGTCCTCAATCATCGAAACTTCAGCACCTACGTGGCCAACGTCTCCTCCGCCCAGTTCGGCCAGGCCAGCGAGGCATTCCCGCCCCGTCGGCTGCAGATCGGCCTGCGCATGGATTTCTGAGCCTCAGATGCTCAGCGTGGAGACCTGACCCCTTCCGAGCACCCACTCGAACAGCAACTTGCTGACGAAATACGATGCGAAGACGTTGGCGATGAGGCCCATGACGAGGGTGACCGCAAACCCCTTGATGGGCCCGGTGCCGAACTGGAAGAGGAAGGCCGCCGCGATGAGCACGGTGGCGTGGGTGTCGAGGATGGTGATCCACACGCGGTCGAAGCCTCCGAGCACCGCGGCGCGCACGGTCTTGCCGTGGCGCAGCTCCTCGCGGATGCGCTCGAAGACGAGCACGTTCGTGTCCACGCCCACGCCCATGGTGAGGATGATGCCCGCGATGCCGGGCAGGGTGAGGGTGGCGCCGATGTAGGCCATGGCCGCGAGGAGAATGAGCAGGTTGGCGGCCAGGGCCACCACGGCGTTCAGCCCGGACAGCCGATAGTAGGCGAGCATGAAGACGGTGACGAAGAGCAGGGCCGCCGCGGAGGCGATGAGGCCCGCCCGGATCGAGTCGCGGCCCAGCGACGCGCCGACCGTCAGCTCCTGCACGTAGCGCATCTTCGCGGGGAGCGCCCCCGCGCGCAGGACCTTGGCCAGATCGTCGGCCTCCGCGGCGGTGAAGTGGCCCCGGATCCGCCCTTCCGCGCCGACCGGCTGCTCGATCAGGGGGGCCGACGTCACCCGCTCGTCCAGGACGATGGCCAGCCGACGGCCGATGTTGCGACCGGTCTCCTGCTTGAACCGCGCCGCTCCCGCCGCATCGAGCGTGAACTGGACGTTGGGTTCGCCCTGGTCGCCCACCCCGACACGCGCCGTCTTCAGGTCGCGGCCGGTCATGACCGCTTGACGACGCAAGAGGTAGAAGACGTTCTCTCCCGGCGCGTGGCTCTGACCCTCCACGACCTGGAGGGCAGGCGGCACGATGCCCTGCGAGCTCTGGAGGAGCATCTCCCGCGTGGGCGCTATTTCCTCCACGATGTGCAGCGAGAGCTGGGCCACGCTGATGAGCAGCCGCTTCGCTTGGGCGACGTCCTTCACGCCCGGTAGCTGCACGAGGATCTGATCGCCGGCCGCTCCGTACTCGGTGATGACGGGATCGGCCACGCCGAGCTGGTTCACCCGCCTCTCCAGCGTCCGGATCACTTCCTTCACCGTGTCCGGCGCGACCGGCGGCTTCCCCGCCGCGGGGATGTCGTCCCCCATCACCTGGAGCACGAGGTATGTCCCGCCGCGAAGGTCGAGGCCGAGCTTGATCTTGCCCGGCTCCCCGTTGCGCGTATACGGAGGCCAGATCACCACGAGGCACGCGATCAGGAAGGAGCCGTACAGGACGGCGCGCCAATGCCATGCGTTCATCTTTCTCTCTCCAAGCGGGGCTGCGCCCGCGACGGGGGACGGGTCGGTGGAAATGGAGACGAGGAGAGAGGTCTAGATTCGGAGGACGTTTGGCGCGGACTTCACGACGATGGCGGGACGGACGATGCGGTCCGTCGGCCGCCCGCAGGCCAGCAGATCGAAGGCCGCGGTGACACGCGCGGTGGCCGAGAGAGGGGCCGCGATCGCCACCGGTGCGATCGGGACCGCCGCGGCCACGGCGGGAGGGTGAGGAGCGTTCATCCCGCTGTCCGGCGCCTTGGACGCGTCGCGCACGGCGGCCAGACCCGCTCGGCACGGGACCATGCTGGGGCCCGCGAGGAGCGCCACCAGCATCGTCGCCGCCAGCCGATCCAACCGCCCACGCACGATCCCATGGAACGACATCCCGGGCGCCGAGTCAATTGCAGTCACGTCCCGGCTGGGTTCCTCCGATGCATTTGACATCCCTGTCGTCGGATGGTTCCATGGATCGGGTGCGGCGAACCGGCGTTCTTCTTCTTGCGATCGGGTACGGTCTCTCGTTCGTGGCGGTGTGCCTGGCCGCCTGCTTGATGGGTCCGGCTGTTGCGGACCATGGATGCTGCCCGGGTGAAGACGGCATTCGGGCGGCCGACCGGGACTGCTGCTCGGTGACGCCCGGCGTGTCACACGGCGGAGCGCAGGTTGCGGCCACCCTGCCGACGCTGGCGGTTGATTCTCCCTTCAAGGTCACCGCCCCGCTGCCGGTTGCCTTTGCCGTTCCGATCACCGTCTCGACTTCCCCACCTCTCATCCTTCGCGTCTGATCGGCCTCTTGTAGCGGCGCGCACGCTGCGCGCCTGAGCTGCGTCGCGGCCCCTCGCGACGCGTTTCGCTTTCGCTCGAGAGGTGCCCAATGTCGGTTCGAAGCCTTGCCTTCGCCGTAGGCGCTGCCGTCCTGGCCGCGTCCTCGCCCGCCCACGCCGATGTTCCTGCCCGGCCAGACCGTGTCCTGCAGGATCTGATCGATGAGGCCCTCGCGCGAAATCCGCAGCTTGCCGCTGCGCAGCAGGTCGAGCGAGCCGCCGCCACCCATCCCATTCAGGCGGGCAGCCGGCCAGGCCCGACGGTCGGCGTCTTCTACCAGAACGACGGGGTGGCGCCCAGCCTGGGGCGCGAGCAGATGACCATGCTCGGCGTGTCGGCCGGCCAGGAAATTCCCTATCCCGGCAAGCTGGCACTGCGCCGACAGGTCGCCCAGGCCGACGCCGATCTGGCCGCACTCGACGTGCAGCGGGTCCGTTTGAGCCTCGTCGCTTCGGTCAAGCGGGCCTACTACGGACTGGTGCTGGCCCGCGCCCTGGCCGGGTTGGCCCTCGAGCACCGCAAGGTCTGGGACGAGGTCCGCGAGACCGCGCGTGTGCGTTTTGCCTCGGCCGTAGGGTCGCAGCAGGAAATGCTACGCGCGCAGATCGAAGGCACTCGTCTCAACGCCATTCATGCGCAGCATCACGCCGAAGGCCGCGCGCGGCTGGCCGAGATCAACGCGCTCGTCGGCCGCCCATCGGACACACCAATCGAGGCGCCAGCCGTCCTCACGGTAGCTGCCGATCCACGTTCGCCGGAAGAGATCGTCGCCGCGGCCGAGGCGGTCAGCCCCGAGTTGAAGGCCGCGGAACAGGCCATTGCGCGCGACCAGCGTGCGCTGGATCTGGCCCGACTCGACTTCAAGCCGGACGTCAACGTCGAAGGCGCGGCGATCAATCGGGGCGGCCTCCCACCCATGTGGCAGGTCAGTGCGAAGGTCATGCTTCCCTCCCGGGCACGCGCGCGGGGCGCCGTCGCCGAGGCACAGGCACGCCTGGCCGCCAGCAAGGCCCGCGTCGAGGACGTCCGTCTGCGGCTGAGGTCCGCGGTCGAACAGCGGCTGGCCCTCCTGGACGCCGCGGCGGCGATCGAGGCCACCTACCGCGAGGGGCTCTTGCCGCAGGACGAGATCGCAGTCCAGTCGGCCACCGCGATCTACGCGGCCGGTCAGGGCTTGCAAATCGCCGTGCTCGAAGCGGCGGCGGCCGTGCTCGAGGACCGCACGGACTACCTGCGCGTCGTCGCGGCTCATGCCATCGAGCTCGCGCGCCTTGACGAGGCCAGCCTCGAGCCGGCCATGGGGATCGATTCGCTTCTCATGCACGGCCGGAGCTCGACGGTGGGCGGAGGGTCGATGGTTTCGCCGCCCGAGAGTTCGGCGAGCAAGACGATGGCGAACTCGGCTCCGGGGATGAGGTGAAGTCGTGGTGAGCAGGAACGGGAAGATCGCCATCGTTCTCGCCGCGGCCCTCGCCCTCGCCTCCGCGATCGCCGTTGCCGCCTGGTTCCGCGGACGCGCCACGGGCCATGTCGGGCACGCCCACGCCGAGTACTTCTGTCCCATGCACCCGACGATCGTGCGGGACAAGCCGGGGGAATGCCCGATCTGCGGGATGAAGCTCGAAAAAAGAGCGGCGCCTGGAGCAGCCGCAACTCCGCCCGGGCCCTCGACGTCCGGGAATCGGCGGGTGCTCTTCTATCGCCATCCCATGGACCCGTCGATCCATTCCGGCCGACCGGCGAAGGACAGCATGGGGATGGACTACGTCCCGGTCTTCGAGGATGAGGCGCAGGGTGCCTCGACGGTAGAGGGACGCGCGGCGGTCAAGGTGCCTCCGGAGCGCGCGGAGCTCCTGGGCATCCGAAGCGTCCCTGTGGGTTCTGGGTTCACGGCTGGCCGCCTGCGCACCGTCGGCCGTGTCGCCATGGATGAGCGCCGGCGCGAGGTCGTCCACGCCAAGTACGAAGGCTATGTCGAGAAGCTTTTCGTGGACTTCACCGGCAAGCCGGTGCGGAAGGGCCAGCCTCTCCTCGCCATCTACAGTTCCGAGCTGGTCGCCGCGCAGAAGGAATACCTCGTCGCGCGCGGGGCCCAGGCGCGGCTCGGTGATTCCTCGGTCCCTGGCGTGGCCAGGGGCGGCGCGGACCTGGCGGACGCCTCGCGGCAGCGTCTGCGCTCGTTCGACCTAGGGCCCGAGGAGATCGCCGTACTCGAGAAGACGGGCGCCCCCCGACGGACCGTCACGCTCCGGTCGCCTGTGTCCGGCGTCGTCGTCGAGAAGACGGCGGTCGAAGGCATGAAGGTCTCCCCCGCCGATCGCCTCTACGAGATTGCGGATCTCTCCCACGTCTGGATCCTGGCCGAGGTGTACGAGAAGGACCTGGGCTCCGTCCGCGTGGGACTTCCGGCACGCGTGACCCTGGCGACCCAGCCGGGCGGGGAATGGAGAGGCACGGTGGGCTTCGTCTCCCCCACCGTCAAGCCCGACACCCGCACGGTCGAAGCGCGCATCGACGTCGCCAACGCCGGCGGCGTGCTGAAGCCGGACATGTTCGTCGACGTGTCGCTGGAGAGCGCCCCGTCGGCCGCGCTCACCGTGCCGGAGAGCGCGGTCATCCCGACCGGCGAGCGCACGCTGGTGTTCGTCGACAAGGGTGACGGGCACTACGAGCCTCGCGAGGTCGCGCTGGGCGCCCGCGTGGCCGGCGGATACGAGGTACGGCGGGGCCTCACCGCCGGCGAGCGGGTGGTCATCTCCGCGAATTTCCTGCTCGACTCGGAATCCAGCCTGCGCGCGGCGATCGCACGCAGCAGCGGCGGCCGCTGACATGGTCCGCCGCGTCATCCGGTTCAGCGCCGAGCACAAGCTCCTCGTGCTCGCCCTGACCGGCGTGGCCGTCCTCTACGGCATCTACACGCTGCGCCAAATCCCGGTGGACGCGATCCCCGACCTCTCCGACACGCAGGTGATCGTGTACTCCCGCTGGGATCGGAGCCCGGACATCCTCGAGGACCAGGTCACCTACCCGATCGTGGCCGCCCTGCTCGGCACACCGCGCGTGAAGGTGGTCCGCGGCTTCTCCGACTTTGGATTCTCGTATGTCTACGTCATCTTCCAGGACGGGACTGATCTGTACTGGGCGCGCAGCCGGGTGCTCGAGTACCTGAGCAAGATCCAGCCGCTACTGCCGCAAGGTGTGACCACCGAGCTCGGCCCGGACGCCACCGGTGTCGGCTGGGTGTTCCAGTACGCGCTGATCGACGAGTCGGGTCTGAACGCCTCGGCCGACCTGCGGGCCTTCCAGGACTGGAACCTGCGCTACCGCCTCCAGTCCGTACCGGGCGTGGCTGAAGTCGCCTCCTTTGGAGGATTTGTAAAGCAGTACCAAGTCACGGTCGACCCAGATCGTCTCCGGAGTTACGGCCTCTCGATCACCGATGTTGCGGACGCGGTTCGCAAGAGCAACCAGGACGTCGGCGGCCGCCTGCTCGAGATGGGCGGACGCGAGTTCATGGTGCGCGGCCGCGGCTACGTGAAGCAGAAGGACGACCTGGAGGCGGTCGTGCTGAAAGCGGACGCGAAGGGCACTCCTGTGCTCGTGCGCGACGTCGCCTGGGTGGCCCTGGGACCGGAGATACGCCGCGGCGTGAGCGATTTCAATGGCCGCGGTGACGTGGCCGGCGGCGTGGTGGTCATGCGGCACGGCGAGAACGCCCGGGCCGTCATCGATCGCGTGAAGGCGAGGCTGGAGGAGATCAAGCCGTCGCTGCCGGACGGGGTACAGATCGTCACCACCTATGACCGGTCCGACCTCATCGCGCGCGCCATCGACAGCCTGAAGCACGACCTGATGGTCGAGATCATCATCGTCAGCCTCGTCATCCTCGTCTTTCTCTGGCACATCCCATCCGCCATCGTGCCGATCGTCACCATCCCCGTCTCCGTGCTGCTGGCCTTCATCCCCATGTCCCTCATGGGGATCTCCTCCAACATCATGTCGCTGGCCGGGATCGCCATCTCCATCGGCGTCCTCGTGGACGGCGCCATCGTCGAAGTGGAGAACGCGTACAAGAAGCTCGAGCGGTGGCAGAGCGAAGGCGGCCACGGCGACTTCCACAAGGTCCGTTTGGAAGCACTCCTCGAAGTAGGACCGTCCGTCTTCTTCTCCCTGCTCGTGATCGCGGTGGCATTCCTCCCCATCTTCACTCTCGTGGATCAGGAGGGCCGCCTGTTCCGGCCCCTGGCCTGGACGAAGAACCTCACGATGTTCATGGCGGCGGTGCTGGCGCTCACGCTCGATCCGGCGCTACGGATGATGTTCACGCGTATGCACTGGACGGACTTCCGGCCGCGGTGGCTCAGCCGCGCGTGGAATACGGCCACCGTCGGGCGCTACTACCCGGAGGAGCGCCACCCCATCAGCCGTGCCCTCTTCGCGGTGTACGAGCCCGCCTGCCGGTTCGTGCTGCGCCATCCCAAGGCGGTGATCGGGGCGGCATTGCTGATCGTCCTCACGACCATTCCGGCCTACGTGTCCCTCGGCCACGAGTTCATGCCGCGGCTGAACGAGGGAACGATCCTCTACATGCCGACGACTCTGCCCGGCATCTCCGTTGCAGAAGCGAGCCACTGGCTGCAGGCCCAGGACCGCGTCCTGATGACATTCCCGGAGGTCGTGCAGGTGCACGGCAAGGCCGGGCGGGCCGAGACCTCCACCGATCCCGCTCCTCTCTCCATGGTGGAGACGGTCGTGAACCTGAGGCCCCAGTCCGAGTGGCGTTCCAAAGACCGCTGGTACTCGCGGTGGGCACCCGAATGGCTCAAGGACTTCGTGCTGCGCCGCATCTGGCCCGATCACCTGTCGTACGAAGAGCTGGTCGACGAGATGGACGCGGCCATGAAGTTCCCGGGCACGACAAATGCCTGGACGATGCCGATCAAGAACCGAATCGACATGCTCACGACGGGGATCCGCACTCCGATCGGGGTGAAGGTGTTCGGTCCCGACCTCGAGAAGATCGAGGCGATCGGGCAGAGCGTCGAGGAGGCGGTTCGGCGCGTCAAGGGTACCCGCAGCGTCTTTGCCGAGCGCGTGGCCGGTGGTTACTTCCTCGACTTCGATCTCGAGCGGGAGAGCCTTGCGCGGTACGGCCTGACCGTGGCCGATGCCCAGGCCGCGATCATGGCCGCGGTGGGTGGCGAGAACGTGACGACCACGATCGAAGGGCGCGCGCGCTTCTCCGTCAACGTACGCTACCCGCGCGAGCTGAGGGATGACCTCACCCACCTCGGCGAGGTGCTGGTGAAGACGCCGAGTGGCGCTCAGGTGCCGATCGCCCAGATCGCGGACCTGCGCACCGTGCAGGGGCCCTCCATGGTCCGCAACGAGAACGGCCTCTTGTCCGGATACGTCTACGTGGACACCGGTGAGAGCGACATCGGCGGCTTCGTCGAACGGGCGAAACAGGCGGTCGCAGCCTCCGTGAAGCTCGAGCCCGGCTACTCGATCGAATGGAGCGGTCAGTACGAGAACATGCTCCGCGTCCGTGAGCGGCTCAAGCTCGTCCTCCCCGTCACGATCTTCCTGATCGCGTTCCTCCTCTACGCCAACACCGGCTCCGCGGCCAAAGCGGGCATCGTGCTCCTGGCCGTACCGTTCTCGGTGGTGGGCGCGGTCTGGCTCATGTGGCTGCTCGGCTACAACGTCTCGATCGCGGCCTGGGTGGGGATGATCGCGCTGATGGGCCTCGACGCGGAGACCGGGGTCTTCATGCTCCTGTTCCTGGATCTCTCCTACGACGAGGCGAAGGAGAAGGGCCTGCTCCGGAGTCGCGAGGACCTGGAGGAGGCGATCGTGCACGGCGCGGTCAAGCGGGTACGGCCCAAGATGATGACGGTCACGGCCGCCTTCATGGGCCTCATGCCGATCATGTGGTCGACGGGCACCGGAGCCGACGTCATGAAGCGGATCGCGGCCCCGATGGTCGGCGGGCTCGCCACGTCCTTCGTGATGGAGCTCCTCGTCTACCCGGCGATCTACCTGCTCTGGAAGTGGAATACCGCGGAGCGCTAGCTACATTGTCTAGTGGTGAGACGGCGTCGGCGCGGACGTGACCGCGCGCGTCACGACCGCCCCCTCCTGC
>WNFC01044900.1_pt1 | contig 12241 bp, 10 predicted proteins | sample 5400541 | NCBI WGS metagenome assembly WNFC01 (sample SAMN13153342, study PRJNA577476) | soil metagenome | isolation source: 120 cm saprolite under Douglas fir tree site 2 hole 2 replicate 1 | place: USA:California | collected 2015-04-18 | reverse complement strand
GGAGGAGCGTTTTCAGACGGCGCATGACATCAAGCTCGAACTGCAATGGATTGCGGCGGATCGCTCATCTCCTGCGGTTGCTTCCTTGCAGCCCTCGCCCTCGCATGCCCGCGAGCGGCTCGGATGGGCCGTAGCTGCTGTCATCGCGATGGCGCTAGGTGTGGTCGCCGGAATTTTCTTTAACCGTCCCCTTCAGTCTGCGCAGTCCATCCGCACCGTCATCAATCCTCCCGCGAATAGTACGCTCAGTTTGACGGGTGATTTTGCCGGACCGCCGGTGCTGTCGCCTGACGGTGCATCGATCGCGTTTGTGGCGAGCGGTACCGATGGCAAGACCGCACTTTGGGTTCGTCCCATGAATGTGCTGGAAGCACATGCCCTCCCCGGTACCGAGGGCGCGATTTTCCCTTTCTGGTCGCCCGACGGCCGCGCGCTCGGCTTTTTCGCCGACGGCAAGCTGAAGACGGTTGATCTCAATGGCGGCTCGGCGCTGGTGGTTTGCGACGCCCCTTTCGGCCGCGGGGGCGCCTGGGGACCGGGTGGAGTGATTCTGTTCTCTCCGAATACGCAAACACCCGTGATGCGCGTCAATGTCAGCGGCGGAACTCCGGTTCCGGTCACCAAAGTCGACACGGCTCAGCACACCTCGCATCGCTGGCCGTCCTTCCTTCCCGACGGCAGGCATTTCCTCTACTTGGCCATCAACCATGATTCCTCCCGGGCGGCAAACGATACCTTGTACTACGCCTCGCTGGACGGCCGTGAAAATCGTACGCTGTTCCGGTCTACGTCCAACGCGGTTTATGGCAGTGGTTTTCTTATGTTCGTACGTGGCGACCAGTTGATGGCACAAGCATTCGATCCCCCCACGGGCAGCCTGAGCGGAGAAGCGCAGAGCCTGGCCAGCGGGGTGGTGAACGACGTCAGCACCTGGCACATGGACGCCTCCGCTTCCAACAACGGTCTGCTGGTCTTGGGCAGCGGCGGGACGGCCGATTGGAAACTGCTTTGGATGGATCGCAACGGAAAACAGATGGGCACCGTGGCCGACAAGCTCACCAACCTGCAAACTGCGTGGATATCTCCGCAAGGCGACCGCATCGCTCTCCAGGTGGCGCCACTGGGCGTGTTCGACATCTGGGTACTCGATCTTGCTCGCGGCGTCCGGACGCGGCTTACCTTCGGCCCAGTTTCGAACACATTCCCGGTCTGGTCGCCCGATGGCAAGTGGATCGCCTACAATTCCGATCGCAACGGTCACGCCAACCTCTGCCGCAAGCCCTCCGACGGCAGTGGCGCGGAAGAACTCTTGCTCACCGATGAGCAGACGGCCGTACCTACCAGTTGGTCGCGTGACGGGAAGTACATGTTCTATTCGCGCGGCCCGGTGGGTAACCAGGAGATATGGGCATTACCCCTCGAGGGAGAGCGTAAACCGTGGCTGGTCGTAGCGCGCACCGCGAACTCGTTTAGTGTCAATGGACATCTCTCTCCTGACGGCCGCTGGATCGCTTACGTTTCGAATGAATCCGGCAGTCCGGAAGTGTATGTGGTGGCCTTCCGCGGCGGGCAGGGTAAATGGCAGGTTTCGACGAACGGGGGAGCTCAACCGAAGTGGAGCCGGGACGGCAAGGAACTCTACTACGCCAATGGTACTTCTCGCACCGTGTTTGCCGTGTCGGTAAAGGAAGCCAACGGTGCGCTGCAATTCGGCGCAGCTCAACCGCTGGTTACGAATGCAGCAACCCAACAGTTCTTCTACGATGTCTCGCCCGACGGTAAGAAGATTCTTCTGAATATGGTTTCGCAGCAGGTCAGCCAATCTGTCACCGTGGTTACGAACTTTTCGGCGGGGTTGAAAAAGTAAGCGGATCGGGAGCGGGCGTTCAAGTATGGCGCTAGGTTAACGTGTTCGGGCTTTTGCATTCACCACCGGGAGATTGGCAAGACCGGATCGTGGCCGAGTCATGCTCCCCTCGGAAGGAAATTCTGCCTCAAGTTAGCGCCCATCGGCAAAGTAGGGCTTCTACACGTTCTGCAACAATCGCGCTCAGACTCCCATCAAATGGCAAGAATGGGTCTTGACCACAACCCAGACGCGCTTACCGGGGCCCAGTTGGAGGGCGTCGCGCGCGGCCAGCGTTAAGTGCACCTCGAACTCGATGCCGCCGCAATCCACCACCGCCGCGATGATCACATCCCTCTGTTCCAGTCGCCGAATCTTTCCCGGCAAGACGTTGCGAGCACTCAGCCCGCGTGGTTTTCCCGTCGCCAGCAGCAGATCGCCAGCGCGAACGCCCACGCGCAAGCGCGAGCCGACATCGGCCCGAATCAGCGGCGTTTCTAACTCTAGCTGACCGCTTCCCGCATGGCAGGTCCCCAGTTGGCAGACCATGGTGCCGCGATCTTCGTGCAATGCGAGCACCGTGGCGTCGAAAATGTTTTCGAATCCTGACAGGTTCGCGACGGTCTCCAGCCGCGGAGCGCGCATCACCTGATGGGGCTGCCCTTGCGCCACGATTCTTCCTGCGTCCAGCACAATGACCTCGTTGCCCAGGGCAAACACTTCCTCGCCATTGTGCGTGACGAAGAGAATCGGGATACGGTGATGCTGGTTCCACTTACGCAGATCGCCGACGAGAGACGACTTCGTCGGACGGTCCAGCGCAGCCAGTGGCTCATCGAGCAGCAACGCGCGTGGTTCGGTCACCAAAGCGCGCGCCAGGGCGACGCGCTGGCGCTCGCCTCCCGAAATTTGCGCTGGCCGCCGGTCGCGCAAGCGATCGATGCCAAACAACCCGAGCATCTCGCGGCTGCGCGTTTGTCGCTCCGCCGCGCTGAGCGTGCGCAGGCCGTAAGCGACGTTCTCCTCTGCGGTCAGATGAGGAAAGAGCGCCAGATCCTGATGCACGTACCCGATGCGTCGTTTCCACGCTGCAACGTCCCGCTTCTTTTCCGAGTCGTAAAGATCTTCACCGCCAACGGCGATGCGTCCTTCGTCTGGATCGCTCAGCCCCGCAATGCAATCGAGTAGCGTGGTTTTTCCCGCCCCCGAAGCGCCGAAGAGAATGGTGAAACCGGCCAGCGCGCGGAAGTGGACATTCAGCTTGAAGCTGCCCTCGGGATTCGCAAAGCGTTTGCGGATACGCACTTCGAGTTCGGAAGAGATCGGCTGTGTCGATGTTTGCAGCGCGGGTACAGTCTTCACCGCCATGGACCCACCACCCCTGGACGCCGGTTCAAGCCGTACCGGTTCAATCCATACCGGTTCAAGCCGTAAACAATCGACAACACGACGAACGAGACGATCAACAGCAGCAGTGCGGTCTGGTTTGCAGCGGAATATTGGCCGGTCTGCACCCGATCGTAAATATCAATCGAGATGGTGCGCGTCACACCGGGAATGTTACCTCCCACCATAAGCACAACCCCAAACTCGCCTAGCGTGTGCGCGAAGCTGAGGGCAAATCCCGTGACCAGCCCCGCTTTTGAGAGCGGCAGCACGATGCGGCGAAAGGTCTGCGCCGGTGAATGGCCAAGCGATGCCGACGCGCGAAGCAGCTTGGCATCGACCGCGCCGAATGACGCTGCGAACGGCTGCACCGCGAACGGCAGACTGTACAACAACGACCCGATCACCAATCCTTCGAACGTGAAAGCGAGGGTGTGGCCGGTGAGCGACTCCCACCAGCGGCCGAGCGGGCTCCGCGAACCGAGTGCCACCAGAACATAAAAACCGAGCACGGTCGGCGGCAGAACAATCGGAAGCGCAACCGCGGCCTCGATCAGAAATTTCCAACGCCAGCGCGAATAAGTCAGCCAGTAAGCGATAGGAATTCCAATCGCGATCAGCAGCGTCGAGACAATGGCTGCGAGACGGACGGTCAACCAGAACGCCTCCCAGTTCATTTCACCGTTTCTCCGCAGGCAGGCTGAAACCGTAACTACTGAGCAGGGAGCTGGCCTCAGGTCTACGCAAAGAGTCCAGAAACTTGCGGGCCGCATCCTGCTGTTTTGATCGCGAAAGCACGACGGCCGCCTGGTTCAGCGTGGGATAGGCGTCGAGCGGAACCGTCCAGTAGCGACCTTTGTCTTTAAGCGCGGGCGCCAGCGCATGCGAGAGCGCGATCAGTCCCGCCTGCGCGTTGCCCGACTCGACGAACTGCGCCGCCTGCGACACATTTTCTCCCAGAACAAGCCGGCTGGAAACCTGATCGTAAATCCCAAAGTGCCGCAGCACAGCCTCCGCCGCGCGCCCGTAAGGGGCGGTCGCGGGATTTGCAATCGCAATCTTCTTAACCGAAGGCTCGAGCAAAGCCTGCATGCCGAGCTTCGATAAGTCCAGGGGCGAGTCAGTCGGCACCCACAGTACCAACCGGCCGACCGCATAACGGTAGAGCGTGTCCTTCAACACCAGTCCCTCGGCGACTAGCTGTTGAGGATATTCTTCATCGGCCGAGAAGAAGACATCGAACGGCGCGCCGTTCCGTATCTGATTGGTCAGATTGCCGGACGAGCCAAACAAAAGCTTCACCGTTTGCCCGGTCTTTTTCGTGTAGCCGTCGACGAGTTGCGGAAGAGCGGCGCTCATGTCCGCCGCCGCCGCCACAATGATCTCTTGGCCCAAAGCGGAAGCTCCCGTGAGCACGAGAAGTAGCGCCAGCAATTGTCTCATCGTAATTCTTATAAGCGTTCCGAGCCCCGTCTCTAGATGCGGAAGATTGCGGCCCGTTACACCAGTTTCGTCTTCGACAACGGAAGTTCCCGCACTCGCTTGCCCGTGGCCGCAAACACGGCGTTATACAGAGCCGGCGCAAAAGGCGGCACGCCCGGTTCACCCACTCCGGCCGGCGGCGCTTCGCTCTCCACAATATGGACGTCAACGTGCCGCGGCGCGCGGTTCATGCGCGCGATCGGGTAATCGTTGAAATTGCCCTGCTGCACCGCGCCATTGTCAGCCGTTATCTCACCAAACAGAGCGAGGCTCGTCCCAAACACAGCGGCTCCCACGAGCTGGTAACGCACATTGTCGGGACTTACAACCGTCCCCGCGTCCACGGCGCTCCACACATTCGGGATGTGCACCTGCCCTCGGTTGTCCACCTCAACTTCCACCACGGTGGCGACATAAGTCAGGAAGCTACGGTGCGCAGCAATGCCCATACCACGGCCTTTCCCCATCGGCCGCTTGCCCCAGCCAGACTTCTCGGCCGCAATTTCGATGACCCGCCGCAACCGCCCCGTGTCGTAAGGAAATAGATCCAGAGAAGCGCCATAGTTCTGGTACTTGGTTCCGGCAAAGTCGATTTTTCGGTCCGCACCAAGCAAAGCAAGCTGGTACTGAATCGGATCTTTCTTCGCGGCGTGCGCCAGTTCGTCGGTAAACGACTGCACCGCGAACGCGTGAAACACATTGGTCACGCTGCGCAGCCATCCGATGCGGACATTAGCCCGCGCCTGTCCGCTCTCGGCGCGGTGGTTCGGAATGTTGAACGGGACGTCCGTCCAGCCGTCGTCCATTTCGTCCTGGCCGGGATAGAGAACGTCCGCATCACTCGTGGACGCGCTCCCTTGAAATACCGAACGCTGCAGCCACGCCGATGGCTTGCCGTCGGGGCCGACTGCGGCCTTAAGGTACATCGCCGCGCAAGGGTGGTAGTACCCGAAGCGAATATCGTCCTCGCGGCTCCAGACTACCTTCACCGGCTTCTGCAACTTCTGCGAAAGAACCGCAGCCTCGGCGACGAAATCCTGAAACGACTTGCGTCCGAAGCCTCCGCCGAGCAGGGTGACGTGGACGACGACGTCTTCCGGCTTGATCCCAAGGAGGTCCGCGAGCGTCTTCTGCACCTGTTGAGGATCTTGTGTTGGCGCCCAGCAGAATGCCTTTCCGTCCCGGACATCAACCACAGCGACAGGCGGTTCCATCGGCGCATGCGCCAGATGCGGAGTGTAGTATTCGGCCTCAAGGATTTTTCCGCTTTTAGCGAACGCGCCCTCCACATCGCCGATATTACGAATCACCTGCCCAGGTTTTCTCGCGGTCTCGGTCGCAGTTTTGCGGAACTGTTCGGAGTTGTATCCCACGTGCGAACCGTTGTCCCATTCGACCTGCAACTTCTTTCGTCCCTGAAAGGCCGCCCAGGTATTGTCGGCGATTACCGCCACCCCGCCCATGGGCTGATGTCCATGAGGAGGTTTGAATGTGTCAATCACCACCGTCTGCTTCACACCCGCAACTTTGAGCGCCTCCTTATCGTCATGCGACTTGACGCTCGCGCCCAGCACTGCCGGACGTTCGACGGCGGCGTACACCATTCCTGCAACGGTTTGATCGATCCCATAACGCGCCTTGCCGTTGACCATGTCGGGCAGATCGTAAAGATGGTGATTATCCTTGCCGATGTATCGCCAGGCGCTCGGCAGCTTGAGTTTTAGTTCTTCCCGGCTTGGAACCGGCTGTTTGGCGGCTGACTCCGCCAGCTCACCAAAGCCCGCCTTGCGACCGCTGCGGCGATGCAGAACAAAATGCGGCTCGCTGGTGTCACACTCGGCGGGCGGAACACCCCACTGCGCGGCGGCGGCACGGATGAGCATCAAACGTGCGGCGGCGCCGGTCTGCCGCATCACGTCAAAAAAATCGCGCACTGAGTGGGAGGTATCGGTTTCCTGGTCGCCATACTTTGGATCGCCCAGCGCTTGTTCAACTTTCACTCGCTTCCAGTCGGCGCCAAGCTCGTCCGCCAACACGATCGGGAGCGAAGTCCGAATCCCGTTCCCCATCTCGGTGCGGTGCGCCACGATGGTGACCGCGCCGTCCGGAGCAATCGCCATCCACAGACCGGGTTGAAGCGGCGCGGGAACCGCTTCGCCTTCCGAGGCCCACAGCGGCCCGGGGATCAATCGAGCACCGAGCACGAATGCCCCCGTAACGAGAGCGCCCTCAAGAAATTCGCGCCGCGAGACATTCTCGATGAGCTTCATGCCGTCTGCCCAGCCGCTTGATGAATCGCCGCCCGAATCCGCTGATAAGTCCCGCAACGGCAGAGATTGCCCGACATTGCCGTGTCGATATCCTGATCGCTCGGATTCTTGTTGTCTTTAAGCAGCGCGATCGCCTGCATGATCTGGCCGCTCTGGCAGTAACCGCATTGCGGCACCCGAATCTCCATCCACGCTTTTTGCACAGGATGCATCGGCGCGATGCCTTCAATCGTAGTGATCTCGGCGCCACCGACCTCTTTCATGGGAGTGCTGCAGGAGCGAATCGCCGCGCCATTCTGATGCACAGTACAAGCACCGCACAACGCCATGCCGCAGCCGAACTTCGTTCCCGTCAACTCCGCTACGTCGCGCAAATACCAAAGCAGCGGCATGTCGGGATCGCCGCCAAACGTCTTCTCTTTCCCGTTCACTTTAAAACGGATCATTTGTCCCCGGTCAAACACGGAAGCTGCAGAAATTGATTCCCATATCCTAGTCGCAGAGCGAGAAATGTGGAAGAGTGGGAGCGACGATTGAAGTTGGCCCCGTGGTACACCCCTGTGGCACTCCCCTGTGATCCCCTGTGCCCCCCGTGGTTAAAGGTTTAAGTCAGGGCCGTCATATAATCGTCTGTCATCAAGGGAGGACTGCGAGACTGGATCAAAGCCCTAGACCGAGCCGGCGAACTGAAACGCATCCAAACCGAAGCGGACCCAATTCTAGAGATTGCAGAAATCGCCGACCGGGTTTCAAAAAGTGAGGACCGACAGGGAACGGTAGGTGGCAAAGCTCTGCTGTTCGAGAACGTAAAAGGCTATCCCGGCGTGCAACTGCTAATCAACCAGTTCGGTTCCGCCCGCCGCATGCGCCTGGCGCTAGAAGTCGATGCGCTGGACGAAATCGCCGAGCGCATCCGCGCCTTCATGGACGTAAAGTCCCCGCAAGGCTTTCTCGACAAAGTCAAGATGCTGCCCATGCTAGCCGAGATGGGCAAGTTCTTCCCAAAGACCGTTGCCACGGGCCCATGTAAAGAAGTGATCAAGCATTTTCCCATCCTGCAATGCTGGCCCCAAGATGCCGGACGCTTCATCACGCTCCCCTGCGTAATCACCCGCGATCCAAAAACCGGCAAGCGCAACGTAGGCATGTACCGCATGCAAATCTACGACGAGCGCACCACCGGCATGCACTGGCAAAGACAAAAAGTAGCCGCCGAACATTACCGCGATGCAATAAGAAACGCCGCGTCCGCCAAAGATCGTGTGGTGACGGGGCTCGGCCCCGTCCAAGCCGAGCAAAGCCCGGCAGCCGCAGCGGTCGACATCATGGCCAGATCATCAGGAGGCGCATTGCTACCCGCCGGGGATCGCCCCACAGGACGAATGGAAGTAGCCGTAGCCATAGGCACCGATCCTGCCCTAACCTTCTCCGCGATAGTCCCCGCCCCGCCCGACGTAGAAGAATTCATAATCGCCGGATTCCTCCGCCAGAAGCCGGTCGAGCTGGTTAAGTGCGAAACGGTTGATCTGGAAGTCCCAACCAACGCCGAAATCATCCTAGAAGGCTACGTCAATCTAGACGAGCTCCGCACCGAAGGCCCCTTCGGCGACCACACCGGCTTCTACTCGCTGGAAGACGAGTACCCCGTCTTCCACGTCACCTGCGTGACCCACCGAAAAGATCCGATCTACGCGACAACAGTAGTAGGCAAGCCCCCGCAAGAAGATGCCTGGATGGGCAAAGCAGTCGAACGCATCTTCCTCCCGCTGATGAAGCTAACCATCCCCGAGCTAGTGGACATCAACCTCCCCATCGAAGGCGTGTTCCACAACCTGATGCTAGTCTCCATCCGCAAGTCCTATCCCGGACAAGCCCGCAAAGTAATGAACGCCATCTGGTCGTTGGGCCAAGCCATGTTCACCAAGTGCATCATCGTGGTAGATGAAGACGTGAACGTCCAGGACATAGCCGACGTCACCTTGAAAGTTCTGAACCACATCGATCCCGAGCGCGACATCCAGTTCACGATGGGCCCAGTCGATTCGCTCGACCACGCCGCCCGCCTCGCAAACTATGGATCGAAGATGGGCATCGACGCGACGCGCAAATGGTCCACTGAGGGCTTCGCACGTCCATGGCCGGACGAAATTGTGATGGACGCGAAGACGCGCGCGCTAGTGGATGGCAAGTGGAAGGCGCTCGCTAAAGAGTTGGGGTTCGAGTAAGAGTGAATGCTCGTGTAGGGCGGACACTCCTGTCCGCCGCCCTTGCCGTTGCAGTTGTTCTTTCTCACAATCGCAAGAGTAGGAGCAGTCGGGTGCCCCATTCCTGCGTGTCCTTTGCGCAGGAGTGGGATTCCACGAAAGTGTCCCGCATGGGATTTCCCGCTCCGGCCCCCGCATCCAACTTTGAATTACACCGAGACGCAATTCGCGTTAAAATCACGCCGCATAAAACTGACTGAGAACTGAGAACCGAGAACTCACCGTCGCTCTCGAGTAAGCAGTTCAAGCTCCTCCGGAGTTCTAGGCCAGTCCTCGCGCAGCAATCGCGACAAAGCGCGATCGGCAAGCAGCTTACCCCCGGTCTGGCAGTTCGGACAGTAGTTGGTTTCGTTGGCCGCGTAACGGATGCGCTGGATCTTTTCCTGGCAGCGCGGACAAGGTTCCTTGTATCGCCCATGCACCGCCATTTCCGGACGAAACGCTGTGACTTTCTCGGGAAACTCGTCGCCGGACAACTGCCGCAAGCGATCGGTCCATCGGCCAAGGTTGTTGCGCACCGCCGCAAAAAGACGCTCGATCTGTTCCGGCTTGAGTCTTTGAGTGAGAGCGAGTGGCGAAAGGCGCGCTTCGAAAAGAATCTCGTCAGAGTAAGCGTTGCCGATCCCGCTAAACAATCGCGGATCGGTGAGCGCGCGTTTCAGCGTGTGGTTCGCGGAGGTGAGAACCGCAGCAAAGCGCTCCAAATCCGATTCCAAAACTTCAATTCCGCCCGGGTCGAGCGCGGAGAGCCCTTCTTCTCTGGCCACAACATGAAGGGACGCGCGCTTCTGCGAGCCTGCTTCGGTCCACAGCAGAGTTCCATTGGCGAAATCGAAGGCAGCCAGACCGCGAGGCGGAGAAAGCTTGGCATCACGTTTTTTCCAGTGCAAGCGCCCGGCAATCATCAGGTGCAGCACCAGCCAAATGTCGTTGTCGAGGCCGATGCAAATTCGCTTACCAAGTCGGCGCAGACGGACGACGGTCTTGCCCTCCGCGTCCCGCACCGGAGGAGTTGAAGTCCGCAACAAAAATGGACTAGCGATGCGCACACGATCCAGGCGCTGGCCGAGAATACGCTTCTCCAGCGCTTCGAGGTAGACGACAATGTCGGGCAGTTCGGGCACGAGTGAGAACCTTATTAAACTCTCAACCATCGTACATCGTGCGATGCGGGAGGCAGCGGGCAGTGGTCAGTTTACAAGATGCGACTCGCAAAAAAAATCGAACCACCAAGGGACACGAAGCATCACGAAGGCTCTCGGTCTTAGCGTTCTACTTCGTGTACCTTCGTGTCCTTGGTGGTGAACGGTTTGGCAAAGCGAGCCACTGCCAAGCGACTTGAGTACTCACAGTAAGTTGTGTTCTGATGAATGGAAGACGCGCCCTGGGGCTCGCCAGTGCGCCAAACCTCAACCCTCAACCTCATCTTGGAAACCGCACGATGAGAGGAACACCGGAGGAGAAAAAATCATGAGCAAAGTGAATTACATTCCCGAAGGCTACAACACCGTTACGCCGTACTTGGTCATCAAGGGCGCGGCGAAAGCGATCGAATACTACAAGAATGTTTTCGGAGCGACTGTAGTTGTACGCATGGATGGTCCCAACGGCACGGTCGGCCACGCTGAACTGCAAATCGGCGACTCGCGCATCATGCTAGCCGACGAAAATCCACAGATGGGCCATCGCAGCGCCGAAACCATTGGTGCCTCGCCCGTGAGCCTGTATGTGTACCTTCCCGATTGCGACAAGGTCGTCGAGAAGGCGGTCGCGGGAGGAGCGAAAATCCAGAGACCGGTCGCGGACCAGTTCTATGGAGATCGCTCTGGATTCATTCAAGATCCGTTCGGCCATCTCTGGGGCATCGCAACTCATGTCGAAGACGTGTCTGCTGAAGAGATGAAAGAGCGGATGAAAAAGGCGATGCAAGCGGCTTAGGATGGCTCTTAGCTTTTAGCCGTTAGCTGGGTCGAAGTCAAACTTCGTTAACGGCTAAAAGCTTGAATTTCTTCGCACTCGCGGCTACACCATTACAATTCCATTCACCTGGAAAGGAACCCCCTCAATGCTTTCCGCCGGCAATCTTTTTCCGAATTTTTCTCTCCCTAATCAGGACGGCAAGATCACCAAGCTCTCCGACTTCGCCGGGCGCTGGCTGGTCGTTTATTTTTATCCGAAGGATGACACGCCGGGCTGCACCATCCAGGGCAAGTCATTTACCGCGACCAAGGCCGATTTCGACGCAGCCGGGATCGACGTCATCGGCGTGAGTGCCGACGATGTTGCCTCGCACAAGAACTTCTGCAACAAGTTCGCCTTCACCATCGACTTGCTCTCCGACACGGACGCCAGTTTGATGAAGTTGCTCGGCATCGGCCAGGCAGAATGGAAAGGGATGAAGTTCTGGGAGCGCACGAGTTTGGTGGTTGATCCGAAGGGAGTGATCCGCAAGGTGTACGAAAAGGTGAACCCGCAAGGCCACGAGCGAGTGCTGCTTGACGAGATCGAGGGGATGAAGGCGAAGGCAGCCTGATAGCCACGGTAGAGACGCGGCAAGCCGCGTCTCCTCCCGCCGCTGCGCTCGGCAGCGAGCGGCAACACTCCGCCGTTGCTCTCGCGAGTTTTACCCGAGCTGGGGCGCAGGTAAGGGTTCAAGGGTTCCGCAAATCCGCGCTTGCCGCTTACTGCAGCGTGGTTGCGCTGTTTAACCCCTGATAGATAAACAATCCGGCAATGACCAGGATCATAGCCCCCGACAAGGCACCGAGCACCTTGACGATGGGCGTGATCTTTCTCATCTTGGCCAGAACTTCCACTTGATCTTTGTGCATCTGGGATTCGACTTCATGGAGGTCGATGGAATCGTCCTCATGCATGGTGAGGGTGCTGCGATAGATCAAGAGGATAATGAGGATGCCCGTCAGAACACCCCACGCGACAAGCAGCCCATACATAGGAGACATACGCCACCTCGGAGCTGAGATCGAGCCAAT
>WNFC01014636.1_pt1 | contig 12241 bp, 10 predicted proteins | sample 5400541 | NCBI WGS metagenome assembly WNFC01 (sample SAMN13153342, study PRJNA577476) | soil metagenome | isolation source: 120 cm saprolite under Douglas fir tree site 2 hole 2 replicate 1 | place: USA:California | collected 2015-04-18 | reverse complement strand
GCGCCTGCGCGACCTCGGCAACACGGTGCTGGTGGTCGAGCACGACGAGGAGACCATGCGGGCCGCCGACTACGTGGTGGACCTGGGTCCGGGCGCGGGGGAGCTGGGCGGGCACCTGGTGGCGGTGGGCACGCCGGACGAGGTGATGGCCAACCCGGACTCGCTCACCGGCCGGTTCCTGGCCAGGGTGGAGCGCATCGCCCCGCCCGAGATCCGGCGGAAGGCCAACGGCAAGTTCGTCACCATCCACAACCCGCGCGAGCACAACCTGAAGGGGATGAACGTCCGGATCCCGCTCGGGACGTTCACCGCGGTGACCGGCGTCTCCGGATCCGGGAAGTCGACCCTGGTCAACGACATCCTATATCGCGCGCTGGCCTCGATGCTCCACCGCGCGCAGGACCGGCCCGGCGCCCACGACCGCATCGAGGGCGCGCAGCACCTCGACAAGGTGATCGACATCGACCAGTCGCCGATCGGGCGGACGCCGCGGTCGAACCCGGCCACCTACACCGGGGTCTTCACCCTCATCCGCACGCTGCTCGCCCGCACGCCCGACGCGCGGATGCGCGGCTACCAGCCGGGGCGCTTCTCGTTCAACGTCAAGGGCGGGCGTTGCGAGGCCTGCCAGGGCGACGGGCTCGTGAAGATCGAGATGCACTTCCTGCCCGACGTGTACGTGACCTGCGAGGTCTGTCGCGGCAAGCGCTACAATCGCGAGACGCTCGAGGTGCGTTACAAGGGCAAGAACATCGCCGACATCCTGGACATGACGGTGGCGGAGGCGCTCACCTTCTTCGAGCCGGTGCCCTCGATCAAGCAGAAGCTCCAGACGCTGCACGACGTGGGGCTCGACTACATCCGCCTCGGGCAGGCCGCCTGATCATCGAGCACAACATGGACGTGATCAAGACCGCGGACTGGATCGTGGACCTGGGGCCCGAGGGCGGCAACGAGGGCGGCAAGGTGATCGCGGCCGGCACCCCCGAGGAAGTCGCCCGCCAGGACAAATCCTTCACTGGCCAGTACCTCGCCAGGGCACTCAAGGCGGGCTGATGCTCGCAAAGGGTTGTCCGCGGACTGGGGGAGTGCGGGGGCCATTTCTGGGCCCCCGCAGCTGAAAAGCCTTGCGAAGAACCAAGATCGTCTGCACCATCGGCCCGGCGAGCAGCTCGCCGGAGGCCCTCGACCGGCTGGTGACGGCGGGCATGGACGTGGCCCGCCTGAACTTCTCCCACGGGACCCACGCCGAGCACGCCGAGGTGATCCGCGCCATCCGCGCGGGCGAGGCGCAATGGGGCCGGCCGATCACGATCCTGCAGGACCTCCAGGGCCCCAAGGTGCGCCTCGGCACCTTCGTGGGCGGCCAGGCCACGCTGGTGACCGGCGAGCCGTTCGGTCTGACATCTCGCGAGGTCAAGGGCACCGCCTCCCGCAGCTCGCTCAACCACCCCGAGTTCCTCGCCGCGCTGCGGTCGGGTGATCCGGTGTGGATGGACGACGGGATGATCCAGCTCGCGGTGGAGGCGGTGGAAGGCGGCGAGGTCCGGTGCCGGATCGTCTCGGGCGGCGTGGTCTCCGACCACAAGGGCGTGTCGTTCCCGCGGCTGCCGGTCCCGGTGTCGTGCCTGGCCGAGAAGGACCGCGAGGATCTCCGCTTCGGCATCGAGCAGGCGGTCGACTACGTGGCGATCTCCTTCGTGCGCTCCGCCGCCGATATCCAAGAGGTGCGCAAGTTCCTCCACGACCAGGGCGCCAACATCCCGATCATCGCCAAGCTCGAGCGGGCCGAGATCGTGGCGAACCTGCAGGGCGTGCTGCCGCTGGTCGACGCGGTCATGGTGGCGCGCGGCGACCTCGGCGTCGAGGTGCCGCTCGAGGACGTGCCGATCATCCAGAAGGACGTGATCCGCCAGGCCCGGCAGGCCAAGGTGCCGGTCATCGTGGCCACCCAGATGCTCGAGTCGATGGTCACCCACTCGCGCCCCACGCGGGCCGAGGTGAGCGACGTGGCGACCGCGATCTTCGACGGGGCCGACGCGATCATGCTCTCGGCCGAGACCGCCACCGGGCGCTTCCCGGTGGAGACGGTGCAGGTGATGGCCCGCATCGCGGAGCGGGCCGAGCGGGCCGCGCCCACCACGGGGGCCTCGCGGCCGCGGCCGGAGGCCTACGGCTTCCCGGAGGCGGTGGCGGAGGCCGCCTGCCAGGCGGCCCGGCTGCTCCATGCCAAGGCCATCGTGGCGTTCACCCAGTCCGGGTTCAGCGCGCGCCTGATCTCCCAGGACCGGCCGGAAGTGCCGATCATGGCGCTCACCCCGTACTCGGAGGTCCAGCGACGGCTCGGGCTCTTCTGGGGCGTGTCCTCCCGGCTCGTGCACAAGGTGGAGACCACCGACGAGATGATCCAGGAGGTGGAGGCGACCCTCCTGGGCGACGGCACCGTGCGCAACGACGACGTGATCGTGATCATCTCGGGGGCGCCGATGTGGGTGACGGGCACGACGAATCTCCTCAAGCTCCACCGCGTGGGCGATCGGCGGTGACGCGGCGGTCGCGGGGCGGTCATTCGACGCGGGGCGGGGCCGGGGGCGCCCTCCCCGGGACACGCTGACTCGCTCCCCTTTGTGGCGGCAATGACGAGCCACGAGATGGACGTGGCCGGCTTCGGCAACGCGCAGAAGCCACGGTCCCGGGGAGGGCGCCCCCGGCCCCGCCCCGCTCCGGTTTCGGCGTAAGCGCTCGACGCAACCCGCTTCCCACTATGGAGAGTGACCACCATGGGCTATGAGACGGTGCGGTATGAGGTGAAGGAGGGGGTCGGGACGATCACGTTGAATCGGCCGGAGGCGTACAACGCGCTGAATCTGGCCCTGGGGCGCGACCTCTTCCACGCCGCGCTCGAGGCCGACGAGGACCGGGCGGTGCGGTGCATCGTGATCACGGGGGCGGGGAAGGCGTTCTGCGCGGGCGGCGACGTGAAGGACTTCGCGGACAACCCGGACCGCATCGGCGCCTTGATCAAGGAGCTGACGACCTACCTGCACGGCGCGATCTCGCGGCTGGCCCGGGCGCCCAAGCCGGTGGTGATGGCGGTCAACGGGATCGCGGCGGGCGGGGGCATGAGCCTGGCTCTCTCCGGCGACCTGGTGGTGGCCGCGGAGTCGACGAAGTTCACCATGGCCTACTCGAAGATCGCGGCCTCGCCCGACGGCTCGTCGTCCTACTTCCTGCCGCGCATGATCGGGCTCCGCCGCGCGCTGGAGCTGCACTACACCAACCGGGTGCTCTCGGCCCGCGAGGCGATGGACTGGGGCCTGGTCAACCGGGTGCACCCCGACGCGGAGTTCCCGGGGGCGGTCGCGGGGCTCGCCCGCGAGCTGGCGCAGGGGCCGACGCTCGCCTTCGGCCGCGCGAAGCTGCTCTTCCACCAGTCGACCCAGGAGAGTCTCGAGACGCAGATGGAGCTGGAGGCGCAGGCCATCGCGGCCAGCGGGCACACCGAGGACTTCCGCAACGGGGTCGTCGCGTTCGCCCGCAAGCAGCCGGTCGTGTTCGAGGGCCGCTGAGCGTCGCGCCGCGGGTGCGCGTGGGCCGACCGGATCTCGTGGAGCTCGGCCGCCGGCTCGACGAGATCCTGGCCGCGACGGAGCGGCTGATTCGCCCGGTGCCGGAAGCGGAGATGGCGTGTCTCCGCGACCCCGCGTTCCAGATCTTCCGCCTGGGGTTGGGCTTCGTCGACGGCATGGACCGTGGCCGGCTGGCGGGCGACTGGCGGGACGAGCGCGCGCCCGAGGACCTGCGGGACGGCGGCGCGGTCGCGCGCTACGGCGCACTCGTGCGCGGCCGGGTGGGGGGCTGGTTCGAAGGGGCGGGGCCGCGCGAGCTCGACCGGCTCATCGACGGGCCCGAGGGGCCGCGGTCCGGGCGGGAGCTGCTCGAGCAGGTCACCGACGAGGCGGCCGCGCACCTGCGCCTGCTCGAGGCGGCGCTCGAGCGTCGGAAGCCGTAGCGGCGTGGGTTCGACCCCGCTGGCCTGCGCCCACTGCCACACGCCGAACCCGCCGAACCATCGCTACTGCGTCGAGTGCGGGAAGGCGCTCCCGGCGGCATGCCCCCGCTGCGGCTTCGTGCACGAGGCGGGCGCGCGCTTCTGCGGCGGGTGCGGGCATCCGATCGCGGCTCCCGCCCCGATCGCGGATCGCTTCGCCTCCCCCGACGCCTATACCCCGCCGGATCTGGCCGAGAAGATCCGCACCGCGCGCGGGGCGGCGGAGGGCGAGCGCAAGCAGGTGACCGTGCTCTTCGCGGACATGAAGGGCTCGCTCGAGCTCCTGGCCGACCGCGATCCCGAGGACGCGCGCCGCGTGCTGGACCCGGTGCTGGCCCTGATGATGGAGGCGGTGCACCGGTACGAGGGCACCGTCAACCAGGTGCTGGGCGATGGGATCATGGCGATCTTCGGGGCCCCGGTCGCCCACGAGAACCACGTGGTGCGCGCCGCCTACGCGGCGCTGCGGATGCACGAGGGCGTCCGCGGCCTGGCCCGCGAGCTGCGTCGCGCCGAGGGGCTCGACGTGCAGATCCGCATCGGGCTCAACTCGGGCGAGGTGGTGGTGCGCTCGATCGGCAGCGACCTGCACATCGAGTACACCGCGGTCGGCCAGACGACGCACCTGGCCGCCCAGATGGAGCGGCTCGCCCGTCCCGGCGCGACGCTCCTCACCGCCGAGAGCCGGCGCCTGGCCGAGGGCTACATCGCGGTGACGCCGCTCGGCCCGGTGCCGGTGCGGGGCACCGCGGAGCCGATCGAGGTGTACGAGCTCACCGGGCCCGGCCCGGCCCGCTACCGCCTGCAGGCCGCCACCGCGCGCGGGCTCTCCCGCTTCGTGGGCCGCGACGACGAGGTGACCCAGCTCCGCCAGGCCCTCGATCGCGCTCGCGCCGGGTACGGGCGAATGGTGGCCCTGGTCGGCGAGCCGGGCGTCGGGAAGTCCCGCGTCATCCACGAGTTCACGGAGGGGCCGTGGATCGCGGGCGCGCTGGTGCTCGAGGGCCGCCCCATCGCCTACCGGCGGACCCCCTCGTGGCTGCCGGTGATCGAGGCGCTCCGGCGCTACTTCCAGGTGGAGCCGCGGGGCGACGCGCGGGTGATCCGCGAGAAGATCATGAGCAAGGTCGTGGCCCTCGACCCGGCGCTCGAGCCCACCGTTCCGGCCCTCCACGCGCTGGCCGACCTCGAGCCCGAGGATCCCGCGTGGGGGCAGCTCGATCCGCCGCAGCGCCGCCGCCGCATCCAGGACGCGGTCCGCAACCTGCTGCTCGCCGAGACGCGCCGGCAGCCGGTGGTGCTGATCGTCGAGGACCTCCAGCGCATCGACGAGGAGACGCAGACGCTCCTCGACGGCCTGGTGGACCGGCTGCCGGGCACCCGGCTGCTGATCCTGGTCGCCTATCGCCCCGAGTACCAGCACGCGTGGGGCACCCGGCCCGGCTACGAGCAGATCCGGGTCGACCCGTTCCCGCCCGCCGCCGCCCGCACGCTGCTCGAGACCCTCCTCGGGCCCGATCCCGACCTGGAGCCGCTCAAGGCGCTGCTGGTGGCGCGGACCGATGGCAACCCGCTCTTCCTGGAGGAAAGCGTGCGGGCGCTGGTGGAGATGCAGGCGCTGCTCGGCGAGCCGGGCTCGCGGCGGCTCGCGAAGCCGCTCGAGACCGTCCAGGTCCCGGGCAGCGTGCAGGCGGTGCTGGCCGCCCGCATCGACCGCCTGAGCGCCCTGGCCAAGCACGTGCTGCAGTCCGCCTCGGTGATCGGCAAGGACGTGCCCCTGCCGGTCCTCGAGGCGATCGCGGACCTGCCCGGGGAGCCCCTGCGGGCGGCGCTCGGCCAGCTCCAAGCCGGCGAGCTGCTCCACGAGGCGAGCTTCTTCCCCGAGGTCGAGTACACGTTCAAGCACGCGCTCACCCACGAGGTCGCCTACGGCAGCCTGCTGCACGAGACCCGGCGGGCCCTGCACGCGCGGATCGTCGAGGTGACCGAGGCCCTCTACCCGGGTCGCCTGGGTGAGCACGTCGAGCGCCTGGCCTTTCACGCTCTCCGCGGCGGCCTGCGCGACCGGGCGGTGGACTTCCTGCGCCAGGCCGGACTCCGGGCCGCCGCGCGGTCGGCACACCGCGAGGCGGTGAGCTTCTTCGAGCAGGCGCTCGAGATGCTCGAGGCCGATGGCCCGCGTGACGAGGCGCTCCCCGCCGCGATCGACCTGGTCTTCGACCTGCGCGCCTCCCTGGCCCCGCTCGGGGAGTTCGTCCGCACGCTAGAGCACCTGCGCCGCGCCGAGGCGCGCGCCGAGACCCTCGGCGACCGCGGGCGGCTCGGGTGGGTCTCCGCGTACCTGACCCAGTCGTACTACACGATCGGCGAGCAGGCCGCGGCCATCCGCTCGGCGAACCGCGCGCTCGCGATCGGGGGCGAGCTCGGCGATCGGCCGCTGCAGATCGCGGCGTCCTTCGGACTCGGCCAGGCCCACCACGTGCTCGGGGCCTACCCCGAGGCTCAGCGGCACCTCCGGAGCGCGGTGGCCGAGGTCGAAGGGGAGCTGGCCCGGGAGCGCTGGGGCATGGCCGGCCTGGTGTCGGTGGCCGCTCGCGTCTGGCTCGCCGCCTCGCTCGCCGAGGTCGGCGAGTTCGGCGAGGCGCTCGAGTGCATCCGCGTCGGCCTGGCCGTGGCGGAGGCCGCGGATCATCCGTGGAGCATCGCGGGCAGCCTCATGACGGTGGGCTTCGCGCACCTGAGCCGCGGGCACCTGGAGGCCGCGCTGCCGGTGGTCGATCGTGGCATCGCGTTCTCGCGCGAGATGGACCTGGCCGCCTGGCTGCCCATGCTGCTCTGCGTCCGCGGCGCGGCCGACGCCCGCGGCGGACGCGTGGCCGAGGGCGTACTGCTGCTCGAGGAAGGCGTCGGCCGCGCGGCGAGCCTCCGCATCCTGAGCCGGCAGGCGCTCCGCCTGACCTGGCTCGCCGAGGGCTACCGGCTGGCCGGACGCGCCGAGGAGGCGGTGACCACCGCGCAGGACGCGCACCGGCTCGCCTCCGAGCAGGAGGAGCGAGGCTACGCGGCGGGAGCGCTCCGCATGCTGGGTGAAGCGCTCGCGTCCACGGATCCGGACGCGGCCGTGCGGCATTGCGAGAGCGCGCTCGAGGGAGCCCAGGCCCTCGGCATGCGTCCGCTCGAGGCCCTGTGCCGTCTCGACCTGGGGGCGCTGGCCGCGCGCACGGGCCGGCGCGACGAGGCACGCGAGCAGCTGGCCGCCGCGGTGCGGATGCTCCACGCGATGGACATGCGGCACTGGCTGCCGGGCGCGGAGACCGCCTTGGCCGGTCTCGGTGGAGCCCGTTCCTGAGTGGGTCGGGCTAGAGCGCCCCTCCCTCGCGCACGAGGCGGAAGCCGTAGTCGGAGTAGCGCAGGTGCGGGGGCAGGGAGGAGCGATGCGCCACCGGGCTCCATGGATCGTGATGCCGCCAGGCGCCGCCGCGGGAGACGCGCCGGGTGCCCGTCTCCGGCCCGCGAGGGTCGCGCTCGGGCGATCGGGCATAGTAGGTCTCATCCTCCCAGTCGAGACACCACTCGTGGCAGACGCCCGACAGCGCGAGTAGCCCCAAGGGGTTGGGCGGTGTCTCCATCGAGCGCGGCGGCCGATCGAGGCCGGCGCGGGGCGGCCGCGCCTCGCCCCAGGGAAAGCGGGCGCCGTCGAGCCCGCCGCGCGCGGCCTTCTCCCACTCGGCCTCCGACGGCAGGCGCAGGCGCGCCCCGGCGCGCCCGGACCGCCAGCGGCAGTAGGCCGTCGCGTCGAGCCAGCTCAGGCCCACCACCGGCTGCTCCGGATCGGCGAAGCGCGGATCCGCCCACCAGGCGGGCGGGCTCGCGCCCGTCTCCTCGAGGAAGGGAGCGTACTCCCGGTTGGTCACGGGAGCGCGGGCGATGGCGAACGCGTCGAGCCAGACGCGATGCCGCGGCCGCTCGCCCGAATGGCCGTCCTCCCAGCCCATCCAGAACCAGCCGGCGGGGATCTCCACCAAGTCCACGCGGTCAAGTATAGTCGGGCCATGAGCGCTCGCCGGAGGCCCGTCGTCGCGGCCCCGCGATTGCCGACCGGCCGGACCCTCCGCGCCGTGCGGGAGCTGGAGATTGCCGACGGCGGTGTCTACGCGGACATGGAGATCTCGCACTGCCGGCTGGTCGATCGCACGGCGCGGAACGTCAGATTCGAGCGCGTCCACCTGCGCGAGACGGATCTGAGCCACACGAGACTCGAGGGGCTGGTCCTCGCCGACGCGAGGTTCGAGGGCTGCGATCTCGCGAACGCCACGGTGCGCAACGCCTCCATCGACCGCGTCGAGTTCATCGGGTGCCGCTTCACCGGCCTCGACATGGCCGAGGCCTCGCTGAGGCACGTGGTCATGCGCGAGTGCCGCGGCGCCCTGATCTCGTTCCGGTTCGCCGAGCTCCGGAACACCCGGCTGGAGGATTGCGTCCTGACGGAGGCCGATTTCCAGGACGCCAGGCTCCCCGGGGTCGCCGTGCGTGGATCGGACCTCAGGGGCGCCTCGCTGTACGGCGCCCATCTCGAGGGGGCCGATCTTCGAGGGTCGATCCTGGACGACCTGCGGATGCGTCCGACCGATCTCGCGGGCGCGGTCATCGATCCGGTTCAGCTCGTCGGGCTCGCTCGGACACTCGCGTCGCTGCTCGGCGTGAGCGTGCGCGGGCTCGAGGAAGACGACCGGGATCGGGTATAATCGGCGCCACCATGGAATTCGCGGAGCGGATGTCACGTCTGGGCACGGAATCGGCGTTCGAGGTGCTGGCGCGCGCCAAGGCCCTCGAGCGGCAGGGCAAGGAGATCATCCACCTCGAGATCGGCGAGCCGGACTTCGACACGCCGAAGCACATCCGCGAGGCGGGCAAGCGGGCGCTCGACAGCGGCGCCACCCACTACGGGCCGGCCGCGGGCCTGCCCGAGCTGCGCGAGGCCATCGTGAAGGACGTGGAGGGCACCCGCAGCCTCCCGGTCACCGCCGACGAGATCGTGGTGACCCCGGGGGCCAAGCCCATCATGTACTTCGTGATCACCGCGCTGGTGAACCCAGGCGACGAGGTCGTCCACCCGAACCCGGGCTTCCCGATCTACGAATCGGTGATCAACTTCGTGGGCGGCAAGCCGGTGCCGATCCCCCTGCGGGAGGAGAGCGGATTCGGCTTCGACCTCGACGTGCTCGAGAAGAGCGTCTCCCGCAAGACCAAGCTGATCATCATCAACTCGCCCCAGAACCCCACCGGCGGCGTGCTGGAGGTCGACCAGCTCGGCCGCATCGCCGAGATCGCGAAGCACTACCGGATCCCGGTGCTCGCCGACGAGATCTACAAGGCGTTCCTCTACGAGGGCGAGTTCGCGTCGATCAAGGCCTACGCGATGACCGGCTGGCGGCTCGGCTACGGGGTGATGCCGGTGGCGCTCGCCGAGCACGTGACCCGCCTCATGGTGAACTCCAACTCCTGCACCGCCTCGTTCACCCAGCACGCGGGCATCGCGGCGCTGCAGGGCGACCAGACGCCGGTGACCGAGATGGTGGCCGAGTTCAAGCGCCGGCGCGACGTGCTGGTGGCGGGCCTCAACCGCCTGCCCGGCGTGTCCTGCCGCTCGCCGCGCGGCGCCTTCTACGTCTTTCCCAACGTGAAGGCGCTCAAGCGGCCCTCCACCGAGATCGCGGAGGCGCTGCTGCAGGAGGCGGGCGTGGCGGTGCTCGGCGGCTCCGCGTTCGGCCAGTACGGCGAGGGCTACCTGCGCCTGTCCTACGCCAGCTCGGAGGCGAACCTCAAGAAGGCGCTCGAGCGCATGGAGCCGGTGCTCCGGCGACTGGCGGGGGGCTAGCGGAGCGGCGTGATGTTGCCTCGGCGCGCCCCGGCCGGAGGCGCGTGATGCCCACCGTCGCCGATCTCCTGGTAGACGGCCTGATGCGGGCCGAGGTGTCCCGCCTCTTCGGGGTTCCCGGCGGAGGGTCCAACCTCGAGGTCCTCGAGGCCGCGCGGGCCCGCGGGCTGCCCTTCGTGCTCTGCCACCAGGAGTGGGCGGCCTGCATCATGGCCGCGGTGACCGGCGAGCTGACCGGGCATCCGGGGGCGGTGCTCTCCACGCTCGGGCCCGGCGTCACCGCCAGCGCCACCGGGCTGGCCCACGCGCGGCTCGATCGTTCGCCGCTCATCTACATCAGCGACCGGCACCCGGCGGGCGTGCTCGAGTACGCGACGCATCAGTATCTCGACCACACGGCGCACCTGGTGCCGATCACCAAGGGCAGCGTCACGGTCGGCGCGGACTCGGCCGCGCACTGGGTGGCCCACGCGGTGCAGCTCGCGCTCGCGGAGCCGCGCGGGCCCGTGCATCTCGACCTGCCGGCGGACGTCGCGGGCCGGAGCGCGATGCCGGTGGCGACGTCGGTGACCCCGGCTCCGCCCGCGACCCTCGACGGCGATCTGGTCGAGCGCGCGGCCCGGATGATCCGCGCGGCCCGGCGCCCGCTGGTGATCGCGGGCCTCGGCTGCCGCGCCGCGGACGCCAAGTGGCTGCGCGCGTTCGCGGAGGCGCTGCCCGCGCCGGTGCTGACCACTTACAAGGCCAAGGGCGCGATCCCGGATCCGCACCCGCTCGCCCTCGGCATCTTCACGGGCGGGGCGCTCGAGGAGCCGCTGGTCAAGCGCGCGGACCTGATCATCGCCTTCGGCCTCGACACCGTCGAGCTGATCCCGCGGCGCTGGGCCTATACCGCGCCAGTGCTGAGCCTGACCCGCTGCGCGGCCGGCGATCCGCGGCTGCGCGCGCCGGGCGGCGACGCCTACTTCACGCCCGCGCTCGAGGTGGTGGGGGAGCCGGGCGCGATCCTGGAGGATTTGGCGTCGCGCATCATGGGGCCGGGCGCGCGGGCGGACTGGGACGTGGCCGAGGTGGACCGGCTCCGGCGCGAGCGTCTCGCCGCCCTCGAGGTCCCGGTGCCCGGCCTGGCCCCGCACCGGGTGGCCCAGATGACCCGCGAGCTCACCGCTGCGGGCAGCATCGCCACGGTGGACGCGGGCGCCCACATGTTCCCGGCCACCACCTACTGGCAGGCCCTCGAGCCCGGCGAGCTGCTGATCTCGAACGGGCTCGCCACCATGGGCTTCGCGCTGCCCGCGGCCATCGCGGCGCAGCTCGTCCACCCCGACCGTCGGGTGGTCTGCTTCACGGGGGACGGCGGGCTCATGATGGTGGCGTCCGAGCTCGAGACGGTGGCGCGGCTCCGGCTGCCGCTGCTCATCGTGGTCTTCAACGACGGGGCGCTCTCGCTGATCGAGGTCAAGCAGGAGCAGAAGGGCTTCGAGGGCGTCTCGATGCGCTACGCGGGGCCCGATCTCCGCGCGCTGGCCCGGGCCTTCGGCCTGCGCGCGTTCACCGCGACCGACGAGGCCACGCTCCATGCCGCCCTGATCGCGGCGCAGACCGCGCCCGGTCCCGCGCTGATCGACGCGCGCGTCGATCCCTCCGGCTATCGCCGGATGCTCGAAATCGTCCGCGGGGCCCCGAAGTAAAGCCGGTATACTTCGGGCCATGGCATTCCTTCAGGCGCGGGACGAGGCGGCGGTGAAGAAGGAGTTCGAGCGCATCGGCGGCCCGGTGAAGCTCACCGTGTTCGCCACCGAGCTGGGGGGCGACAGCAACACCCAGGCGGTGGCCCTGATCCGGGAGGTGGCCGCGCTGTCCGATCAGCTGTCGGTCACCGTGCTGAACCCCCACATCGATCGCGACCAGGCGGCCGCCTACGGGATCACCGAGTCGCCCGCCGTGGTGGTGGAGGGGGCCCAGGACTACGGGATCCGGTTCCTGGGCATCCCGGCCGGCTACGAGTTCTCCAACCTGATCGATTCCATCATCGCGGTGTCCACCGGTGAGGCGGGGCTAACCGACGAGACCAAGGCCGCCCTGGCCGGGCTCACCGAGGACGTCACGATCAAGGTCTTCGCGACCCCGACTTGACCGCACTGCCCCCGGGCCGTGCGCCTGGCGCAGCACATGGCGATCGCGTCCCCCCGGGTTCGGGCCGAGTGCATCGAGGCCAACGAGTTCCCGGAGCTGTCCCAGCGCTACCAGGTGATGGCCGTCCCCAAGATCGTCATCAACGATCGCGTCGGCTTTGAGGGCGCGCTGCCCGA
>WNFC01039373.1_pt1 | contig 12243 bp, 10 predicted proteins | sample 5400541 | NCBI WGS metagenome assembly WNFC01 (sample SAMN13153342, study PRJNA577476) | soil metagenome | isolation source: 120 cm saprolite under Douglas fir tree site 2 hole 2 replicate 1 | place: USA:California | collected 2015-04-18 | reverse complement strand
GCTCGCGCTTCTTCACCGAGAACGCCCCGAAGCCGCGCAATTCCACGCGGTGCCCGCCGGCCAGGGCCTTGGAGATTTCATCGAAGACCGTGGCCACGATCCGCTCGACATCCCTTTGATAGAGATGAGGATTCCGGGCCGCCAGGCGGGCGATCAGCTCCGACTTGGTCATTTGCGTCATAATAGAGCAAAACGCCGCACCCTTCAACTAAGTCATTGAATCGAAAGGGAAACGCCCGAAGGGCGCTCTGAGGTCATCCGAGGGGGCCTTTTGGCGCAAGTAAAGGTCCCTCGCTGCGCTCGGGATGACACGGATTTCGCTGCCACGAACAGCCAAAGAAAAAGGCCGGTCCTTGCAGACCGGCCTTCGTTTTAGTCGCTAAAGTCGCTCCAGGGCGACAAGGCGACCTTATTTCTCGTCGCCCTCGTCGGCGCGCTTCTTGAGCGCCGCACCCAGGATGTCGCCCAGGCTGGCGCCCGAGTCGGACGAGCCGAAGTCGGCCATCGCCTTCTTCTCCTCGTCGAGCTCGCGCGCCTTGACCGACAGCACGACCCGGCGCGAGGCCTTGTCGATGTTGGTGATCTTGGCGTCGAGCTTGTCGCCGATCGCGTAGCGGTCGGGACGCTGCTCGGAGCGGTCGCGGCTGAGCTCGGACTTGCGGATGAAGCCCGGGATGCCGTCCTGCACCGTGACGTCGATGCCGTTGTCCTGGATGCCAGCCACGATGACGGTGACCACGTCGCCCTTCTTGGCGACCGCACCCACCTTCTCGAACGGATCGTTGGCGAGCTGCTTGATGCCGAGCGAGATGCGCTCCTTGTCGATGTCGACGTCGAGCACCTTGACCTTGACGTGGTCGCCCTTCTTGTAGTCGCGGATCGCCTCGTCGCCGGCCTTGTCCCACGACAGGTCACTGAGATGGACCATGCCGTCGATGTCGCCGGGCAGGCCGACGAACAGGCCGAACTCGGTGATGTTGCGGACCTCGCCCTCGAGCTCGGTGCCGCCCGGGAACTTCTCGGCGAAGCTCTCCCACGGATTGGCCATGCACTGCTTGAGGCCGAGCGAGATGCGGCGCTTGGACATGTCGACGTCGAGCACCATCACTTCGACTTCCTGCGAGGTCGAGACGATCTTGCCCGGATGAACGTTCTTCTTGGTCCAGCTCATTTCGCTGACATGGACCAGGCCTTCGACGCCGGGCTCCAGCTCGACGAAGGCGCCGTAGTCGGTGATGTTGGTGACGCGGCCCTTGAGCTTCAGCCCGACCGGATACTTGGCGCCGGCGCCGTCCCACGGATCGCTCATCAGCTGCTTCATGCCGAGCGAGATGCGCTGCGTCTCGGGGTTGAAGCGGATGACCTGCACCTTGACCTGCTGGCCGATGGTCAGCGCCTCCGACGGATGGTTGATGCGCTTCCAGGCGATGTCGGTGACGTGCAGCAGGCCGTCGACGCCGCCCAGATCGACGAACGCGCCGTAGTCGGTGATGTTCTTGACCACGCCGTCGAGCACCTGGCCCTCCGACAAGGCGCCCATCAGGCGCGTCCGGTCCTCGGCGCGGGTCTCTTCCATGACGGCGCGGCGTGACACCACGATGTTGCCGCGGCGGCGGTCCATCTTGAGAATGGCGAACTGCTGGGCCTGGCCCATCAACGGGCCGACATCGCGCACCGGGCGGACATCGACCTGGCTGCCCGGCAGGAAGGCCACGGCGCCGGAGAGGTCGACCGTGAAGCCACCCTTCACGCGGCCGAAGATCGTACCCATGACGCGTTCTTGGTCGTTGAACGCCTTCTCGAGCTGGGTCCAGGCTTCCTCGCGGCGCGCCTTGTCGCGCGACAGGACGGCTTCGCCCTCCTTGTTCTCCATGCGATCGACGAAGATGTCGACCACGTCGCCTTCCTTCACTTCCGGCGCGCCCATCCCGTTGGCGAACTCGCGCAGAGCGACCCGGCCCTCGGACTTCAGCCCGACATCGATGGTGACGAAATCGTTGGCAATGCGGACGACCGTGCCTTTGACGACCGATCCTTCGAAACTCGTCGAACCGCCCAGCGATTCGTCGAGGAGTGCTGCGAACTCTGAACTTGAAGTGTCGTTCGCGGGTTTACGTAGGGCGCTGCCCTTCGGCATGAAATACTCTCCTTCATCGATCCCGGGCGAAACGCTGCCGCCCGTCGGCCAACCGGTTAAGTCCGGCGGATCCATTGCCTTGAGAACACCAACGCCGGACCACGCGCCCGGACGCAATCGCCGCGCGGCTTTCAAAGGTGCAGCCGCCCGTTCGCTGTCGCGACGGTCCCGCTCCGCCATCTCGGCAAGAACGCGCGGTCTTATAGTGTCGACCCCCCGTTCGCGCAACTCCCGGTACCGGCGTTCGGCCCGGGCTTGCAGGCTTGCCGTCACAAAGAATTTCACAGTCGCGTCGGGGCAGATCACCGTGCCGATGTCGCGCCCATCGAGCACGGCTCCGGACGGCTGATATGCGAATTTTTTCTGAAAATTCAAGAGGTTGGCGCGAACTTCCGGGATTGCCGCCACGCGCGAGCCGGCCTGCCCCGCTTGATCGGTCCGCAGATCGGGATTGTCGAGATCGCGCGCCCGCAGGGCGGCCGCAACGCTGGCGGCGGGCTCACCGGTCCGTTCGGCCGCCCAGCCAACGGCGCGATAGAGCAGGCCGGTGTCGAGATGGGGCAGCCCGAAATGGGCAGCGAGCCGCGTAGCGAGCGTGCCCTTGCCGGAAGCCGAGGGCCCGTCGATGGCAATGATCAGAGGGGCCGTCACGCCGCCTCGATTTTGGCGCCGAGGCTGTTCATCAGCGCGGCGAAGCCGGGAAAGCTGGTGTCGATCGGCGAGCCGTCGTCGACCGCGACCGGCTGGCGGGCCGCCAGCCCCAGCACCAGGAAGGACATGGCGATGCGGTGGTCGAGATGCGTCGCCACCAGGCCGCCGCCTGGCGGCGGCGCACCGCTGCCATGCACCACCAGGGTGTCGGCGCCAATCTCGTGCTTCACGCCGTTGGCCTGCAGTCCCGCCGCGACGCTGGCCAGCCGGTCGCTCTCCTTGGCGCGCAGTTCGGCCAGACCCAGCATGCGGGTCGTGCCCTTGGCGCACGACGCGGCCACGGCGAGGATGGGATATTCATCGATCATCGAGGGTGCGCGCTCGGCCGGCACCTCGATGCCTTCGAGACCGCCGCCTTTGACGCGCAGGTCGGCCACCGGTTCGCCGCCCACGTCGCGGGCATTCTCCAAGGCGATGTCAGCGCCCATCTCGCGCAGGGTCTGATAGAGGCCGGCGCGCAACGGATTGAGCCCGACATTCTCGACCGTGACGTCGCTGCCTGGCCGGATCGCCGCCGCTACGACCGCGAAGGCGGCCGATGACGGATCGCCCGGCACCACGATGTCGCGGCCCGTGAGCTCGGGCCAGCCGACGACAGTGATGCGCTTGCCGCGGTCTTCGGCCGCCGTCACGCGGACCTCGGCGCCGAAGTGGCGCAGCATGCGCTCGGTGTGATCACGCGTCGCCTCGGGCTCGATCACCGTGGTCTCGCCGGCAGTGTTCAAGCCGGCCAGCAGGATGGCGCTCTTGACCTGCGCCGAGGCGACCGGCAGGCGATATTCGACGGGCACCATTTCGTCGGTGCCGATGACGGCCAGCGGCATGCGCCCGCCGTCACGCGCCTCGAAGCGCGCGCCCATGCGCGACAATGGCTCGATGACCCGCTGCATCGGCCGGCTGCGCAGCGACGCATCGCCGGTCATGAAGCTGGTGAAGCGATGGCTCGCCAGGATGCCCGACAGCAGGCGGGCCGCGGTGCCGGAATTGCCGAGCTCGAGCACATCGGCAGGCTCGCGGCCGCCGCCGACGCCAAAGCCCCGGATCCGCCATAGGCCCGCCTCGCGCTCATGGCTGATCTCGGCGCCGAGCGCCCGCAGCGCGGCCGCCGTGCACAGCACGTCCTCGCCTTCGAGCAGGCCGCGCACCGTGGTTTCGCCCAAGGCCAGAGCCCCGAACATCAGCGCACGATGGGACATCGATTTATCGCCCGGCGCGCGGACGCGGCCGTGCAGGCGGGCGACGGGTCGGGCGACGAGCTTGGCCGAGGCGGCTGTTGCGGTCAGGGCACACTCCATGAAGCACGGCAAAAATGCGGCGCGGCGTCCTCGTAGCATGCCGGAATTTGGTTTTGACAGGGTGAAAGGCCCGTGACATACGCCCCCCTCGCGGCCCGATCGGCCGATTTCTGCGGATTTTCCGGGAGTTTCTGCGTGGTCAAGGCGAGCTGGGGTACAAAGCGCACCTGCCAGAGCTGTGGCGCGCGCTTCTACGATCTGAACAAAGGCCCGATCAAGTGCCCGAAGTGCGGCCGCGAGCATGACCGCGAGGACTTCGTGAAGGTCCGACGGGGTCGCGGTTCCGCCGCCGCGGCGACGGCGGCAGCGGCGACGGCCGCCGCCGCAGCGGCCGCCGCAAAACTGGCGGCCAAGAAGAAGTCCGACGAGGCGGCGCTGGCGGGTGACGAGTTGCCCGATGTCGAAGGTGACGAGGCGCTGGCCGATGCCGACGATCTCGCCGACGAAGCCGAGGACATCGAAGTCGAGGTTGAGGTCGAGGACGACAAGGGCGAAAGCGACCGCTAGCTGCCGTTGCCAGCCCCCTGTTGCCAGCCACAAGGGCAGGATTTATACCTCGCGCCGCCTGCTCAGGGTTTCGGGGCCATAGCTCAGCTGGGAGAGCGCTACAATGGCATTGTAGAGGTCGGCGGTTCGATCCCGCCTGGCTCCACCAAACAAGATCAAGGGCTTGGCGGGCGACCGCTGGGCCCTTTGATTTTTGGCAGGCAGTGGCAAGATGATGGGGATATCCTTGCGCCTTCTCATGTCGAATGACCACGGGCGCACAGGGCTTTGGAGCGACCTCGCATGGCGCGGCTGAACGGACTGACAGGCAGGGCACTGGGCGTGGTGACGATGATCGCCATTGTCGCTCTCGCTCTGTGGCTTACGCCAAGCCGGCAGAGGAGCAGCGCCCAGGACAGGGACCAGGCGAACAACCGGCCTCTCATCGCGCGCGGCTACACCGACGCTGCGAACGGCACGGTTGTCATCGCCGGCGACCCGCTGGGAGGGCAGACGGTCATCGAGTTGCGTATCAAGGAAGGTCAGACGGTCAAACGCGACCAGATCATCGCCGTGTTGTCCAACTATCCGCGGGCGGACATCACGGTGCGGATGGCCGAGGCTAATCTGGAGAAGCTCAAGCAGGAGCGCGAGACCATGCTGACGGGAGCCCGCGTTACCCGGATCGCCATGCAGGAGGCGACCGTCCGGACGACGATCGACCTGAACAAGCTCAAGGACCTCGAGCGCCTGCGCTCGGCCAGGCCGGCCGACCAGAAAGAGCTGGAGGTGAGCATTGCCGAAAGAAACCTGGCAAATCAGAAGGCCACCCTGGAGCTTCAGAAGCAGGCGCTCAAGAACGATCTGGCGGCGAACCAGATCGACATCGACAATTCGCAGGCCACACTCGAAACCGCGCGCGCCGACCGTGACGCGTCACTCGTCCGCTCACCGGTCGATGGACTGGTGGCGGAGATCTACACCCGCCAGGGCGAACTGATTCCAGGCCACCCCGGCATCGCCAAGATCGTCGACATGCGGCAACTGCGCGTCCTGGCGGAGGTCGATGAGCTGCATCTGCCGCGCCTCGTCCCTGGCGGCAGGGTCGAAATCACCTTCCGTGGCAACTCGCGTGTCTATGGCGGCAAGATTGTGCGCGCGCCAATGACCGTGACGCGCGTCAAGCGCAGCAAGGCCGATCTCGGCCAGGGCAGCGCCCATTTGGTCGAGGCCGAGATCGAGTTCGACGATCCGTCCGCCATACCGCAGATGCTGGAACGCGAGGCGCGCGTCACCTTCCTGTGACCGGGCGGGCCGCTTCGCCTCGTCTCACGGCCGTGCGCGGCCCCGTGCTGACCTTCCGCGGCGATCCGTTCCGCGATGGTCTCGCCACGACGATGGTGCACGAGCCCGACGCCATCGTCGCCATGCAGGATGGCCTGATCCGTCATTTCGGGCCAGCCGACCGCGTCTCGCGCGAGCTGCCCGCCGGCGTCGAGATTCGCGACTGGGGCCGCGACGCGTTGATCTCGGCGGGCTTCATCGACAGCCACGTCCATTACCCGCAGACGCCGATGATTGGCGCCAACGGCGCGCGGCTTCTCGACTGGTTGAACAAATACACCTTCCCCACCGAGCTCAAATACGCCGACCACGACTTCGCCCGCGGCGTCGCCCGTGTCTTCCTGCAGGAGAGCCTGCGCAACGGCATCACCACGAGCTGTGTCTACTGCACCGTCCATCCCCAGTCGGTCGACGCCCTGTTCGAGGAGGCGGAAAGGCTCGGCCTCAGGCTGGCTGCCGGCAAGGTGCTGATGGATCGCAACGCGCCGGCGGCGCTCTGCGACACCGCCCAGTCGGGTTACGACCAGTCCCGCGCGCTGATCGCCAAGTGGCACGGCCGAGGCCGCCTGCTCTACGCCATCACGCCGCGCTTCGCCGGCACCAGCTCGTCCGAGCAGCTCGCAGCCGCCGGCGCGCTGTGGCGCGAGCATCACGACTGCCTGATGCAGACCCATATCGCCGAGACCCCTGAGGAGGTCGCCTGGGTCAAGGACCTGTTCCCCGATCGCCGAAATTACCTCGACGTCTACGATCATCACGGGCTGTGCGGCGAACGCGCGGTGTTCGGCCACGGCATCTGGCTCGACGAGGCCGAGCTGCAGCGCCTGCATGTGTGCGGTGCGGCGATCGCCCATTGCCCGACCTCGAACTTCTTCCTCGGCAGCGGCGCCCTCGATTTTTCCCGTGTCTTGAAGAAAGAAAGGCCGGTGCGGCTGGGCCTCGGCACCGACATCGGCGCCGGCACGTCGTTCTCGATCCTGGCCACGCTGGGCGCGGCCTACCAAGCCGCCCAGCTCAACCGCCAGACCGGGCATGGAGGCCGATCTGGTGGTGCTCGACATGCGCTCCACGCCCCTGATCGATTTCCGCATGAACCAGGCCAGGGACTTCACCGAGCAGCTTTTTATCCAGATGACCCTGGGCGACGACCGCGCCGTGCAGGCCACCTACACTGCCGGCCACCTGGTCTACAGCCGGGCAGAGGGGAATAAGCAGGCACCATTGAGGGGGTAAACGGGATTCCGAGAGGACCATCCGCGCTGCCTCTAGTGTTAAATTTGGATGGCGCCCCACAATATGGTGGCCGGCCTGCCCCAATCAGGGTACGCTTTCTCCCGGTAGCTGAAGGAGGTTGCTTATCCGGCCGAGGACATTGCGCCCCGACGGAACATGGATCACCGGCGGATTTCCCACCGAGTGCCCTCCAAGCTGCACCTTCAGTCCTGCCGCCGTTCGCCGACGCCTCCGCTTGCGTTTTTGCTTTTGGCGACCGGCCCCCGCTCTCCTGCCCAAGACCCCGGAGTATGCATATGGCCAAACGCGCCGCCCGCCGCGCCAAGCTGCACGCCATCGATAGCGCCCGTATTCACAGTCTCGTCTTCGATCATACTCCGGCGAACGACCGCGATCAGAGCTACGTCCGAAAGATCCGACCGAGGAGCGACAATCAACGCATGCTGATGGAGGCCATAGAAGCCAAACCGCTGACGGTGGCGCTGGGGCCGGCCGGCACCGGCAAGACCTACCTGGCGATTTCCGCCGCCGTCGAGGCGCTCGACGCGGGCACCGTCTCGCGCATCGTGCTGTCGCGGCCTGCCGTCGAGGCCGGCGAGAACCTGGGCTTCCTGCCCGGCGACATGCGCGAAAAGCTCGATCCCTATCTGCGTCCCCTGTGGGACGCGCTGAACGACCGGCTGGGCGCCAAGCGCCTGCGCCAGCATCTCGACGACGGCACGATCGAGATCGCCCCGGTGGCTTTCATGCGCGGCCGCACCTTGAACAACAGCTTCGTGCTGATCGACGAGGCGCAGAACTGCACCTACGGCCAGCTCAAGATGCTGCTGACCCGGCTGGGCTGGCATTCGACCATGGTCATGACCGGCGATCCCGACCAGACCGACCTGCTGCCCGAGCTGTCCGGCCTGGACACCATCGGTCGCAAGCTGGAAGCGTTCGAGGACGTCGCCGTGGTGCGCCTGACCGACAAGGACGTGGTCCGCCATCCGCTGGTCGGCCGCATGCTGTCGGTGCTGTGAAGCGACTGAACTTACCCACACATCGGAACGCGGCAGACGAACAGACCAAATCGAGAACGCTTGCCGCTTCCAGCCCTTTGTATCGGCCATCCCCAGCATAAGTAAGCAATCTATTTCAATTGCTTAGAGCTAAAGTGGCGATCGCCTGCCACCGTGCCTACATTGAGTCAATACAGTGACGCTGACGCTACGGTGACCTGACCGCGGGCTTGTTCACAGACTTCCCCACACAGGCCCGGATTCGGGCCCGTCGTCTTGTCCGCACGCGCCGGCGTCGCCATTGTGCGCGCCCTTCGAGGGACCCTGTGAGCGACCAAACCGACATCGACCAGAGACCGAGCGAGGGCTCGCTTGCCGAGGGTTCCCTGGCCGACGGCATGCGGATCATCGGCGAGTTCGTGCATACCCTGCCGCGCAAGCCCGGCGTCTACCGCATGATCGCGGGCGACGGCGAGGTCCTCTATGTCGGCAAGGCGCGTTCGCTGCGGAGCCGGGTCGCGGCCTACACCCAGCCGACCCGGCTCGACACGCGGCTGGTGCGCATGGTGTCGGGCACGCGGACCATGGAGTTTTCGGTCACCGGCAGCGAGGCCGAGGCCCTGCTGCTCGAAAACAACCTGATCAAGCGCTTCAAGCCGCGTTTCAACGTGTTGCTGCGCGACGACAAGTCGTTTCCCTATATCGTCATCCGCCGTGACACCGAATGGCCGCAGCTCGCCAAGCACCGCGGCACGCGCGAGCCGGCGAATGAATATTTCGGCCCCTTCGCCTCGGCCACCGCGGTCAATCGCACGCTCTATGCCCTGCAGCGCGCCTTCCCGCTGCGCTCCTGCTCGGACGGCGTTTTCTCGACCCGCACCCGGCCTTGCCTGCAGTACCAGATCAAGCGCTGCACGGCGCCCTGCGTGGGCCGCATCGACAAGGCCGAGTACGGCACCATCGTCGACGAAGTGCGCGGCTTCCTGGGCGGGCGCAACCGCGAGGTCCAGCAGGCGCTGTCGCAGCGCATGGAGCAGGCCTCGTCCGGCCTCGAGTTCGAGCGCGCGGCGGTGCTGCGCGATCGCATCCGCGCGCTGGCTCATATCCAGTCGCATCAGGCGATCAGCCTGCCCTCGATCGACGAGGCCGACATCTTCGCCGCCCACGCCGAAGGCGGCCAGGTCTGCGTACAAGTCTTTTTCCTGCGGGCCGGCCAGAATCTCGGCAACCGCGCCTATTTCCCGAGCCATACCAAAGACCTCGACGAACCCGCCGTGCTGTCGGCCTTCATCGGCCAGTTCTACGAATCGCGCCAGGCGCCCAAGCTGATCCTGACCAGCCACGACGTGGCCGAAAGCGACCTTCTCGAACGCGCGCTCGCCATGACGGCCGGCCACAAGGTCGAGATCCGCCATCCCAGGCGTGGCGACCAGAAGGACGCCCTCGACCAGGCCGTGCTCAACGCCCGCGAGGCGCTGGCGCGTCGCATGGCCGAGCGTGGCACCCAGCGCCAGCTGCTGGAGGGCGTGGCGCGGGTGTTCGGCCTCGACGGTCCGCCCGAACGCATCGAGATCTACGACAACAGCCACATCCAGGGCAGCGCACCGATTGGCGCCATGGTGGTGGCGGGGCCGGACGGTTTCACCAAGAACGCCTACCGTAAGTTCAACATCAAGACCGAGGGCGCCGCGGGCGACGATTTCGCCATGATGCGCGAGGTGCTGTCGCGTCGCTTCGGCCGCGCGCTGCGCGAGGATCCCGAGCGCGGCGAGGAGCATTGGCCGGACCTGGTGCTGATCGATGGCGGGCAAGGCCAGCTCGAAGTGGCGCGCCAGGTGCTGAGCGAGCTCGGCCTCGAGGACATCGCCATCGTCGGCATCGCCAAGGGTCCGGACCGCGACGCCGGCCGCGAACGCTTCTTCCAGCCGGGCAAGCCGCCGTTCTCGCTCGAGCCGCGCGATCCGGTGCTGTATTTCCTGCAGCGCCTGCGCGACGAGGCGCACCGCTTCGCCATCGGCACGCATCGCACGCGCCGGGCGGCCGACATCACGCGCTCGGCGCTCGACGAGGTGCCGGGCATCGGCGCCGGCCGCAAGCGGGCCCTGCTGCACCATTTCGGCAGCGCCCGTGCGGTTGCCATGGCGACCATCGAGGACATCAAGTCGGTGGCGGGCATCTCCGACGCCCTCGCCCAGAAAATCCATGACCACTTCCGGGGCGGCCGCTAAGACTAGTCAGCCATGCTCAACCTTCCCAACCTGCTCACCCTGTCGCGCATCGCGGCAATCCCGCTGGTCGTGGCCTGCTTCTGGCTCGACCACGGCTGGGCGCAGTGGCTGTCGGCGGCGATTTTCGCCATCGCCTGCATCACCGACTGGTTCGACGGCTATTTCGCGCGGCGCTATCACCAGATTTCGCGCTTCGGTCGCTTCCTCGATCCCATCGCCGACAAGCTTTTGGTCGCGGCGGCGCTGGTGATGCTGGTGCAAAACGGCCAACTGAGCGGCCTCAACGTGCTGGCGGCGCTGATCATCCTGGCGCGCGAGATTCTGGTCTCCGGCCTGCGCGAGTTCTTGGCCGAGCTCAGGGTCGGCGTACCGGTGAGCCAGCTCGCCAAGTGGAAGACCGGCGCGCAGATGGTGGCCATCGCCTTCCTGCTGTTGGGCGATGCGGTGCCGCCGATCATCGACAAGATCGGGCTGGCGCTGATCTGGGTCGCCGCGGTGCTGACCCTGATCACCGGCTACGACTACCTGCGCACCGGGTTGCGCCACATGGCCGAGGATCGCCCCACTGCCGGAGGGGCGGAATGAAGATCCGATATTTCGCCTGGATGAAGCGTACCGTCGGCGTGCCCGACGAAGAGGTGACGCCGCCGGTCGAGGTCAAGACGGTAGGCGATCTGGTCGCCTGGCTGCGCCATCGCAGCCCGCGCCATGCCGAGGCGCTGGCGGAAGGCGCCGCTTTCGGCGCCGCGGTCGACAAGCGCACCGCGACCCTCGATGCGCCGCTCGCCGGCGTGCGCGAAGTCGCGTTCTTTCCACCTTTCACGGGCGGCTGACCTCATGACCGTGCGCGTGCAGGAGACTGATTTCGACATCGGCGCCGAGCTCGATCGCCTGATCGAGGGCAACCGGCGGATCGGCGGGCTGGCGGTGTTCGTCGGCCTGGTGCGCGAGATGCACGTGCGCGAGGGTCTGCACCGCGAGCGCATCGACGCGCTCACGCTGGAGCACTATCCCGGCATGACCGAGAAGGCGCTGGAAGAGATCGAAGCCGAGGCCTGCCGCCGCTGGCCGCTCGAGGCTACACTCATTGTGCATCGGTACGGCCGGCTTGAAGCGGGCGATCGCATCGTCCTGGTGGCCGTCGGCTCGCCGCACCGCGAAGCGGCCTTCGAGGCTTGTGAATTCCTGGTCGACTGGCTCAAGACCAAGGCGCCGTTCTGGAAGCTCGAAGAGACTCCTGCCGGCGAGAAATGGGTCGGCGCCCACGAAGGCGACGATGCCGCCGCGGCGCGCTGGGAGAAGAATCGCCGATAGCACCGCGAAATAGTTCGTGATGCTGTCTTTCTCCGTTCGACAGCTTTGCTAAGAGTCCGTCCACCGACACAACCGCTGGGAGTGACGCTCATGACCGCATCGATGTCCCGTCGCACTCTGGTCGGCGCAACCGGTGCGGCCGCCGTGACACTGGCCGCAGGACGGGCCTTTGCCCAGGCGGCGCCGACGCCCGCCGCACCGCCCTCGACGATCACATCGCCGCCGCGCGATTTCAGCCGCAACGGCGCGCCCACCACCTATTTCACCGACCCGGACATCCTCTCGGTCGATCCGTCGTTCAACTCTCTTCGACAGCCCAACAGCGCGATCCAGCGGCTATGGACCGGCGCCCTGTGGTCGGAAGGGCCGGCGTGGAACGCGCAGGGTCGCTATCTCGTGTGGAGCGACATTCCCAACAACCGGCAACTGCGCTGGCTCGAGGACGACGGGCGAGTGAGCGTTTTCCGCAACCCGTCGAACAACAGCAACGGCAA